>Ga0302320_10023914_pt1 | contig 11961 bp, 14 predicted proteins | sample Bog_T0_3_FD_202130 | JGI IMG/M metagenome (GOLD analysis project Ga0302320, IMG submission 202130) | Peat permafrost microbial communities from Stordalen Mire near Abisko, Sweden - Bog_T0_3 | ecosystem: Environmental > Terrestrial > Soil > Wetlands > Peat | place: Sweden: Abisko, Stordalen Mire... | reverse complement strand
TGGCCGAGCAGTTTAACGTGCATGCCAGCCGGATCGCGCAGTGGAAGAGCCAGTTGCTGGAGGGCGGCTTCGATTCCGCCAGGAAGAATCTCTTGCCGGCCCCAACAATTTCCCGCGCCCTAGTAAAAAGGTGGCTTGAATCGGTTAACACGAGATCGCGCAGTTCTAACCGCAGGTCCGGCAGCGGTTCAAAGAACCTGAATCTCCGAAACCTAGGGCTCGCTCTCGATCTTAATTGTCACTCCGCCCACGGGAAGGGCAACCTGTCGCGTTACCCGTACGGTGCTGGAAAGCTCGATCGTCTCGGAGAGGATGGTCTGGCCATTTCGTGAAGCGCTCACAATAACTTGCTGGGTTGCGAAGTTTTCGGTGACAAAACCGATCCCCCCGGGCTGAGGGGGGGGTGGATGCGGCACAGGGATATCGCCGTTCCAGGTCACGGTGCCCCCGCCAAGAATTGCGAGATCGATCTTCAACTGAATCGGACCGCTGTCTAAAGGGCTGGGAGCGGGCTCTTTGGTTGGCGTGCTGAATGTCGTCCAAACCGTAAACTTGTTTGCCATGTGAATCCTCCTCTTACCGGGCGCGTCGAATGAGCAGCACATCCGATGCCGCTATCCCTCGAACCATTACCAAGTCGCGTGAATCCGCCGACCAGTCAAATGAGAATATCTTATCCTGCTTGAGGTGGGTCAGAGGCTCTTCGGCTCCAGTTGCAATTGAAATCTTCCAAATGTTCGACACCCCATTTTCTTCTCGCAGGTAGGTGAGTGCGGTTCCGTCCGGCGACCACTTTACCGGCAGATCGGCAGGTATCGCCGGGTATCTCTTGATGATTTTCAAGGTACTCAGATCAACGATTACCACTTGCCAACGCATTTCCGATGAGTGGTCCATGATTTTGCAAAGCATGAGTTTCCCGTTTCGAGATACGGCCGGGGAACGAGCCTCGACGCTCAACAATTGCGACGGAACCTCGCCTCTCCGGCTCATTCTGAGGAGATGAAAATTACCACCGGATCGAGTTCCAAACAGAATTGACTCATCCGGCGCGAAGGAGGACTCGCTCCAAAAGATACCTTCGCCTCGCGTAAGTTCCCGCAGACCGTTCCCGTTCCTATCCATCGTCCAGATAGTCCAACCACCGGCGCGGTTGCTCGTGAAGGTAATTGTGCCCAGAGTGGGCGAAACGCTTGGATTTGTATCAACGAACTTTCCCTGCGTGAGTTGTTGGGCTGCGCCGTCGCGCCCAAGCCTCCAAAGGTTTTCTTGCCGGCCTTCCTGGATACTTGCGATCATTGTGCCGTCTGGAGACCAGGCGATTTGATCGAAGTGCCCCGCAGGCGAGGAAATCCGTTGCGCGGAGGAAGGCGCGTGTGCGGACGCGATCCACACGGAAGAAAGTCGGTCTTGCTGCACCGTCACGATGTCGCTTCCCGCACTCTGAGCATGCTCGTAGCTGGCCAGATCGGAGGTGATTGCGCTCCAAGTTCCGTCCGCCATCGAAAACCGGATCAACTCGAGTGATTCGACCCCGGGCATCACGGCTGGAAAAACGAGAGTTCGACCGTCGCTGAGCAAGCTGACTCTTCCAATGAAGCTCCATTCCGGCGGCGAAATGCTGCGCTGTTCGCCGCTGGATACGTCGACTGCGACCAGGAAGGCTTTGAGACGTTCATCGAACGCCCCTGAATAAATCTGCTTCCCGTTTTGCGACCATTCGACACCGTTGTATAGGAACCGTCTAGAAATTGGACGTGTGGCCACGATTCGGTCCTGGGTTCCGTCCGCATCCGCGATGTGCAATTCAACATCCGACTTCGCGGTGTTGCCGCGGATAAAAGCCAACTTGCGTCCGTCCGTTGAGAACGCCGGCGGTGAATCGATGTCGTCGATGATCTTTCGCGCCGGGCCGCCAAGGAGCGGCGCCTGGTAGAGATAGCGAATGTCGCCGTGCGGGTCAAACGTGTAATAGAAGTAGTTCCCATCTGGTGCAAATGTGAGCCCAATGTAACTCCCGTTTACGAAGGGAATGCGCTCAATATCCGCTCCAGTATCGACCTGGTGCAGGCGAAGACTTTCCCGGCCCGATTGCTCGACAGAGTAGATGACATAGCGGGAATCGGGAGAGATGATTGCGTCAACCACGTTGCCGCTAGTAGTGAGTTTCACGATTTCGCCGGCCTTGAAGCCGTACTCCACGTGCGGCTTGCGGTGCAACAGGATCGCGTATCCGAGAGCGACCAGGGCGACAACTGCTGCGATAGCGGAGAACAGGACAGTGTTTCTTCCCAGAGGCCAGGCGCGGCGCGCATGATTCAACGCGGTAGAGAACTCTCCGAGAGTTGGGTAGCGCTTTTCGGGATCGGGCTGCAAAGCGCGTTCGAGGACTGCGGCAAGCGGCGAAGGCAGATTGGAGGCGGCCGGGATTCTTGGGTCTCCCGGCGTGGGCTTCCTGCTGGTAACCATTTCGTGAAGAACCGCGGCCAGACTCCAAAGGTCGGATCGGGCATCGGCCTGCACCCCTGCTGCCTGTTCCGGCGCCATGTAGCCAGGCGTGCCGATCACCACGCCCGTAGCGGTCAACGAGCTGTCTCCTCGCGATTGCTGTTCGATACCCTCGACCAGTTTCGCGATTCCGAAATCGGTCAGCTTCGCGGCGCCATCGTTTGCGATCAGAATATTGCCGGGTTTTACGTCGCGATGGACGATTCCGGCGGCATGCGCAACCTGGAGGGCGCGGGATACCTGCAAAGCGATCTCGATCGCCTCGCGCCAAGGGATAAGGCCTTGTGAGATCCGGTCTGTGAGAGGGAAACCATCCACGTATTCGCTGGCGATGTAATGCCGATGGTCGATCTCGCCGGCTTCATAGACCACAGGAACATTGGGGTGGTTGAGGGCCGAGGCAGCCAATGCTTCCTGGGTGAATCGGGCTACCAGCCGTTCCTCGCGGTTGAACCATGCCGGCAGGAGTTTCAATGCGACTTTGCGCCGCAAGCGCGTATCCTCGGCGAGATAAACATCTCCCATTCCGCCCGATCCAACCAGGCTGCGGATCAGATAGGGGCCGAAGGCGACGCCGGATGCAAATGTCGGTGTACGCTGCGCATCGTTGAGCACTCCGCGCCACGGGGAAGCATCGGGACTCAGCAATCCCGGGCTCGAGTTGTCATACAGGAGCAGGGAGACAACCTCCTGCCTCAATTCGTCGTCGTCACCGCAGTTTTCCCTGAGAAAGTCGTCCCAACTTTCAGGACCGAGTTCCTTTGCCGCCGCAAAGAGCTCCTCGACCTTATGCCATTGCTCGGGGGTCATTGTCCCGGACTTCCTGGAGAGCTCATCTGCCGCAACAGCCAGGCACGCGCCAGGCTCCAGTCGCGGATGATCGTATTGGGAGACAGGTGCATCGCCACTGCAGTTTCTTCCACATTCATTCCACCGAAGAACCGCAATTCCACAACCTTGGCCTTGCGAGGGTCAATCTTCGCAAAGGCATCGAGTGCGTCGTTCAGCGCCAACAATTCACCGGGGGCTTCAATGGACGGCAGAAGAAACTCGTCGAACGTAACCGGGAATGCCTCTCCCCCTCGCTTGGCTCTCAGCTTGCGGCGGGCATAATCCACCAGGATGTTCCTCATGATCCTTGCTGTCATGGAAAAGAAGTGCGATCGGTCTTGCCAGCGCACCGTCCGCTGGTCGACAAGGCGAAGATATGCTTCGTTGACCAACGCCGTCGGCTGCAGCGTGTGATTCTGCCGTTCCCGCCCCAAACAACGCCGTGCCAGCTTCCGCATTTCCGGCACTACCAGGCGCATCAATTCCCGTTCGGCATCTTCCTGCCCGTCGCTCCAGCGCGCCAGAAGCTGCGTTATTTCGTGAGAAGTGGCCATGCGCGCAATCCCCGTCCTTCTCCCAATTATCGCGGGATCATACCATACCGTGCGTGAAAAGTTGCACCCGCGTTTTGAGAATTATGAAGCAGCAATGGTGCGCTTTCGCAGAAAACGACGCTTGCCCAGATGAGAGAGACAAAATGCTCTCGCAATAGCGTGCCCGTCGCAGGCTCCCTCGGTGGCCAGCAAGCAAGTTCGATCCCCTCCTTCCGTATCTCGATCGAGAACCGCCTGGGCGACCGGCTCAGAAAAGGAGAAATCCCATGAAACGCACACACGTGGCCCTCCTGATGGCCCTGCTCGCTTCGGCAGCCGGAATATCGTCTGCCCAGTCCTCAACCGACAAACCCGTCTTCACCGTTCTGCCTCCTCACCCCGTTAGCATCGCGACGAGATTGACGATGTCGGCACGGACGCGTTCGTTCATCAACTGTGGTGGACCCCCCGCAGGCGGTTGGACAAGCGTAGCTCCCTAGTCGCAACCACTGCACCGATTTCAAACGATCCACTTGGACCCCGGTGGAGCGGCGACGTGCAAACCAGCCGTTGTCGCTGCGCCGATTACCCCGATCGGTGAGACAAGACGGGCCAATTCAAACCGGCACAAGTGGGCCATTTCAGATGAGCGAAATCACTGGGCAAGCGGGGGAAACCGGCCGGCCCAACGAAGCGGTTTGGCGCGGCTCTCAAGCTTGCCGGAATCGAGGGTGTCACCTGGAATATCCTGCGGCACACCTTCGCCAGCAGATTTGTGATGGCTGAGGTAGACTTAAAGACGGTGCGGAAACGGATGGGACACAAGACGATTGCCATAACCGCCCGGTACGCGCATCTGGCGCCAAAGCACAGGCTGTGGGCGCTAGAGACCGTGGTTTGTCCCGGAACAGATCCGGTACAAAGTGGTAACTTTTTGGCCCCTAGCACTAAGTAGCGGAAAACTGCGAAGAAGGAGTTAGCTTCTAAGCAATTGATTCCGTTATGGTTGTAACGGTGAGAGCTCGTAGCTCAGTTGGTAGAGCATCGCCCTTTTAAGGCGCTGGTCCTGGGTTCGAGCCCCAGCGAGCTCACCATGCAAAACAAGGAATTTACCGGAACGAGACCGAACTTCCAAAAGAGCCGCTGTGGTTCGAGAGTGATACAGCGAGCTTCTCGATCCCTCTCTTGCCGTTTCACCTTCTATAGCTGACTGGTCGATTTGAGCATTTCGGCTTTGTGGTGGATGATTGCAAATCTGGTTGTGCAGGTTTTCACGGGACTGCATGGGAACTCATTTGTTTGAAGCCTGCTACTGCAAGCCGGCTCCGGAAGCACTTCTCCCGTCTTTGGTGCAGCACCAAAAGCTCTCGCTTTTGTTCGGGACACACTGCAGATAATTACTGTCCCTTGGCGCACACTGGTTTTTGGCGTGGCGAATTGGCTAATGGGCGAATGGAAAGCGTAAGTGCGCTCCCGCCACCACCCCTCCCCCGGAAAACCCTCGCTTTTCGAGGGGGATTTTTCAGCTCAAGCACAAAAGAATCAATATTTTGAGCGAGAGAGCCCAGGTACCGATCAGTAAACAGAGACCCTCGAAAAGTCCTTGTTTGGGGCCCAAAAATCCCCATCTCGGTCATTTCGGGTAAATAAAACGGAAGTATGTACTTTACGCAAGGGGCGGCTAACCACGGACATATTTTGCCAGTCCTTCTGCGAGGCTGTCTGGCGTGAGATGACGCAACCCGCGAAAGTGGAACTCAATTTCATCATCATCGTTGACTTTGATAGCAATTTGGTCGCGCCCGACGGGAGAGATTCTAGTGCGGGATTCTTGACGAGCTTCAAGCAGGTCAACAGACTGCCCGATGGTGTTCAATTGCATTTGTAGAATCTTCCATGGCGGCTTGCATCCCTGAAGGGTCCAGACTGATCCGTCGTTTCCAAGAGAGCACTGCTTGCTTAGGTCTGTGGGATAGACACGTCTTAGCTTGTCGCAGATCACGCGTAGACGTTCAATGCAAGCAGTCCAATCCCCTGGAGCTTTGGCGGCGATGAGTTTTGCTTTGTGGAGCCTGAATTGGGCGCTGATCTTTCGCTCCTCTGCGTTTGCGTCTTCGCTTGCCTTTTCGTTGTCAATCCAATCATTCATATCTGCATTCCCCCCCACTTTGCGCACATATTACGCCGGGGCCATAAATGGATAAAGTTTGCGTCTTTTTGCTTGACTTATAGTTGCGCTAAGTATAAAGTTAAATACATGAATAAGACGCCACACAGCCTATCTAAGTCCAGCATAATCGCAGAGATTCCCCTCGCTTGCTCTGATGAATTGGCCGCAGTGGAGTTCTTTGAAAAGCAGCGTTGGGGGGCGAATCCATGCTGTGTGCATTGCGGCAGCGTCAATGTCTACAAGATGGTTGATGCCAAAACGGGTGAGCGCAACAGGCGCTACCTCTGGCGTTGCCGGGATTGCAAACAGCAATCAACTGTCCGCCTGGGTACTGTGTACGAAGAATCAAGGCTCCCGATGCGTCACTGGGCTTATGCTTTCTGGCGCGCTTGCACTTCAAAGAAGGGCGTCTCTGCTCTCGAAATCAAACGCCACTGCCAGATCAGCTACAAATCAGCTCTTTTCCTTATGAACCGTATCCGCTTCGCCATGGCCCCCGGATGTGGACAACGACGCTCCCCTCACCGGCACAGTCGAAGTGGACGAAACCTATGTTGGCGGTAAGCCCCGCTACAAGGGGAACAACAAGCGGGGCCGCGGAACGAGCAAGACGCTGGTATTTGCATCCGTGGAGCGGGGCGGAAAGATTCGCCGCCATGTGGTTGCGGACGTTACCGGCAAGACTCTCAAGGCGGCAATCAAGGAACTCGTGGACCCCGCATCCCGGATTATCAGCGATGAGAACTCCGCCTACAATGGCATCGGCAAGGACTTCAAGGGCGGTCACGAAACCGTCTGCCACAGCGCCAAAGAATATGCCCGTGGCGACGTGAACACAAACACGGCAGAGAGTTCCTTCGCCCTCGTCAAGCGCGGTATCATTGGTACCTATCACAACGTCAGCCGCGAATATCTCTATCGGTATCTCTGGCAGTTCGATTTCGTTTGGAACAGCCGCAAATTGAACGATGGAGAAAGAACGGTATTGGCCGTCAAGTCGGCAGAGGGGAAGCGGATGATGTACAGGGCCGCAGAGTAGCTATGGAAAAGAAAACAAAGAAGGCACCGCCCCCAAAGACTGCGCCGGGACCCAAGCCGGATTTACTCAAAATCCCCGGCAATTGGCAGGACGCCATCAAGAAGTCATTCGGCAAGAAGAAACCGCCTGAGGGATGGCCAAAGTGACGGAACCGCGCCAAAGTTTCAGCCGAGTCATCAGCGATGTCAACCTGGTAGCGATGGACTGGGGGCGGGACCATGGAGGGGAGCGGCTGGGCACGAAATGGTATGACGGCGAAGCGAGCATGGAGCCAAGCGAGAAATGGCCTGTCCCGGAATCGGTCCGGCTCGCAATCCGCAGAATCGTGACGGATGCCTTTAGCCGGTTGGTAACAATGAAAGAGATGACCGAAAGCATCCGCATTGCCGGAGGATTCACAACAGAGCAGGCCAAGCTGATTGCCGACACAGAGATTAGGTTGGGGCAATCCCACGGCAACCTGGCCGCATGGAAACGCACCGGTGTTGTGAGGTCTACAAAGTGGCTCAAGAGTATGCTTCACACTGTGCGGGATTGTTGTGATCTAAATGCAGAGGCTGGGATAGTACCCATCGGTCAGGCGTTCCCATCGGGGGATGAATGTCCACCGGCTCATATTGGATGCCGATGTGGATTAGGTATCGCAGAGTTGGACGAGCTAAAGCGGTAAAACCCCGTACACCCATGAACTATATCGCGTAGATGCCACTTTCGGCCTTACAATAGTCGCTCACCGGTATCGCTCGCGCTGTAAGGCATATTCATGAGGTAATCTTCCACCTCAAAAACCCATTCTGGGAGGTTCATGGCTTTGATTGAAGGTGCGTTGGCGCTTAAACACCTCGGAAGCCTCTGCGACAGAGAGTCAGAAATTTGTTTTTCTGGTCGATTCTCTGGATTCTCTTTCAGGGGCGTTGGAAGAATCTCTAACTTCACATCAGGCGTTGAAATGGAAATATCATCGGTCGATTCTAAGGCAGTCTTCGTGATACCGCTTGGGTTCGGACATGCCGTCTTTGAGTCGATTATGTTGGAGGAAATACCACCATCAGAACGCTGCACAGTGCCGGTATCTTCGCTCAGTGCGACGGCCTTTAGAATCGCGCTGCTTTCAAAAGATGCGTCATCGACCATAGGAACGATTTGCCTCATTGAACTAGAAGGATTTTCCACTCCTACCGTCGCCCTTGCGTAAAGTACATACTTCCGAAATAAAATGGCGTCTTCGAACCCTTTCGCAAACGAAGACGCATTCGGCGTCCCGGTTGTCCGATCACGGCAATTGCATCTTTGGCCCCACACGCGGAGCGGTTCATTCCCGCCCTAATCGTCGTCATCCTTCGCAGCCTTCCTCCGCCGCTCCTTGATCATCGCCGGGACCGGCTTTTCGCCCATCGCGTCTTTCCACAGAATCACGTTCAACTTCTGCGCATCCGCATGGTCGGCGTGGCGGAAGTCCATCTTCATGCTCTCCTTTGCGCCGGCCGCGGTCTTTTCGTTTGCAGTGTAGATCAGCCCGTTGTCGCGGTTTTTGTAGTCGGCTTGAAATGCAGGCTGGTCTCCTGCCCCGGTAAACAAAGTCGAAATCAGCGAGCACAGCGCATCGTTGTTGTTCATCGGAGGCAGGCCAAGCAGCGTCTCCATGGTGCGCACCACGCTTACGGTTGAATAAAAGCGGCTATCGATAAAAGGCGCGCCGGACGCGGCGTGCGGTGCGTATTTGCTGACAATCACCGCCAGGCTGCGATGCGCATCGACATGATCGCCGCCGTCCTGCGCGTCGTCTTCCAGAATGAAGAACGCCGTCGAGTCCCAGAAGGGCGAATGTGAAATGGCGTCCACGGCACGGCCGACAGCCAGGTCGTTATCCGCCACGGATGACTTGGGCGTTGGCCCTCCGGGCCGCGTGCCTGCAGTGTGGTCGTTGGGCAGGCGGAGCATCACAAAGTTGGGCATGGAGTCTTTGCCCCCTTGCGTATCCGCAATCCAGCCCTTCAAATGACGCAGGAAAATATCCACTCTCACCTGGTCCGGCACGAACAGGTTGAAGTCCGGAGCCTCTTCCGCAAAGTGTCCCACCAGTTCCGGCTTGGTCGCCTTGTTGGTCGCGATCAGCGGGATGGGCCATGCCCACTTGTTCGCTCCGCCGCCCCACTCCTCAGGCAGCGGCTGACCCGGTTCAACGGCCTTCTGCGCGCAGTGAGCGCCCGCCAGCAGCGGCCCCTGCTGCGGGTTTGCGGTCTTCTCTTCTTCGCAAAAAGTGGTCGAGATGAACTCGCCAAAGTGGTAGTAGGTTTTGCCGTGCGCGGCCAGGTTGCCCCACAGGTAGCCGCTGGCCGGCTCGTTCACGTCGGGAATACGCTGCTCAAGCGGCAACCCCTCGGCCACCACGCCTTCGTAGTCGTAGCTGCGCTGTCCGCTTCGGTACGATTGCTGCCAGGTCTTCTCCAGGTAGTCCGTGCCGATGGCTGCATTCGACCAAACATGCCCGTCGCCTGAGACCTCGCCCGAGTCGTAGAAGTTATCCAGCACTCCAAACTGCAGCGCGAGCTTGTGCAGGTTGGGCGTTATCTCCTCGCCATACATGGTCAGGCTGGGGTCGCCATTGCCCACCGGCTTGCCGTTCTTCTTCAGGTCGCCGAAGACCTGATCGTAGGTTCGATTCTCTTTGATGATGTAGATCACGTGCTTGATCGGGCTCTGGTCCGCGCCGCGGAACGCAATCTTCTCCGCGGCCGCCTTCATGCGGTTGGACTCCATCACAACCGAGGTCCATTGCGGCAAGTCCACTTCGATATCCCGTGCGTCAATCGCTGCCAGCGAGCCGTGCAGCAACGTGGCAATATACGTGGTAGACCGATGGACCCGTTTGTCGTTTGAATCCGTATAGTGCATGGGAGCCGCATTGGGCCCCGTGCCATTACCCTTTGCTGTTGCAATGTAGAGCTTGCCTCCAATAGGCGTGGGAAGAAAGGCCAGCGCCATAGGCATCCACTCGGTGGGGATGAAGCCGATGGGTTCCACCATGCCCTGTTTCACCGCCTTGCGCGTCATTTCCCGCGGGTCAATCACCGCAACGGCGTCGCTGACGGCGTTGGCCACGTAAAGGCGGCTGCCGTCGGCGTTCATAGCAAGGGCCTCAGGCTCGGCGCCGAAGTAGCTTTGTCCGGGAAGCCTGGTGTCGAAGTAGCCCTTCACGGAAAACTCGCCATGGTCCTCGCCCGGACCCACATTGACCGCTGCCACCGCGTCCCGGTTGGCCAGCGCCACATAGAGCGTCTTCTCATCGGGCGAAAGCTGAAACGCGCAAGGATGCGTTCCCGGAGCCACCGGATCTTGCGGCTTGAGCAGCGCCAGCCTGCGCCCAACTTTGCCCTTCTCCAGGTCGAGTTCGGCAATCTCTGACGAGTTCCAAAGCGCCACAAACGCCCGGCCACCATGGTGGGGCACAATCAGCGCGATGGGATAAGTGGAAGGGACTGCGTTGCTTTCCGAAAGATCGAACTGCTTCTCGATGACTCCCGTCGCGGGGTCGATCAGCAGCACATTGTCGGATAGGTTGTCAGCCACCAGCAAACGTTCCGCCGCAGGGTCCGCCGGACCAACCACAGCCAAATCCGCGGGAAACGGAATGCCCTTGTTGCCCTCCACACCGCCGATCAGCTTGGTCATTCTTCCCGGCGCCAGCCGCTGCAGCGGAAGCGGAATGAAACGCTGCGGCGCGATCTGCCCGGCCCTGAAGCTATAGACCACAATGCCATTGCCGGTGGCTTTCTTGCCGTCGCCATCCGGGGCAGTGAGCGAACCGATGGTGGCATACAGATGCCTGCCGTCGCGGGCGAAGGCCAATCCGGAGTAGAGCGTCTGGCTGGCGCCAATTGGAGTGCGTTCGTCCGGAAAATCCTCCACAACTCCGTTCGTAGTGTCCAGCACCGAAAGCGATTGCTGATAGTGGGACTCGACCGTCCCATAGCCTGCATTCACCGTGACCACGAAGCGGCCATCGGGAGAGATGGCGATAGTCATCGGCAGGCTGTTCAAGCGCAGCGGGTGGCCCGGAATATCGCCGATCAACTGCTTGCTGGTAGGCAAATCCACCGTTTGAGCCGCGAGGGAACCTGCACAAAAAGCGAGAAACAAACCGGAAACGGCAAGTGGAAACTTCATCTTCATGGCAGAACCTTAGCAAAGATGGGCGTGCTCGCGCTTCAAAGTCGAGTAACATCGTCTATTCCGGCCGTGCATCCCGCGGCTATTACCGTTGGCCACCCAGCCGTAATGATGCGCTTGAGAAGGTTTCTGCTTAGAATCCTCTCATGAACGATCCCTTCGCCTCCCTCACTCAGCTGCTTTCCGACGTCGTACTTCCCAATTTGAAAGCCGTGCAGATGAGCCAGGCGGAGCAGATTGCCGCCAACGACCGCCTGGAAGAGTCAATTGAAGATCTGCGCACCCATTTGGACTCGCAGTTTGCGTTGCTCTCTGTCCAGCTCACCGCCTGCCAGGCAGAGCTCGCTGCAACCCAGGCCGCATTGAAGGCGACACAGACGACGGCCGGCCTGCGAGCCCCGGGAAGCAAACTTCTCATCCACTAACCTTTGTGACCTGGTTTCAGCTCGCACATTAGGTCATCCCAATGAATCGCGGCTTTCGCCCCGCCAAGGCAATGCGCACCGCCGCGATGCGGTAATCTTTCGCTATGCGCACGTTGCTGACGGCGAAGCGGCTCTGGAACGGCGCGAGCCTGCTCGACCAACCGGTCATTCTCATCGAACACGGACGGATCGCCGCGATTGAGACCCGCGTGGCAAGCGAGCTGCCAGTCAAAGCCGGTGACCTGGTCTTCCACTATCCTGAGGCTACGCTTGCCGCTGCCTTCT
>Ga0302320_10023912_pt1 | contig 11961 bp, 7 predicted proteins | sample Bog_T0_3_FD_202130 | JGI IMG/M metagenome (GOLD analysis project Ga0302320, IMG submission 202130) | Peat permafrost microbial communities from Stordalen Mire near Abisko, Sweden - Bog_T0_3 | ecosystem: Environmental > Terrestrial > Soil > Wetlands > Peat | place: Sweden: Abisko, Stordalen Mire... | reverse complement strand
TTTCGACTCCCAACGCAATCGCAGCGAGCATCTCTTAGATCCGTTAGCAACAGGAGCAATTCTTTTCCAGCGTGGGGACTACAAGTTCGCCGCGGTGAGTCTGCGGGAGGAAACCATCTGGCTGCTCGGAGTTGAAGGAGTGGAACGGTGGGACAATCTGGAAGCGACTCCACCGACCGGGGGCCCTGAGGCTTTGTCCGCGGCGGGGTTTTATCTGCTCACAGCGCCACAACTTGCGACCCAACTTGTCGTGCACGCCGGTCCTCAGGGGACAGGGAGTGGAGGGCACAGCCATGCTGACTCTTTGAGTGTGTGCCTGCAGAGCCACGGGCGCTCATTCTTGTTCGATCCCGGAACGTATGAATATGTCGGGGAGGGTAATGATCGCGACCTCTTCCGAGGCACCGCAATGCACAACACGCTGCAAGTGGACGGAGAGAATCAGGCCGAAACTGCCACTCCTTTTTCGTGGAAGCGGCTGACCCACTCGAAAGTCGAACAGTGGATTCAGGGCAGAGGTTTCGACCTGGTGGTCGCGAGTCATGACGGGTATCAGCGTTTGGTCCCGCCGGTGACCCATCGCCGGTGGGTGCTGTCCTTGAAGAACGGCATGTACCTGGTGCGTGATGTGGTTGAAGGAGAAGGCAAACACCAACTGGATATTTCCTGGCATCTAGGGCAGGACCTGGAGTTGTTAAGAGATAACGTATTTCGTGTGAAAGGCGCGTCGCAGGGACTGGCAATTCTTCAGGCGCAAGGGCAGGGATGGGCGCAAGATGTCCGCAAGGGAGAGTGGTCGCCGGTTTATGGTCAGAAAGCTCCGATGACGGTGCTCAACTTCGGCACGACGGCGACAATTCCGGCGGAGTTTGCCACCTTACTTGTAATATTGGAGGAAGCCCACAGGAGCGCGGGAACCTTCGCGCGAATTGCGGCTCGGCAGCCGGATTCGGCGGTGAGTGAGTACCAATATTCGTCCGAAGAAGCCGGGTACTCGTTCTTGTTTGGCGAGCCTGGGAAACCGTGGCGGAAGGGCTTGGTTTCGAGCGATGCTGGATTTGTCTGCTGGAGCCAGAAGCAGAACAAGATGCTAATCCTGTGTAACGGCAGCTATGCCGCAATCGATGGCGGGGATGAGTTGCGGTTCCGGCGCTCCGTTTCGTGGGGCGAGGTCAGGGTGGAGGAGAACGGAAGAACGGTATTTTCGTCCGATCCTGAGGCAGTGCAGGAAGAGCCTGGATCTCCTGACTAGCAAGGCGGATCTGCTTGCGGCAACCTAAGTTGAAGAACCTGAGTCAAGACTCTTATGTGCGGAATCTGCGGCATCTTCTTCGCCGACCGGAACTGGCGCGTCAAGGCTGACGTGCTGGCGGGCATGAATGAGCGCATCGTGCACCGCGGTCCCGACGATGACGGGTTTTTCTTCGAGGAAAATGTCGGCCTGGCCATGCGGCGGCTGAGCATCATTGACGTCAAGAGCGGACACCAGCCCCTGGCTAACGAGAACCAGGATGTCTGGATCGTCTACAACGGAGAAATCTACAATCACGCCGACTTACGCACTGGTCTTGAGGCCCGGGGACACCGCTATCGCACGCACAGCGACACCGAGACCATCGTCCATCTCTACGAGGAGTACGGCCGCGATTGCGTCAAGTATTTGCGCGGGATGTTTGCCTTTGCGATTTGGGACCGACGCAAACGTGTGCTTTTCGCCGCGCGAGATCGTCTGGGCATTAAGCCTTTTTACTACCGCTGGGACGGGCACGCTTTTTTGTTCGGCTCGGAGATCAAGGCCATCCTCGCCTATCCAGGAGTCGCGGCTGAGTTTAACCGCGGCACACTGGCGGAGTATCTAGCCTTCGGTTACATCACCGGAGGCGAGACAATGTTTGCGGGCATCCGGAAGCTGATGCCGGGGCATACGCTGGAGCTGACGGAGCAGGGAGAGCCAAGAATTGAGCGGTATTGGGACCTCACGACGGAAGTGGATCGGGACGCGCGGCCCCGCGAATACTACGTGAAGGAATACCGCGAGCTGCTGGAAGGCGCTGTCTCGTCGCACCTGATGAGCGACGTGCCCCTCGGGGTGTTCCTCAGCGGAGGCTTGGATTCGAGTGCGGTCGCGGCGCTGACAACCAAGATTCGCGGAGAGCGCATTCAGACATTTTCCGTCGGCTACGGCGAAGAAGCATTCAGCGAACTCGGTTATGCGCGGGAAGTTGCCGGCCATATCGGATCGGAACACTACGAAGTGAGAATGAGCCGGGAGGAGTTCTTCGACAGCTTGCCCCGGCTAATCTGGCATGAAGATGAGCCGATTGCGTGGCCCTCCAGCGTGTCGCTTTATTTTGTGGCACGGCTAGCGCGGGAGCGGGTCACGGTTGTGCTGACGGGAGAGGGAAGCGACGAGACCCTTGCGGGCTATACGCGCTACGCCTGGACTCTGCTGAACTCTCGGATGGACGGAGTCTACCGTTCCATCGCACCCGATGCTCTGCGACGGCTGGTGCGCCGGGCCCTCCAGGGCAGTCCGCTAACGGCTTCCCTTCATCGCAAACTGCAGCATACATTCCTGGCGCGCGACGGGAACTCGTGGCCATCTTTCTACTTCGACAATTTCTTCTCGGCGTTTGCGGCATCTGAGCAGTCCGGCTTGCTCACTCCAGAAGCGCTGGCCGCGGCCGGTGACGCTTACGCGGGCTCAATGAACGCGTGGGAGCGGTCGCGGGGCGATCTGTTGCATCGCTTGCTTTATACCGACATCAACAGCTACCTGATTGAACTGCTGATGAAACAGGACCAGATGAGCATGGCGGCCTCCATTGAGAGCCGTGTGCCCTTTCTTGATCATGTGCTGGTGGAGTTCACGGCGAGAATTCCAGCGCAGTATTCCATTGAAGGGATGGCGGGCAAGTTCATCCTGAAACGGGCAGTACAAGACCTGCTGCCCAGGTCGATCGTATATCGCAAGAAGATGGGTTTCCCGACTCCGTGGGAGTATTGGCTCGCAGGGCCGCAATTGGACGACCTGGAGCGCATGCTGTTGGAACCGAGGAGCACAGAGCGCCGGCTCTTTCGATCAGACGTTGTGAAGCGAATATTTGCGGAGCACCGTGCCAAAGTGCGGGATCACGGCAACCGGATCTGGCGCCTCGTCAATTTGGAAGTCTGGCAGCGCGTCATGATTGATGGTGAGCCGGTGGAGGCCGCTGCCGCACGCCTCAGTTCGTCGAAGCCAGTGGCTGTGGCTTAAGAGAGGTGAAGAGCGAGTTAGCGTGTCGAAAATCGGAGGCGTCCCACGGCCCCTGCCAGAAAGGACAAAGCCAAGTGCTCTACTCAACGCCGGCGGTCGCCGAATTGAGCGCGTCTATATCCGCTCCGAGGTCCTTGCCATCTGTGCCTTTGCCCTTGTAGGGGCTGGAAGGCTGCAGGTGATAGTCGCCTCCGTTGCCGCCATTGTAATTGACGAATTGCACGGCACTGACGGTGGCGGGGAAGAAGTTCCCGGCCGGCCACAGACTGGGCGGATAGTAAACGGAACTTGCAATCACGCCGTTGCTGATGAAGGAGTAGGGGTTGAAGCAAGCATTGAAGGTGGTCAGCGGTTTGTCGTAATAGGCGCAGTCTGCCGTCGAGCCGCTGCTGGACCAGACCGGGTAGATGCCGGCATTCACCAGGCTGTTGGTGAAGTTGAAATTCTTCATCTGGGTGGTGATTGCAACCGTATCGCCGATTTCGAACATGAAGTTGGAAGGAAAGGCGGTAACGTGATTGATGGTCAGGTTCTGAATGACTGGGGCGCCGGGAGTGACCGAAATCTGGGCAAATTCGCCGGGGCCGTTGTACAGCACTTTGTTGATGTCGTCGATGACGATATCGTGGATGCTGTAGCGTTGCCCATCGAGGGGAGGACCGCTGCCGGCCAAGGCGTTGGCGATCTGCAGTCCGGCCGCCACATGGCGAATGTAGTTATAGCGGATGGTCACATCCGTGACCAGGCAAATCGGGCAGTAATTGTTCTGATTAATAGGCGTTATCAGGATGCCAAAGCCCACCTGTCCGGCACCCCAGGAGTACTCCATAATATTGCCATCGAGCAAAAGGCGCTGAGCGTTTTTCAGCTCGAGGAGATTCTTGACAATAAACGGATTCCCGTTTGTTCCCCCTACGTAACCAGGCTGGCCCTTCATCCAGATCAAAGGCTTAAAGAAGTGATTTTGGCTGATCTCGATATCAGCCGGGGTGAGGCTGGCCTCGCCTCCGCCGAACAGGATATTCTCCGCTGACGCTTCCAGGAAGTTGTCCACGATCTTGTACGGTCCCATCGGGTTGTCGCCCAAGCCTCCAAGAATCGCCTGGGAATCGCCGCACGAACCCATTGACGGACAGTGGAAGTCAGTAAAGAAGGAATCCACGATCGATTGGTAAGTACTGCCTCCGAGATCGACGCCTCGGGTCGTTTCGTCCTGCGCCGTGCCGTGCACCCATACTCGGTCAAGAATAAGATTGTTGGCCGTGCCGCCAGGCGCAATTGACGACAGCGCGGTGACGAGCCCGGTTCCCACCGCGCGCGTGATCTCCAAACCAATCAGGCGATAGTGATTTGCTCCCGCAGCAAAGACGACGGGGCCATTGTCACCGGTCGCCAGGAGCAGCGTGGCTACTACTTTGTTGGTGGAGGTGCACTGAAAAGCGGGTCGGCCGGGAAGTGAGGAGACTCCGGCGTAACACGGGGTTAGGCGGCTGCCTTCCGCTGGAAGCGCGGAATCGGAGGCGCTGGTGCGGACTATGATCCAATGGTTGTCATCGCAGCTCTTGGCCGGGAACGTAAAAAGTCCGGTAAAGGTTGCGCCCGCCTGCAGTTGAACCGTGTCGCCGCAGTTGGCGGCGTTCAGCGCTGACTGCAAGTCTCCTCCGGAGTTGACGGTGACCGTGCTGCCGGGCGCGGGTGTGTTTGCCATCGCACTTTGGATGTAAATCAGGGGCAGCTGCGCTGGGCCGTCATATCCTGAGCTTGAGGAAACGGTAAGGGCCAAGGCAAGCGTGGCACTGTGTGCGGAAGAGTCAGTTACCTTCGCGGTAAAGGGGAACGATCCGATGAGAGTGGTCATCCCGGAAATAGCGCCGCTGGAGGCCTGCAGTTGGATTCCGGACGGCAACGACCCGGTCGTAAAACTCCACTGGTAAGGGGCTACGCCACCGGTGGCGGAGAGCGAGGCAGTATAGGGCGTGCCGGCCTCGGCTCCCGCAAGGGCAGAGGTTGTGATCGCCAGGGCGCTCTGGGGGGTTACCGCTACCGTTGCGGTGGCATGGGAATTGGCGTTGGCTACACTCGTAGCCGTTATGGTCACGGACGTATTGCTGGTGACCTTTGGCGCGGTAAAGGCTCCGGTACTGGAAATAGTTCCCGCGCTGGCTGACCAGGTCACCGCCGTATCCGCGGTGCCGCTGATGCTGGCCGTGAATTGCTGCTGGGCCTGTGACGCCAGGTTCGCGCTGACGGGTGAAATCGAGAGTAGGGTTCCGGAACTGCTCGCGGAAACGACGATATGCGCAGCACTCGACCCATACTCCTTCGCGGGAACAGTCGAGGCGCCATTCGCCACATTTAGTAAATAGTCTGCCCCCGGAAGAGCCGAGACGTTGAGTGTGAAATTGTAGGTGCCCGCGGTTGACGGTATGCCCGTGATGGAACCTGTGGTCGAGTTGAGAACCAGACCCGGCGGTAAGCTGCCACCGGTGATTGAGAAGGCATACGGAGCGGTTCCGCCGGTAACCGAACTCACGGCATTGTAAGCGATACCTACTGTCGCTTGTGCTGGTGGAGTGGAAACTTTGAGCTGCCCGGCTGGGATGGCTTCGCCGCTGGCGCTTGATGCACTGCTTGCCCCGCCGCATGCCACGGTTAGGCTGGTAAAGCAGAGCAGTAGCGAGAGAAGGCAAAGGTTCACGGCAAAAGCTTGGTTCGCGATGCAGCTTCTTGCAGTGCCCAGCTGGGTCTTGCGCATTGATGAAACCTCGGAACGGATTTTGGGGGGACCATCGTTCGAGTCCTTAGGTAGCACTGTAGAGATGGGCCGTTGGGAAGGGCAGATCACTTGGGAACAGGGCCTATCAGGCCCCGGTAGTACATCACCAACGGACGATGCACTTCCGGTTTTGACACTCGGGATTCCAAATTCCAAAAGAGGAGAGGAATTGTGCTACTGGCGAAAAACCCGCATGCAAGGCTTCATTCCATCGGCGGACAGCAATTTGGGTACGCCTATCGCGACTCCTAGATAGACGCCAATCAACTCAAGGGATGAGGCCTTGCTTCAAGAATGGGCGCCGCAACTGGGCCGCACTTCTAAAGCTGCTCTTGCTGAGAAGTCTCGATGAGACCGACCGCAACCTGGGCGGCGGAGTCCTGATCGTGAATGCCTTCCACCTGCCAGGCCTTGCGCGTCCAAATTGCCCATAGAAGTCCTAAACCGTAAACGGCCGAGCCTACCAGAAGCTGAATCCCCAGTCGGAAGTAAGTATGAGCAACGAACCAATGGCGCATGAGCAACAGAACTGCAACCAGCGGTCCGCAGAGCATCAGAGGCAGCAGAAATGCCTGGCGCAGATAAATGACAACGCGCAACTTCAACACGCGGCAAAGATGCCGAGGCATGAAGAACAGGGTGGTACAGGCCAACGGAATCGCGGTGCCAACGGCATCTCCCATAATGCCAAACCGCCTTACCAGAAATATGCTCAGGAACAGATTTGCACAGCCTTCCATCAGCGTCACGACTGCCAGAGTCTTGTGCTTGGCCATCCCGTACAGAATTCGGCCGGAGGCGCCCTGCGCCAGCGCCAGCGTAGTTGGGATCAACAGCATCAACAACACGGGATAGCTCGTGGCCACATACCGGGGCCCGACCCATGCCTCGATCACCGACTTGCCCAGGATGATGAGGACGGCCGCCATGGGAAAGATGATCAAGGCGCAAGCCCGGTTTCCGGCGACCAGAATCTTTCTTAGACCTTCCAAATCCCCGGTGGCATCGGACTGACTCGACATGGGCACGAACACCTGCGCCAGGCCGCCCACAACCTCTCCGGCGTAGTCCACCAAACGCGATCCGATGGTGAAGTACGTGATTGCGGCGGAGGACACAAACGTGCCGATGACGATTGCATCCGTCCTGAAGCGCAGGCGGACGGCCACGATGAGAATGAAAGTCGTGCCGCTGTAACTGGCAATGCGTTTCAAGCTCTCGCGGCTGAGATGCTTGAGGCCCAAGCGCAAAGGCAGAATCCGGAACACGAATGCTGCATTCACCAGGCCTGCAAGCAACGGCAGGGCCACCGTGATCAAGGCAACGGTCAACAATCCCCGACCGTGTCGCAAGGCAATGACAATCAGCAGCGCCCGTACCAGGGTGGAGCTCGTGCTGGTAAGGTTCAATACATAGAATCTTTGCAGACCCTCCAAAATGCCGCCGAATACGCCCACAGGAAAGCCCAGCGCCACGGCCGACCCCACCATCAGGAACAGCCAGCGCGTAAGCGGGATGGAACTCCCCGAGATGCGAAAGATCGAGCCCACGTAGAAGCTGAGCGCTACGGTAAGCAGGATCGCAACCGTGCCGATTCCGCTATAAGTGAAGAACGCAGTATTAATCAGACGGTTCAGTTCTTCGTTGTCGGCGATGGTGGAATACTTGGCGACGTAGCGAATGATGGACGAGCGGATTCCGAGATCGAAGAGTCCGTAATAGCCCGTGACGGAGAAGATCAACACCCAGAGACCGAAAGCTTCGTCTCCCAGACGGTGGAGAATGTAGGGCGACAGAAAGAGGCCGACTAAAATATTGAGGCCGAGGGCAAACCAGCTGGAGCCGACATTCTTGAAAATCGCGATTTTATCTAGTCTCTTCATGGACTTCGACTTTCCGCGCCGTGGGGAACAATCGGAAACTACCGGGACTTCCGGCGGCGCCAGAAGCGTGCTCCCAAGACGGTCAAACGTGGTGCGATTCGCAGGCTTTGTCCGGCTCTCCGGCCAGCAGGAATGCCTCGCCTTCGATGAAGGCAAGAGCAGCCTGGATCGCTCGTAGTCTCTCCGCGAGCAGGGCACGCGTGCGCGGACTCAGATCGAGTTCTCGATCGAGTTTTCTCAACGATTGGTTTTCGCCGGCCAGCAGGCTGCCAGGCGACGAGCCCTGGCTGTCGGGGCGCACGTTGCGGCGCAGGAGCGCCTCGCGCTGATATGCAACTTTGCCGCCGCTGTGGATGATACGCAGCCAAAGATCATGATCCTCGGAACGGTGAATCTCTTCATCAAAAAGACCTGCTGCCGTTACTTTTTGCCGGCGCACTACGGTTCCGGAAGTGATGACTTGAGTTTGTCCCACCAGAAGGCTCTCGAAAGTCACCGGTCCGGTGGAGGGGCAGAGTTGCATAAAGGTTTTGCCCGCCGTACTGGTGTCGCCTTCAAGCATAGCGTCGCAATACACCATGTCCAAGGCCGGATCGCTGCGCAAAAATCTGAACTGCTCTGCGAGGTAGTGGGGCAGCCAGGCGTCATCGCTATCCAGGAAGGCCAGCCATTCGCCGCGTGCATGCCGGATGCCCAGGTTGCGAGCCGCGCTGGGACCACGATTTTCCTGTCTCAGGTAGGTGATGCGGGAAAGGTAGGGCGCAATCGCCAGCTCCATCTGCTCGCTGTCCGGCGACCCGTCGTTGATTACAATGACTTCAAAATCGGTGTAGCTTTGTGCGAACACAGAACCCAGTGCCCTGCCAATGTGGCCAGCCGTGTTGTAGGCGGGAATGATTACACTCACTGCAGGCAATTCAGGCCTCTGCTGTGCTTTGTCATTGGGTATCAAGAGAACAGGTATCGAGAGAAAAGGAAAGCCGGCCGGATTTTCATCCGAGGACTGAAGTCGCCCTTACTGCCCTGTCACTAGTGGATACCCGAGCATCGACATCAGATCTCCCCAGGTCGACTCAATCTTCGATACCAAGGCTGCCGTTAGATCCGACTGCCATCGGCCGCTCGTTGCCGGGCCCACGAAGGGAATGTCCTTGCGATGTTTTTTCGTCGCTACCCACTGATCCGATTGGGTCCGTTCCATCTCTCGCATCCGCCCCGGCGAACTGGCTTCAATCGCTTGCTTCAAACGCTCCGGCGTGGGTTTCAGGCCCAGGAAAGCTGCGATTCGCTTGAGTTCCTGCTCGATGTCGCTCTTCATGTCTTCATAGCGCAGGAGCAGGAAGCCGCCATGGTTCTGGCGAGTATAAACCCAGCTCGCCACGTTTTCACCCCAATTGCCCCAGCCGGCAGAGATCAGCCGGCCATTGACAAAATCGTCCACATAGGCAGCAAGCGGATAATCGTCCGCAAGCTGCCGGTATTTTCTCTGAAAGTCGTAATAGGATAGCACCAAATCGCGAGGGTCGCGCACAATGTAGAGCACGCGAGCGTAACGCGGATCAAAGTACGTATGACTCTTGATGATTCGCGGCCGGGGCGTACGTTTCAGCGCACGACTGGACTGCGAAGATGTATCCGGGATCAGTCGCTCAATGTTCGTGAAAGTTACACTTTCTGACGGGAAAACCAGGTTTGCGATGAGAAAGCGTGTCCAGGTATTGCCGGAACGCGGATATGAAACGATAAAAGTGTCGTCCGGATATACCGCCAAATTCCGGTCCGCAATATCGGTCCCTAATAAGTATTTGGCGACAAATTTAATTCCGTAAATCATTGAGAGGAAGCTCTATCAAGTCTGGCAGTTTCAGCTTATCTCCTCCCGGTGCATTTTGGAAGATCTCATAGCTGGATGTGGATCCAATGATGTCAGTGTCGACTTTCCTAAAGCGTTCTCGATCAACGCATACACGGATGCCGACTGGTCGAGTGTTGTCACCTCGATCAGGTAGGGCAGATTCATGACGGCAGCAAACTGTTGAAGCTTGTGATCCAAAGGCATCAGGATGCAGGGACGCCCGTAGGCGACCGCCAAAACGGCAGCGTGCAGTCGCATGCAGATCAAGCCTCGAGCATTTCGAAAGCGGTTACAAATCTGCCTAAAATCGTCAGTCCAGGGAAGTATCTCGATTCGCGCCTGATTCTTCATTACCTCTCCGACCTGCCGATGCATGCTGTTGTCGTCAAAACCGGTCCCGGAGAGCCGCTGAAACGGCATGAACACAACGTCCACGCCGTGCTGTTCGATGAGCGCATCGAGGATGAAGGCAAACTTCTTGACCCTGTCCGGGTTGAAATCATAGAAGTGGAATGCGTTCGGGTCTGCCCGCAAACAGACGAGCACGTAGGGGCGGCCGATATTCGCGGGAGAGGGGGTTGGCTTTTCATCAATCAATTCGGGTAGAGAAAGCACGATATCTGGAGCGAACCTGGCCTTGGTGGCCGACATTTCCCGGCAGATGGCTAATGATCGGGGATCGCGCACGACAATTTCCTCGCAGCGAGGGAGTGCCCAACGCAGGAGAAGGCGGCCGTACCAGGTGCGCGGTACTCCCAATCCCACATTCAACAGATAAACCTTCTTGCCCAAGAGAAGCGCCAGGACGACCTTCTCCATCGTGAAGGAAAATGTCCGCCAGCCGAGGTCGTCGCGAATGAGGTCACCCCCGCCGAGCACGAAGGCGTCGTTCTGCGCCAGCGCCCGGATCACGCGGGCAGCCCCGCCTTTGCACCAGGCAAATCTCCAGGCCCACTGACCCAGGAGTGGGCAATTCTGCACCGCCGGAAGATGATGCAGTTTTTCCACTTCCTGCGGCTGCTCAGACAGAACGGTCAGCCGGAATCCGCGTTCTTCCAACTGACGACGCAGACAGAACAACATCATCTCGTCGCCCAGATTTTGCAGTCCGTAATAGCCCACCAATAAAGCATTCATGGGGTTGCTTCGGTCAGCCGAAGGTGTGGCTCTACCAGAGCGAGCAGCTTTTCTTTCAGGAAAGGCCCGCTTGCCAGCAGGCCTGACAGCAGGGGATCGCGGCGATTGGCGGTCAAATCGGTTTTCTCCAGCGTGCTGACAAAGCCACCTGCACTCTGCACCAGGGCGGCTCCCGCCACCACGTCCCATTCGTTCTTAGGAGTCAGCGTGAAAGTTACGTCTGCCAGTCCAGCGGAAACCAAGGCAAGTTTGTAAGCCACCGAACCCATGGGACGAATCTCGAAACCAGCGTTCTCAAACGGCTTCCATTCACCGCGCTTGACCTCGCTGCGGCTGGCGAGAATGAGGGCTCCATCCAGAGTGCGGCGCCGGCTGGGCTGTGCCGGCTGGCCATTGTAGGTGACGCCTGATTCCACCGAACCCAGAAATACTTCGTCGGTAGCGGGATTATAGATTCCGCCGGCCACCGGTCGGCCGTTCTCGACGAATCCGATTGAAACACAAAACTCCGGGATCCCCTTGACGAATTCGCGAGTGCCATCGAGCGGATCGACCACCCAAACCCGGGAACGCTGCAGGCGGATGGGGTCGTCTACACTCTCTTCGGAAAGCCAGCCTTCCCCTTCGCGCAGCAATTCTTGGCGCAGAACCGCGTCGAGGGCGCGATCGGCTTCGGTTACGGGATCGTGCCCGATCTTATATTCCGTTTCAATCGCTCCGGGGGTGAAGCGGGCAAAGACCGCGCGTGAGGCCTCCAGCCCAGCTTGAATGCGTTCCAGAATTTGTGCGTAGGATTTTGACGGCATGGTCACTCTTAATGGGTCCAGTTTGCTTCAGAAGCGCTGAGAACTGACAACTGAAAACTGTTTTCAAGCCATCAACATGCGCGCGCCTGTCGCCAGCAATACCGCGCAAAGAATACGCCTGAGCCACGGAACCGGAACCCGCGTGCTCAGGTAAGAACCCAGGAGTCCGCCTGGGACCGAGCCGATCACGAGCGCCCCAACCAGGTGGGCGTCAACGTTGTGCATGCGAAAGTGGAGAAGACTGGTTA
>Ga0302320_10023908_pt1 | contig 11962 bp, 6 predicted proteins | sample Bog_T0_3_FD_202130 | JGI IMG/M metagenome (GOLD analysis project Ga0302320, IMG submission 202130) | Peat permafrost microbial communities from Stordalen Mire near Abisko, Sweden - Bog_T0_3 | ecosystem: Environmental > Terrestrial > Soil > Wetlands > Peat | place: Sweden: Abisko, Stordalen Mire... | reverse complement strand
CTAGTAGTTCCGTCGCAGGTCCATCCCCGCATACATCTGCGCCACCTGGTCGCCGTAGCCGTTGAACATCAGCGTGGGCACGGTCTTGGGCAGGAAGCTGTTGGTGTTCAGCAGCCGCTCGTGCGCCTGCGACCAGCGCGGGTGGTCGACGCTCGGATTCACGTTGGAGTAGAACCCATATTCATCCGACGCCATGTCGTTCCACGTCGTGCGCGGCATCTTGTCCACGAACTTTATCCGCACAATGCTCTTGGCAGACTTGAAGCCGTACTTCCATGGCACGATCACGCGGATCGGCGCGCCTTGCTGATTGGCCAGCGTCTCGCCGTAGCTGCCAAAGGTCAACAGCGTCAGCGGGTTCATCGCCTCATCCATGCGCAGTCCCTCGGCGTAGGGCCAGCTGATGCCGTCGGGCAGCTCCATCACATGCGAGTCTTCCAGTGAGATGAACTGCACAAACTTCGCGCTGGGCAACGGGTCAATGAACTTGATCAGCTCCCCCAGCGGATACCCGTCCCAGGGAATCACCATCGACCACGCCTCGACACACCGAAATCTGTAAATGCGTTGCTCGATGGGCCGGTAGGCCAGGATGTCATCGATGTTCAGGGTCAGCGGCTTCTTCACCAGCCCTTCGACCTTCACCGTCCAGGGCCGCAGGTGGAGCTTGCCTGCGTTCTTCGCCGGATCGCTCTTGTCCTCGCCGTACTCATAAAAATTGTTGTAGCTCTGCGCCTTGGCCTCCGGCGTGGTGGCACGGTCGGGCACGGTATAGGCGCTGGGTACCACCTTCAAAGGGCTCAGCGCATGCGCCCGGCGGGGCAGCGCTGCCGTGGCGGCCACCGCGCCCATGCCCGCCAGCAGGCTGCGCCGCGTCGTCTGGAACGCCCGGTAGGTGTCCTTCGGCGTGATCTCGGAGGAGGCAATCTCGTGTTTGTCTTTGCTTCGCAGCAGCATCGTCACTTCCCTTCCTCGCGCGCGATTCACTGTTTGGACGCGCGCCCAGGTCCTTCGGTTAATCTACGCCTCCGCGCGCCTCGCGGATGTTCGCCCTGCGCGCAAAACGAACACCAACGTACCCGCCACCGCCACCACCGCCGCCAGTAGCAACTCGCGGCCAAAGTTGGGCCGCGAAAAAACGATGTACCCAAAGCCGACTAACGCCAGCGGTGGCGGCAATGGATACAACCACAGCCGGAAGGGCCGCGCCATCTCCGGCCGGCGGACACGCAGCACCATCACGCCAACATGCTGTAAGGCAAACTGCAGCACGATGCGCAGAACCACCAGCGCCGCAATTACGTCGCCCAGCGAGAAGAAGCAGAACAGACACGCCATCCCAGCTAACGCAAGCAAAGCCATATACGGGAACCCCCGCGTCGGATGCAGCCGTCCCAGGACCGCCGGAAAGTTCCCATCGCGCGCCGCGGCGAACGGAATGCGCGAGTACCCCAGCAGCAGCGCGAACACACTGGCGAACGCCGTCACCATCACCAGCACGGCGGCCAGCCGCCCCAGCAGCAGCGCGGCGTGCGCGCCCAGCGCGGGCGTATACGCCACTTGCATAAACTCGGAGAGCAACGCCCGCCGCGCATCGATATTCTGCGCCGCGATCATCCCCGGCGCACCCAGCACACTCAGTACGCTCGCATTCAGCCCCAGGTATAAAAATGCGACGATGCCGATCGACAGCAGCACCGCTCGCGGTATCGTCCGCCCCGGCTCGCGCGCCTCGCCGCCCAGGAACGTCACGTTGTAGTAGCCCCAATAGTCGTAGGTCGCAATCAGCATCGCTGAGCCCAGCCCGGCAAAGAACGCATGATTCAGCCGGAACGCCCCCGGCGGAAACGCAAATATCTGCGCGAGATGCCCATGCAGCAATCCAGTGACTATCGCCCAACCCAGCGTCAGCAGCACCAGCGCCAGCATCGCCGCCGCCAGCCCGCGCATCGCCGCCAGCCTCCTGTACAGCAGGACCACCGCCAGCACGACCACGGCAATGGCGATCCAGCTCGCCCGCCCCGCGCTCACGCCAAAGCTGTACGACCCCAACCGCAGCGCGTGCACCGCTGCCTGGGATCGAAGCACTGGCGACAGAAAACCCGCATACTGTGCCAGCCCGATGCACCCGCTGGCCACGCTCAGCGGCGCAGAGAACATCAGTTGAAAGACAAACAGAAAGCTCAGCCAGCGCCCCCAGCGGCCGGGAAACATCTTCGCCAAATAGGCATAGGTCCCGCCGGCCTCCGGCATGGCCGCGCCCAGCTCTGCCCACACCAGCCCATCGCACGCCGCCAGCCCCGCACCCAGCACCCAGCCCAGCATCGCCTGCGGCCCGCCCATCGCTGCCAACAGCAGCGGCAGCGTCAGAAACGGCCCCACGCCGATCATGTCCAGCAGGTTCAGCGTCACCGCGCCGCGCAGGGCGAGCGTACGTTCGAGCTGCGGCTTCGCGTCCATCCCGCGAGTCTATCGCGCATGGCTCCTACTATGGTTCGGAACTCGACGACTCAGAACTCAAAAGTCAGCAAACCCGCCTCCGCTCGGTATGCGAAGCTAATCAGATGAAGCCCTTCGCGACCTTCGCGCTATGCCTCACGCTCACGGCATCTGCCCAGCAAACCTTCCCCGATCCCGCCAACCTGCGCGGCGAGCGCGTTCGGCCCCTCGACGGCCGCGAACTGCCCGTCGACCAGGGAGCCACCGGCCTGCAGCAGCTCCTGCGCAAGCTCAACACCCGCGCCTCCATCCTGAACATCGTCGCGCACCCCGACGACGAAGACGGCGGCATGTTGACGCTCTACTCCCGCGGGGTCGGCGCGCGCGTGGCGGACCTCTCGCTCACCCGCGGCGAAGGCGGCCAGAACGCCATGACCGGCGACTTTGAGGATGCGCTCGGCCTGCTGCGCACCCAGGAGCTGCTCGCTAATGACCGCTACACCGGCGTCGACCAGATGTTCGGCACCGAGGTGGACTTCGGCTTCTCCAAGACCAAGGAAGAGGCCTTCGCCAAGTGGACGCACGACCGCGTCCTCTATGACGCCGTCCGCGCCGTGCGCCTCTACCGCCCGCTGGTCATCGTCAGCACCTGGACCGGCAACGTCACCGACGGCCACGGCCAGCATCAGGTCTCCGGCGAGATTGCGCAGGAGGTCTTCAACAAGGCGGGCGACCCCAAAGTCTTTCCGGAGATGATCACCGAGGGCCTCCTGCCCTGGCAGCCGCTCAAGGTCTACGCCCGCGTACCGCAGCAGGCCATCACCGACAAGGGCCTCTTCGACTACGCCACCGGCCAGTACACGCCCGCGAAGTTCACCAACTACGTTACCGGTGAGGTCTCCACCACGCCACCCTCCACCGACGTCGTCGTCGATGAAGGCGAACCCGACCCGCTGCTCGCCGGCTCCGATGGCAAGCCGCTCACCTATGTGCAGTTCGCCCGCATAGGTCTCGGCCTGCAGCGCTCGCAGATCCCCTCCGGCTTCCGCATGCCCCCGCCCGGCAGGGTCGACATCAATTACCACCGCTACGGCTCCCGGCTCACGCAGCAGCCCGCGCACGAGGACAGCTTCTTCGACGGCATCGACATCAGCATCGAAGGCATCGCGACACTCGCACCCAGCGCTCCGAAGTTCCTGCCCGAATCGTTGGCGATGCTCCGCGCGCAGATCGCGCAGGCCACCACGAGCTTCGATCCGACGCAGCCTGCGAGCATCGCTCCGTTGCTCGCCGAGTGCCTGCACCGCACCGACATCCTGCTCGCTCAACTGCAGCAGGCGAACTTCGATCCCACGCAGCACGAAGAGGTGCTGAACGAGCTGCGTGTGAAGCGCGTCCAGATCAATGTCGCGCTCACACTCGCTCTCGGCCTGACGCTGGATGCCACCACCCACGGCGCCGATCAGGTCGCCGGTTCTTCCGTTCAGGTCTGGACCACGCTGCGCACCGCGTCACCGGCCAGTCTTTCCGTTGAGCGCATCCATCTGGTCAGCGGCACCGGCGAGGTCGGCGAAAAAGTTCCCGGCCCGCCTGCGAGATCAGATACGGACGGTGGCCGCCCCGACCTTACCGCGGACCACGCCGACCAGCGCACGCTGACCGCGAAGCCTGCCTTCACGCTCGTCGTCACCCGCCCCTACTTCTTCCGCGACAACATCGAGAGCCCGGTCTACCAGCTCAAATCGCCCGCGCTGCGCAACGCGCCTGCCACACCGCCCGCGCTCATTGCCTGGGCCACCGTAAACTACCACGGCATCGATGTGGAGATCGGCCGCGTTGTGCATGACGGCCCGCAAGCCGTCAGCATCGTGCCTCCAGCTTCCATCACCATTCTTTCCCATGCAGAAATACTGCCCAGCCATCAGACTTCCTTGCTGATACCCCTCAACGTCTCGCCGCCTGGAGCACGGGTCGAAGGCGAGTTCCCCGATACGTGGAAGGTCACGCCTGACATCGAACCCAAGCAGTCACCACCCGGCTTCAAACAGCTGCGTCTCAGTGTTCCGATTGAGGATCGCCAGGCAGCGACTCTACATGCGATAGCAGTCCTTCCTAACAAGACAGAGGTCCGCGAGGGTTATCGCCCCGTTGGCTACGGGGACCTCCCGCGCACGAACTACTTCACTCCCGCCGCCGACCGCATCGTCCCCGTCGACCTCAAGCTCCCCGCTGCGCACCGCGTCGCCTACCTGCCCGGCACCGGCGACGCCGTGCCCGAGGCGCTGGCCTCCATCGGCCTCCAGCCGGAGATGCTCACCGTCGCCGACCTCACGCCGGCGAAGCTTGCGGAATACAACACTGTCATCCTTGGCGTCCGCACCTACTCCGCGCACCCCGACCTGCACGGCGCGCCCACACAGGCCCTGCTGGACTACGCAAAGAACGGCGGCAACGTCGTCGTGCAGTACCAGACCGCCGAGTTCACCGCCGATGACGCGCCCTACCCGCTCTCCCTCGGCCGCGACGCCGAGAAGGTCGTCGACGAGACCGATGCAGTAAAGCTCACGGACGCGAACTCCCCGCTCCTTGCAACCCCCAACCGCATCACCTCCGCCGACTTCAACGGTTGGATCGAAGAGCGCGGCCACGGCTTCCTGCACACATGGGACGACCGCTACACTGCCCTCACCGAGACCCACGATCCCGGACAGGACCCGCAGCGCGGCGGCCTCGTTACCGTCTCTCTCGGCAAAGGCCGCTGGACCTACGTCGCCTTCGCCCTCTACCGCCAGCTTCCGGAGGCCGTCCCCGGCGCCTACCGGCTGTTCGTCAATCTGCTCTCGAAATAAGAGAGTGTCATCCTGAGCGGAGCGTCTCGCGGCCTCATCGCGAGATGCGTAGTCGAAGGACCTGCAGTTCCGTTGCTGCGCGGAAGTGCTTGAAGTCTTCACCCAACAACAACGGCCTCCTTTGCAGGAGGCCGTTGTCGTTGCAGCAGCTTGTTTCTAATGGTGGGCGGGGCGACGCACGGGCGGCTTCGGCGCCGGCTTCTTCTTCTCCACGATCGTGCTGTCGCTCATCGTGATCATCAGCGGCGACTGCGTGTAGCTGGCGTAGGTGCCGTCGAGGGTGATCTTGCTGCCGACCGCAGGCACCGGCGTCACCGGCTTCGTCATGGTGAAGGTAAAGTCCGCGGTCTTGCCCTGTACAGCATCGTCGGAGACCGCCACCTGGATGGCGTCCGCTGTCGCGGAGATGACCGTCACGTCGGGGAACTCTGATGCCTTCCCTTTCACGGTGTCGAAGACCTTGTCGGCGTCCGCCTGCTTGCCGTACTGCAGCACGAACTCCTTATCGCTGACGGCGAGTGCCGCCAGGTCGGGCGTGGTCGCAATCAGGTTGCTCACGATGTCCTCCGGCTTGGGCGCGGGCTTGATGCCGCCCAGGAATCCAGCCGGTGGATCGAGGTTGGTCTGTACAGAAGTCGTCATGGCGTCATACCCGGTCGCATCCCCGTGGTACTTCTTGTAGCAGTAGGTGGCCAGCGACTGGATGGGTGCCTTATAGGCTGCGGGCGCGAAGGCTCCCGCGCGCGTCGCATACCACGCACAGTTCAGGTAGTCGGGTGGCGTCGCCGTGTAGTAGGCCTGGGCCAGCGTGTACACATCCTGCAGCACCGGCCCTACGGCCTGGGTCTGGGCCACGGGAACGCCGTCGATCTCCGTCTTCAGCGCCGTGATGGCGCCGGCGTTGTCCTTCTTGGCCAGGTCGTCGTCGGCGATGGCGCTCTCGAAGGTCGGCATGGTCGCGCCCTTCAGTTGCGTGAAGTCCGCATCGGCCATGCCGGCGGGCTTGGGCGCGCTCAGGCCCTTCTGCGCATAGGCGGCCACCGAGTCCAGGGCCGCCAGCTTGGCAGCCGGGTCCGTCAAAGCATCCGCGTCCAGACGGCGATAGTAGACCTCAAAGGTCAGCGCGCGCAGGTTGGAGGGGTCCACCGCGAGCAGGCGGTCGGCGGCGTTCAGCGTCGCGGTCTTATCGCCGGTCTGGCTGTCGGCAAAGAGGATCTGGTTCAGCACCTCGTTCTTCACCGCGGAGTTGGGATACGCCTTCAGATACGCCTCAAAGGCCGCGGCCTGCGCCGCAGGCGTGGTCTGGGTCTTGGCGTTGTTGTAGGCCGCATACTCGTCGGCCGACATCTGGACCTGTCCGGCGGCGGGCTGTTGCGCAACTGTGGGCGACGCTAGAGTCAATGCGCCGGCCACCGCCAGCAACGAAGCAAGTACGACCTTATTCATAAATGAAAGCTCCTCGAACCGATGCGTTGGATTGTCTACTAGGTTATCGCACTTTTCGCGCTGAAATCGCCCGTCCGCCCCCAGCGGGAGATGCTTGAGGGGATGATGCGGATTATAGGAAGCCTGTTGCTCCCGCGCAAGCTCCACCCTTAGGGCAAATCGACAATTTGTTTGACCTTGCGTGAATTCCCCCCGGCCCTGCCCGGCGTGCGGCAGGCTTCACCTGCTCCTGGTTTGGTACACGCTTATCCACAACATCTTATCCCGGCGTGTTGATTCGCCCCTCCGCGCCGCATACGATTCGACCTAGCGGTCCGCTTTTGCGGCCGCCATCCCGCTTCCTGTGTCTGAGGTTCCGCTCCCTTGCTCAAGTTGAAAAAAGTCCAGATGCTCGGCTTCAAGTCCTTTTGCGACCGCACCGAGGTGCAGCTCGCCGGCACCGGACTGGCCGCGGTCGTCGGCCCCAACGGCTGCGGCAAGTCCAACATCGCAGACGCCATCACCTGGGTGCTCGGCGAGCAATCCGCCAAGAGCCTGCGCGGCATCAAGATGGAGGACGTCATCTTCGCCGGCACCCGCGACCGCAAGCCGCTGGGCATGGCGGAGGTCTCGCTCACCCTGGTCGACCCCGAGGTCTACGACGGCAACACCCTCGCTGCGGGCGAGACCGAGATCGTCGGCGAACACTCCGTTACGCCGATCGACAGCCTCAGTGACTGGGACGAGTCTGCCCTGCGCGCCGAGGCCGCACAGGACTCCGAAGAGGCCGTCGCCGAGGCACAGCCCGGCGCCACCTATGAGGCCGAGACCCCCGCAAAGAAATCAGTGGAGGCCGAAGCCTCCGAGACAAGCGGCGCAAACAATGTCGTCCTCAAGATTCGCCGCCGCAAGTTCGGCCGCTCCCCCGTCCGCGCCGGCGAGATCACCGTCACCCGCCGCCTCTTCCGATCCGGCGACTCCGAGTACCTGCTCAACGGCAAGATCTGCCGGCTGCGCGACATCCAGGACATCTTCATGGGCACCGGCCTGGGTGGCGAGACCTACGCCATCATCGGCCAGGAGCGCATCGGGCAACTGCTCTCCTCCAAACCCCTCGACCGCCGCGCCATCATCGAGGAGGCCGCGGGCATCACCCGCTTCAAGACCAAGAAGCGCCTCGCCGAGCTTCGCCTTGAGTCCGCCAAACAAAACCTCTCCCGTGTGAACGACATCTTCGAAGAGGTCACGCGCCAGATGGGCGTGCTCAAACGCCAGGCCGCCAAGGCCGAGCGCTACACTGCCCTGCGCGAGGAGCTCCGCGGCAAACTGCGCATCGTCATCGCCAGCCGCCTCACCCAGATGGATGCCGAGCAGGCCGCCACCGCCGCCGAGATCGCCCGCCTCGCCGCGTTGATTGATACCCAGGCCGCCGAGCTTGAAACCATGGACACCGAGCACTCCGCAGGCGTCGCCCGCGGCTATCAGCTGGACGCCGAGATCCGCGACTCCGCAGCCAAGACCAACGCCAGCGCCGTCGAGCTGGAGCGCATCGCCGCCCGCACCGCGGCCAACGCCGAGCGCGTCGCCGAACTCACCCAGCGCATCGCCGCAGGCGACGACGACCTCGCGCAGTCGCGCGCGCAGCTGGAGACCCTCGCCGGCGAGCTCGAACAGCACCGCAGCTTCCTCGAGACCGCCACAGCGGAGTCCAGCGCAGCGCGCGCCGCCGCCGACGCACAACAGGCGCAGGCCCAGGAGGCCACGCGCAACGTGCTCACCGCCGAGTCGCAGGCCGAGTCCCTGCGCCACAGCTCGATGCAGGCCATGCAGCGCGCCGCACAGGCCAACAACGAGATCGCCCAGACCGAGGCCGCGCTCGCCGCGCTGGAGCAGGAGAGGTCACGGCTGGAATCCGAGTCCTCCGCCGCCCGCACCGAACTCGAACAGCTTGGCGTCGAGCGCGGCCAGGCCCGCCTCGCCTTTGAGGGCGTCACCGAACGGCTCCAGCGCCTGGAGTCCGAGATCGTCTCTCTTCGGCAGACGCTCGAATCGCAGCGCGCGGAAGAGACCGCCTCCCGCCGCCGCGGCGACGAGCTGCGCGCCGAAGCCGCCTCACTCGACGGCCGCCGCAGCTCGCTCGAAGCCCTCATCCGCGAGCATAGCTACTCCACGGACACGGTGCGCGACATCTTCCGCGCCCATGCCCGCCATGAAAACAACGGCGTCGCTCCCCTCGGTACCCTCGCCGACTTTATCGAGGTCGATGGCCGCTACGAGACCATCGTCGACGAGTTTCTGCGCGAAGAGCTGAACTACATCGTCGTGCGCAGTTGGGACGCCGCCGACGAGGGCGTGCGCCTGCTGCAGGCCGACGTCGCCGGCCGCGCCACCTTCCTCGTCCACGATGCTGCGGGTGGCCCACCCACAGATTTGGGTGGCCCATCCTATGCGACTTCATTGCAAAGGGTGGGGTCCGCCGACGCAATCTCCGCCATCCCCCTGCGCGACTGTATCCGCGTCCTCAACGGCTTCGGTCGCTCGCTGGAGTCTATCCTCCCCAAGCTCCGTGACGGCTACATCGCCACCGACAGCGCCGCCGCCCGCTCGCTGGCCGCCGAGAATCCGCAGGCGTTCTTCCTCGCTCCCACCGGCGAGACCTTCCACAACCTCACGGTCACCGGCGGCAAGCCGCGCGAGCAGGGCCCGCTCGCCCTCAAACGCGAACTCGCCGAGCTGCAGAGCAAGGTGGACGCGATCAGCGCCGAACTCGCCGCCAACGAAATCGCCACTGCAGCTCTGGCACGCGACATCGCCGCGCACACTGCCACGCTGGACGCCCGCACCCACGAGCAGCGCGACGCCGAGCGCGAGAGCGCCAACTCCGGCGCCGCGCTGCAGCAGATGGAGGCCGAGACCGCGCGCATCGAGCGCCGCCTGCAGGAGGGCCAGCTCGCCGCCGCCCGCAACCAGGACCAGCGCCAGTCGCACCAGGACCTCATCGCCCGCAGGCGCGAGGAGGCTGCGGCCTTCGACGCGGAACGCTCCGACCTCGAAGCCCAGGTCGCCGAACTCGCTGGAAAGATCGTCTCCCTCCGGCTCAGCCGCGAAGAGCTGCAGGCCGCCGCCGCCGCGGCAGCAGCCGCGCTCGCGGGCCTGGAGGAGCGCCGCCGCAACGCCACAGCGAACTTCGAGCAGACTCACCGCCTCTACGAAGGCCAGTCGCAGCGCATCGCACAGACCGAGTCCCAGCTCTCCGCTGCCGCAGCCGAGAAGCAGCGCCGCGAAGCCGAGACCGCCGAACTCGCCACCCACCACACCGAGCTGACGGAGATGCGCGCCCAGGCCATCGCTGAAGGAGAGACGCTCTCCGCCGAGGCCACCGCGCTGCGCTCCGCCATGTCCGAGCTCGACACCAGGCTCCGCGCGCTGCGCCACGAGACCGAAGCCCTGCGCGAACAGCGCGCCGAGCTCACCGCCCGCGCCGCCAAGCTCACCAGCGACCTCGAGCACCTGGAGACCACCTGCCTCAACGACCTATCTATCGAGGCCCTCGTCCTGCGCTCCGATGAGTCCATCTCCCGCATTGAGGCCGAGGCCCTCGTCGCCGAGGAGGAGGCCGCCCGCGCCCTCAAGCAGCGCCTGGAGGCCATGGGGCCGGTCAACATGATGGCCCTCGAAGAGTTCCACGAGACCTCCGAGCGCCACTCCTTTCTGGAGACCCAGCGCCGCGACCTCATCGAGTCCATTGAGAACACCCAAGCCTCCATCAAGGAGATTGACGACGTATCGCGCACGAAGTTCGAGGAGGCCTTCAAGGCCATCAACGAAAACTTCTCCGCCACCTTCAGCAAGCTCTTCGGGGGTGGCCAGGCCTTTATGCGCCTCACCGATCCCGAAGGCGGAACCACGGACGCCTGCGGCGTCGACATCATCGCCTCGCCGCCGGGCAAGAAGCTCCAGAACGTACTCCTGCTCTCCGGCGGAGAAAAGGCCCTCACCGCGCTGGCCCTGCTGGTGGGCATCTTCGAGTTCCAGCCCGCGCCCTTCTGCGTGCTGGACGAGGTCGACGCCCCGCTCGACGAGACCAACGTCGCCCGCTTCGCCCGCCTCATCGCCCAGCTCGCCGAGACCACCCAGTTTATCGTCATCACCCACTCCAAGCGCACCATGGAGCAGGCCGACGTGATGTACGGCGTCACCATGCAGGAGCCCGGCGTCAGCAAGATCGTCAGCGTCTCCCTCGGCGGCCGCTCTATCGGCAGTGAGGCGCGCAGCCAGCAGACACGCAGTGCCGCGTAGCACGGGTAAGACTTACATTGTCATCCTGAGCGAAGCCTCTTGCACCCGGAGAGGCGCAGTTGAAGGATCTGCTTCTCGTTTGTCGCGGCAAGGAATCCCATGAACGCGCTCGACTGGCTGCTCACCCTCCTGCTCGCCTACTCCGTCGTCCGAGCCGTGCTGCGCGGCTTCCTGCGCGAGGCCTTCGCGCTGGGCGGACTGATCGCCGCCTTTGTGCTGGCCTGCTGGAACTATGAAAATGTCGCAATACGACTCCGCACCCACTTCCACGAAGCCGCCTTCACCTCGCCCGTCGCCCGCTTCGCCGCCTTTCTGCTCATTCTTCTGGCTGTGATGCTGGTTGCAACTCTGCTCGGAACTCTTTTGAAGCGCACGGCTTCCGCCGTTGGGCTCGGTTTTTTTGACCGCCTCTTCGGCGCTCTCTTCGGCCTGGCGCGCGGCGTTCTTTTGGGCATGGCCGCGCTGCTGGCGCTCACCGCTTTTCTGCCTTCGGCATCGTGGATAAAAAATTCTTTGCTCGCACCATATTTTCTTCGCGCCACTCATGCTGTATCCTTCGTCATGCCCTCAGAACTGCGAAGCCGTCTGTTCGACGGTCTGCAACAGATGAAGCAAACTCCAGAACAGATGCTGCACAGCCTCCCCAGGCAAGTTGACAACTAATACTTCTCCAAGTCCAAACAAGGAAGTTGCGCGATTGAAACGCGATCTCGAAAACCTCGTTCTACAGATGCGCTCCGCGGGCCTCGCCTACAGCGATGCCGTGCGTGAGTTCAAGAAGCGCTATATCCTTGAGGTCCTGGCCCGCCACCGCGGCAACCAGTGCAAGGCGGCCGACGAGCTGGGCATGCACCGCAACACCCTCAGCCGCACCCTGACTGAGCTGGGGCTGGACTCCGCGCAGATCCGCCAGGGCATGCGGCGGCCGGTCCGCTCGGTCCGCCCCGTGC
>Ga0302320_10023907_pt1 | contig 11962 bp, 7 predicted proteins | sample Bog_T0_3_FD_202130 | JGI IMG/M metagenome (GOLD analysis project Ga0302320, IMG submission 202130) | Peat permafrost microbial communities from Stordalen Mire near Abisko, Sweden - Bog_T0_3 | ecosystem: Environmental > Terrestrial > Soil > Wetlands > Peat | place: Sweden: Abisko, Stordalen Mire... | reverse complement strand
ACTGTGACCACATAGATAGTAATACATATAGATACTTGTTGAAACGCCGTGTTCGGGCTTATAGCTGGGACATGAAGGAGCGATCAGGGGTTCGGCTATCCAAGCGGGAACGGCAGCAGTTGCGGCGCTTGTTGCAGAGTGGTTTGCAGCCTGTACGGACGGTGCTGCGGGCTTTGGTCCTGCGGCAACTGGCCGAGGGGCAATCCATCCGCCAAGTGGCGCAGAACGTGGCGTTAACCCCGAAGACGGTATGGCTGACCAGCCAACGCTATCGGCAAGGCGGCGTGGAACGGGCGTTGTACGAGCGGCCACGGCCGGGAAAAGCGGCCTTGCTGGATGCGCAGCATCGGCAACGCATCGTGGCGCTGGCGTGTGGCCCACCGCCGGAAGGCCGCGCGCGCTGGACGGTGCGCCTGCTGACCGAAGAAGTGGTGAAACGCAAACTGGTGCCTCGGGTGGGACGGGAAACCATTCGGGTCTTGCTGGAAAACCACGACTTGAAGCCGTGGCGGGAAAAAAATGTGGTGCGTGGCGGAACTGGATGAGGAATATATCCGACGCATGGAGGATATCTTGGCGGTGTACGAAAAGCCGCTGAGTGAGCGGGAACCGGTGGTTTGTGTGGACGAGAAACCGGTCGTGCTCCACCAAGAAGTTCGTTCTCCCCAGGCCATGAGGCCGGGACGAGTGGCGCGGCGCGACGGCGAATACGAACGTTGCGGTACGGCCAACGTATTCTGCGGGGTGCAGCCGAAAGCAGGAAGGTACTTCCCCAAGGTAACGGCCCACCGCTCCTCGCCTGAGTTTGCCGATTACCTGCTGGAAGTCGCGATCCGTTATCCGGAGGCGGATACCATCCATTTGGTGCTGGACAATCTGAGTTCGCATACGCGCAAGGCGGTGGTGGAACGCTTTGGCGAGAAGGCCGGGAGCTGGCTGTGGGATCGGTTTACGCTGCACTACACCCCCAAGCACGGCAGTTGGCTGAACCAGGCCGAGATCGCCATCAGCCTGTTTTCGCGGCAATGCCTGGGCCACCGCCGGATCGGAGATCGGGCTTCCCTGCGGAGACAAACTCAGGCTTGGAGCCGTCGTATGAACCGTCGCCGCGTTCCCATCCAATGGCAATTTACTCGCAAGAAGGCCCGAACCACATTTGACTACACAATCACGCGGTCACGGTACTAGAAAGCTCCTTAGGGTGTTGTCAGCCGATTGCGAACGGCGTCAGAACTGTGTGGCGAGTTTGGACTGCTCTGACTCATCATTTCTAGTTGGGACCAGGCGACGTGGCGCTGCGATGTTCAGCCTACCGAGCAAATTCCCTCGAGACTGTATAGAAGAGATCACTTCCTCTGTTTGTGAACGTTTAAGATGGGTCGTTGAACGCTCAGAAAGAACCGATGGCCGCCCGTGAATTCCTCACTCGACATGACCGGACCGATCTTTTGTACCAAGTGGAGTGTTAGTGTAACGCCGTCCGCTAAACGCATAAAGACTCGCCGGAGTCATGGTGCCATTGTGTAAGACTGTCTTCGGTCATCTGCATATTGCAGTCAGGAAAAAAGGGGCAGGCTCTGACCCGCCCCTCAGAGATTACCGAAGCGGAGTGGCTCGGACGCTTGCTGTACGGATCTCAAAGCCTCCAGGTCGAACTGATGACAACGACACTTGAATGGTCTTAACCTGCGAAGCTAGCTGCGAGATCTGCGCCTGTTGCGCTGTGTTCTGGATCTGCGCCGCACGGATCTCCGCCTGTTGAGCGCGAATCAGCTTCTGCTGGTGGCGTAGCAACGCTTGCTGCTCTTTGGTCGCTTCGATCAACAGCGCCGTTAGCCGGCTGTAGTCCACTCCACGAGCATCTTTTCCGTTCGCCTCGTAGGTGACCAACTCCGGCACCACAGTCCCCACTTCCTCGGCAATGACACCAACTTCGTGCTGGCCATTCGCCTTCAGGTCGTAGGAGACGCCGCGGAGCCGCTGCACCTTCTCCAAGGCGCCGTGTAGGGTTTGAATGTTGGTCTTCCAGCGGCGTGAGCTGTAGGTGGACCAACCGTCGGCAATGGAGGGGCCATAGCCCCGCCCCAGAGTTAGCAGGTTACTGGGGGTGGTGGTTCCAATGCCGACCCTGGCGGTGGCGACGGCACCGTTCACCCCGGCAACGCTGCCCAGCACCACAGCATCGCTCACGCCGACTGCGGCGTGGGCGCCGATGGCAACCGCGTTGTGAACGTTCTGGCCCTCCACACTGCTCTTGTAGCCCAGGCAAGTGAGGTCGCTGCCAGTGGCGTTGTTAACACACGCATCGTCGCCGACGGCCGTGTTCTCGCTCCCTGTGGTGTTACTCAAGAGCGCGTTCGTGCCGTAGGCGGCGTTGTCGTTGCCCGTGGTGTTGCTGACGAGCGCGCCCTGGCCGTAGGCATTATCGGCGGCACCCGTGGTGTTCGTTTGGAGCGCCCCAACGCCGCTAGCGGTGTTGTCGGTGCCGGTGGTGTTGGCCTGGAGCGCGTCCGCGCCAATGGCCGTGTTCTCGTAGCCCGTGGTGTTGGAATAGAGTGCGGAGCCCATGACCGTGTTCCGGTAGCCCGTGGTGTTGTTGTAGAGCGCGTCATAGCCGTTGGCGGTGTTGAGGACGCCCGTGGTATTGGAGTGCAGCGCGGTGAAGCCGCTGGCGGTGTTGTCAGTGCCCGTCATCGTCGAGTTCCCTGCGAAGCCGAGGAACGCGTTCCCCTCCGTGAATGAGCCGAACGCAAAGGCGTTGTCTCCCAGGTTGAAGCCGGTCGCGGCATTGACCGCGCCGTTGACATCGAGGGTGGCGGCCGGGGTTGTCGTCCCCACCCCTATATTGCCCGCCGTACTCTGAAACATCTTGGAGCTGCCCAGCCTCGTGGCACTCAACCAGAGCGGAATGTAGTCTGTCGTGCCTGTCCCGCTAAATTCCGAACGAGGACCCTGGGCGCCAGCATTGTTCGCAACCTGCGCTTGGCTCAGCAGACTGCACAGCAACACCGTCAACGTTGAAAGCATCAGCACGCGAACTCGTCTCATTGGACACCTCTCCTGTTTTACGCGTTTCATAGATTCTCCTTTTCCCGTTTGTTTTTATTGAGCGCCGTTGCCGGATCGCGTATCTTGATCGCGACCCTTGATGTTTATTTGTTGCCTTCTGTCCCCACAATCCAACCTCGGCCCCTATCTGGTAACGCGAAGAAACCACGGAAAAAGGTTCATATTTCTTTGGTATCGGGCGGCGGCGGTTCTGCTTTTCCCGCGCCAGGAGTCGCAAGTGCTTAAAAACAAAGGCGTAAACATCGTCTTGCTTTGCATTCGACTTGATATATACTCTGTGCCCTAGAGCGCGCAATCCTTGGGGTGAGTTGGGAATGTTCGCGAGCTCAAGTCGGATTCCCCCTCGTTTATATCTTTTATCTGCGGCGTCGATTTATATCCCGCTGGTCCGCTGATCGCGTTCGAGACTCTTATGGATGCACCCATTGATGCAGCCACCCTTCTGGGTGAACTCGATGTCGGCAATGACAAGGCAGTGGCCGAGCTGGTGGTGCTGCTCTACTCGGAACTGCGGAGCTTGGCGTCTCGTTACTTGCGGCGCGAGCGCAGTGATCACACCTTGCAAACCACCGCTCTGGTGCATGAAGCCTATCTTCGCCTAGCCGATCAGAGAGAAGTTCGTTGGAAAAACCAGGAGCAGTTCCTGGGCATCGCTGCCCAACTGATGCGCCGTATCCTGGTTGACTACAGCCGTGGACATGACGCCCAAAAGCGCGGCAAAGGCTTTGAGAAGGTTTTCCTGGAAGAAGCAGCAGACGTTTCCAAGGGGAAGGCGGCCGATGTCATTCAATTGGATGAAGCCCTCACCCGGCTGGCGGAGTTCGATCCGGAGCAAGCTCACCTTGTGGAGTTGCGTTTTTTCGGTGGTTTGAGCCTCGAGGAAACGGCTGGAGTCCTGGGAGTTTCCCGCGCGACGGTGAAGCGTAACTGGAACCTCTCCAAAGCATGGCTGGCGCGTGAGCTACGCGGAAGCGACCAGAAAAATGCCTGAAAAGTGGGATCAAGTAAAGGAACTGTTCACGTTGGCCCTGGAGCGAGACCCCGAGGAGCGAAACAGTTTCTTGCGTCAAGCCTGCGCAGGCGATGAGTCCCTGCGCGGCGAAGTAGAATCGCTGCTGTCGAGCTTCGACGGCGCCTCCACCTTTCTGGAGGATTGCCCCGCCGCCGATCTGCTTTCCGCGCAGTCGCGGGCGATGCAAGGGAGAAGGATTGGGGCGTACCGCATCGTCCGCGAGATTGGGCAGGGCGGAATGGCGGTGGTTTATTTGGGCGAGCGTGACGACCAGAATTATCGCAAGCAGGTGGCGATAAAAATGGTCAAGACCGGTATCGACACCGAACAGGTTCTGCAACGGTTTCGCAATGAGCGACAGACCCTCGCGACACTGGACCATTCCAACATTGTGAAGCTCCTCGACGGTGGCAGCAGCGAAGATGGTTCTCCGTATCTGGTGATGGAATATGTGGAGGGCCTGCCGATTGACGAGTATTGCGATCGTCACCAGCTCTCCATCGACGACCGTCTGCGAATTTTTCGCGAAGTCTGTTCCGCGGTCGAGTACGCGCATGAAAAGTTGGTGATTCATCGCGATCTCAAGCCTGGAAATATCCTGATCGCAAAAGGTGGTGTACCCAGACTCTTGGACTTTGGCATTGCCAAGCTGCTGAACCCCGAGTGCTTCCAAGCTCCACTGGACACTCGAACGAACTGGCGTCCCATGACCCCCGAATACGCGAGCCCAGAACAGATTCGCGGGCAGGCGGTCACGACCGCAACCGATGTCTATTCGTTGGGAGTGTTGCTCTTTGATTTGCTGACCGGCCATCGGCCCTACAGCTGTGCGGGCCAGTCGCTCCTCGAGATCGAGCGGCTGGTTTGCGAAACTGAGCCTGAGAAACCGAGCGCTGTCATTCGCAACAAGGAAGAAAAAGTATCTGACGATGGCGGTGTACGCACCACCATTACCCCGGAGTCGGTGAGCATCCAGCGCGGCTTGCAGCCGGCTGAATTGCAGCGCCGGCTGCGCGGCGATCTCGACACCATCGTGATGAAGGCGCTGCGTAAGGAGCCCACACGCCGCTATGGTTCGGTCGCCGAGTTCTCGCACGACATCGAGCGCTATCTGGCGGGCATGCCTGTCCGCGCCCGCAAATCCACCATCGCCTACCGTAGCGGGAGATTCCTTCACAGGCATCGGGAGTCATTGGCTGCAGCACTGGCTGTTCTTGGCATTGTGGCGGGCATGGCGATCTGGCAAATGCGCAGGGTCTCTCGCCAGGATGCCGCCGTGTCGGAAGCCAAGAACGCTCAGGTTCAGGCACGACGTTCCGTGGCCATCTTAGGCTTCAAGAATCTTTCCGATCGTTCTGACACAGCGTGGGTGTCCACTGCTTTGTCCGAGATGTTGGCGGCGGAACTTGCGGCCGGTGAAAAGTTGCGCACGGTTCCGGGAGAAACCGTTGCGCGGATGAAACTTGACCTCGGCCTTCGCGACCAGGAAAGCCTGGCTCCCGAGACCCTGGGGCAGGTCCGGAAGAATCTGGGCAGTGACTTCGTGGTGCTTGGTTCCTACTTTGACTTGGGAAAGGATTCCGGAGGCCAAATCCGGCTTGACGTTCGTCTTCAGGACACGACGAAGGGAGAAACTATCGCCACGGTTTCGGAAACCAGTACCGAGGCGCAGTTGCTCGACCTCGTCTCCCGCGTCGGGAGAAAGTTGCGAGAGGACTTCGGAGTTGCAGATGTTTCCCAGGTTGAAGCGGTGGGAATCCGGGCAGCAATACCCTCCAACCCGGAAGCGATGCGCCTTTACTCCGAAGGCCTAGCGAAGCTGCGAACGTTTGACGCACTCGCCGCTCGGGACCTGCTAATCCGTGCGGTGAGCTCGGACCCTGCCTACCCTTTCGCGCACGCGGAACTGGCGAAAGCATGGATGGCCCTCGGCTACAAGGAAAAGGCACTCCAGGAAGCGAAAAAAGCTTTGGAACTTTCCGGCAAGCTCTCCGCTGAAGATCACTCCTTGGTGGAAGCCGGCTACTACGAGGTTAGCAAGGATTGGGATAAGGCGATTGAGGTTTATCGGACGCTTTCCAGTTCCTCGCCCGATAGCATCGAAGATGGCCTCGCGCTCGCCAATGCTCAGATCGCCGGGGAGCGCGGGAGCGACGCGCTGAAATCGATCGCCAGGCTTCGGGGACTGTCTGCCGAAACGAAAGAGGATCCTCGTATCGATATGGCTGAAACATGGGCCGACTATTCCCTATCGGACAACAAAGAAGTCGTCGCCACCGCCGACTTGGCCATCAAAAGAGCAATCCCGTTGGGAGCGAGGCTACTGATCGCGCGGGCGAGAATATTTCAATGCCGCGCCTTGGCTGGTCTGGGGCAACCGAAACAGGCAACCGCCGACTGCGAAGAGGGCCGTCGAATTTTTCACGAAGCCGGCGACTTGGCCGGCGAGTCTGGAGCACTGCATGAGATGGCCGAAGTACCCATCAACCAGGGCGATTTGGAACAGGCAAGAAGATTATATGAACAAGCTCTGGCGCTAGCGCGACAAACCGGCGACAGGAGAGCCAGCGCTCGAGAACTCGCAAACATCGGTGTGATCTATATGCAACAAGGGGATTTGACAGCCAGCAAGAAGATGTACGCGGAAGCCCTCAAAGCTTACCAGGAGATCGGCGACAAGCACGGAATGGAAGTAATCACTGCCAATACCGGCGACATACTTTACGAGGAAGGACAAGTGGGAGGCGCCCTCGCGGAATACAAAGACGCGCTTGTGTTGGCTCGCGAGGTGGGACACAGGAGTTCGGAAGCAATTGACATTAAGAACATGGGAGACGTGCTGGCAGACCAGGGAGATCTACCAGGCGCACTGCAGATGTACCAGCAGGCCGTCAGCATCCAACGCGAGATTGACGACAAGAGCTACTACGCGGCTTCTCTTGTGTCTATCGGAAAACTGCAGCGGCAAAAGGGTGACAGTGACGGCGCCAGGAAAATGTATGAAGAGGCTCTTGCCTTGAGACAGCAATTAGGAGAAAAAGGCACAGTGGCCGAAACCCAGATGGCTCTGGCAGAACTGGACTGCGACTCCGGTCACGCCTCGGAGGCAGAGACCCGCGCTCGGGCGGCCATCGAGGAATTTCGAGCGGAACGGGAAGCGGACCTTGAAATTCAGTCTGAAGCCTTGCTATCGAGGTCCCTTCTGCAACAGCGGAAGTTCGAAGATGCCCAGCAGGCGATGGCCAGAGCGCTCACCCTTTCCAAGAAGAGCAGCGATGTAACTGTCCACCTCCCACTGACGATCCAAAATGCCTATACGCGAGCAGCGGTGAAAGACTTTCCGGAGGCTGAGCGCCTTGCTCGCAATGCGATGGTAGAAGCCAATAAGTTGGGTTTTGTTCGATTGGAGTTAGAAGCTTCCCTGGCCATCGGCGAAATTCAACTGCACGGAAAAAATCCTGCCCTCGGTCGCAAACGGCTTGAGGAAACGGAGAAAACCGCACGCTCAAAGGGTTTCGAGCTTATCGCACGGAAGGCAAGTACAGCGCGACAGACTACCAACCCTTAGGGGTTTGCTACGAGTGATTCTGGGCACGTTTCCCGACACCGCGCGTTCCTGTCGGTCCCGTCGATCGTGACGATTTCAAGTCGCCGCGACTCGCCAGCAGGACGAGCGGAAGGAGACTCCCAACTCCCGAGTTGTCGGCCAAACGGAAGCTAGCCAGAAACGGGCTTCGGGGACATCAATGGCGATCTCCCAGAAGCGGACTTCTGGCCCGGAATCACTTGACGTTACCAGGGCCGTTCGCAACCCGATCTCTGCAATAACGAGTACGACCGCGCATTGCGGGCGCGTGGGAATAAGGTAGAATTCCGCAGTCGCTGCATGCATCCTCAATGCAGACCTCTTGATATTCCAAGGAGTGACACTTGATATCACGTCGCCGTTTTCTTGGGCAGGCAAGTCTGATGGCAGGTTCCGCGGTTTTCTCCAACTCAGCGATCGCGGACATCAGGGGCGCTATTGCGGAGGCGCCGAGTCCCGACCCAAACATGCTAGACCGAGCGAAGGCGCTTCTGCAGAAGGCTCCGCTCATCGATACCCACAACGATCTGCCGTCGATGCTGCTCGAAACCAAGGCAGGCGACCTGACATCGTTCGATATGAGCAAGATTCAGCCGACGCTTTGTGCTGACATTCCGCGGTTACGCGAGGGACGCGTTGGAGCGCAGTACTGGTCAGTCTGGGTTGATTCTGCCACGCAGCGGCAGCACACATCGTTGCATGAATCGCTCCGCGAGTTTGATGTGGCCCTGCGGTTTATCAGCAGCCGGCCCGAGCTAGAACAAGCGCGAACTGCAGACGACATTGACCGCATCCACCAATCGGGAGGCATCGCCTGTTTGCTGGGAGTGGAAGGCGGCCACATGATTGAGAACTCCCCTGCGGCGCTGCGCATTTTTCACAACTTGGGCGCGCGTTATATGACCCTTACGCACTGGGACAACATTGACTGGGCCGATGCTGCAACCGACCGTCCAGAACACTACGGCCTGACCGAGTTCGGGGAGCACGTGGTGAAGGAGATGAACCGTCTGGGCATGTTTGCGGATCTCTCGCATGTCAGCGCAGATACCATGCGAGACACGCTGCGGGTGACCCGCGCTCCTGTAATCTTCTCGCATTCGAATGCCTTTGCCATTGACCCTCACCCGCGCTGCGTTCCGGACGATGTACTGCGGCTGATGCCAGCGAATGGCGGCGTAGTCCACGTAAACTTCATCGGGGCGTTCGTGTCACCCAAGAACCCGGAATGGCAAGAGAAGCGCACGGCGGCCATCAAAGATCTGCACACTCGTCTCGATACCGACGAAGCGATTGCGAAAGGGATCACGGATTGGGAGAAAGCCAATGTATTTGCACGCGGCACGATTTCGGAGGTTGCCGATCACATTGACCACATCCGCAAAGTCGCGGGCATTGACCACATTGGCATCGGCGCCGATTTTTATGAAGCCGCCCCGGATTCGATGGTGGTCGGCCTAGAGAATGTCACGCGCTATCCCTACCTTTTTGCCGAACTTCTGCGACGCGGATATTCCGATGACGATGTCCTCAAGATCGCTGGACGAAACCATCTTCGCGCCATGCGTCAGATGGAAAAGGTGGCTGTAGAACTACAAAAGTCGGAGAATCCTCTCATCACGGAGGGGTTGACACGGGAGTGGCGCGCCTAACCAGAAGTCGTGCTCTACCCTTTTGCGATAAACGTCACTGACCGGGGGACACGGCTTCTAAGGGTGCTATGTTTTCGGGGACATTGGATTTTTTGCTGGTAACGGTTGCCTGTAACAAACCAAGCGGGTGTATCATGGTCTATTTTTCAAGCCAACAAGGCAGTTTCGGCTGAAAGGAATGAGCCCATGTCAGATAGCTTCGGTTACCATCTGCGGCGCGCCGTGAAGAATCAAACAGCCGTCACTCTTCGCATCTTGGGAATTTTGCTCGTCTTCGTCCATATCAGCCTCTCCGCACAAACCACGGCCTCGACCGGCAGCATTCAAGGCACGGTCACGGACCCGAGTGGCGAGAAAGTTGAACGAGGTCTCCTTGGAAACCTAATAAACACTAGCCGACTTCCCGTTACCGATCCACATGTCCCAATCTGGATTACTTCCGGGTAGCCGACTATCCATCCAGAATCGCCGCGAGCGCCGGGGCTGGCTTCGCACGTTATAATGGCGCGCACCTATGACGTTGACTCCTGGCACCAGGCTCGGCCCGTATGAAATTCGCTCTTTGCTGGGCGCGGGCGGTATGGGCGAAGTCTATCGCGGCCGCGATACTCGGCTGGAGCGGGACGTGGCCATTAAGGTTCTGCCTGCGCATCTCTCCTCCGATCCCGATCTCAGACAGCGCATGGAGCGCGAGGCGAAAGCGATCTCATCTCTGAGTCACCCCCACATTTGTACCTTGCATGACGTCGGCTCGCAGGACGGCGTCGATTTTCTGGTTATGGAGTTCTTGGAAGGCGAGACGCTGGCCGAGCGCCTGCAAAGGGGAGCGCTGCCGCTGGAGGAGGCGTTGAAGGTTGCACGCGAGGTTGCCGTGGCGCTGGACAAGGCGCATATGAGTGGAATTGTGCATCGCGATCTCAAGCCGGCAAATATCATGCTCACAAGAAATGGTCCGAAATTGATGGATTTCGGTCTAGCGAAGCCGGCGCCGGGAGGGGCTTCGGCCTCTTCGGGCAGCGCATTGACGCCGAGCACCCCTACCATGAGCGTCGCAGCATTGACTGCTTCGGCTTCCCCTTTGACGCAAAAAGGCACCGTAGTAGGAACATTTCAGTACATGGCGCCGGAGGTTTTGCAAGGATCCGAGGCCGATGCGCGCTCCGACGTCTTCAGCTTTGGCTGCGTGCTTTATGAAATGCTCACTGGCAGGCGCGCATTTGAGGGAAAGTCACAGTTCAGTGTTCTGGGCGCAATCCTCGACAAAGAGCCGGAGCACATCTCGACCGTGCTTCCTGAATCGCATCCGCGGTTAGACGAAACCGTAGGGCGATGCCTGGCGAAAAATCCCGAACAGCGCTACGGATGCATGCACGATGTGAAGATTCAGTTGGAAGCGTTGGCCGATGGCGGACCGGAGACGGCCATTGCCGCCGCAGAACCTGCCAAGCCGGCGGGCCCAAGAACTTCGTGGCTCATCGCGGCAATCGCATCCTCGGTTGCACTCGCCCTCCTGCTGAATTTCGAGTTGCAGAAACCGAAGCCTGCGCCCGTGGTGCAGTCATCGATTCTGCCGCCCGAGGGCGCGGTCTTTATCACCATGCTGCCGCAATCTGGGCCACCAGTCATTTCGCCGGACGGAACGCGGCTGGCATTCACTGCGCGTGACGAGAACGGCCGGGTACTTTTGTATGTGCGTTCGCTGACATCCACAACAGCACAGCCCCTGAATGGAACCGAGGACGCGTCCTATCCCTTCTGGTCTTCCGATAGCCGGGAGGTCGGATTTTTTGTGCCGGGCAAATTGAAAAAGATTCACGCCGACGGAGGCCCGCCTCAGGACATTTGCGAGAGCATCAGCGGGCGCGGCGGTGCGTGGAGCAAGGACGGCGTGATCGTGTTTACGCCATCCGCCAGCCAACCGCTATTTCGCGTGCCGGCAGCGGGTGGAACCCCGGAGCCCGTTTCGAAACTGAATACGTCGCGAGGCGAAAACAGTCACCGGTGGCCATGGTTCCTGCCTGACGGCAAACATTTTCTTTACTGGTCGCGCACGGCCCGTGCTGGAGAATCGCCGGTCATCCATATCGGGGAACTTGGAACTTTGCAGGCGCAACAGCTGATGAAGAGTGAAACCATGGCAGCTTACGCCTCCGGTCATATTTTGTTCCTGCACGATCAGGCTTTGATGGCGCAGCCTTTCGATCCTCGCCGCATCGAACTGACTGGTGAACCGGAACCAATCGCGGACCACATCGCCGTGAATGGCTCAACCGTCCGCGCCATGTTTTCTGCGTCGGAGAATGGCAGCCTCATTTACCAGGCCGGCGTAGCACAAACCGGTTGGGATCTTACATGGTGGGACCGCGAGGGGAAACAAGCGGGAGCGATTCCCCAGCCCGACCGCTACATTGGCCCCGCTTTGTCCCCCGACGGAGCACGATTAGCGGTCGCCATTTTTGTCGGCAACACGGGGATTGGAGACATATGGGTCTTCGACCTGAACCGGCAAACCCGGACTCGTTTGACCTTCGGTCCGGCGAGCCAGAGTTACCCGATCTGGTCGCCCGATGGGAAGACAATTTATTTTCTTTCGGTTCCCAAAGGGGCCGCGCACATCTATTCCAAGGCAGCAGACGGAAGCGG
>Ga0302320_10023904_pt1 | contig 11963 bp, 8 predicted proteins | sample Bog_T0_3_FD_202130 | JGI IMG/M metagenome (GOLD analysis project Ga0302320, IMG submission 202130) | Peat permafrost microbial communities from Stordalen Mire near Abisko, Sweden - Bog_T0_3 | ecosystem: Environmental > Terrestrial > Soil > Wetlands > Peat | place: Sweden: Abisko, Stordalen Mire... | reverse complement strand
CCCCAATCGGCCGTCTTCAAGGCCGTGTCGGCCAGTCCCTTGCGGGCGCCGTGCGTGGAACTGAAATACTCCAGCACGGTCAGCCCCTCGCGGAAGTTGGCCTTAATGGGCGTCTCGATGATCTTGCCCGAGGGCTTGGCCATCAGGCCGCGCATGCCGGCCAACTGGCGAATCTGTTCGACGCCGCCGCGGGCACCGCTATGCGCCATGAGGAACACCGGGTTGACATAGCCGGGAGCGCGGCGGAGGTTCTCGGGACCGTGCTGGTCGTTCTCCATTCCTGTCATCATCTGGGAAGTAATTTCTTCGCGGGCATGCGTCCAGGCGTCCAGCACCTGGTTATATCGCTCGCCCTCGGTGATGATGCCACGCTGATAAAGCTTCAGGATCCGCAGCACGCTCTTCTCGGCGTTCTGAATGATCTTCTGCTTGCTGGGCGGCGTGATCAGGTCGTCGGTGGCGAAGCTCAGGCCGCTCAGCGTGCTCTGCCGGAAGCCGATGCGGTTCATCGTGTCCAACAGGTCGATCGTCTGCCGCCGGCCCAGCTTTTCGTAGCAGTCCGAAATCACTTCCGCCAGGTCCTTCGACCGCAACGGACTGTTGTAGTAGGGCATGCCCGTGGGCATCCACGAGTTGAAGAGCACGCGGCCGACCGTGGTCTTGATGAGCGAGCCCGGCTTGACCGATGGGTCGGTCTTCATATACCGGCCCTGGGGCAAACGGACCTCGATCGCGGCGTGCGTAGCCACCTTGCCCATCTGGTAGGCCAGCAGAACTTCCTCGAAGGCGAAGAACTTCATGCCGTCGCCCTTGGCGGTGGGCTGCGCCGCGGTCATGTAGTAGCAACCCATCACCACGTCCTGCGAGGGACTGATGATCGGCGCGCCGTTGGCCGGGCTGAAGATGTTGTTGGTGGACATCATCAGCGTGTGGGCCTCGACCTGGGCCTCGATGGACAAGGGCAGGTGGACGGCCATCTGGTCGCCGTCGAAGTCGGCGTTGAACCCTTTGCAAACCAGCGGGTGCAACTTGATGGCGTTGCCCTCGACCAGCGTCGGCTCGAAGGCCTGAATGCCCATGCGGTGCAGCGTGGGAGCGCGATTCAGGAGCACGGGATGGTTCTGGATCACCTCTTCCAGAATGTCCCAGACCTCTTCGTCCTTTCGCTCCAGCATCTTCTTGGCCGACTTGATCGTGTCGGCATGCTCCAACTCCTTGAGCCGGCGGATGATGAAGGGCTGGTACAACTCCAGGGCGATCTTCTTGGGCAGGCCGCACTGGTGCAATCGCAGCGCGGGACCGACCACGATCACGCTGCGGGCCGAGTAATCGACGCGCTTACCCAACAGGTTCTCGCGGAAACGGCCCTGCTTGCCCTTGATCATGTCGGTGAGCGACTTCAGCGGGCGGTTGCTCGAGCCCAGCACGGGCCGCTTGCAGCGGTTGTTGTCGAACAGGGCGTCGACCGACTGCTGCAACATGCGCTTTTCGTTGCGAATGATCACCTCGGGAGCGTTGAGGTCGACCAGCTTCTTCAAGCGGTTGTTGCGGTTGATGATGCGGCGGTAGAGGTCGTTCAGGTCGCTCGTGGCGAAGTTGCCCGAATCCAGCAGGACCAGCGGGCGCAGGTCGGGCGGAATCACCGGAATCACGTCCAGCACCATCCACTCGGGCCGGTTGTCGCTGTCGCGGATCGCCTCGACGATCTTGAGGCGGTTGATGAGGTCCTTCTTCTTCTGCTTGGAGGAGGTTTCCGCCAAGTCCTTGCGCAACTCCACCGAGAGCGTGACCAAGTCGAGTTCCATGAGCAGCTTGCGGACGGCCTCGGCGCCCATATCGGCGTCGAAGGTCCCTTCGCCGTACTGCTTGCGGGCTTCGCGATACTCGTCTTCGGTGAGGAGCTGGTGCGGCTTCAGGGGCGTGTCGCCCGTCCGCGTGACGACATAGTCCTGGAAGTAAATGATCTTTTCCAGGCTCGTGGTCTTCATGGCCAGCAGCGCGCCGAGGCGGCTGGGCATGGCCTTGAAGAACCAGATATGCACTACCGGCGCGGCCAATTCGATGTGGCCCATCCGTTTGCGGCGGACGCGGCTGTGGGTGATCTTCACGCCGCAGCGGTCGCAGATCATGCCCTTGTACTTCATGCCCCGGTACTTGCCGCAGGAGCATTCCCAGTCCTTTTCCGGACCGAAAATACGTTCGCAGAACAGGCCGTCCTTTTCGGGGCGGTAGGTGCGGTAGTTGATCGTTTCCGGCTTCTTCACCTCGCCGAATGACCAACTGCGGATGTCGTGGGGGCGGGCCAGGCTGATCTTGACCGCCGTATAATCGTTGATCCGATCGTATGTCGCTTCGCCGATACTCACTTGTGTGCCTCCTGAATTGCCGGAATATACTTGGGAGGATGTAGGGAAAATCCCAATGACGAATGTCGAATGACGAAAGGCCGTGCTTCGTCATTCGTCATTCGTGCTTCATCATTTTCTTTACGCGTGCGCCTTTTCAAGCTGCATGTTCAATCCCAGGCCGCGGATTTCATTGGTCAAGACGTCGAAGCTGGCCGGAGTGCCGGCTTCGAGCGTGTTCTCGCCCTTGACCATCGACTCGTAAATCTTGGTACGGCCTTCCACGTCGTCGCTCTTGACGGTGAGCAACTCCTGTAGGATATAGGCCGCGCCGTAGGCCTCCAGGGCCCACACTTCCATTTCTCCGAAACGCTGTCCGCCGAAACGGGCCTTGCCGCCCAGGGGCTGCTGCGTAATGAGCGAGTACGGGCCGGTCGAGCGGGCATGCACCTTGTCGTCCACCAAGTGGTGGAGTTTGAGCATGTAGATGTAGCCCACCGTCGAGGTCTGCTCGAAGGGCTCGCCCGTGCGGCCGTCGTACAACTGGCTCTTGCCCGTGATGGACAGGCCGCCTTCGGCCAGCAACGTGTGGATATCGCTTTCCGTGGCGCCGTCGAAGACCGGGGTGATGGCCTGGAAGCCCAGCTTGGCGCCGGCCCAGCCCAGGTGCGTCTCCAGAATCTGGCCCACGTTCATACGGCTGGGCACGCCCAGCGGATTGAGCATGATCTGGACGGACATGCCGTCGGCCAGGAAGGGCATGTCTTCCTGCGGCAGGATCTTGGAAATCACGCCCTTGTTGCCGTGCCGGCCGGCCATCTTGTCGCCCACGGAAATCACCCGTTTGGCGGCGATGTAGACCTTGACCATCTGCAGCACGCCGCTGCGAAGCTCGTCGCCCCGCTTCATTGAGTTGAGCTTGCGGTCGCGGGCATCAATGGCCGCTTCGACCGCGGGCCACTCCTGCTTGTAGAGCTTCTCCAGGGCCGCCTTGCGCTCGGGGCTGCGGACGTCCCACTTTTCGACGTTCTTCTGCAGGTCGTTGTATTCGTGGGCCAACTCAGCGGCGCTGCGGTGGTCGCGGCCTTCCACCAGCGGGCTGCCGTCCTCGTCCGTGAGCTTCTTCTTCAGCAACTCCTCGACTTTGCCTACCAGGCTGCCGAAGGCCAGCGCGATCCGCTCGTTGCCCTGGGCCTCGGCTTCTTTCAGCGCGACCTCGAAGGCTTTGCGCTCCTCCTCCGTGAGGCTCATGCGGCGGGAGAACTTCTGCGTGTCGATGACGATGCCTTCGACGCCCGAGGGCACTTCCAGCGAATCGTTCTTCACGTCCTCGCCCGCGCGGCCGAAGATGGCGTGCAGCAGTTTCTCTTCGGGGGTCAATTCGGTCTTCGACTTGGGCGAGACCTTGCCTACCAGCACGTCGCCCGGGCGGACGTAGGTGCCCACGCGGACAATGCCGTTCTCATCGAGGTTGCGGAGTTGCTTCTCGCTGACGTTGGGGATGTCGCGGGTGAACTCTTCGCGGCCCAGCTTGGTCTCGCGGATCTCGATATCGAACTCCTCGATGTGGATCGAGGTGTACGTGTCGTCCTTGACCAGTTCCTCGCTGATGATGATGGCGTCCTCGAAGTTGAAGCCGTCCCAGGCCATGAAGGCCGCCAGCACGTTGTGGCCCAGGGCCAATTCGCCCTGGCAGGTCGCGGCGCCGTCGGCGATGACCTGATTCTTCTCGACCTTGTCGCCCACGTTGACGATCGGCTTCTGGTTCTGGCAGGTCCGCTCGTTCAGTCCCACGAACTTGCGCAAAGAATAGACGTCGCCGCCGATTTCGATCCGCCGGGCATCGCAGTAGGTGACCGTGCCCTTGTTGCGGGCTTTTACGAGCATGCTCGAGTTTCGAGCGGCCTCGACTTCCATGCCCGTGGCCACCAGCGGCGGATCGGTGATCAACAGCGGCACGGCCTGCCGCTGCATGTTGGAACCCATCAGCGCGCGGTTGGCGTCGTCGTGTTCGAGAAAGGGGATCAAGCCGGCCGACACGCCCACCATCTGGCTCGGCGCCACGTCGATGTACTGCACCTGGTCACAGGGGAGGATCTGGAAGTCGCCGTGATAACGGGCGATGACCGTGTCGCCGGCCAGTTTGCCGTTCTCGATCAGCACGTCGGCCGGGGCCAGGCGGGCCTCATGCTCCTGGTCGGCCCGGAGCCACTCGATGACCGCCTTGCCCTCCTTGTCGAACTCCAGCTTGCCGTTCTTCACCTTGTGGTACGGCGTGACCAGAAAACCGTACTCGTCCACGGCCGCATAGATGCCCAGGCTGGAGATCAGGCCAATGTTCGTGCCTTCGGGGGTTTCGATCGGGCAGATCCGGCCGTAGTGCGAAATGTGGACGTCGCGGACCTCGAAGCCGGCGCGCTTGCGGTTCAAGCCGCCCGGCCCCAAGGCTGAAAGCCGCCGCTCGTGCGTGAGCATCGAGAGCGGATTGGTCTGGTCGACGACCTGCGAAAGCTCGCCGCGGCCGAAGAAATATTCGATCGCCGCGGAGATGCTCTTGGGGTTGACCAGGCTCCGCGGGGTCATGTCCTCGATGTCCTTGAGACTCATCCGCTCCTGGACGGTGCGGCGGAGCTTGAGAAACCCTTTGCGCAGCTCGTCGCTGGCCAACTCGTCGATCGTGCGCAGGCGGCGGTTGCCCAGGTGGTCGATGTCGTCGATCTCGACGCTCGGGTCGTTAGCCCGCAACTTGTTCAAATACTTGATCGCGGCGATGAGGTCTTCCGGCCGCAAGGTCATTTCGGTCTCGGCGATCTTCAGGTTGAGCTTGCGGTTGATGCGGAAGCGCCCCACGCGGCCCAGACGATAGCGGTTGGTGTCGTAGAATTTCTCGAAGAACAGGGCCTTGGCCTTTTCCAGGTTGGGCGGATTACCCGGCCGCAACCGCTGATAGATCCGCAACAGGGCCTCTTCGTGGCTGCCCGTGGCGTCTTCGGCCAGCGAGTTCAGCAGCAGCGGGTTCTTCGGATCGGCCATGACCTCGATTTCGATCAGGCCCGACGTGCAGATCTGCTCGGCCGCGTTCTTGGTGATCTTTTGTCCCGACTCGACGAGCACTTCACCCGCCCGCTGGCTGGAAGTGGGATAAATGACGTCCAGCACGGCCAGCTTGCCTTCGATCTTGGCGGCGCTGCGGCCGTCGACGACCTTCACCTTTTCGGTCTCGTAGAAGACGCGCAGCAGGTCCTCGTCGGTGCCGTACTTGGGGTCCATCGCCCGAATGAGCGTCATAATCGAGAACTTGCCGCTCTGGTCAATGCGCACCGCCAGGCTTTCCTTGCGAGTGACGTTCAACTCGATCCAGCTACCGCGCTCGGGAATGATGCGGCAACTGTGCAGGCGGCGCTCGCCCGTGCCTTCCATCTCCATGACGAAGTCGACGCCGGGGCTGCGGTGGAGTTGGTTCACCACGACGCGCTCGGCGCCGTTGATGATGAACTCGCCGCCGCCCAGCATGATGGGCACGTCGCCCAGGTAGACCTCTTCCTCGATAGGCTGCTCCTTGGTCAACCGCAGCCAGACCTTAAACGGCCGGCCGTAGGTCAGGCGAAGTTGCCGGCATTCGTCGGGCTCGTAGCGCGGCTTGCCCAGTTCGTAACGAATGTACTCCAGGCGCAGCGTCTTGTCGTAGCTTTCCACCGGGAAGATTTCCCGCAGTACGCCTTCGATGCCCTGGTCCTTGCGCTTTTGCCAAGGCACTTCCTGTTGCAGGAAGACGTCGTAACCGCGCGTCTGGATCTGCGTCAGGTCCGGGATCGGGTAGGGCGCGCGCTGGGAGCCGAAACGGCGGATTTCCTTGGGTTTAACGCGTCGTTGGGCGGAAGTCGCCATAGACAATCACCTCTGGGAAAAGCGACCGAACGTCCTTGATGAGATCATCAGGGTCGTTCGGGCAGGGAATCCCCGCAGGCCGGCCGGATGAAGCCGGGCGGCGCGGCACAACACCGCCACGCCGCAGCCTTGGCCCCGGGGGGAATGGAAACTCAACAAGATCATACTCTGTCCGCGCAATACACGCCCCTCCCCGCTTGAGGAGGATCCATGTCCTTCGATTTCATGCCAATGCAACGTGAAACCAACGCGCTACTTGACAACAACCTTCGCGCCGGCTTCTTCGAGCTCCTTCCTGAGCTTCTCGGCATCTTCCTTCGAGACGCCCTCCTTGACCTTCGCGGGGATACCTTCGACCAGGTCCTTGGCTTCTTTCAGGCCCAGGCTGGTAGCAGCCCGAACGATCTTGATGATGCCGATCTTCTTGGTCGGTTCATAGCTCTCGACGACCACGTCGAACTCGGTCTGCTCTTCTTTGGCTGGCGCGGCCGCGCCGCCATCGGCAGGGGCCGCCGCCATCATCACCGCGCCGCCGGCGGCCGGCTTGATGCCGTGGACCTGTTCAAGGTAATCGCTCAACTCCTTGGCCTCTTTGAGCGTCAAGGCGACAATCTTGTCGCCGAACTCCTTGGTGGCTGCGGAAAAAGTCTGGGTGGCTTCAGCAGTCGACATCGTTACTCGTTCCTTTCTCACATAGGCGTCGCGACACGGAGCTGAACGGAACCGGCCGCAGACACAATTCTACGCGTGTAGTGGAAAATGGGTTAGTTTTAGTATTGTCTCGTCCAGGAAATGCAGGTTGGACCTCCGAGTCCATCCCTCGGACCCCTACGGTCCGCAGAACTTGGATGGACTCGCAGGCCCATCCGGCCTGTTCCGCGTGCGGAACAGGCAATAGATCGTTATGCCGGGGTTCCCCCCTCCGCCGGTGCAGCTGGCGGCTGGTCTGCCGCTGGGGCTTGTTCCGCGACGGGCGTCTGCTCCGCGCCTGGCGCCTGCTCCGCGCCTGGCGCCTGCTCCGCTGCGGCCGGGGCACCCTCTGGGTCGCCGCCTTTGGCCTTCTCGGCAATCTGGCTGGCCAGCGCCCCGCCGATCGCGATCAACTGGCTGTTCAACCGCGCGCCGACCGAGCAAATCTGGCCCAGCAGGAGGCTCAATTGCTCCGTGCGGTTGGGCCACTTTGCCACCTCGGCGATCTGCGCGGCCGAGAGTTGCTCGCCGTCCATGACACCGCCGCGCGGCTGGAACGCGGGAAACTTGTCGCCCTTGCGGATGTCGGTGATCGCCTTGGCCAGCGAGACAATGTCCTCGCTGCCCCAGCAAATGGCCGCGGATCCATTGACCCCGTCGAACATTCTCGCCAGGGGAGTCCCCGCCGCGGCCCGCGCGGCCAGGCTGTTCTTCACCACCAGGATGTTGATTTTTTTGGCTCGCAACTCCTTCCGCAACGTGAAGGTCGAGGAGGAGTTCATGCCGATCATGTTCACCAGCAGCGCGTCGTTGACGTTCTGTAGGCGGCGCTTGATATCGTTGGCTACGAGTTCTTTGACTTGTTTGCTCATGGCAGTGCCCCTTTCTTATGCTTGGATCCGCAGGGCGGGGCTCATGGTTCCCTTGATGACCGTTCCCTTGACATACTGCCCTTTGACCGCGACCGGTTTGATGTGCAGGATGAAATTGATGAACGCCGTAAGGTTCTCGACCAGCTTGGAGGCGTCGAAGCTCATTTTGCCGACGACCGCATGCACATTGCCGCCCGCGTCGCAACGGAACTCCACCTTGCCCGCCTTGTACTCCTTGATCACTTTGGCCACGTCGGGCGTGACGGTCCCGGCGCGCGGCGAAGGCATCAGGCCGCGGGGTCCCAGGACCTTGCCCAAGGGGCCCACGACGCCCATCATGTCCGGCGCGGCGATGCAGACGTCAAACTCGGTCCAACCGCCTTTGATCTTCTCGGCCAGTTCCGGTCCGCCCACCTCGTCGGCGCCAGCCGCACGAGCTTCGTCGATCTTGTCGCCCTTGGCGAAGACCACCACGCGCAACGTCTTGCCAATACCGTGGGGCAAGACGATCGAACCGCGGACCAACTGGTCGGCCTGCTTGGGATCGACCCCCAAACGCATGATGATTTCGACCGTCTGGTCGAACTTCGTGGTGTTGAAGGTCTTCAACAACGCGACTGCGTCGGCCAGGGGCATCGGCGCGGCTTGTTCCGGCACCTTGGCCCGCATGGCCTTCATTCGTTTCGCTACTCTTGGCATTTGCTGTTTTCTCCCGTAGTCCTGCGGCGAACTTATTCGCCTCCTACTTGTTAGAGTGGTTAGTGGTTAGTGCTAGCCACTAGCCACGTATCACTAGTCAATCACTTCCAATCCCATGCTGCGGGCCGTGCCGGCAATCAGTTGGCGTGCCGCTTCCTGGCTGGCCGACCCGAGGTCGTTCTGCTTCTGCTTGATGATTTCGTCGACCTGGCTCCAGGTGACTTTGCCCACCTTCTCTTTGTTCGGCACTCCCGAACCCTTGGCGATGCCGGCGGCCTTCTTCAACAACGCGGCGGCCGGAGGGCTCTTGATCACGAACTCGAACGTCCGGTCGCTATAGACCTTCACGACCACGGGGATCGGCATGCCACCCGCGTCGCGGGTGCGGTCATTGAATTGCGACACGAACTGCCCCAGGTTGATGCCGTACTTGCCCAGCGCGGTGCCTACCGGAGGCGCCGGCGTGGCTTGTCCGCCCGGAACCTGAAACTTCACTTCAGCTACTAATTGCTTTGCCATGATCTGATGCTTCTTTGATGGGACTTATGAGACCTAGGGGACTTATGAGACTTATGGGACGAACATCCACGTTCCCACGAGTCCCATTAGTCTCATAGGTCCCATAAGTCCCATCGCCTTAAAGTGACTCCACTTGCCAATACTCAAACTCCACCGGCGTGGTGCGATTGAAGATCGTGATCATGACCGTCACTCGCCCGTTGGTCTTGTCGATGGTTTCGACTTCGCCTTCAAAATTCTCGAAATTGCCTTCGATCACCTTCACCCGATCACCCTTGAGGAAGGGAATCTTCAGATCGGGCGCTTTTTCGCTCTTCTCTTCCTGTTTGGCCACGATCCGCTCGACTTCGTGCGGCAACATCGGCGTGGGCACGCCCGAGGCCCCGGTAAAGTCGCCGATCCCCGGCGTTTCGCGGACCAGGAACCAGGTGTCTTCGTTGATTTCCATATGGACGACGAGATAACCGGGATACAGCTTTCGCTTGATGACCCGTTTCTTGCCGCCTTTGAATTCCGTCACTTTCTCCGTGGGCACGATGACTTCGCCGAAGAAGCGGTCGAGACCTTGGATGGCCACCCTTCGCAAGAGCCCCTCGCGGATCGACTCCTCGCGGTTACTTTGCACCTTGAGGATGTACCAATCCATGCTCTCCGACTTGGGCTCGGTCGTGGTGGGAGTTGCGGCGACGGGGGCTGCTGCGGCCGCTTTTTGCGATTTGGCGGTTGCGGACTTCGCGGGAGCTGCCTCGGCAGATCGGGCCGGGGGGGGCTCCGTCGCCGTTGGCTCCGGGTTAACCGCAGCGGCTTCAACCAGCTTCGCATCGGCGCTGGCTTGGCCGGCATCAGCAACGACCGAATCGTGCGGGGGCACGACCGGCGCGCGCTCCGGCTGCACCTCACCGCCGTTCATCGCGGGGAGTTCTTGCAGGACTTCGGGATCTTGTCCGGTTTGTTCTGTCACAACCGCTACACCTTTGCAAAGGCAACCTGGCACGCCGCAGGGCGACCGCTCAGGACTTATACATGCCAAGCCAATTGAAGAACCAAACCCAAAACATATCAAACGCCGCCAAAAGGAAGCCGATGGAAAAAATCACAATGATGACCACCATCGACCACCGCACCAACTCGCTCCACGAGGGCCACGAGACCTTGTTCATTTCGGCTTCCACGGCGATCAGGAAGTCGGCGAACACCGGCAGATTGACGATCCGATACGCGGCCCACAATCCGACGATGCCGATGACGGCCGGCACTCCGTAGCTCACCCACGGGGACAAGGTTTCGATACCCTGAAAGGTCCTGGCCAGCTTGTAAACGCCGATCAACAGCGCTACCGCGATGGCGGCGAACGTCACTTGGCGAACGATCCGCCCCTGGCTCCGCTTGTACAGGCCGACTCTCAGGAATTCTTCGACTATGACGCTCATTCTTCTACCGCGAGTGGTTGGAACCGATACATTCTTCCGGTCGTGGAAATCATTTCAAACCGCGAAAGGTGCAATTGCAGGGACGGCGGGAATCGAACTCGCAACCCCCGGTTTTGGAGACCGGTGCTCTACCAATTGAGCTACGTCCCTGTTTGTGAATGGCGAAATCCGAATGACGAAGAGACGATCAACGCTTTTCGTCATTCGTCATTTGCCATTCGTCATTTTTTACTTGATCACTTTGGTCACCACGCCGGAGCCGACCGTACGGCCGCCTTCGCGGATGGCAAAACGCACGTTGACGTCCATGGCGATCGGCGAGATCAACTCGACCGACAACTTGACGTTGTCGCCCGGCATGCACATGTCCGCATCGCCCATCAGCGTCGCCGTGCCCGTCACATCCGTGGTGCGGAAGTAGAACTGGGGACGATAGCCGCTGAAGAAGGGTGTGTGCCGGCCGCCTTCTTCCTTGGAAAGGACGTAGACTTCGGCCTCAAACTGCGTGTGGGGCGTGATCGAACCGGGCTTGGCCAACACCTGACCGCGCTCGATTTCCTCGCGCTTGATGCTGCGGAGCAGGCAGCCCACGTTGTCGCCGGCCATGCCCTGCTCGAGCTGTTTGTTAAACATCTCGACGCCCGTCACGACGGTCTTGCGGGCTTCCGGAGCGAAGCCGACGATCGAGACTTCTTCGCCGACCTTGATCACGCCGCGCTCGATACGGCCGGTGGCCACGGTGCCGCGGCCTTCGATCGAGAAAACGTCTTCGATGGCCATGAGGAAGGGCTTGTCGACCTCGCGCATCGGCTCGGGAATGTAGGCGTCCACGGTGTCCAGCAGATCGCCGATGCACTTGGTGGCCACCGGATCCGCGGGGTTGTTATACGCGGCCAGGGAGTTCCCGCGTGTGATCGGAATCTCGTCGCCCGGAAAGCCGTACTTCGTGAGCAACTCGCGGATCTCCAGTTCGACCAGTTCCAGCAACTCGGGGTCGTCGACCAAGTCGACCTTGTTGAGGAACACAACCAGGGCGGGCACGTTCACCTGCCGGGCCAGGAGCACGTGCTCGCGGGTCTGCGGCATGGGGCCGTCCGCGGCCGAGACGACGAGGATCGCCCCGTCCATCTGCGCGGCGCCGGTGATCATGTTCTTGATGAAGTCGGCGTGCCCCGGACAGTCGATGTGGGCATAGTGCCGCTTCTCGGTCTCGTACTCGACGTGAGCCACCGCGATTGTCACGGTCTTGGTCGCGTCGCGGACGGTGCCGCCTTTGGCGATTTCCGAATATGCCTTGAACTTGGCCAACCCCTTAGCGGCCTGGGTCGCCAGGATCGCGCCGGTTAGCGTGGTCTTGCCGTGGTCAATGTGGCCGATGGTGCCCACGTTGACGTGAGGTTTCTTACGTTGGAAAACTTCCTTCGCCATTCTATCTCCCTGCAATCACTAGCGAGTTACGATGAACTTGTTTAGGACCTATCCGGGAACCGGCCTTCGCGCCGCGTGCTGCACGGCCGAAG
>Ga0302320_10023903_pt1 | contig 11963 bp, 15 predicted proteins | sample Bog_T0_3_FD_202130 | JGI IMG/M metagenome (GOLD analysis project Ga0302320, IMG submission 202130) | Peat permafrost microbial communities from Stordalen Mire near Abisko, Sweden - Bog_T0_3 | ecosystem: Environmental > Terrestrial > Soil > Wetlands > Peat | place: Sweden: Abisko, Stordalen Mire... | reverse complement strand
AAAGGGTGGGTCGGCGCCTGGCCGGGGGACCCGAGTTGAGGCGGCGCCAAGCCGAGGGACCCGGACGGACCATTCCAGAGCCACCGGCAGGTCATGATGGAATGGGACGGAATGTCCAAACTGCAGGGCAAGGGCGCCCCTTTCGGGGCGCCCTTGCCCTACTTTTCCAGAGTCAGGTAATCGAAGGGGTTCAGGCCCCACGCCTCGGGTTCTTCGTTGCCCAGGACGGAGTCGCCGCCGGTTTCGGGATCGGCCAGGTCCAGGTCCAGGGGGCTGATCTTCTTGCCGCGCTGGATGTCATAGACCACCCGGATCTTGGGGAAGAGCAGGCCTTGCTCGCCCTGTTCCATCACCACGGCGAGCCGCTCGCTGGCCATGCGCACCAGGGAGCCCACCGGGTAGATGCCGATGGCCTGGATGAAGTGCTGCACCAGTTCCGGATCGAAGTGCACTTCGCTCCACTCGAACAGCTTGGTGAGCGCCGCCGGCGGCTCCATGCCCCGGTGGTAGATGCGGTTCGAGGTGATGGCGTCGTACACGTCCACGATCGCGGCCATCCGGCCCAGGGTCGAGATCTCCGAGCCCTTGATCCGCTCCGGGTAGCCCGAGCCGCCGAACCGCTCGTGGTGCTCCCCCGCCACCTGGATGACCGTCCTGGAGATCCCGGGGGTCTGTCGGAGGATTTCCAGGCCCAGGGCCACATGGCCCTGCATGATGGCGAATTCCGGATCGGTGAGCTTCCCCGGCTTGTTGAGGATGTGGTCGGGCACCCGCATCTTGCCGATGTCGTGGAGCATGCCGCCGATGCCGGCCTCGTGGATGACCTCCGGGCTCATCTCCATGTAGCGGCAGAAGGTCACCAGCAGGGTGCAGACGCTCACCGAGTGCTGGAAGGTATAGGTGTCCCCCTCCCGGATCCGGCACAGGCTCACCAGGGTGCCCTGGTTGCGCAGGATGGACTCGGTGATCTGGCTCACCACCGGCGACAGGCGCTCCACCTGGATCTGCTTGCCCAGGCGCACGTCGCCCAGGACCGAGTGGATCACCTTGTTGGCTTCCTTCTGGATCTGTTTGGCGAAGCCCAGTTCTTCCGCGTGGGAGGTCTTCTCGCCGGCCTGGAGCTTGGGGTCGGGCGTCTCCAGGATCCTGGTCGTGAGGTCCGCCTGCACCTCCGCCTGGGTCGGGGCCTGGCCGGAATCGATGCCCTTGATGGTGTCGATGTAGACCTCGGAGATGCCGCTCTCGATGATCTTCTGCAGGTCGCTTTCCTTGCGCAGCATGAAACTGTTGCGGAGAAAGGAATGGTCCATCCAGCCACAGTTGAGGTCGTGGATGAACATGCCCAGTTTCAAGTCGGCCTTGCAGACTTTTTTGATCATAGGTCCATCGCCACCCCAGGCTCTCATACGATATCGTCGAGCCCGGCAGGTGTCATGAAAATACTCCGTGCATGACCGGGGAATGTCTCCGATAACCATGGGGAAAAGGCGATTTGCATAAAAAAAGACAAGCCCGCGTCACCGGCCGATGACGGTTCCAGGCCTGGCCGATTAGCAACCGCTGGGCCCAGACTTCCTTCATTCCGGCATGGGGCTTGATCCCTCCCTGTCCATGCGCGACATGCTCATGCCCCTGCTCAGAACCTGGCTCCTCGCACTGGCCCTCCTGCTGGCCTCATCCGGGGCGCTGCTCCAGGCCGGCTCCCGCCCGCCGCCCGAGCACCCCATCAACCTGAACACCGCCACCGTGACCGAGCTCATGCAACTGCCCCGGGTGGGCCCCAAGACCGCCCAGCGGATCGTCGCCTTCCGCGAGGAGCACGGCTCCTTCCAGCGCCCGGAGGACCTCATGAACGTCAAGGGCATTGGCGAAAAGACCTTTCTCCGGCTGCGGCCCTACATCACCGTGGACGACACCGGAGCATGAGCGCCGGCGCCGTTCGGATCCCGGCCGGCTTCAGCCTGCTGGAGGCGACCCTGGTGCTGGGGCTCATCGGCATTCTGGGCGGTCTGGCCGCGTTCGCGCTGACCGCGGGCAGCCCGGCCCTGAACGCGGTGCAGGGCGAGCTGCGGGCCAGCGTGGAGCAGGCCTTCCTGCTGGCCCGGGCCAGGGGCTGCCCCGTGCGGGTGGCCCTGGGGGGCCACGTTCCGGACTGTCGGGGCCGGCGGGATTGCGCCCAGGTCCTGCCGCTGGCCCTGCCCCGGGGCGTGCGCTGGGGCATCCCCCATCCCGCCTTCCCCCTGCCCCCGGGCATGGAGGACACCCGCCGGGCCCACCTCACCGGCCAGGCCCATCCCTGCATCACCGTGAGCCCCGGGCGCACCGCCGAGGCCAGCACCTGGTTCCTCACCGACGGGCGGGACGCCGTGTGCCTGCGCCTGTCGGACAACGGCCGGCTCACGCTCCTGCGCTGGCGCCACCGGCAGCGTCGATGGGTGAGGGAGTAGCCATGAAAATGTCCGATCTTTCCCCCGACCAGCGTCCCCGGGAGCGCCTCCTGGCGGGCCGGGGCGAGGAACTGAGCGACGCCGACCTGCTCGCCCTGCTCTGGGGCACCGGGCGGCGCGGCCTCAGCGCCGTGGAGGCGGCCCAGGAGCTGCTCACCCGCTGCGGCGGCCTGGCTGGGATCCTGGTCCAGGGGCTGGGGGACTGGACCGCGCTGCCCGGCATCGGCCCGGCCCGGGCCTGCCAGTTGTGGGCCGCCCAGGAGCTCTGCCGCCGGAGCCGGCGCGGCGGCCAGACCCCTCCGCGCATCAACTCCCCTCGCGCCTGCGGCGCCTACCTTCTGTCCCGCTGCCACGGCTGGACCGAGGAGCGCTTCGGCCTGCTCGCCCTGAACAGCAAAGGCGACCTCCTGGCCGACCGGATCCTCAGCCAAGGCACCAGCAACGCCACCCTCATCAGCCCCCGGGAGTTCTACCGCGAGGCCCTGCGCTACGGCGCCAGCACCGCCGTGGCCTTCCACAACCACCCCTCCGGCGACCCCACTCCCAGCCGGGAGGACATCCTGCTCACCCGGCGCCTGCGCTCCGCCGGGGAAGCTTTGGGGGTACCCCTGGGCGACCACCTCATCGTCGGCCGGGACCGGTTCCACAGTTTCCGGGCGGCGGAAGGGTGGGATGGGGTAGGCGTTGTCAGCCGAACATGTTCTTCACCACCATGATGGCCATGGCGGGATTGGCGGCGAGGCGGCGCTTGAGGTAGTGCACGGCATACTTCCATTCTTCCGCGAAGGGGACGTAGAGCCGCACGATCTGGCCCCGGGCGATGATGTCCTTCTGGATCTGGGTGCGGGGCACGCCCAAAAGCATCTGGAACTCGTAGGCATCCTTCGCCACCCCCCGCTTGTCCAGGAACTCGATGCAACGGTGGATCAGGGGCTCGTCGTGGGTGGCGATCTCGGGGTAGTGGCCGTGGTCGAGCAGGGTCTGGACGTAATCGAACAGCTTCTGCTTCATGGCCGGCTTGTCCTGGAGGGCGGCTTCGGCCGGCTCCTTGTAGATGCCGATGCAGATGCGCACCCTGCAGGGCTTCGTGTGCAAGGCCTTGATGTCATCGCCGGTGCGGAACAGGCGGCTCTGCAGCACGGTGCCGAAATTGTCGAACTCGTCCCGGACGGCCTTGAACATCTGCAGGGTCCGGTCGGTGAAGTTCCGGTCTTCCATGTCCAGGGTGATGCGCAGCCCCTGGGCGTCGGCCGCCGCGGCGATGCGGCGGAGGTTGTCCTGGCAGTAGGCGACGCTCTCGTTGATGCCCAGCTGGGTGGGCTTGAGGCTGATGCTGGCGAAGGAGCGGCCCTTCAGGGCCTCGATCATGCGGAAATAGACCTGGACGGTGGCTTCCACGTCCTCCCGGCGGAACACTTCCTCGCCCAGCAGGTCGATGGTGGAAGACAGGCCCAGCTTGCTGTGCAGCTCGTCAGCCTTGGACACGCCGGCGGAGACACCCTTCCCGGCGATGTAGGGGGAAGCGAAGATCCGCACCAGAGGTGCTGGCATCAGGTCCACGATCGTGCGTTTGAGGTCCATGATTCTTCTCCCTATGACTCGTTGTGACCCAAGGTTTACTTACGCTTCCATCAAGTTGAATGGAAAGTCATAGGTTGCTCAATTGATATTTTTCTTTGTCAAGTTAGTTTGACTAAAGCGTAATCTCTTCTCCATGGACCTGACCACCTCCTCGATCACCCAGCTGCGGGCCTTTGAAGCGGTTGGCCGCCATGGCAGCTTCAAGCGGGCGGCTGAGGAACTGTTCGTGACCCAGGCGGCGCTCAGCCACCATGTGCGCCACCTGGAGCAGGACCTCGGGGTGCAGTTGATCCGCCGTCTGCATCGGCGGATCGAGCTGACGGCCGAAGGCTCCCAGCTGCTGGCGGGTTGCTCCGCGCCGCTGGAGGCCTTGGCCGCGGCCCTGCGCAACATCCGGCGCGCGGTGAAGGAGGATTCGCTCACGGTGAGCGTGCCTCCCTATTTTTCGCTGCGCTGGCTGACGCCGAGGCTGGGCAGCCTGTGGCTGCGCCATCCGGGCATCAACCTGGTCCTGCACCACACCTATCAGACCGTGGATTTCTTGCACGACCGGATCGATGCCGGCATCACCTGGGGTCACGGCAAGTGGCCGGAGGTGGAATCGACCCTGCTGATGACCAGCCGGCTCACCCCTATCTGCACCCCCGGGTACTTGGAGAGGCTGGGGCGCAAGCTGGTGCCCAGGGATCTGCTCGGCCACACGCTGTTCTACGAGTTCGACCGGGCGCACTGGCAACAATGGTTCGCGGCCGCCGGGGTTCCAGACCCGGGCCCCTTCGCCTCGGTCCGCATCGACGACACCCATGCGCTCAGAAGGGTCGTGCTGGATGGGCACGGCTTCGGCCTGTTCTTTGTGGAGCTGATCCAGGAGGATGTCCGCTCGGGGCGACTGGTGCAGCCCTTCGACCTCTGGATTGATCTCGGCTGTGCCTACTACCTCAATCGTCCCAGGGCCACCCCCATGAGTGCGAAGCTGCAGACCTTCAGCACATGGATCATGGAGGAGGTGGCCAGGAACCCCTACGTCTAAGGGGTTGCCAACAACCACTGAAAGACTAGAATTGTATCACTGGTGCCCTTGCACCTCCTTCAAGGCTACTCATGCTGCCAAGACTTGTTCCCGTCACCGACATCAAGCGCAAGGCCACCGAGATCATCGAGGCCCTTCAGCGGGAGCAGGAGCCACTGCTCATCACCGAGCATGGCCGTGAGGCAGCCATTCTAATGGATGTGAGCAGTTACCGTATGCAGGAACGAAAGATCGAACTTCTGGAGGGGATCATCCGTGGCCAAAAAGCCATGGCTGAGGGGCGAACCCAAACACATGAAGACGTCATGGCCCGGACGGCCAAATGGAGCTGACCATCCTGTGGACTGAGCCTGCCGCGGAACAGTTCAGCGAACGGCTCGCCACTATTGGCAATTTCAGTCCTGACGTCGCTCGCCGTCTGCGCCAGCGAGTGGATCTGAGCCTTCGCCATATCGCCAGATTCCCGGACCTGGGGCGGTGGGTGCCTGAATTCGGCACCGGTTTCTATCGCGAGATCCTGGTGAAACCTCTTCGGCTTCTGTATGAGTTCCAGGGCGACAGGCTAGTGGTGACCTATGTCCACCGCCAGGAGGAAGCCATCGGCCCGGACAGTTACAACCTGGAAACCGAGAGCTGATTGTCGCGAGGTTCCCTATTCCAGGTGGTCCTGCTTGAAATCCCAGTAGAGGGTCTGCAGCCGGTCCGTGAGCCTGCCTTTGGCGCCGCCGGCTATGGTCTGGTCGTCCACCCGGATCACCGGCATGACTTCCGAAACCGTGCTTGAGATGAACGCCTCGTCCGCGCCCAGGAAATCCTCCAGGCGCAACCGCACCTCCCGCACCTCAATGCCGTCCCGCCCGGCCAGTTCCATGACCACTTTCCGGGTGGTGCCCGGCAGGATGTTGTCCAGTTCGGGCGTGAACAGGACCCTGTTCTTGATGGCGAAGAGGGTCGAACTGGGGCCTTCGGTGAGGTACTTGCCCTGGGTGTCCTCCCGGAAGAACAGGGCCTCGAAGGCGCCGTGCTCCTTGGCGTACTGCTTGCCGAGGACGTTGGGCAGCAGGTTGATGGATTTGAGATGGCAACAGCCCCAGCGGATGTCCCGGAAGGTGACGGTGGCCACCCCCCGGGTCCAGCAGCCCTCGGGCATCCGGCGCAGGGGATTGAGCACCATGAAGAAATTCGGCCTGACCCCTTCGGGGAAGGTGTGGTAGCGGGGCGCTTCGCCGCGGGTGAGCTCCAGGTAGAGCTCCCCTTCAATGATGCCGTTGCGCCTGGACAGTTCGGCGCAGGCCCGCAGCAGTTCTTCCCCGGCGTAGGGGAGCTCCATGCGCAGGGAGGCGGCGCTCTCCCGCATCCGCGCCACGTGCTTGCTGAAAAGAAGGAACTTGCCGCCGACGCAGCGGATGACTTCAAAGAGACCGTCGGCGAAACACAGCCCCCGGTCCTGGACGCTGAGCAGCTTCTCGGTTTCATCGAAGAAGCCGCCGTTGAAGAATATCTGGCTGGTCATGGGCCTTCCTCCGCGCTCGCACCCGCGACGGGCCAAGACTCACCCGACCAAGTGGACGTTTCCATGATCCTGCAAGGAGATGGACGGGTCCGGACAAAAGTGTAGCAGCCGTTACGGAGCCTGCTCTGTTACGGCTGCTGTGCCCAGCTCGGGAGTTTAATCAAAACGTGATCTAAAGGTGCTAACATCAGCGCGGCCATGGGCACGTATGCTGGAAGCACTTCAGGAGGCGCGCTTGTCGGACCCGCTCGCACCGCTCGCCACGGTCCTGGTCGTGGATGACACCCCAGGGAATATCGACATCCTCACGGGCGTCCTGGCGCCCACCTACCGGGTGAAGGTGGCCACCAGCGGCGCCCGGGCCCTGGAGGTGGCCGCCCAGGACGAGCCGCCGGACCTGATCCTGCTGGACATCATGATGCCCGGCATGGACGGCTACGAGGTGATCCGGCGACTCAAGGCGAACCCGCTCACCCGGCGGATCCCGGTGCTGTTCATCACCGCCAAGGAGACCCCGGAGGATGAGCAGAAGGGCTTCGACCTGGGCTGCGTGGACTACATCACCAAGCCCATCAGCGCGCCCCGGGTCCGGGCCCGGGTCAGGACCCACCTGGCCCTGCACGACCAGAACCGGGCCCTGGAGGCGGCCGTGCGCGACCGCACCCGGGAGCTGCAGGAGACCCGCCTGCAGATCATCCAGCGTCTGGGCCGCGCGGCCGAGTACCGGGACAACGAGACCGGCATGCACGTCATCCGCATGAGCCACGCCAGCCAGATCATCGCCCTGGAGCTTGGGCTCCCGGGCCAGGAGGCGGAGACCCTGCTGACCGCCGCACCCATGCACGACATCGGCAAGATCGGCATCCCCGACCGGGTGCTGCTGAAGCCCGGCAAGCTGGACGCGGAGGAATGGGCGATCATGCGCCGGCACCCGGAGATCGGCCACGGCATCATCGGCAGCCACCCCTCCCCCCTGCTGCGGATGGCGGCGGAGGTGGCGCTGACCCATCATGAAAAATGGGATGGCAACGGCTACCCGCGAGGTCTGCGCGGGGAGGAGATCCCCCAGGTGGGCCGGATCGTGGCGGTGGCCGACGTGTTCGACGCCCTCACCAGTGTCCGCCCCTACAAGCCCGCCTGGACCGTGGAGGCGGCCGTGGAGGAACTGAAGCGGGGCTCCGGCACGCACTTCCAGCCCCAGGTGGTGGAGGCCTTCCTGGCCCGCCTGGAAGACATCCTGGCGGTCACGTCCGCCTACCGGGATTGACGCCCATGGACCGCCGGGCGCGGATCCTCGTGGTGGAGGACGATCCGGTCATGGCCCGGATGATCCTGGCCGCCCTGGAACAGCCGGAATGGGAGACGCTGCCGGTGTGCCGGCTGGCGGACGGGCTGGGGGCGGTAACGGCCTGGGGGGCGGACCTGGTGATCCTGGACCGCAGCCTGCCCGATGGCGATGGCCTGGACCTGTGCCGCAAGGTGCGCGGCGGTCCGGCCAGCGCCTCGGTGCGGATCCTGGTGCTCACCGGCGCCCTGCTGGCGTCCCACGAGAAGGTCGAGGCGTTCGAGGCCGGCGCCGATGAGTACCTGGCCAAGCCGGTGCCTCCGGTGGAACTGGCGGCGCGGGTCAGGGCCCTGCTGCGGCTCAAGCGCGCGGAGGACGCGCTGCGGGAACAGGAGGCCCAGATCCGCAAGCTGCGGCTGGCGCTGGAACAGAGCCCGGCAACGGTGGTGGTCGCCGGCCTGGACGGCACCATCGAATACGTCAACTCCACCTTCGAGGCCCTCACCGGCTATTCCGCCGTGGAGGCGGTGGGCATGAACACCCGTGAGCTCAAGTCTGGCCTGCACGGGAAGGAGTTCTACCGGGAGCTCTGGAAGACCATCCAGTCGGGCCGGGTCTGGCGGGGCAAGTTCAACAACCGCAAGAAGAACGGGGAGCTGTTCTGGGAGAAGGCCACCATCGCCCCGGTGTTCGACGAGAAGGGCCGGATCACCTGCTATGTGGCCGTGAAGGAGGACGTGACCGAGCTGATGCGCACCGAGGAGGCGCTGAAGGCCGCGAAGAACGCCGCGGACGCGGCCAGCCAGGCCAAGAGCGCGTTCCTGGCCAACATGAGCCACGAGATCCGCACCCCGCTCAACGCCGTGCTGGGTTTCATCCACCTGCTCCAGGGCACCAGCCTGACCGCGCAGCAGCAGGACTACCTGGCCAATGCCGGCTGCGCTTCGAGGTGAGCGACACTGGCATCGGCATGACCGGGGACCAGGTGGCGGCCCTGTTCCAGCCCTTCACCCAGGCGGACGATTCCACCACCCGCCGGTTTGGCGGCACCGGCCTGGGCCTGGCCATCTCCCGGCGCCTGACCCGGCTCATGGGCGGGGACATCGAAGTGTCCAGCCGGCCCGGCCAGGGCAGCAGCTTCGCCCTGGTGCTGGCGCTGGCGGAGGCGGACCCGGAACGGGACGGAGGGGCCCGGGCGCGCGGCGCAGAGGCCGCGGCACGGCCGGGCGGGGCGGCTCCGCTGCAGGGGATCCACGTGCTTTTGGCCGAGGACAACGAACTGAACCAGCAGGTGGCCATGGCGATCCTGCGCCGGGGTGGCGGGGCCGAGCTGCTGGGACCGGTCCAGGAGCGGCTGCGGGAGCTGGCCGACAGCCTCGCCCTGCTGCCGGAGGCGCCCGGGGACCCGCCCGCGGCGCTGGACCGCTTGGCCCTCCTGGGGCTGCTGGAGGCGCTCCGGCAGGCCCTGCGGGAAGACGACGCCAGGGCCGGCCAGGTCCTGGCGGAACTGGCGGCCCTGCTCAAGGGCGGTCCCCTGCAGGAGTCCCTGGCGCCCTTGAAGGCCCGGATCAAGAACTACGACTACGGCCGCGCGCTGGAATTGTTCCCGGCCTTCCTGGCCCGGGTGGAGCAGCTGCGGGAATAATGCTTCAAGGAGGGCTTATGCACTACCTGCTGTCCTATGTCACCGCCCCGGACTATCTCCAGCGGCGGGGAGATTTTCGCGACGCGCACCTGGACCTGGCCTGGCAGGCCAGTGACCGGGGCGAACTGGTGCTGGGGGGAGCGGTGGGCGATCCGGTGGACGGCGCCCTGCTGCTGTTCCAGGGCGACAGCCCGGCCGTGGCCGAGCGTTTCGCCGCCGCCGATCCCTATGTGCTGAACGGCATCGTCACCAGCTGGAGCGTGCGCCCCTGGACCACGGTGGTGGGCGAGGCCTCGGCCAACCCGGTGCGGCCGGGGGTCAATCCACGGCGATGATGACGTTGGACGCCTTGATGATGGCCTGAGCGGCATCGCCGGGCTTGAGCTTCATCCTTTCGGCGGATGACTTGGTGATGGTCGAGACGATCTCCACCCCCGGCGAAAGCTGGATGGTGATCTCCGACTCCACCACTCCGTGGGTCACCTGGGTGACGCGGCCTTTGAGGACGTTCCGGGCGCTGAGTTGCATGGGCTGCTCCGTGGAAGGTGGGACGATTCTACTCGCCCGCTTGGTTTAGCGTTGGATAAAACATGGAATCCAATTGAAACTTGGCCTCCACTTCCAATCTGTGGCCAGGCCATTAAAGGTTCACTCCAACGGAAGGCGACCCTTTCCCTGGCTTATGCCATCCTGGTGGCACCACCATCCCCATCTCTGCCTGCCCGCCTTGGAAGGACTGGGTTTCCCGGAGTTCCCGATGCACAAGCCGATCGCCCTGCTGGGTGAGCACAACCCGTCCTTTCCGCCGCACGCGGCCACAGACGCCGCCGTCGGCCATTCCCGTCGCCTGCTGGAGGCGGACATTGATGCCGTCTGGGTATCCACCGAGGACATCACCCCGGACCTGTTCCAGCGCTTCGGCGCCATCTGGGTGGCGCCGGGCAGCCCGTATAAGAACCTGGAGCAGACCCTCTGGGCCATCCGCCAGGCCCGGAAGGACGGCATCCCCTGCCTGGGCACCTGCGGCGGGTTCCAGCACATGGTGCTGGAGTACGCCCGCAACGCCCTGGGCTTCCGGGAGGCCCACCACGAGGAATACGATCCCTACGCGTCCACCCTCTTCATCTCGGAACTCACCTGCTCCCTGGCCGGGCGGACCATGGAGCTGAGCTTCACGCCCGGTTCCCGGGTGGCCGGGATCTACGCTGCGCTCACCGCCAAGGAGCGCTACTACTGCAACTTCGGCATCAACCCCGACTGCGTCGACGTGCTGAAGGAGGGGCCCCTGCAGTTCACCGGGGCCGATGCCGAGGGGGAGCTGCGGGTGCTGGAACTGCCCGGCCATCCCTTCTTCCTGGGCACCCTGTACGTGCCCCAGGCCCGCTCCACCGCGGCCCGCCCGCACCCGCTGGTCACCGAGTTCCTGAGGGCGGCGCTGACCTAACCTGAGGTGTCCGCTGTCCCGCCCCGTCGCGCCTTCCTGTTTCGTTCGGGTCCCGGTGCAATGTACCGACCCACCGGTGCGTCAGATCCTTGGAACGTGCTCGGCGGCTTCGCCGCCTGCGCGCGATCCAAGGTCTGACGCAGGCCTTCCCCGCCTGGATTCAAGGTTGCGGTTCAATGGCAAAGGTGGCGATGGTCTGATCCTATAGGCCCCAAGTCCCGGAATGGTTGCCGCGAAACGTTTTCCAATGACTGGTGACGTATCCAAAAAACCAGGCGGGAAAGGCCAGCGTGAACTTTTGCAGCGCCCGCAGCGCAGCGAGGACGCTTCAAGAGATTCACGCACCGGTGGGTCGGCGCATCGCCGAGGGACCCGGACGAAACAGGAAGGCGCGACGGGCGGGACAACGGACGCTCCAGTGGTACTAACCCTGCGGCTTCATGCAGCGGGCGGAAGGGGCGAGGGCCAGGCCGCCCTTGGCGGTGCAGCGCAGCTCGGACGGGAGCATCCGGCCCACGGCGTAGACCGCGTCCAGGGTCTCGTCCAGGGGCACCGGGTTCCGGTACCCGCCCAGCACCAGGTCCGCGCACAGGAAGGCGTTGGCGGCGGCGACGGCGTTGCGGGTGTGGCAGGGAATCTCCACCACCCCCTGCACCGGGTCGCAGACCAGGCCCATGGTGTTCTGGAAGGCCACGGCCGCGGCCTGGCAGGCCTGCGCCGCGGAGCCGCCCATGGCGTCCACCACCGCCGCCGCGGCCATGGCGCCGGCGGCGCCGATCTCCACCTGGCACCCGGCCACTTCCGCGGCGAAGGTGGCGCGGGTGGCCACGATGACGCCCACCGCGCCCGCGGCCAGCAGGGCCCGGGCGATGGTCGCCGGGTCCAGGCCGCGTTCCTCGGCCAGGGTCACCAGCGTTCCCGGCAGGGTGCCGGCGGCCCCGCCGGTGGGGGCGGCGCAGACCACGCCCATGGTGCCGTTCACGTGCATCACCGCCATGGCCCGGGCCGCGGCCCGCAG
>Ga0302320_10023902_pt1 | contig 11963 bp, 9 predicted proteins | sample Bog_T0_3_FD_202130 | JGI IMG/M metagenome (GOLD analysis project Ga0302320, IMG submission 202130) | Peat permafrost microbial communities from Stordalen Mire near Abisko, Sweden - Bog_T0_3 | ecosystem: Environmental > Terrestrial > Soil > Wetlands > Peat | place: Sweden: Abisko, Stordalen Mire... | reverse complement strand
GCTCTAACTGCTCAACAAATTCGTGACAATGCGCTTTCTTTGAAGCTTCAACAACCTCAGAATCACTAGCATCTAATCTTCCATACCTAATGTTTTCTAATAGATTTCTGTGAAATAAACTAGTATCTTGAGGAATTAATGCAATTTGTGATCGCAACGAGTCTTGAGTAACCGTTTTAATGTCTTGATCATCTATTAAAATCTGGCCACTCTCTACGTCGAAACAGCGTAAAATTAAATTAACAAAAGTGGTTTTGCCAGAACCAGAAAACCCAACTAAACCTACTTTTTCACCTGCACGAATAGTAATTGTTTTATTTTTAAATATTTTTTTACCTTTATTATAATGAAAAGTAACATTTTGAAATCTGATTTCTCCTCGAGTAATAAGGATCGGTTTTGCATCAATAATATCAGCCACATCAATAGGCCTTTGTATTATACTCAATGCTTCCTGACATGTCCCAATGTTTTCATAAACCTTAATCAAATGAAACCCCATATACCAAGCCAAACCGATCAAATTTACAGAGGACAATATCAAAGTCAGTTCCCCCAAAGTAATCCAATCTTTTTGCCATGCATAGATACCGCCGCCCACCATAGAAAAAATAAAAATTTGACTAAGAAGTCCTAAAAACGTATTCCTTAGTGCATTATAACGCATTAATTTATAAGCTTTTTGTATTTCTTCTCCCTGAAAATTCGCTAAATAATGTTTTTCAAAATTACGATTAGCAAACAAACGAACATTAGCAATATTGGTCAATATATCAACTATTGTTCCATTTAAAGTCGTAATAGTGCTGGAATGTTCTCGAGAATAAATAGCACATTTCTGCGTAAAAAAATAAGTTACCAAACAATGAAAACTAAACCATCCTCCCATAATGCATGCAAATAGAGGTTTAGTGTTATACAAAAGTGAAATATTAATAATAAAAGCTAAAAAAACAGGGACAATTATAGTTAAAATAATGATCGCCATGCTTTCCAACGCTTCTGGCAACCTAGAAATTTTACTAGCAACGCTCCCAGCAAAATTATCTGAATAATATTGATAAGAATGCTTGTTGGCATATTTAAAAAGCGCACAACGTACATCGGCACGAAATTGAGGGAAAACTTTAGCAGATAGAAAATCATAGATCCTAAAACCAATTTCTATAGTCAACCAAAGTGCCACAAAAACACCGAGGATAGGCGCCATTACAACAAAAATTTTACTTTTATCTAAAGAATATTTGGTTACTTGATCTATAAATAATTTTATAAAATATGGATAAACAGATTCCTGAACAGACCACCCAAACATACTGAGCATCAGGATCAAAAAACGCCCAAATTGTGGCCTAATAAAATGCCACAAAAAAGGAAACAAGGTTTTTGGCAAGGTTTTCATAGGAGTGCCATAATATCACTTTAAATTAAAATATCAAGCAAAATCCATATAATCAAAAGGAAGCATCAATTGAAATTTAGTTAATTATACGGAGAAGAAAACCCTAATTTTTTCATCAAACTAATTTCTATGTTTTCCATTTTATGAGCTTCTACTTCGTTTTCATGATCAAAGCCAAGCAAATGTAAAATACCATGCACTACCATATGTGCCCAATGTGATAATAATTCTTTGTTTTGCTGTTTAGCCTCCAGTTCTACTACTGCTGCACAAATTACAATATCACCTAACACATAGTAATTAAAATCTACATCAACCTCTACTGGAAAAGACAAGACATTAGTGGATCCATTTTTATGACGATAACGGTAATTTAAATCGATAATCTCTTCTTCATCAACGATTCTAATTGTTAATTCCACATCATTTTCATTTTCCAAACTGGACAATCGATCTGATAAAACAACTCCAACCCATTCTTTAAATTGAGAAGGGTGAGGTAAGGTTTTAGCATTTGTTGCAATCTGCAACTCCAGTTCAACAGTCATTATTTTTTACTCTTTATTTTTATTTATTATCTTCCCAATTAGCATAAGCATCCACAATCTCTTGGACGAGAGGATGCCTAACTACATCCTTAGATTGAAAATATGTTACGCTAATATTAGAAATATCTTTTAAAAGATCTATAGCATGTCTTAAACCAGAAAATTTTGTTTTTGGCAAATCAATTTGGGTAACATCTCCAGTAATTACTGCCTTTGAATTAAATCCCAAACGCGTTAAAAACATTTTCATTTGATCAATAGTTGCGTTCTGTCCTTCATCTAAAATAACAAATGCATCATTTAAAGTTCTACCACGCATATATGCTAATGGTACAATCTCTATAATTTTTTGTTGTAAATATTTTTCAACTTTCGCAAAACCTAATAATTCATGTAAAGAATCGTATAATGGTTGCAGGTATGGATTAATTTTTTGAGTTAGATCTCCCGGCAAAAACCCCAATTGCTCACCGGCCTCCACTACTGGACGCACTAGGACAATTTTTTTTACATTATACTGTTGCAATGCAGCCACCGCACAAGCTACAGCTAAAAAAGTTTTTCCTGTACCAGCTGGACCTACCCCAAAATTAATATCATGCTGTAACATATTCTGCATATACTGCTGCTGATTGTTATTATATAATTTAAGAGACCCACTAGTTTTTACAATATTATGTTTATCCATTTTAATTAAATTCACCATATTATTTTGTGGTTGATTTAACATCTCGGTCTTATCAGTTGTTTTTTGCATAATATTTTGTATATTTAAGTGCACTTTTCCTTTAGTAAGATATTCTTGTTCTAACTGTGCTGTTTCTAAATATAATATTTTTAATAAATCTACAGCTAAATTTGGATTTTCCCCTTTACCAATTACCTGGAACAAATTACCGTTATTTAAAATTTCCACTTTTAAACACTGTTCTATATAACGAATATTTTCGTCATATTTACCACATAAACTAAATAACCGTTTATTATCAAATGGTTTTAGAGTTATTTCGTAACAATTAATTTGTTTATTCAATGTTTTAATCGTATCACCATACATTAACTATAATACAAATAAAAAAAATGCTTAAAAATTTTGCAAAGAACTTATGTTTTTTTCACTCGCGTACACGAGCCACGCTCAAACAGACGCTCGTTTAAAAGCATCAGTTTTTTGCAAAGTTCCTAAGACCCTATACCAACTCAACTTGCTCTAATTCTGACGGTACATAAATAATACCACGCAAACTATTTGGTAAACTTTCTATAATTTTAACTTTGATTAATTTACCAACTAAATTATTGCCCCCAACAAAAGTAACTAATCGGTTATTCTCCGTACGAGCACACAATAGTTCAGGATCTTTTTTAGAAACGTTAGCAACTACTACCTTTTGTATAGTATTAACCATAGATTCACCAATTGCTAATGTATTTTGCAAAATACGCTCTTGAATAATATTAAGTCGTTGTTTTTTTACATCTACTGGAACGTCATCTACATAATTCGCAGCTGGAGTACCAGGACGCTTGCTATATGTATAACTGTACGAATTGTCAAACCCTATGGTATCTATTATGTTTAAAGTTGCGGTAAAATCTTTAACTGTTTCTCCAGGAAAACCAACAATAAAATCTGAAGATATATAAATATCTGGTCTAACCGCTTTTAATTTATTAATTTTGGATTGATACTCTAAAGCACTATATCCTCGTTTCATTTTATTTAAAATAAAATCTGAACCACTTTGAATTGGCAGATGCAAATGATTAGCCAATTTTGGAATAAATTTAAATGCTGCAATTAAATTATCAGTAAATTCCTTTGGATGAGAAGTCATAAATCTAAGACGTTCTATTCCATCAATCTCTGCAATATACTGCAACAATACCGCTAAATCTACAAGATCTCCGTTTAGCTTGCGACCTTTATATGCATTAACATTTTGTCCTAACAAAGTTAACTCTTTAACGCCTTGTTCAGCAAGACAAGCTGCTTCTAATATAATATCTTCAAATTTACGACTTACTTCATGACCACGCGTATATGGTACAATACAAAAACTACAATATTTATTACACCCTTCCATAATAGATAAATAAGCACAAGGACCATCAACTTTTGGTTCAGGCAAATTATCAAATTTTTCAATCGATGCCCAAGAAATATCCATTTGGGCTTTTTTGTTTTTTATAGCTTCTTCAAGTAATGCTGGTAATTTGTGTAATGTTTGCGGGCCAAATATAACATCAACGAATGGTGCTCTTCTTAAAATATTTTGCCCCTCTTGACTTGCAACACAACCACCAACTCCAATTATTAATTCAGGACGCCGTTGCTTTAGTAATCTCCATCTACCAAGATCAGAAAAAACTTTTTCTTCAGCCTTTTCTCTTATAGAGCAGGTGTTTAACAATAATAAATCTGCCTCTTCTGGAATGTCTGTTTTTGTTGTTCCATAAGACTTAAATAACAAATCTAATAAACGTGATGAATCATATTCATTCATCTGACAGCCCATAGTTTTAATATAAACGGTTTTTAATTTGATCATAACTATTTGCAAACCACATACTTAAATTAAAATACATCCAAGCTAATAAAAAAGAAAATACTGTATCGCTAAGCCAGTGTGCTCCCACTATCATTCTTGGTAAAATTAAAAAAACACAAAGAAGCGTAGCCATAATTTTTATCAATTTTGGAGCATATAAATTAATAAATAGCGTCCAATAAATTAAAACCAACGCATGCCCAGCAGGAAAACTATTGTTAGAGTAATCTTTTATATTTGGATTGTTTAATATTTTAGATAATCTAACTGCGTTCTCTATAACTATACTTGGTGAATCACGATGTATATGTAAAATCTTTTGAAATATTATAATATTTGTTAATAAAACAATTTGAAAAGATACCCAACAGTATAAAACAATAGCGATTGCTTTATAACGAAAATTATTAGAATTTATACTTAAAAAATTTGCATCCCTAATTGGCACTTTAGCAATCATAAAAATTGATAATAGATTTATACCAAACATAATAACTACATTGATCCAGCTTTCGTTTTTATGAGATAAGATCCCCCAAAAATTTTGACTAAATTGACTATTCAAAAAATTTTTATTTAAAAATAAAAAACATTTTGTATCAATCAAATCAAAAAATTTTTGAAATGATAAATATGTAATTACTAATAATGTTAATAAAACACAAATTTTAATAAATGTTGACTTATGTTCCATAAAATTTTTCTTATTCTGGCTATGAGTGGACTCGAACCACCGACCTCGGCATTATGAGTGCCACGCTCTAACCAGCTGAGCTACATAGCCTTGGACAGTAATTCTGTAGGTATTTATCATTATTGTCAATCTCGTTTTGTTAATCAACTATAGTAAAATTTACTCCACACCTCTCCGCCACTCTGCTTTACTAAAGTGGCTTAATCAAATAAAATCATTGCTTTATATTTCAGGATTTCAATTGAGTGTTGTAACTAGATTTGCTCCCAGCCCTACCGGTGATTTACATGTGGGTAGTGTACGAACAGCTCTATATTGCTGGTTATTTGCAAAAAAAAACAACGGCAAATTAATCTTACGTATAGAAGATACTGATCTAGAACGATCGACTAAAGAGTCGGTTGAAGTAATTTTAAATGGTTTTAAATTGTTAGGATTAACTTGGGACGAAGGTCCATTTTTTCAATCACAACGCTTTCCAAGATATTTAACAGTCGCAAATGAACTATTAAATAACAACCTTGCCTATTATTGTGATTGCACTAAAGAACGTTTAGATAATTTGCGTACTAAACAAATGCAGGCTAAAGAAAAACCAAAATATGATGGTCTCTGCCGAGAAAAAAATTTAAAAAAATCAGATACCGCATCTTATGTTATGCGTTTTAAAAATCCTTTATTTGGACATGTAGAATTTGATGATCTAGTTCGAGGCAAAGTTCGCATTTCAAATACCGAATTAGATGATTTGATTCTCTTAAGATCAGATAACACACCTACGTACAATTTTACTGTGGTAATTGATGATTTAGACATGCAAATTACTGATGTAATCCGTGGCGAAGATCATATAAGTAACACTCCAAAACAAATTAATTTACTACAAGCATTAGATGCAAAAATCCCCCGTTATGCACATATTCCCATGATTTTAGGATCAGACGGTTCGCGTTTATCTAAACGTCATGGTGCATCTAGTGTTTTAGATTATGAAAAGCTGGGTATTTTACCCCATGCTCTACTTAATTATTTAGCTAGATTGGGGTGGTCCCATAAAGATCAAGAAATTTTTTCCATAGAAGAATTAATTAATTTGTTTGACATTAAATCTGTACATAAATCTGCGGCTATTTTCAATTTAGATAAATTATTATGGTTAAACCATCATTACCTAGCTCACAGTAATACTAATGATTTAGTCCAACCATTTAAACAGCAGCTTAAAGAATTAGGCATAAATATAACTGAAAATGTTGAATCAGATCTTGAACCAGATCTAAATAAACTTATTGCTTTACAACAAAATCGCGCTAAAACTCTAAAAGAAATGGCTGAAGAAAGTATTTATTTTTACCAAGAGAATTTAATAATAGATTTAAACTTATTTCCAGAAATTTTACAAAATATAAAAAACAATCAAGAAATTATACTAGCTTTAAATGATTTATTGTTAAAATTAACAAACCTTGAATTCTGGGATGCCACTAACATTCATGCATTATTAAAAACTACAGCCGAGTTATTCAACTTAAAATTTAGCGAATTAGCTATACCACTTAGAATAATAACCACTGGTAAAGATAAAACCCCGTCTATTGATAAAGTATTGGAACTAATAGGTAAACAAAAAATATTAGCTAGAGTAACTAAAGGGATAAAGATGCTCACAGTGTTGACATCTTCTACATAATAATTATACCATTTGCATCTCAGAGGGGCTATAGCTCAGCTGGGAGAGCGCTTGCATGGCATGCAAGAGGTCAGCGGTTCGATCCCGCTTAGCTCCAATGTAAGTGTGAACAAAAATCATACTTTAATTATTTAATTTTTTAGGTCCCCATCGTCTAGCCGGCCTAGGACACCGCCCTTTCACGGCGATAACACCGGTTCGAATCCGGTTGGGGACGATTAATAAACCTACAATAAAGTTATAATTACGATATATACAAGGATTTTGTTATGAATTTCATGGAAGCAATTAATTTTCGTCACGCATGTAAGTCGTTTGATCCCCAAAAAAAAATTAGCTCAAAAGAACAATCTATTATTATTGAATTTGGTCATCTTTCTCCATCTTCTTTTGGATTAGAACCGTGGCATTTTTTAGTAATTAACGATCTCAAATTACGAGAAACAATTAGACCTGTTTGTTGGAATCAAGCACAAATTACCGATTCTTCCTTTGTAGTTCTTTTCCTAGCAAGATTGCCTAATCAATTTAGACGTGATTCAAGCTTTATGCAACAACGCTTACGTAGAAGAAATTCAGAAGAAGGACATTATAAAGCCTTCCAGAATACAGTTATTGATTATCTCTCTGAACAAAATACTGAAGAATGGGCTAAACGCCAAACTTATATTGCTCTTGCTAATGTGATGACAGGAGCTGCAAGCCTTGGAATTGATTCGTGTCCAATGGAAGGTTTTCATCTTGATTCGCTTAAAATTTTACTCAAAGATTTGGTTGACTGGAATATATTTACTCCTGTTGTTCTATGTGCTTTGGGGTATCGATTGGGTAAACAAACTGAACAAGTTCGTGAATTATTAGATAGTGTTTGTACCGTTGTGTAAATAAATTAGTATTCGTTCACGTGGTTTAGTATTTTTTAAATTTATGAAGCATCCTGAAAGAATGAAACTCACTGTTAATCTATTAACGCCCTGAATGGTGCGTAATAAATTTAAAAAATACTAAACCACGTCACAAGATACATACCTCAGCAGACTCTAGATCTTCTGTCTTTAATTCTTCAACAGGAGATATTTCATACCCCAGCAGCTTAGCTAATTGTTTCAGCCTATGCTCAGCTCGGATCTTGTAAGCTTTTTCAAAATATAAAGGCCCGTTTTCTTCATATGGTTTTTTAGTTTTAATCATTTGATATATTATTACTGCTAATTTATGGGCTGCTGCCGTAATAGCTTTAGGGGCTCCTAATCTAGCTTTCATTCTACGAAAAAATGCTCCTAACGATGTAGGACTACGTTCTAATGCTAATGACGCCATTCTTAATGCAAATTTTACTTTATTAGAACTACTTGTTGTTTTAGAACTTAATTTTTTACCACCAGAAACTTTATTATTTGGAGATAAACCTAACCATGAAGCAAAATGCTTTGAGTTTTTCCACTTATCAACTTCTGGTCCTATTTCTGAAACAACAGTTAATGCTGTTTTAGAGTTCATCCCAGGGATCTCTAATAAATTAACACCAACCATCTTTAATAAGCTTGTTTGTGTATCAAAGCCAAGATTGTTTCTCTTAGCCTCTCTTTTCTTTTTTTTTATTTCTTGACCATTACTTCTATTAGTAAATTCTGTGGTCTTATGTTCTATTTCCTTATTACAACTACAAATTTGCCTTTGATAATGATCATAAGACTCTAATGCTAAATTTAAAGAAAATAGTACTTCTGGCTTATAATTCCCTAATAATGATTTCTCTATTACTTCTTGGGAGTTTTTACAACGAGGATCCCTATATCCTGCTAATTTTTTAGCATCCCTTTTACCAGCACAAATAGCTCTAATAATTTTCATAGCTGTATCGCCAGCTATATCGCTTACAGCATTCATCAATTGAATATTCATTTCTACTAAAAACTTTTGGATTAATTGTAGTTGCCTTGATGCCTGTCTCAATAAATTATCTCTGTACCTCATTAAATGTCTTAATTGACTAGTTAAAGCATCTGGAATAAAAGAAGCTCTCAATAATCCATAAGAATGTAATTGTTGGATCCATTGACAATCTTGTACATCAGTTTTTCTTCCTGATACATTTTTAATATGTCGAGCGTTAACAACATATACTTCAAAACCACTAGAAATTAATATATCGTATAATGGGATCCAATAGCTGCCGGTAGCTTCCATTGCTACAGTCTCGATACTACATTTCTTTAACCACTGGCATAATTTATACAAATCTTCAGTAAAAAATCCGAATTCTTTTACGTTTTCTATATCTCGATCAGACGGAACTGCTACAAAATGAGATCTACTGCCAATATCAATACCAGCAGCATTAGGTTTTATACATGGTAAGCTAGACGTTTTCATAATCAATCCTCCTGCATAATAATTTATTTATATTTTTTATCTTGCAAAAGAACATCCAACCAATTAAATTAAATATACGCTCACAATCGGGATACCTATTTAGGTTCACCTACTCAAAATACCTTCGGGCCAGATGCAGATCAATCTGAACGACGGGTTTGGATGACACCATTGTCCTTTCGACCTTATCAACTGCAAGATAAGATCGATTTTGACACAATGTATCTTATTTCAAAAGGGCCAAGCACTTGGCTGGAGTCTGAACGGTAACATAAATTATAAATACTTATGGCACTTATTTATTCTGCTTTTTAGCCTCTTTCCATAATTCAAGTAAAAACTCCGTTGGTTGACCTTTTAAATTTAATAAACCACGTTGCTTGGTAAGTTTTTTTACAGTATTCATTCTAGCAGTAAACTTTTCTGTAACTTTTACTAAAGTTTGTCCTGGATCATATCCAGCAAAAACGCATAAAGAAACAGCCGTATGTAACAAATCCCCAATTTCTTCTTGAACCCTGTGGCTTGGTTCATCATTTAAAATGGCATCTTTTATTTCCTCACACTCACTAATTGCTTGCTCAATGATCATTTGGGTATTTGGCCAATAAAATCCAAAATCTCTAACATCTACTTCTAAATTAATAAGATCCCCCAACGGATCAGCTAAATTTAAATTTTTTAACATATACACCATAGTAAAATTATATCCAGATGGCTGTAAATTAAACAGTGGATTAAATCCACATGTCTCATAAAACTTGTAGGTTCTTAAATAATTAAGATCTGTTTCGGTGGGCGATAAAGTTTCTACAGTCATCGTTTTTGCATTATGTGCCGTTGCATATTGAGAGGCATATTTAATAAGCAATTTACCAATGCCATGATCGTGAACATCTCGCTGAACTGCCATCCAATAAATATTACTATTGTTTGGGTGTGGAAAATCGAGACTTAGTAGCCCTACGTAACTACCACTATGACTTTTAGCTGCAAAGTTAATTCGTTCGCGTACACCATTTGCATAACTCTGATTACATTCCGGTAAACCAAAGTAATCAGGTAATCCAAAAGTAATAGCCCGACATAATTTTTCGGCTGCATCTGGTAATATTTGTTCTACTTTAAAGGTTTTTAACATATAATTTAAAACATTATATAGTAGCCACCAGTAAAAAACCATGTACAACAGTAACAATGAACAATCTATTAAAAACCCCTTAATTATAATATTGCTTATTGGCTTGATGCATTTATTATTAATGTGGCCAGGTATTTTATCGCCAGATAGTCAGGGACAATACCTGATGGCTATCGCTGGAGTTTATAATGATCATCATCCACCATTAATGGCTTTTGTCTGGAGGTATTTAGACAAAATCATTCCAGGTCCTGGTATGATATTTTTACTTAATTTAATTCTATTATATAGTTCAATTTTTTATCTTATTAACAGCATTAAGTCCTATCGTTGCAGATATTTATTACTTTTATTCCCTTTAATACCACAAATTGTTTTATATTCTAGTATGATTTGGAAAGATATAGGTTTTACATTTTGTTTTTTATTTGTTGCGTCTTATTTAACTTATTTAACATCAAATAAACATAAACCAACCTGGAAGCAAACAACTATGTTGTTAATTGTGTTGTTGTATGGAACAGCCATTAAGTTTCAGGCTCAATATTGCGCTCCTGTTTTATTAGGATGGATGGCATATATTTGGTCAAATTATAAAATATATTGTAAAAAATTCTGTACGATCTGTGGTGTTTTATTTGTTGCTTTTTATCTATCCTTAAATAGCATTAATTGGATCTTAATCCCTAATGTACAAAAAAGTCATTCTTGGCAATTAGTAAAGATTTACGATTTGGCGGCAATTAGCTTATCTATAAACCAAGATTTATTTCCAGAATTTACTAAAAATAAAAATTTTACTATGCAAGAACTATCTAAAAGATTAAACCATAATCCACTGGATCGCTTTAAATATTATATGGTTGATGATCTTATTTTTGGTGATGCCATATTGAAGTCTGGCGTCAATCAAAAAGAACGCAATGAATTATATTTTACTTGGCTTAATGCTGTCCTTAAGCATCCATATGCATATCTTAAACACCGAAGCAGCAACATGATCAGCATGTTACTATACCACCCTACTTTCAAATATATTAATCCTTTGTTAACTCATAACTCCGCACTATATTTTATAATTAATAGTCTTATATATTTAACGATGTCTAATTTGATTCCAGCCATATTATGTTTTATATACTTTGTTTTTGGGATCTATCTATTAAATAAAATGAGAAGTCTAAATTGGTTTGCTGTACCATTAGTATGTTTTAATGCAATTGGTATAATAATGATGTTGGTACTATTTTTTTGTTCCATGGCAGGAACACCTCGCTACACATACATAACCGTTTGTATGGTTCATGCATCACATGTGTTTGCATACTTAGGTTTTAAATCTTTTAGAAAACAAAATGCTAAATCAGGTACGTTCAGCGAACAATTAATTTGCTCATTTTAGGCCTCACCCAAACACTCTCAACTAATAAATCACGCTTACTACAGCCCTCTCCAGCTAACGCTGGTAGAGGGCGGAAACATCATTATCAGTAGATGTTTTTCTTAAAATTTTTGCACATTCTAATAATTTGTGTTTTTGCATAATATGATAAAAATAAT
>Ga0302320_10023900_pt1 | contig 11963 bp, 13 predicted proteins | sample Bog_T0_3_FD_202130 | JGI IMG/M metagenome (GOLD analysis project Ga0302320, IMG submission 202130) | Peat permafrost microbial communities from Stordalen Mire near Abisko, Sweden - Bog_T0_3 | ecosystem: Environmental > Terrestrial > Soil > Wetlands > Peat | place: Sweden: Abisko, Stordalen Mire... | reverse complement strand
CTGGATCAAAGCCAGGTCTGCTGCCAGCCCAACGGCCAGCACGGTCAGGATTCCGATCGCTAGAGTTCTCATCCAGATTCCTTTCGGATGTTCAGGTGACTGCTGGTAACCATCTTCTCCCAATTCCACCCCGAGCGGGGCGGAATTGCGTTTCCCGGCAATGCGGTTCGCGCGCACGGGTGCTTATGTAGCTGTGCTCCTCATTGCCCTTAGGGGCCGCGAAACAAAAGCTGACCAAATGTTTCGAACGTGCGCAATCGCTCCCTCACGGTCGCGGCTCCGTCAAAAGCGCATGCCGAGCCGCGCGCGTGAGCAAGCGGTTGGATCTGAGTGCACAGGATATTTCTTCGCGGCTACTTAGCTATTTCGAAGTTCGCGCACAGGAGGCAACCGATGAATGCTGCCAGAATAACACTTCGACTGGCTTCCGCAGCGGAGGTGCGTACACGATCTCGGGATTACGGGCACAACCCGCTCCGTTGCCGTCGCGGCTCGGAACGTAACGTTCGCATTGATTTCGCAAGCGTTACCGAGCCGCGCGCGCAAGCAAGCGGGAGCGTTCCCGAAAACGTGTAAGCACCCCCGCAGCGGTGGCAGCGTTCATCCTGCCACTCGCACCGCCGGCCGGAAATCGGGTGGTGCTTCCAGTTTCCCGAGTGAACGGCCGGTACGTGGACCGCCGACCGCTGCCCGGCGCACGCCCTGGAGAAGAAAAGGCGTAAGGTTGTGACGCTGGAACTTAACAATTGTTCCGTGGCGATCTGTCACCCAAGATAAATAATTGCATCTGAATATCTGAAACAGTACTTGCCGAAGTTTTTGCGGGGAAGTCGGCGATTGATTCGCGCCTGGTAGCACAGTCCCCAGAAGTCGCAGATGCAATGAGAGGCAGCGATCCAGCATCGGTTCCAGTTCGCCATGACTTCGTCACCGGGCGAAGCTGGTTGAATTTTGGGTCGATCGGCGGGTTGTTTGGGTTCGTCATAGTGAGCGGGCTGGCGATCTGGCTGCTGCCGTTCCACGTATTCAACGAGGTTCTGGTCCTGCTCCACACTGCAGTCGGCGTATTGGCGGCGGCAGCCTTGGCTGTTTGGCTGCTCGGCCATTGGCTAGGCACAAGGAAAGCGCCGCGCAGGCCCCGGAAGATCTCGGCCTATATCGGGTCTTGGTTACTGGCCGCCAGCACTGTAACGGGGTTCGCGGTCACCTGGCAAGCTCTGATTCGGCCGTACATGGGCCAGGGCTGGGTACAGGTGCATTTGTGGACCAGCGTTCTTGCAATTCCCTTCCTGATATACCACCTCGTTCCCGCGAGTGAAACGGCCGTTTTCGGTGAGCGGTGCGGAAGAAGTGAGTCGAGAAGTCTGGGGAGACGCGTCGATAGGCACTCCGTTTTCTACTATTCAAATTGCCGTCAGCTACTACGGATTAGGTATTGTTCGAGAGATCCGCGCGTATTAACTTCAAAACAAGGAATGCCGGAGCAGAACTGGTGCCACCCAACCGCCATGGCCCTGACCAAGTTCCCAGGGCATTAATGTTCCGGCATTCCAATCCTGGAGTTCATCCCGGGCAACTTCGGCTGTCGCGTTCCTTGCATTTCGAATCGTTGTGTTTCAGGTCTCCGGTTAACTCTTCCAATCGCTGCCGATACGCTGCCAGCCACTCCTCGAACGCTCTATGGGAGCTTGCGTCAATGGACCGTAGTTTTCGTGGTCTGTGAATTAATGCCTGGAGGAGGAGCCTCGCCATACCAACCTTTCTGGAATCGGTAACCGGCCCTGGCAGCGCACTCCGCCAGAGCTCGAACAACCGCAAATCCTCTGTATGCCACGCCAGCCGACAGTTCCACTGGGCTTTGGTTGCCATCGTCGATCCTCCTTGCCCCTATCGGGTATTGCGACCGGCCTTAGCGCCTTGCGGAGAACTCACGAGTGACAGCGGGCCACGTGAATTCGGACGCCATGGCGCTGGATCACGAAGAGTGGCCCGAAGTCGCCACCACCATCGCCGGCGACGACATCATCCTGGTGATCACTCCCGATAGCCCAACGAGGGAAGCGGTTCAGGAGAAACTGCTAGGTCTTGTGGAAATAGGCTAGGTGACGCGGCCTGCAAGCGCTGCGGCAGCGGAAGCGCCACTTCGATGAGCGTGCCTTTTCCCGGCCCGGATGTGATTTTGACCGAGCCGCCCAGGCTTTCGGCACGTTCGTGCATTCCCGTCAGCCCGAGTCCATGCGCGCGCCCATGCTGGAACCCCCGGCCGTCGTCTTGCACCGTGATCGCCAGCCAGGAATCGGAGGCGCGCACGGTGATTTCTACGGCATTCGCATTGGCGTGCTTGGCGACATTATTGAGAGCTTCCTGGGCGATGCGGAAGACGCAGGTCTTGTGTTCGTCGGGCAGGTCGGGCGGCAAGTCGTCGGCCTGAACCTGAATGCGAAGCCCCGTGGGCCGCGAGATTTCGCGCGCCAGCCAGCCGAGCGCCGCCGCCAGCCCCAGGTCGTCGAGCATCGCGGGGCGGAGCAGTAGCGCCATATTGCGAATCACCGCGAGCGAACTCTCCACGGACTCGCGCACGCGGTCCACTCGCTCGCGAAGCTCCTTGTCGTACGGCCGCAGCGCCACGGCGAGGTCATGCAGTTCGAATTGCACGGCCGACATGGACTGTCCCACGGCGTCATGCAGGTCGCGCGAGATACTCTTGCGTTCGGTCTCCTGCGTGGCCACCAGTTTGGCGGAAAGATCTTTCAACTCCTGGCGGGCCTCAGTGACTTCCTGTAGATGTTTCAGGGTCTGCTTTTCCAGCCGCAGGAGGTGCGCGGTGCTGAAATACGCTTGGCCCATGCCCACCAGCAGCATCACCACCAACGCCAGCACCAGTTGGCCCCGGACCCCGGAAAACTGAGAGCGCAGCTCGGCATCCCTCCGCATCAGTTGCTGCCGATTCAGCGACCGGATGTTATCGGCGATCGCTAAAGTGTTGGAACGCCGCGGAAATACTTCATCGTCCAGGAAGCGAAAACCGTGCCGGCGCCGTTGCTCCATGCTCCACGAGAGCACCGGCTCCATCGTCTGCCAGTAATCGTTCAGCTCGCGCTTCAGGGCCTCGAACATCTCGCGGTCGTCGCCGTCGGCTAGCAGTGCGTTATCGGTCAGCAACGTCTGGATCCGCGCCTTGGCGTCGATCAACTCGCCTCTGCTCTGTTCCGCTTTGGTTCGGTCCGGTTCCAAAAGGTAGTCGCGCAGGTAAGTACCCGAGAGATACACCGCTGCGCGGATTTCGTCGAGTTGCTGATTCTTGGCCAGGAACTGCCCCAGGCTGGTTTGATTCGCGTTCTGGACTTCGGCGAGGGCGTGCAACGCACTCAGTCCTGAGAGGATCAGGAGTATCAGCAGGACGCCAAAACCGAGCACCAGCCCGCCGCGCATGGTCAACAGCCGGACTCCGGCCGCTGACGGCCCCTTAACCAGGGACATCGCTGCGTTCCGGTGAAATGATACCTTTTCGAACGGCATATAGGATCAGGTCAGCAAGGCTGTGTAGATTGAGCTTTTGAAATATGCGCTGGCGATGGCAGATTACTGTGGTCGGGCTCAAACCTAGGCTACTGGCGACATCTTTACTGGTTGCGCCTTCGGCCAGCAGTTGCAGGATTTCGCGTTCGCAATCGGTAAGCGGTTCGTAGGCGTCGGTGGTCTGCTCGCGCTGCAGATATCGCGTGTAATCGTCGGCCAGGATGCGGCTCACTTTGGGGCTGAAGAAGGCCTTCCCCTGGCTCACCGCGCGCACGGCATCCACGACTTCGGATTCCGCCGAACTTTTGAGCACATATCCGCGGGCGCCAACCTTGAGGGCGCTCAGCAGGTAGGCCTCATCGGCCTGTACAGTCAGGATCACGATCTGAGTATCGGGCAGCATTTCGGCAATTTACCGGGCCGCCTCGATTCCGTTGAGGTTCGGCATGGAGATATCGAGAATCACCACTTGGGGTCGTCCTCGCCGCGCGATGGCAATCGCCTCCCGGCCGTCGCGTGCCTCGGCGATCACCACCAGGCCGGGTTCGTGCTCCAGGAGCGTTCGCAAACCCCGCCGGACAACGGCATGATCGTCGGCGATCAGAATTCGACTGGGCCCCATGGCGGCATCGACCCTCATCGTTTTCCATGTTACGCCATCGGCTTCCACAGGGTGAATACTCTAACCGTAGTATTTTCGTAATGATTTGCAACTACATCGATTTCCCCCAAAAACTCCTCTGATGATGGTATGGGCTGAAGCGTGAATTGTCTCATACAATTGAAAATGCAAACCCTGAAGACCAGCGGAGCGCCCAGCTATGCATATGCCAACAAACGGTGATCTCTCATACGAACATCTGGAGCGGCTCGGGCAGTTCGACACCTGCACTCTATCCAACGCCATCGAGCGGTTGAACCTCCGCCCCAGAAACGAGGGCTTTATCTCGGGAGCGGTTACCTGCCGATTCCCCCAATTGGCGCCGGTAATAGGCTACGCGGTCACGGCCAGGATGCGATCGTCCGCGACTCCGGTCGACGGGAAATGCTATCACGAGCACCCGGACTTTTGGAAATACATTGCCAGTATTGCCGGGCCGCGAATCCTGGTGATCCAGGATGCCGACCACGCACCGGGCGTGGGAGCGCTGCTGGGAGAAGGCTGGGCGCGGATCTCACGCGCCTTGGGCTGCGTGGCCTGCGTGACCAACGGCGCCGTGCGAGACTTGCCGGGAATCCAGGCGCTCGGCTTCCAGATCTTCGCCGGCAATGTTTCGGTGTCGCACGCCTACGCGCACGTGGTGGATTTCGGAGATCCGGTCGAGATTGGGGGCTTGCGCATCTCGCCCGGCGACCTTTTGCATGGCGATCTGCACGGAGTCCACACGATTCCGAAGAGCGCCGCCGGCCACCTTGCCGTGATTGCCGACCAGGTGCTGCGCGAGGACCGGGAATTATTCGAGTTGACAGAAAGAAAGGACTTCTCCGTGGCCACTCTATCCGCCAGGCTGGAAGGGGTTAACAGACATCTTCTATGAGACTGAGAATCGCGGCGCTTCTCGCGCTGATTGCATGCCTCGGCGGGTGTTCCAGGACTCCGCCTGTGAGTGCGGGGAACGGGAGTGAGCCGGAAAACATCCCAACGGTCGGAGTGACCTCCGTCACCCGCAAGCCGATGATGCGCCAACTCACGGTGTCCGCGGAGCTGGTGCCGTACCAGGAGACCGACGTCTTCGCCAAGGAATCGGGCTATGTCAAGGATTTGCTGGTGGACTACGGCAGCCGGGTGAAGAAAGGCGAGTTGATGGCCGTGCTCGACATTCCGGAGTTGCAGATCCAGCTTAAGCAGGATGACGCCGCGATTGCCAATGCCAACGATGCGGTGACCCATGCGCACCATGAAGTGGATCGGCTGGAGGCCCAGCTCGTCCCGCTGAAGGCGCAGGCAGACCGTCTGGCCGGAGTCGCCAAAACGCGTCCCGGCCTGGTGGCGCAACAGGAGATCGACGACGCGCAAGGCAAAGGTCTGGCAATGGCAGCCCAGGTGGAGTCCGGAAGATCTGCCTTGCAGGCGGCCGAGAGCCAGTGGGACGAGGCCAAGGCGAAACTCGAGCGCGACAAAGCGCTCTTCGACTACGCCAGAATTACCGCGCCATTCGACGGCGTGGTGACGCAGCGCTACGCCAACCTGGGCGCCTTGATGCAGGCCGGCACCAGCTCCAGCACGCAAGCCATGCCATTAGTTCGTCTCTCCCAGGACGATATCTTCCGCCTGGTCATTCCCGTACCCGAGTCCTATGTGAAATACATCCGCATCGGCGATCCCGTTCAGGTGCGCGTCACCTCTCTGGACAAGGTGGTGACCGGCACTGTGAAACGATTCTCCGCCGACGTTGCCGCCGAGACCCGCACCATGCATACCGAGGTGGAGGTACTGAACCCGTCACACGTCCTTTTGCCGGGGCTCTACGCCGAGGCGACGCTTACCTTGGAACATAAGGACGCCGCCTTGTCTCTGCCTCTGCAAGCGGTGACTCAAGCGAACGGGAAGGCCACGGTCTTTCTTGTGGATGCTAATAACACCCTGCAGGAGCGAACCATTGCGACTGGACTGCAGACCGCCAACGACATCGAAATCGTAAGCGGCCTGAATCTTGGCGACCGGGTGGTGATCAGCGATCGCAGCGGTTTGAAAAGCGGCGCGCGCGTGAAACCGCAGGAAGTGGAAGTCCAAGAGTATCAAGGGGCACAGTAAGGTTCTCATGGCGCCATCCTCTATTCGGACTCCGGCCCGCCGCGTGCATAGGCCGGCCCTTACAGCCAGCCCCGGCGATTTCCCTCTGCCGGGGCTGGCCTTTTTCCTGGAAACCACAGTCAAATAACTACCCATGCCACGTTTCTCCATTCGAAATCCCCACTTCATCGTGGTCATCTGCCTGGCGCTGCTTGTTATCGGTGTCACTAGTGTCGCCCGCATGCCGGTGGATCTGTTTCCGACCATCAACATGCCGGAAGTCATCGTGGCCACCTTCTATAACGGCATGCCCCCCGTCGATATCGAAACGGACATCACCAATCCGCTGGAACGCTTCTTCACGCTCGCCGCCGGCATGGACCACATGGAGTCGCGTTCCCTGCTGGGCGTCAGCATGATCAAAGCCTACTTTCAGCCGGGCACCAACGCCGACGCGGATGTGACCGCGCTCTCCAACCTGGCATTGGCCGATTTGAAGCGCTTGCCGCCGGGCACTCTGCCGCCCGTGGTGTTGAAGTTCGATGCCTCCAGCCTGCCGGTATGCCTGGTGACGATTAAAGGCGAAGGGCTCACCGAGACGCAACTGCATGACCTCGCCCAATTCCAGATTCGCAACCAGATCGCCAGAGTGAACGGCGCCGAGATCCCCGGCGTGTTCGGCGGTAAGTACCGCCAGGCGATGATTTATGTGGACCCCTACAAGCTGTTTTCGCGCCAGTTGAGCGTGATGGATGTAGTGAACGCGGTCAATAACAGCAACCTGATTCTGCCGGCCGGCGATGTCAAGATCGGACCGAGCGATTACTATATCTATTCCAACAGCTTAGTCAAAAACGTCAAGGACTTGAACGACTTGCCCTTGAAAACCGTGGGCACTAAGTGGGTCACGGTCGGGGATGTGGGCGACGCCCAGGACGCCAGCCAGTTGCAGTACAACATCGTGCGTATCGATGGCCAGAAGTCGGCCTATATTCCCATCATGAAGCAGGGCGGCGACACCAACACCATCCAAGTGGTCAACGACGTCCGCACGCTTACCGGCAAGCTTTTCGATCTGCCCAAGCAGTTGAAGACCGCCATCGCATTCGACCAGTCGGTCTTCGTAAAGCAAGCCCTGAGCACCGTGCTCCATGAGGGCCTGATGGGACTGGTGCTCACCGGCATCATGATCCTGATCTTCCTGGGAAGCCCGCGGGCCACGGTGGCGGTGCTGTTATCCATCCCCATCTCCGCCTTGGCCACGGTAGTGGTCCTTTATATGTTGGGCAGCACTATTAACACCATGATTCTAGGTGGCCTGGCCCTGGCATTTTCCCGCGTCATCGATAACTCCGTGATCTCGCTGGAAAATATATATCGCCACCTGGAATTGGGCGAAGCCCCCGCCGTGGCCGCAGAACAGGGAGGCGCGGAAGTAAACCTCGCCGTCCTGGCGGCGACGCTGGTGGACGTGGTCGACTTCTTCCCGGTAACGCTGCTCATCGGAGTCAGTAAGTTCCTGTTCTCGTCGCTGGCCCTGGCATTTTGCCTGTCGCTGCTGGCCTCGTTTGTAGTGGCGATGACGGTGATTCCGCTTTTCTGTTCCAAGTTTCTCAAGGCAGTTCCTCATGCTCACGCCGAAGGCACCACCGAACAGACGCCCACCGAACGCGGCTTCAACGCCTGGTTCAACCGTATGTTCAATATCGTGCTGGATCTCTACGAGCGTTGGGTGCGCCGCGCCCTGAAGCAGCCGGGCCTGACGGTGGCTGCGTTGATGGGCCTGTTCGTTGCGAGTCTGGGGATCTATCCGTTTTTGGGCCGGGCCTTCTTCCCGCGAACCGACGCCGGACAATTCACGCTCAATGTGAAAGTGCCTACCGGGAGCCGCATTGAAGTGACGGACCAGTACGTAGCCAAAATCGAGGATCTGATCCGGCACAATGTTCCTCCCGCCGAACTGAAGATGATCGTTTCGAATATCGGAGTGGTGAACGACTTTTCTTCGCTCTATACTTCCAATGCCGGAATGTACACCGCCACTATTCAGGTCGCTCTGAACGAGGGCCACAAAGGGAGCAGCCTGGATTATATGGAAAAGGTCAAGAACCAATTGGTTGCGCAATTTCCCGATGTCCGGGCGTTCTTCCAGAGCGGCTCGATGGTGGATGCCATCCTCAATTCGGGCATGCCCGCGCCCATCGACGTGCAGGTCAACACGCACGACCTGGACCTTACTTACGGCACGGCGCAGGATCTGGCCCGCCGCTTCCACCAACTGCCCGGAGTCGGGCAGATCTACATTCCGCAGGACATGAATTATCCGGCCATTCGTTTGAATATCGACCGCGTGCACGCGGGGGAACTGGGGCTTACCCAAAAGGACATCGTCGATAACGTCATCACGGCTTTGAATTCCAATACCATGATCGCCCCCAACTATTGGGTGGACTACGCCAGCGGCAACGATTACTTTTTGAGCGTCCAGTATGCCGAGCACGGACGGGCGGCCATTCACAACTTAGTCGATCTGAAGTCGATCCCTTTGCGGGCGCCCAATCTGAAGGAGCCCACCACGCTCGATACCGTGGTAAATCTTGAATACCTCCAGTCCCCGACGGAGATCGATCACTACCAGATCCAGCGCGTAGTCGACATCTATGTCACGCCGCAGGGCGAGGATTTGGGCAAGCTGACCAGCGCGATCCAGAAGACCATCGTAAACGCGAAGCTGCCCTCGAATGTCCGCGTGGACCTCCGCGGCATGGTGGACGGCATGAATAAGTCGTTTACCAGTTTCGCCTACGGCTTCGGCATATCGTTTGTCCTGCTGATCCTGATCCTGATCGCCCAGTTCCGTTCCTTTATCGACCCCATTCTGATCATGCTGGCGATTCCCATGGGCTTCATCGGCGTGCTGATCATTTTGCCGTTGACCCACACCACCCTGAACGTGATGTCGCTGATGGGCGTGCTGATGTTGATCGGCATCGCCGATTCCAACAGCATTCTGATCGTGGACTTCGCCCATAAGTTGGAAGAGCAGGGCATGAGCGTGCTGGACGCCGTAGTTACCGCGTGCCGCGTCCGCCTGCGGCCGATTCTCATGACTTCGCTGGCGACAATTATCGGAATGATTCCCATGGCCATGAATCTGGGCGAAGGTGGCGAGCAGTATACGCCGATGGCCCGCGCGATTATCGGGGGCCTGACCTCGTCGGTGCTCCTCACGGTGTTCATCGTGCCAGCCGCCTACCTGCTGGTATACGGCCGGAGACGGCCGGTTACGATTCCCCAAGCATGAGGACCACATTTAACCAACACCGCTTGCCGGCGCGCGCGGCTCCATACAGAGCCGGGCCCAAAGGGCACCCCGTAAGGGAGCGGTCAGGGAGCCATCAATGAAAACTTTCTCTCACGCACTCTTACTGGCGGCGAGCGTGGCGCGCTGCGTCCTGGCGCAACCCGCCCCGACGAAACTGACTCTGCAGGATGCCGAGACGCAGGCGCTGAAGAATCACCCCCGCGTGCAGGCGGCGCAACACGTCCAGTCCGCCATGAACCAGCGGATCGACGAAACGCGGTCGGCGTATTACCCCACGCTGTCCGGCGACGTTACCGGTTCGCAGGCGAATCCCCGGGCGCGCCTCGGCGCGGGCTATCTGAACGACCCCAGCCTTTTCAACCGCGTCGGACAGGGCATCACGCTCAGCCAATTGATTACCGATTCGGGCCGCACGCCGAACCTGGTGGCCAGCTCCCGCCTGCAGGCCGGCGCTGCCGAGCAGACCGTGCAAGCTACTAAGTACGATGTGCTGGTGCGCGTCAACCAGGCATATTTCGGAACCTTGCGCGCACAGGCCCTGGTCAAAGTGGCCCAGGAGACCCGGGCGGCGCGCCAGTTGCTGGTGGACCAGGTGACCGCGCTGTATAACAACAAGCTGCGCTCGGAAGTGGATGTCGCCTTCGTAGCAGTGGAACTGGCGAATGCGAAGTTGTTGGTGTTGCAGGCTGACGACCAGGTACAACAGGCATTCGCCGAATTGACGCGGGCCCTCGGTTCGCAGGACGGGGCCACCTACCAATTGGCGGACGAACCCCTGCCCCCCAGCCCTCCGCTGAAAGTGGAAGATCTGGTGCAGCAGGCGCTGAGCGCCCGGCCGGAACTCGCCAGCCTGCAACTGAACCGTGACGCCGCTTACAAGTTTGAACGCGCCGAGAGGGACCTGGCCCTGCCGACGGCCAACTTCATCGGCGTGGGCGGCTACATGCCGTACATCTCGCAATTGTCCCTGCCGCGCGTGACACCGCCCGAATACGAAGGAGTCGCGGTCAACGTCGAGATTCCGATCTTCAACGGCGGACTGTTCAAGGCGCGCCGGGAGGAAGCGCACTACCGGGCTATGGAAGCCGACCAGCGGCTGCGCGACGAGGCGGAGGCCATCGCGCGCGACGTAAGGACGGCGTGGGCTGGCGCGTCGACCGCGTACCAGCGTCTCGATGTGACCGCGGAACTGGTGCGGCAGGCCAACCTGGCACAGCAACTGGCGCAGGGCCGCTACGATCTTGGCCTGTCCACGATCGTGGAACTGACGCAGGCGCTGTTGAACGTCACCTCGGCGGACATTCAAAACATGAACGCGAAATACGACTATCAGAGCCAGTACGCCACGCTGCAATACACCATGGGAGCCTTGCGCTGACGCCTATGATCGGGGAAAGAAGCGGCATCGGGAAACGGGCCTTCTGGGATCTGACGATCTGGGGCGCGGGCTTGGTCTACCTGGCCCTGGTTTTGTTCGTGAACCTGGACAGCCCGCTATTCGGACTGCTGTTAATTGTCCTGGCGGCGTATCAATTGCTTGAGCCTCATAGACACAAGCGCGCGAGGTAGCGCCTATTAACCGACGAAGGGATGCTGGGCTTATGAAGTGCTCCTTTGGGGCGTGGATCACTCTTCTCGCCGCAGCGGCCTGGGGGCAGGATGAACCATGAGGCGTTCCCGTTTTCCCGCCGTAACCGATCCACTTTGCATTATATTCGTCAACTCGCCCGAGAGGATAGCGTTCACGCCATAGATCACACAAAGAAAAACCAGGAACTGGGGGCGGCATCGGGATATGAGGCCGGCACTCGCGCCGGTTGTCGTGAAAGAGCAATGATCTTTGTAAGGCGCCTGAAGTGTTTGGCGGCGGGGTGGCCGCGAAGGCTCGGTGCGGCGAGCACTCCTAAAAGGGCCGTCTGGCTTGACCCCGCCATAAGGATAAAGTTGTCAATCTGCAATGGAAGAACGCCGGAGAGCACCGTCCTTCATTGTCCGCGTGTACGTAAGACGTAGTCAGAAGGTGAAGCCAAATGCGAGCGCGATGTTCATCCAGCGGTCGGTCGTGTTGTTCGCGAGCACACTGGGGACACGTAGCCCGTTTGTTGGGCCGGCATATTGAACCGTGCTCCCAACCCATAAACTGAGGCTCGTGCCCAGGGAGTAGCTCCTGGTGGTCAAGCCGTCACCCCAACCACCGGGGGATGTGCAGCTATAGCAGGTCGGCGAATAGCCGCCACGATTATCTCTCGAGTTGCGAAAATACCCGGTGCCACCGCTGCCGGAGAAGTCAATTCGCTTGAGCGGCTCAGGGATGTAAATCAAGCTGCCAAGCGGCATCGTAAACTCGTGATTGCCGCCCTGGAGAATGCCGAAATCCGTTATCTC
>Ga0302320_10023895_pt1 | contig 11964 bp, 8 predicted proteins | sample Bog_T0_3_FD_202130 | JGI IMG/M metagenome (GOLD analysis project Ga0302320, IMG submission 202130) | Peat permafrost microbial communities from Stordalen Mire near Abisko, Sweden - Bog_T0_3 | ecosystem: Environmental > Terrestrial > Soil > Wetlands > Peat | place: Sweden: Abisko, Stordalen Mire... | reverse complement strand
TGCTGCATACTCTCGCGGTCGACCTTTGTCGTTTTGCCCTTCCTGATTGTGCTGGCTGGTTTTTTCGGCCTGCTCAAGCGCACTCAAGCCATCGTTGTCGCTGTGCTCGCACTTGCCCTGATGGGTTGCTGGACGGTGCGGAATTATCGATTGCTCCATCTTTTTATACCGGTTGAAAGCAATTCGACTTTGAACCTTTTTATGGGGAGTCGACCCTACGCACCGATGCCTTTCACCATCAGAGTTGTGAAGCTCATCGCCGCAGATCCGGAATGGCGTTCCATTGTGACTTTATCGCCTGCGCAACAGTACACGGCCTTTGGGAAGGCGTCCACGCGGGATATTCGCCGGAATCCCGGACGCTTTGCGTTGCTGGGAATCAGCAAGGCGATTGATTTCTGGACCCCGGACTACTTTGTCGCGCGCAACTTCACCTCCGGGTCGTTCGGAGAACAATTCAAGAGCATATGGAAGCTGGTTTTATTCGTGACAGTTACTTCGTTCCTGGTGGTATGGTCTGCCGCTTTGGTGACGATCGTCAGGGAGCGTCGTTCCAGGGTTGTGCAGTTTGCGGTTCTGTTGCTGATTGCGTATACGCTGCCCCACTGCATCGTCTATGGCGCATCAAAATATCACTTGCCGTTGACCCCGATTGGCTGCATGTTGGCTGCTCCAGCCTTGCTGCACTTTGCTCGCGGCCTGCGAAGGCATGAAGTTGAAAGCGTATGACTGTTTACGGTTCGAGTGCTCTTCTGCGGGATGAACTGGAACGTTAGAGAATTTTTGGGAATGGCGTAGACCGCAATTTCATGGGCTTCCCACCCATTCCGCAGAAAAACGCGGAATGGATGGGGCACGGAAGTCTTTTCTTTCTTCTTTATAAAATGCGAGATGCTCTAGATGCGCACCAGTTCTCGCTGGATTTTGCCAGTGACCCAGGCCTTGCCGGGGGCAGTCATCATGTCGATCTCGCTGCGTATGCCGAACTCGGGCAGGTAGATGCCGGGCTCGACCGAGAAGCAGGTGTTGGGCAACAGAAGACGTTCGTCGTGGGTTTCCAGATTGTCCAGATGCGCGCCGGGGCCGTGGATCTCCTGGGCGATATTGTGGCCGGTGCGGTGGGTGAAGAACTCGCCGAAGCCCGCGGTGCGGATGACTTCGCGTGCGGCATCGTCGGCCTCGAATCCGCGGATGGGCCGGTTTTCCGCAAAGGCGCGCTCGACGGCGTAAATGGCGGCATCGCGTGCGTTGCGCACGGTTTCAAAGACCAGTTGCTCGCGCGCGGAAGGCTCGCGGCCGACGACTCCCGTCCAGGTGATGTCGTAATAAATGCTGGCAGGCGTGTCGGGGCGAGCCCAGATATCGATGAGCAGGAAATCGTCCTCCTGAATGGGGGAGGAATGCTCGGCGGTTGGTTCATAGTGGGAGTCGGAGCAGTTGGCGTTGACGCTGACGTTGGGGCCGTTCTCCCAGAGCAGGCCCTCGCGGCGCATGGCTTCACCGAGCCATTGCACGTGATCGAATTCGGTGTAGGGGGCGGCGGCGCCGCTGGCCGGACGGATGCGGCGGGCGATCTGCTGCCAGCCCTCGGCGAGGATGGCGTCGATGGCTACCTGGGCTACGGTGTGGCTGGCCACCTGGTCCGCGGTGAGAACTGCCTCGAACTGGCTGATCATATCGGCTGAGCTGACGATCTGTTTGCCGAGGCTGCGCAGGAACTCCACGGTTCCGGCATCGACCATGGAGATATACATGATGGCGTTGTTGGGGGAGTACTGCATGGCCAGGCGCGTGGATCCGGCGAGCATCGCTTCGAGGGCGGAGGCTAGTTCCTGCCAGCTTGAGTATTGGGCTTTGGCGCCGGGAAGAGAATCGAGGCGGCCCTGCTCAATGCGATGGACCAGCTTGCGCGGTTCCCCGACGGCGGGAACGAAGTAGTACCAGCGACGAGTGATGTGGGCTTTGGGGTCAAGGCCGAGAATGCGTCCGGCGATGGGATCGCGGTGATGGTGGTCGTAGAACAGCCAGCCGTCGTGGCCTGCGTCGCGGATTGCTGCCTGGATCGAATGCAGAATCATATCGGAATTTTACCTCTACATGGAGAGGGGCCAACGCCTTCGGGTGGTCTTTGAGCGAAGAAAGTGAGAGGGGGGCAATCGATAGGGAGGAAAGTCCGATTAGCCTTGACCCGGCAGCAAAATCGCTGAACCGGTTGAGAACTGTATGCAGGACGGGCTTCTATAGCACCGGGGGAATTTCCGAGAGTGCGAGTCTGAAATCCCCGGAAACGCAGGTCCTTCGACTCGCTTTGCTCGCTCAGGATGACAGCTTAATGAGGTATCAACCCTTGATCTTAAAGTCCAGCGAGCGCTTCCGACTCCGTGGCGAAGAGGGCGGCGTATTTGGGGATGCCGACCATGGTGAAGACTTTATTGAAATGTGCGGAGAGGCCGAAGGCGCGAACCTTCTGCCCGGCACCCATGGCTTCAATCAGCATTTGAATGATCAGGGCGATGCCGCTGGAGTTGATGTACTCGACTTTGGAAAAGTCGAGCACGACGAGCTTGACCTTGTCTTTGGGCAACTCTTGATAAGCGCCCAGGACGGCATCCTTCGAGGTGCTGGAGATATCACCGACAAAGCGGAGGGCGGTTACGGGGAGTCCAGCGGGGGAAGTGAGTTGGTCAGCATGCGACTTGGTTTCGCTTGGCACGATCGGTGGTCTCCATTTTCTTTTGCACTAGCATCGTTGAGATTCTGGCAGTCCTTTGCGCAGGGAGAGGCTTGCGTATCTTCAGGCTGCTTCCTTATCCAGGCGGATCACGAGGCGGACATAACTGCTTTTTCCATTTGTTCCGGCGACCCATTCTGCTTCGTCGACCAGAGCCTGAATGAGGAACATGCCCATGCCGCGCGGGTCCTGGTCGCCATGGATTTTCATGTCGATGTCTGGCCTGGGGGGAAGGTTTCTCATTCCCTTGCCGTCATCGATGACTTTGACTTCGAGCGCATCGTCGACCGCGGAGAGAACGACACCCACCGACAGGGCTTCATTCAGCCGATTGCCATGTTCAATGGCATTGATGCAGGCTTCCGAGACAGCCGTCTTGAGGTCTTCCACGCGATCATCGCGAAACCCCATCAATTTGGCAACGGCAGCCGCAGTGCTCATGGCTACTTTTTCGTAGCCCATCCGCGAGGGCAGACGGACTTCAACGCAAGTAGGCCTGAGCAGTCCAGTCGAACCTTTCTGGCTCATGCGGGAAGGTCCTCAAATGTGCGGCAGAGCGCCAATGCGGTCATGTCGTCTCCTTGTGGGTAGCCTCTTGACCAGTCTTCGAGGGCGATCCACAGTGCATCGAGAATAGCATCGGCCTTCGAGGAAGGACATTCAGAAAACAGTTTGAGCAGGTTTTCCGTACCAAATTCCTCATCGGCCTTGAATGACTCGGTGAGACCGTCGGTATAAAAGAGGAGGCGCGCGCCGGGACCAAACCTGCACCGCTCCAGGGAGTAACCCATACCGGGAAGCAGGCCAAGCGGCGTGCCGGAGGCTTGAAGCATTTGAGGCTCGGCTCCCGGATGTACGAGAAAGCCTGCATTGTGGCCGGCGTTGACGACTTCAATTTCGTCCTGGCCGGGACGCAGGCGCATAAAGATGGCGGTGACGTAGCGACGGCGGGCCTCTTCACCCTCGGTCCAGTGATGCTGGTTCATGCGGTTGGCGAGTTCGTCGAGCGGCAATCCTGTGGCGGCCATGGCGCGGAAGGCGGCGCGGAAACTGACCGACATGATGGCCGAAGCCAGCCCCTTCCCGGCGACGTCGGCCACCACCATCACCAGGCTGCCGTCGGACTGGGAGACAATGTCGAGGTAGTCGCCGCCGACTTCGTAGCAGGTGTTGGAGCGGAAAGCGACGGAGTAGCCCTCGATCTCCCATTGCTCCTGCGGCAAAAGCGAGCGTTGAATGTCGCGCGCCGCATCCATATCCTGCTGGACACGGGCGAATTCGAGATTGCGCTTGTGGTTGCGGGCATTTTCCAGAGCGACGGCCGCCTGCAGGGCGAGTCCTTCGATGAAGTCCGCTTCGTAGATGGTCAACTCGCGGTCGTCGGGTGGGGCTACCACCAGATCGGCCATGCGGTTGCCGTTGCGGTCGTCGAGGCCATAGTACAAGTACGAGGGGTTTTGCGGAGTCGCGCCGCTGGGATCGACGACCGGGGCATCGCCATATTCCAGGCCTGAAGCAGGGAATGCGGCTCCAGCCATCTCCAACTCGCGCACGACAATGCGCAGCACCTGTTGCTGCACTTCTTCTTCGTGGATGGTGGAATGCACCTGCCGCGAAGCTTCCAAAAGCGCTTGCAAGCGGGCCACTTGCTGCTGCAGGTGGATCGTCTCGCTGTTCCCGGGAAGCTCAATGCTCGCCGCCATTGGCTTGGTCCTCCGTGGCATTTCACTGTACCACGACGCCAGCGGCGAGGACAGCGGACTCGGAGAGGAGGTCAGGGCGATCGCATGTAAGGAGGGGGAAGCGCGGGGCTTTAGCCTCAGGATAGGGTGAACGCAAGATTTGGGCCGTCAGATGTTGCGGAAAAAGGCGGTAATTCGCCTAAAAACCTGAAATACGGCCCTCGGTGGCTAAAGCCATCGCTGATTTGATTGACCTTATCGGCACGGCTAAAGCCGTGCCCCTTCAAAACTGAGGGCAGAATCGAGTTTTTCCGCAGCCTGTAAAGCCATGCCCCATCAAAATTGATGGCAAAATAGAGTTTTTCAGCAGGATGTGAAGGCCCCGGTTCCCTCCGTATCTGCGATCCTCCTCCCAGAAAAAGAATCGACCGACTTCCACGCGATCACGCTCGCAGAGGATGTCGCTGGAGTGCGGCAGCAAACGAGTGTTGCCCCGCGACCCTTTGTTGGGGGCTTTCTGCGTCTGCGGCCGCACGCCGACACGGAATAGTTATGGAATAGTTATTGATTCTACCCTTGGAGAGTGTGATGGGCCTCCCACCCATTCCGCAGACAACGCGGAATGGATGGGGCACAGAGCGGCAGTCAATTAATAGCGACCTAATAAAGCGGCCGCAGCGAAGATATTTCCGCGCTGCGGCCGCTCAAATTCACTGCTCAAGGAGATCCTATTGCAGGGTTACAGACTGGTGCAGCGGCAGGTCTTGCGAGGATCCTCCGGCCATTACGTTATAAGCTCCGGGAACCACCTTGAAGGTGTCGGCAGTTTCGTCATAGACCGACAGGCGTTCCTTGTCCACGGCGACGGTGACGACTTTGGATTCGCCAGGGGCCAGCTCGACGCGGGCCCAGCCGATGAGGCGCTTGGGCGGTTCGCCAGCCGAGTTGGGCAGAGAGGAGTAGAGCTGTGCGATCTCGGTTCCGGCGCGCTTGCCGGTGTTCTTGACGGTGAAGGTCGCGGTCAGTCCGTCGCCGCTCTTCACGGTCAGGCCGGAGTAGGCATAGGTGGTGTAGGAGAGACCAAAGCCGAAGGGGAAGAGCGGAGTCTTCTTTTGGGCGTCGTACCACTTGTAGCCGACTTCCAGCTTTTCGTCGTAGGCGATGGGGAAGGGCGGAAGGCCTTTGGCGGTCTGCGCCATGAAAGCGGAGATGTCGTCACCCGCTGCAGTCCAGTTGGCTTGCGAAGCAGGGGGAGGCAGTACTAGCGTGGGGTGCGGCAGGTCGGCATCGCTCTTGGGGAAGGTGATGGCGAGTTTGGCGGTGGGGTTGACCTTGCCGGTCAGGATGTCGGCCAACGCCTCGGCGCCGCGGATGCCGGGGTACCATGCTTCGACCACGCCTGCGACTTTGTCGATCCACGGCATGGTCGCCGGGCTGCCGGTTTCAAGAACGACGATGGTCTTGGGGTTTGCCGCCGCGACGGCTTCGATCAGGGCATTCTGATTCGCGGCGAGATCGAGCGTCGGCAGATCGGAGTCTTCCGCTTCCCACTGGTAGGCGAAGACGATGGCTACTTCGGACTGCTTGGCTGCGGCCACCGCGGCGGCGAGATCGTCGCCGGAGTTGAAGGAGACTTTGGCGCTGGGCAGTTTGGCGGTGATGGCGGCGAGCGGCGCGTCGCGAATCCAGGATGGGCGCATGAACATCTCCATCATGGTCTTGGCCGCCGGCGGCGTGACAGCGGATCCGCCGGGAGGGTCGACCTGCGCTGAGCCGCCTCCGGTGAGTACGCCTACATCCGCATGTCCGCCAATCACGGCTACAGAATGCACGCCCTCGAGAGGCAGCACGTTGTGCGCGTTCTTGAGGAGAACGATGCTCTTCTCGGCCATCTTTTGGGCGATGACCATGCCGCCTTCGATGTCGGGAACTTCGGTCTTGATGGGGTTGTCGAAGAGTCCGACGGCAAAGATGGTGCGCAGAATGCGATGGACGTGGTCGTTGATCTCGTCCTGGGAGACTTCTCCCGCGTCGACGGCCTTGCGGAGGGTGTCGCCAAAGAAATACTTGTCGGGCTGCTCCTGGTCGAGACCGGCGTGGCTGGCCTTGACGGCGGAGTGCGTACCGCCCCAATCGGAGAGTACGAAGCCCTTGAAGTTGAAGGCCTTCTTGAGCACATCGGTGAGGAGATAGCTGTTTTCGCAAGCGAAATCGCCGTTGACCCGGTTATAGGAGCACATGACTCCGCCGGCGTCGGAGATGCCCAGGGCGATCCCAAAGGCGCGCAGGTCGGTCTCGCGCATGGAGCGCTTGTCGATGCTCACATTCACAGCATTGCGGCCGCTTTCCTGATCGTTGAGCGCATAGTGCTTGAGGTCGCCGATGATGTGCGCGGATTGAACGCCTTTGGCGAAGTATCCATCCAGGGTTCCGGCCAGCAGCGGATCTTCGCCCTGATATTCAAAGGTGCGGCCGTTGCGTGGCTCGCGGGGCAGATTCACGCCGCCGCCAAGAGACATGCTGTAGCCCTGATTGCGGAGTTCGCGACCGATGAGCGCTCCATATTCAAAGGCCGCCTGGGGGTCCCAACTGGAGGCGGCCGCCAGATCGTTGGGCAGAATGGTGGAGTAGCGACCGGCTGCCGAGCCACGGGTTACGCCGTAGGCGGAGTCGGCCATTTGGACGGCGGGGATGTCGAGGCGCTTGATGGCGTTCTGGTAGCCGGCTCCGCCATTGGACTCGGTGGGGCCGGTGACAAAGAAGGGCATTCCCTGTCCGTGCAGAAGGGAGATCTTTTCGTCGAGCGTGAGTTCCTTGATCACCAGGTCGGCTCTCACATCGGGCGAAAGAGTGGCATCGGACCAGGGATAATGCTTGGGCTGCTGCATACCAGGAAACTGGGCAACCGCCAGAGGAGCCGTCAGGGAAACTGCCGCCAGAACCAACGCGCTCGCGTGGGTCCGGAAGGAATGGAGAATCATCACTAGGTTTTGCCTTTCTGTTGGGGGAATCGCCCGCCGGGTTTTGCGGGGGATGCGGCGCAAAGATGCGCGCGGGTCCCGCCCCAGAGCCTGAATTCCACGGGCCGATAGTAGGAGGCGCTTCTGTCTGCGCGCAAGGTTGCTACGGTGTGCAATGCCGGGAGGCGTTCCGCGCAAAGGGAAGTCTCTTTCCTTTGTTCGGTACAGTCCCTTTGCTTGGGATCGCCAGAGGGACGTATGCTACGAGATGCGGAAGCCACAATGCGTGTTTTGACGCCCATCGACGAAAACCAGTCCGGCAATTGGACTCCCTCGACCGAGGAAGACCGTAGAGCTGTCCGAGAGCAGTTGGATCGGATGCTGGACAACCCCTTGTTTCGCAATAGCAAGCGCTATCCGAACTTGCTGCGCCATCTTGTGGAAGAGACACTGGCGGGCAATGAAGGGGAGCTGAAAGAGCGATTGCTGGGAGTAATCGTCTTTCACCGCTCGCCGGATTACGACACCAACCAGGACACCGTGGTTCGGCTGACCGCAGGCGAAGTGCGCAAGCGGATTGCGCAGTACTATCACCAACCGGGGCACGCAGGGCAGTTGCAGATCGATCTGGTGGCGGGGAGCTATATCCCGGTCTTTCGCCGTCCCGACGCGCGAGCGCAGAGTGGCTTCCCACCTGTTCTGGAAATCCCGCAAGGGAGCGATCAGGTGGGAGACGGCGCGATTCCAGCGGCTCAACCGGGGACTTTTGACTCTCCCTGGATGGAATCGATGGATATGTTGCCCGCGCCCGAAAGAACTCTCGTATCGAGCAAGCCTGGGCTGCTGCAATCGCATGGGAGCGCGCCACACGTTCCTTTTCGGTCGTTGGTGATTCGTTGGACTGCGGCGGGGATGGTTCTTTTGGCGGTTGGCGGCGGGGCTCTTTTCTGGGGCAACGCGAATGGGGCGGCGCATCGTGCGGATCGCCAACTCTGGGCGCCTATTCTGGATGAACCGGGCCAGGTGCAGCTGGTGGTCGCCGATCTGTCGGCTACGGTAAGTCAGACCGAGGCCAGGCAAACCCAACAGGCGGGGGGACTCTTCGACGTTCTACGCATGGGCGAGATGGTGAACTACCGCGACAGCCTGGCGCAAACCAACCTCGTGGCCTTCCTGGCGCGGCACAACAAGCCCTATTCTCTGGAACTCTCGACGCAGGCCACTTATCCGGAGTTGCAGAAGAGCGCGAGCGTGCTGATCGGCGGGTTGGACAACGTCTGGACCATGCGTGTAACCGGGCCGTTGCGCTACCACTTCGCGCAGCGCGGAGCGTCGTTTGTCTTTGGGATTGTGGACCGGCAGCATCCGGAGCAGGGCGGCTGGTACGAGGATCTGAGCCAGCCGACCGAGCGCATTACGGAAGACTTTGCCCTGGTGGCGCGCATCTTCGATCAGACGACGGGGCGTCCGGTGCTGGTGGTTGCCGGGTTGGGAGCGAATGGAACGGCCGCGGCGGCGCAATTCCTGCTGGACCCGGAGCGCGCCGAAGAACTTGCGGCTCATGCGCCGCGCGACTGGCAGCGGCTGAATATGGAGGCCGTGCTGCGGACCCAGATTCTGGATAACCACGCGGGGCCGCCCCGGCTCGTGGCTTGTACGTTCTGGTAAACGGGTCTCCGTAAGCGATATCCTTGACCCAGCAAAAAAGTCGTTGCTATGGATGAAAACTGCAAATAGGACGCATGTTTTATCGCTCCGGGATCACCGAGAAGGTGAGCTCGAAATCCAGGGAAATGCAGGTCCCCTTCGGCTTCGCTCAGGGCAGGCTTTCGACTCGCTTCGCTCGCTCAGGATGACAAGTTTATGGGGTGGGTGAAAACAACTCACCGCGCAAGCATCGGCTGCTTTTGGGTTATTCGACCTTGATTGCTGTGGCGTGGTTCTTCTGGTAGGTGACTGTCCACGTTTTCCCAAGCGCTGTATAGGTGACGGTACGGTCGCCCTCTTCGCCTCCGGTGAAATGGATCTTTTGTCCGATGGCCATGCGCGTCTGCAACTCGCTCATGCCGGGCTTGACCTGATGCGCCTCGATGGCCGTCCACACGTCTTTGGGCCAGTGGTCGTATATCGAGTGCGGGTCGTCGTAGTAATAGAGAAGGTCGCAATAGTAGGCTTCATCCGCGCCATCGATCACGCCAAGGGGCGTGGCATACTGCGGCGAGCCGGGCGCCGGCAGAGTGAAGACAGCGAACACCTGTTGTCGTCCGTGTCCGATGCCATCGTCTACCGAGGACGGAATGGGGGACTTGACGATCTTCTTGATGTCCAGGCGCTGGGCCGGCGGGACGAGCCCGATTGGGTGTGCAAAATCAATGTGATCGTGTGCATAGGGGAAGTAGGCGATGGTGTATCCATTCTTCATCCAGACGCTGGTCTTGGCCAAAGAGAGAACGTCGGCAAAATGCTGTTGGGAAAAGGTGCGAACCACGGCCAGGTCGTCCTGCGTGAGGACCTGGCTCTGGTCGGCCTTGCCGATGACTCCGGGATTCCGGCGTTTTGAAAATACTGTGTAGAGGTAGATGCCTCCCACGATCAATGTGCACAGAGTGATGCTGAGCGCCTTTTGCCAGACCTTCATGGAAACTCCGATCCCTTCTCAGAGAGGACTATATAACGCGGTCTTGAGTTGGCGCGGTTAACTTGCGCAGGGAGTCGGCATCCAGCTTGTCGATGCGGCGCAGGCCGGGGAAAGAGCTGGCCCAGATTGCGGCGACCGCCAGAGCGCCGACTCCGCCGAAGATGGTGGCGCGCACGGCTCCCCACCACTGCGCGGTGAGTCCGCTTTCAAACGAGCCAAGTTCGTTGGATGCCCCGATGAAGAGGGAGTTGACGGCGCTGACCCTGCCCCGCATCTCCGGCGGTGTGCCCAGTTGGACCAAGGAACCACGGATGATGACGCTGATGGAGTCCGCCGCTCCGGAGATGCCGAGCGCCAGGAGCGAAAGCCAGAGACTGTGGGAGAGACCGAAGATCACCGTGGCCACGCCGAAGATGCCCACGGCAAGGAACAAGCGGCGGCCGGCATGGCGGGTGAGCGGAAAACGCGCCAGCATCAGGGACATGAGCACTGCACCCATTGCCGGAGCGGCGCGCAACATGCCCAGCCCCATCGGCCCGGCATGGAGGATTTCGTGGGCGAAGATGGGCATGAGGGCCACGGCTCCCCCGAGGAGCATGACGAATAGATCAAGGGAGAGCGCGCCAAGAAGCATCGGCGAACGGCGGACGAACTGGAATCCGGCCAGCACGACTTTCAAGGTGGTGGCCCGATGCTCCATGCGGCCGGGACGGACATTGAGACTGGCGATCAGGGCCAGAAACCAGAGCAAGGTTCCCAGGCTGAAGATGTAGACGATTCCCGCGCCTTCGAGGCCGGCGAATTTGGTTCCCGCCCCGAAACCAGCCTTTGCCAGGAGTTTGGCAAGGGGAAGGGTAAAGAGGATGCCGCCGACTGCGGGGCCGGTAATGTTGGCGAACTGGAAGATGGCTCCGCCCCAGGTGACGGCGTTGACGAAGTGCTTCTCCGGCACCAGATGGGGGATCAGCGCGGAGCTGGCCGGGCCGGAGTAGGCTCTGCCGGTTCCGATCAGAAACAAGATGACATAAATGGGGAAGACATTGCGCGCTCCGGCACTGGCAAAGACCAGCAGCGCGACCGTGCAGAAGAGTTGCAAGCCATAACAGATGAGGATGATCTTGCGGCGGTCGAAGCGGTCGGCGGTGTGGCCGGCGGAGAGCAGGAAAAGAAGTCCGGGAAGAAAGAGCGCAAGGCCGGTATAGCCCAGATCGATGGGCCGGTGGGTCATGGAATAGACCTGCCAGGCAACGGCTACCGCTTGCGCCTCGGCGCCGAGGATTCCGGCTACGCGGGCCAACTGGTAGCGCCGAAAATCGCGAGAGGCAAAGGCTTCCATGCCACGCCGAGATGCCTTTGGGGGAAGGGTGGGCATGAATCCAGTGTATCCGTCGGCCCCCAACGGCTGGGAGGTGTCGAATGCTTCCAGGGTTTCGTGCTTGCCCACCCTTCGCTAGAAAGAAGCGAAGGATGGGGCACCCTCAGCTGGTTGGCAAGTAAAGGGTGGGCCACTCGCCGGGTAGGGAAATTGTTTGCCTACTCAGTCCCTCCCTCAGGTAGTACCCGCACCTCGGAGCGAAAGACATGGTATGAGTCATATACCGAATTGTTGATCGCTGTATCCTTTGGCCTGTACACGAGCGGAGGCATGCAATCAGACTCTGTGGCACGGCCTGTGCAACGATCTGGTCCAATGACGGGGGAAATTGCCGTGGTAATAGTAACACTCTTGCTGGGACAGACATATATCTTTCCGCCGATCTCCACTGGATCATATTCGACCGCGATCTCTGCTCGAAAGATGGGGTCGGAGGGAGACAACTCAGTGACTAACTGATGTTACGCAGTAGCCCGCATTAGAAGCAGTTGCTCGTAGGCTGATCGGGAAGCGTTGATGAGCAGTTTGCGGCAGAGGGCAAAGGGGCTGAGTTTGTTTTTGAGGCTGAGGCACTCGAG
>Ga0302320_10023889_pt1 | contig 11966 bp, 12 predicted proteins | sample Bog_T0_3_FD_202130 | JGI IMG/M metagenome (GOLD analysis project Ga0302320, IMG submission 202130) | Peat permafrost microbial communities from Stordalen Mire near Abisko, Sweden - Bog_T0_3 | ecosystem: Environmental > Terrestrial > Soil > Wetlands > Peat | place: Sweden: Abisko, Stordalen Mire... | reverse complement strand
CTGTCCTGAAACGACTCTCGATGCGAATTCAGATCGAGAATCAAGACATCGCATGCGCCGGAGGAAAGCAACATGCTCATTCCAGCTTCATCGGACTCCAGTGCGACCTGGAATTCCTTCCCGAGCGTGGAGGAAAGCAGCGGGTGAAGAGTACGGTCTTCCGAATAGAGCCCGATTTTGATCATATCTGGGAGAACTCTTTCATGGCTTTCCGCCAGGCGCCGTCCCGGGCGAAACGATCGGTTGTCATCATGATCCTGATTCCGGCCGACTATGGCAATGCCACCTTGGCGTTATATGTCAGGTGTGACAACAAAGCAGAGATTGCGTGGCGGGCTACCATGGCGTGCCGACACACAGCCAACCGAATCCCGCGCAATTGGGAAAAGCCAGTGAGTACCTTTGGGGGAAAGGCGCGCCAGAGCTTTGAGCGGTTCGTATGAACGAGGTTAGTGCCTCAACTGTGCCACGTCAATGCCACCTTTGTAATATGGCCTTCATAGTGCCATTACTGTAAACACTAGAACAGGGTTTAAAAGGAAATGGCGAGCGGGGATTGCCGGACTTCGGCCATTGCCTGGACGTTCCGGCACTGGTCAACACTCTTGTTAACGCATTTAGCTTGAGCAAGATGCACGGCAGAGATCGAAAAACAATGGTGTCGGCGAGGGGGCAAAAGAGGGGCGAAAGTGAGTATTGCAAGAACAGAATTGCGCCCCCATGGGGTACTGTAGTAACGTTACGATAGGTACCATTGATTTTCTGCAAATTTGGAGGGGGTGGCGCTCCTGCTGCATCGTTTTCTCCTCGAGTGGCACTACAATTGCAGCAATTGTTGGGGCAGTGTCGGTCACGGACAGGAGGCGTCTCGAGCAGTTGGAGGGGATCCGGCGGGGAGGGTGAGAGATCAAGCCGCGATGGTAACGGACTCGGTTCAGCCAATGCCAATCGATCGATTGTGCGCTTTTCATCGACGGCCTGGAACTTGTAATCTCGTACATTATCCGGCTTCGCAATCCTGGCAGTCCCGCTTGATTGACGGAGGGTGTAGTCTGAGACGGTGTATACACTCCGCTTCACTGAACAAAGGGGCTCGTAAACATTCGTGTACACGGGAATAGGATGAGCGTCGTTAAGCAACTGAATTCAGGTTGGTTTGCCTCAAGAGAATTGGCGGTGAGAAGTTTTGAGGGAAGCGCATGGAAATCCGGAGGGGGAAGGGCATGGGGGTCCATTCGTTCGCTTGGTGGCCGACACTGATGGTACTGGCCGTGGCGACATTCACGGATCTACGCAGCCGGCGGATTCCGAACTGGCTGGTTCTGCCTTTTCTAGTGGCGGGAATCGCGGCCTCTGGATGGCTTCATGGGTGGCACGGAATCGGGCTAAGCTTCGCCGGGCTGGGACTCGGCCTGCTGATTTACGGCGTACTTTTCTTTATGGGCGGGATGGGCGCAGGCGATGTGAAACTTTGCGCGGCACTCGGGGCGTGGATTTGGCCGCACCAGTTGCTGCTTTCGCTGGTATTCACAGCCATGGCAGGGGGAGTTATGGTCCTTGTCTGGCTGGTGTTTTTTGTTTACTTGAAAAAGGCCATCAAGGCGATGCGCAAACGTGGCGTCGCCGGAGAAGGCCCAGTGAGTGGGAATTCCGAACCGGTTGAAATGGATCCGCTGAAGCGTAAAATGCCTTATGCCCCCGCCATCGCCGTTGGAACGCTGCTATCGTTTTTTGCAATTCCACGTTGAAAGCTGGGAAGTACGCAATGGAGAGCACCAATTTTCGGTTTGAAGAAGTTGATCCACCGGGAAGACTGAAGGCAAAAGGGAGCAACAGAGACGCAATGTCAGACTTTTCCCCGAACCTCGATACTCAATACCCCGAATCGTTCGGCGCTGACGCAATGGTCATTGCGCTGATCGGACCAGACGAGGATCGGCGCAGTGCGGCTGTGATTGCCCTGGCCGGAACGCGCGGAACCGATGTGAGGGAGTTTTCGTTCTACCCGCCAGGTCTCGATGATGTTCCCCGGCTCCTCGAGCAGCATTACGATGTGTTCATCATCGATCTCGACAGCAACCCGGAATACGCGCTGGAACTGGTGGAGAGCATCTGTGCCAAGAGCCAGGCAACCGTGATGGTGTATTCGTCAAAGGCCGATCCGGACCTGCTGGTGCGCTGTATGAGGGCCGGAGCGCGCGAGTTTCTCACGATGCCCTTCTCGAAGGCCACCATGGCCGAGGCACTTGTGAGGGCTTCGGCACGAAGGCCGGCTGTTAAGCCCGCCAGGAAAGCCGGTGGCAAGTTGCTGGTGTTTCTGGGCGCCAAGGGCGGCTCCGGAGTCACCACTTTGGCATGCAATTTTGCGGTCGCACTGGCCCAGGATTCGGGCCAGAGCACTCTGCTGATCGATCTCGATTTGCCATTGGGAGATGCGGCGCTGAACCTCGGCATCGTAGCCGAGTATTCCACCGTCAACGCTCTTCAGGATTACGGCCGTCTGGACGGAAGTTTTCTTTCCAAGCTGCTCACCAAGCACAGTTCCGGCCTGTCGGTACTTGCCGCTCCGGGCAAGTTTTCACAGTTCGAGATTTCCAACGAGGCCGTTGACAAGCTTTTGTCGGTGGCGCGCCAGGAGTTCGATAATGTCGTGGTGGACATGGGATCGAGACTCGACCTGACCGGCACTGTTTTGTTCAAGGATGCTTTCACCATCTACCTGATTACCCAGGCCGCGATTACCGAGCTGCGCAACTCGAACCGGCTCATCAGCCAGTTTTTCAACGCCGGTGGCCCCAAACTGGAGATCGTGCTCAACCGGTATGGTCCGCGTTCGCTTGGGGTTGCCGATGAGCACATTACCAAGGCGCTCACCCGGCCGGCCACGTGGAAGATTCCCAACGATTATGCCGCGGTGCGTCAGATGCAGAACACCGCCACTCCGCTGGCGCTGACGGATTCGCCTATTTCACGTCTGATCCGCCAGATGGCCAGGTCGGTCTGCGGCGAACCCGCCGCTGCGCCACCGAAAAAGAAGGGTTTCAGCCTGTTTGGCGGTTAGCTCCCATCAGGAACGTCTTGACAGCATGAAAGGCATAACGTGGAACTGCTGAATCTGGAAAAGTACAAAGCGGAAATTCACCGGACCCTGATCTCCAAGCTGGATCTGGAGAAACTGTCGCGCGTCAATTCCAGCCAGGCCCGCCAGGCTGTCTCCGGGATCGTCAAAGAGATAATTACCGATCAGCGGGTGCCGCTGAACTTTGAGGAGCAGGAGAGGATTCAGGCCGATCTGCTCGACGAGGTTTTTGGCCTCGGACCGCTCGAGCCCCTGCTTCGCGATCCAAAGATATCAGACATCCTGGTCAACGACAAGGATCATGTATTCGTTGAAAAGGGCGGACTTCTTTCGAGGGTGAATACGTCGTTTCGCGACGATCGCCACCTGCTCCAGATCATCGACCGCATTGTTTCGCGCGTTGGTCGCCGCGTGGACGAGTCCTCACCCATGGTGGATGCGCGTCTTCCCGACGGATCGCGCGTGAATGCCATCATTCCCCCGCTGGCGCTCGACGGGCCATCGCTGTCCATTCGCCGCTTCGGAACAGGCCCCCTGGCCGCCAACCAACTGGTCACGCTGAAGAGCATTTCGGCGGAGATGATGGAAGTGCTGGCCTCCGCAGTGAAAGCCAAGATCAGTGTCGTCATCTCCGGCGGTACAGGCTCCGGAAAGACCACGTTTCTGAATATCCTGTCGCAGTACATCCCCAACAGCGAGCGCCTGGTGACCATTGAAGACGCCGCCGAACTGCGGCTGGCGCAGGAAAACATCGTGCGCCTGGAGACGCGTCCGCCCAACATTGAAGGACAGGGAGCGATTCGGCAGCGCCAGTTGCTCATCAACTGCCTGCGTATGCGTCCCGACCGGATCATCATGGGCGAGATACGCGGCGAAGAAGCGTTCGACATGCTGCAAGCCATGAACACCGGCCACGAAGGCTCGATGACCACCATTCACGCCAACACCCCCCGCGACGCAATAGCCCGTCTGGAATCGATGGTAGCCATGGGCAATATGAACATGCCGGAGAAGTCGGTTCGCCAGCAGATCGCCGCTGCCGTAACTATTGTTGTGCAGGCTGCCCGCATGAGCGATGGCACCCGAAAGATTACCAGCATCACCGAAATTACCGGGATGGAAGAGAACGTAATCAGCATGCAGGAGATTTTCTCGTTTACCAAGAAGGGGATTGGTCCGGACGGCAAAGTGATTGGAGTGTTCCAGCCGACCCGCATCCGTCCCAGGTTCCTTGACCGGCTGCGCGTGTCGGGTATCATTCTTCCGCCCAGTCTTTTCGAGCGCGAGACACTGGTCAACTGAGGAGAAGGGAGGTCGACGAAAAATGCCGCTTGTTTTTGGCTTGGTTTTTCTGGGCGCGTTCGCGGTTGTCGTTCTGCTGGGAATGGCGACTGCAAGTCCTTCCTCTCGGAAGGCCAAGCAGATGCTGGCCACACTCGACTCGGCTCTGGCCACCGACAGTCCGGCGACCCGCGATCAGATTGTGAATCTGCGCAAGTCGGAACTGCTCAGCACCATCCCCTGGCTCAATGAGAAGCTGCTTAAGCTGGAAATTGCGCCAATGCTGCAGCAGTTGCTGACCCAGGCCAACCTGAAGTGGACCGCAGGCGGGATGATTTCCGCTATGTGCCTTTTGTTTATGGGTGTTGGATATGGTATTTACTGGAAAACCGGGCTGATTTATGTGGCGCTGCCGGTAGGGCTGGTGGTCGGTTTCCTGCCGCTTTGGTGGGTATTCCACAAACGTGGCAGCCGCTTCAAGAAATTCGTCCAGGTACTCCCGGAAGCACTCGACTTAATGGTCAGCGCACTTCGCGCTGGCCACAGTCTGATAGCCGCCATGGGCCTGGTGTCCCGGGAATGCAGCGAACCCGTCCAGGGCGAATTCAAAATTACATTCGAGGAGCAGAACTATGGTCTCGAACTGAAGACCGCCATGGACAACCTGGTCAACCGCATTCCAATCCAGGACCTCAGAATCGTCGCCACCGCGATCATGATCCAGAAGGAGAGCGGGGGAAACCTTGCCGAGGTGCTCGAAAAAACTTCGCATGTCATCCGCGAACGGTTTCGGCTCAAGCGGCAGGTTGCTGTGCACACTGCTCAGGGCCGCATGACCGGGTGGGTGCTCACCCTGCTTCCCATCGTGCTGGCGTTCGCACTCTATTGGATCAACCCCGAGATGATGAGCATCTTGTGGACAACACCAGTCGGAAAAAAGCTGCTCTGGGCAGCCAGCATCATGATCGTAATCGGTGGCTTCATTATCCGGCAGATTGTGGACATGGACGTTTAGAAGGGGAAGTATGGGTTGGGTTCTTTTTGCTTTTGCTTCGATGTTCGTTCTGATTGCGGCCGGCGGATTGATCCTGTTTTATCGCGAGGCGATGATTCAGCGGATATCCGAGGTCATCAATCCACGCCCCAAACCGAAGGGGATCTTGAGCTCCATTCAGGAATCCGGCTTCTCACTGGGCGGGGTCGTCGAGCACTTCGAGAGCGTGCTCCCCAAGAGTCAGGCGGAGCAGTCGGTGATGAAGCAGCGCCTGATCCGCGCCGGCTTTCGCGAAGACTCCGCGGCGAAGACCTTCTACGGTTTCAAGGTAGTGGTTCCCCTGCTGCTGTGTTCCATTGGTTGGGTTACCGGGCTGGTCAGCATGAATCCCTTTTTTGTGCTCGCCATAGCCCTGGGCCTGGGGTTCCTGATACCGGACTTTTGGCTGGGTCACCTGATAAAAAAACGGCAAGCCAAAATACGGCGCGGGCTTCCCGACGTGCTCGACCTTCTCATCATCTGCATTGAGGCCGGACTCAGCCTGGATCAGGCTACCTCGCGCACCGCCGAAGAATTGAAGCTGGCGCAACCGGAGCTATGCGATGAACTGATGGTTGTGGTGCTGGAGCAACGCGCCGGCCGTCCCCGTGCCGAGACGTGGAAGCACATGTCAGACCGCACCGGAGTGGAGAGCGTGCGAAACCTGACTTCAATGCTGGTCCAATCGGAGCAGTTTGGAACCAGCATCGCCAAAACATTGCGAATTCATTCCGATACGCTGAGAGTCCAGCGCATTCAGCAGGTGGAGGAGGCAGCTGCCAAGACCACCATCAAGCTGATTTTCCCGCTGGTGTTTTTCATTTTTCCTGCGCTCTTTGTGGTGGTTCTGGGTCCGGCGGCCATCATGATGGTCGATGCATTTACAAATACATTCAGTCGTTGAGGGAGGGAGAGTTCGAATTGGACACTACAACAGCGATTCAGGGCGTCGCGGAGGGAATTTGTCGTAGTGTCACCCTTTTCGTCGAGCGTTGGCGCGCGCAAGCCAGGTAGCGCGCACCAAGCAGTTTGCCGCCGATTGCAGGCGGTTTTGTCACCTGGCAGGAAACAAACGGAAGCAAGAAACTTAGAAAGGGGGATCTCATGGACAGTACCACGATCATCCAGATTGTCTCGGGCGTGTTGTTTGTCATTGTGCTTGTCATCCTGATTCAGCGCCGCCGCACCCGGGTCAAGTAGCTTGAGGTCTCTTCTCCGGCGCATCGCGACTGAATCGGTTTCGTTGTATTGCCCTTTGGCAGGCCGGGATGGAGATATCGAAGTCTTGTATTCGCGCAGAACCGTATCCCAAAAAGGGAGAGGAGCGCATGAAGTTTCTTGATTTGACAGAAAGGGGGATGTCATGGACAGTACCACGATCATTCAAGTGGTTTCGGGCGTTTTGTTTGTCATCGTGTTGATCATTCTGATTCAGCGCCGCCGTACGCGGGTGAAGTAGTAAGGGGGATTCAGGATCGGCAATTGGGCGCCGGAAGCTGCACGACTTCCGCTGGGCTTCAGAGTTCTCCGCAAGGACGGGGTTGTCTCTGATTCTTTTTCGCCAGCGGCTGTGGCGGAGTGCGCCCTTGCATCGATTTTCTAAAGGCATGCTCGGTGCCTGACGACGGCCATCAACTTCAAGCCGTGGAGTAATTCAGACGCAGGATTTGCTTGAATGGACTTGACTGAAAAAATCGAGTTGAAAGCCGGGACATTAGAGATTCGTCCGGTTACCGAGTACGCACCAGGGGCAAGGGGTTACATGGGATCACGGAAGATTTGCGCGTACAACCAGACACGAGAATGCTTTCTCGGACTCGAGGTCACTGCCGTCGATTGGTCCGGCACTGAACTCGCCGAGAGGATGGCATCGCTCGCGCTCCAGTCCGGAGAGGGGCTATGGTTGACGCCGTTCCGAGGGATTCCGGAAACTGGAAATGCAGTTCCGCTGGATCTGATCTACCTCGATGGCGATTGCCGCGTAGTCGATCTGGTCGAATCCTTTCCCACATTCCGTGCAACGCCAATGGGTCCCCAGCCCGCCAGCGTTCTGGCGCTGCCGACGCAGTCGATTTATTCGTCGCAGACTCAGCCGGGCGATCAGTTGATGTTGTGCGAGGCTGAAGAGATGGAAAGCCGCCTGGAGCGGTTCTCCAGCGCAAATCCCGCTCCCGCCCCCGTGCAAAGCGCCGTTCTGTTGAGAGAAAGTCCGCTATGGAGCGGCGGTCCCGGCATCCTGCAGTTGAAGGATCGGCCTCCGGAGAGTGTTCCGGAAATCGAGCAGCCCCATGAGATGAACCTGATCGAACCGGGGATGAAGGACGTAAAGGCGCCCAGGAGCTGGCTGGAGCGCTGGTGGTCTCCGGACCCGAGAAAGGCGCCGCGCGTTCCGTCTCCCGGCCTCGCTGCCTATTACTGGACCGGCGCACAGCCGATAGCGCGCGACGTCAGGGACATCAGCTCCACCGGGGTTTACGTGGTAACCGAAGAGCGCTGGTATCCGGGCACGCTGGTTCTGATGACCATTCAAAAGACCGATGTCGGGGAAGAGGCCGAGGAGCGCTCCATCTCAGTGCACTCGCGGGCCGTGCGCTGGGGCAACGACGGGGTGGGTCTTCAATTTATCCTCAAGGGCTCTCCAATGTCGGCCAGGGATAAGGGACTGTTGACCCCCGGAGTGAGCAAGAAGGACCTGGAGCGATTCCTGAAAGAACTGCGGAACGCACACGGTTAGGCGGGTTGGTTATACTCTCGGGAACGGGTAACTGTTACTTTTAGGTTACCTGCTGACACAAAATGGTTATTGTCAAGCCGGAGTCCAGTGTCAACAATGGCGGGAGGGGATAAGATGGATACTTCAGTCGATGTGCCGAGGAAAGCCTTGGCGCACTCGGGCGCTATGAACAATGCGCAGGCTTCTGAAGGTATTCGAGCCGGGGCCCGGTCCAGGAAGCGCCGCAGCTTCGCTGACCTTCGAAGAGGTGAAGAGGGGCAGTCGCTTGTCGAATTCGCCCTGGTCTTTACATTCGTGCTGATGCCCCTGTTCTTTGGATTCATGGCGTTCGCGTGGTATCTCCTTTACTATGAGGCGGTCACGCAGGCAGTGGGCAGCGCCGGACAACAACTCGCCGTTTCGCGCGGCAACACTGCGGATCCATGCGCCACCGCCTTGTCGGCGTTTGAAGCCGCGTCGCCGTTGTATATCAATCCCGCTAAAGCCTCTGTCCAGGTCTTGTTCGAAGCCAAGGGCGCTTCGTCCTATACCAGTCTGGGGACCAATACCTGCGCCGGAACCGAATCGTCGGATTTGGGGACCGGTGGTGGAGGCAGTGTCCAGGTGATAGCAACCTACACAATCCCCTGCGTGATCAAAATCCAGAATTTCTGTACTGGAATTACAGCGGGGGTTTCAGAATATGTTTACTAACCGCAATCAAATTGAGGTCAACGGCATGAAAAAGGCGTGTATATCGGTTGTCAAGCGGTTGTACAAGGAGCAGCAGGGCCAGGCGCTTTGGTTTGCGCTGCTCTCGATGATGACCATGCTGGGTATGGGCGGCTTCATGATCGACCTAGGCCGTTTTTATGTGGTTCGCAGTCAACTCCAGCTCTCAACCAATGCGGCGGGGTTGGCGGCAGCGGGAAGCATCTGGGACTCCCAAACCACCGACAACGCAAAGACCGTGGCGACGAACTACATTGCGAATAACCCCCTCTTCGGGCTGCCGGAGGCTAATATTAATGGCACCCAATTTCCCATTGTGCAGACGACATGCCTTAACTCGCTTCTGACTTCTCCCCAGACGTGCTCCAATACCGGTAATATCCAGAACGCCATCAAAATCGTTGAGGCCGTCGCCATGCCTACAACATTCATGAGCCTGTTCGGCAAAAAGACGCTCATAGCGGAGGCGGAAGCCACCGCGTCGATGCAGGGCCAGGCGCAGGGGTGGAACATCGCCGTCATCGTGGACGCAACGGGATCGATGGCCGATACAAATACAACCGACTCCGCGTGCTCGGGAGACACAAATATGCAGTGCGCATTGCACGGCGTTCAGACCCTGCTGGGCAGTCTGAACCCTTGCGTAATTGTGACCAATTGCACCAACGCCACCGCAAGTGTCCATGTGGCGCTATTCACGTTCCCCAATGTGCTGACGTCGGCCCTTACCAATTTCTATACCGGGTGCTCAGGCACCGGGACGCCGAATGGCGCGCCCAACACTGCTAATCCCACAACCATGTGGTACGCTCCGCTCACTTTGCCCATACCAGGGGCCACCAGCTACACGCCCCTCACCTATCAGCAGGCGAATTTAACCAGCACCAACAGCAATCCGGCGTGGACTGCAACGGGTACGAACTCCTGGACTGCCAGCTATGAGGTCACATACCCCGAAACCGGCACCGCGGCTGCCAGCGATGCGGATGCCAATGGTTTCGTGAGCGACTATTACGATGCAGGCGACTCTACCACAGGGGACTTGAACACCTCTTCCTCCCTTATCAAGGCAATCGGATATACCGGCACCAGCACTCATTTCGGTTGCATGCCGATCGCCCCGAACGGCATCGACTTGGGTAGCGGCACAAATGTCGGCTCTACTGAGCTGCATGACAGCGTGGCAACTGGATCGACATCGAGGAACGGTCAATGGACCGGCGGCGGTACCCAGGAAAGCACCAGCGCGCCAGTCACTGTCATCAACGCAATGGGTGTTGGCCATGGCATCACGTTCTTCGCACCCGCAATCTATGCGGCGCAGGCGGCGCTTACAGCCGAACAGGCGCTGAATGTTTCGAATGGCATGCCGGCGGGAAGTAACGCGATCATCCTACTCAGTGACGGCGGATTCGGGCCGGCGCAATGGGAGTATTTTCCTCAGGGCCAGTCGATGCCGCCCAAGGCTTCAGCGTGTGCAACGATCGTGGCGACTCCGACTGCGGCCTGCATGTTCAGCTACGTGACCGATACTTCAGCAAATGCCGCTACTACTTCCGCGGCCACCATTTCGTCGTCTCAGTCCACCCTGGGGTACAGTACCTTGAATACGACCCCGAACTATACCGGGAACGTCTATGAAGCCTATAAGCCAACGTCCGACACCGGAGCGGGGTCATGGTTGGCGGATTTGACCTCGTCATCGACCGCAGGTTCAAAAACCGGTACATACCCCGACTTCGTCGATCAGTGCCAGCAGTCGATCGCGGCGGGCAATTATGCGACCGCCCAGGGAACCAGGGTCTATGCGGTCGCCTATCAATCCGGAACAAATGGGTGCAACATGTATTCTGGAAATAACGGCGCCCAGGACTATAGCGATGTGACGCTGGTTGCTACCGGAACGTACAACAGCGGGACCTACTCGTCGGTCTCCAGTGTCAACCCCTGTAACGTGATGGAGAACATTGCTTCTGATTTGAGTTATTTCTTCTCCGACTCGGGCAGCTCCTGCACTTCCCCCAATTGGCCGGATGTAACGACCCTGGCAGGTATCTTCGGGCAGTTGGGGTCGACCTTCTCGAGTCCGCGATTGCTGCCCAATGGCATGACATAGACTCCGGCCGCAAGACCAGGCATTGGAATCCGGCGGGTCCATCCATTGGCCCCGCCTGATTTGTTTGTGGGCGCCTACTCGATATCCGGAATAATCAGCAGCACTTCCACCTTTGCAATCTGGCCGCCTTGCGTGGCAGGCCTGAATTGCCATTGCTTCAGGGCTTCCAGCACAAACTGCGTCTGGGGAAAATCCGTCGGGAAGACGACGGTCAGCGTCTCGAAGCGGCCGGCCGAAGTCACAAACCCGTGAACCATCAGGGCATCGGCGTCCAGCGTGCCCGGAGTTATGGCGGGAACGATCAGGTCATAAGGCCAGGGCGCATCCAGATGAGACAGGCTTCCTCCCTGTGCAGCCTCCGCGGCGCGGGGAAGGGAATACTGGAGAATCCAGCTCTTGGCCTGGCCAACATGCAGATAAACGGTGTAAGCCATTCGGCCGCCCCATACTTGGGCGGACTCCGGATACTTATCGGAAAGCGAGACTCCCACCACCACCGATCCGAACTGGCCGTCTTTGGGCAGGGCAATATGGTGCGTAGTGGGTTGGTCGCCGGAGTTTGAACCTTCGTCCGCGCCGGGGCCCGGCTCAGCCCTGGTTGGAGGCGCATTGGAGTTTCCGGCAATCGTGGCGGGCTTCGGCGGGCCTTTAGACTCCGCCACGCCCTGTCCTGTTCCTGGTTTTGCGGGCGCGGGTGCCGCTGCAGCCGTGGCGCGTGCGGAGGCCGGGCTCTTCGATTCGGTGGGGGACCTGTCTGTACCTTGTCCCGGGGTCTGGCTCGGCGCAGTCTTGAGCGCAACGTTGGCCGGGCTAGCCGGGGCCGGCTGCGGTGTTTCCTTTGCCTGCTTCTGTCCCGCCGCCGCAGCATCCGCGTTGGAGGATACAGGCGCCTCGTTCACTGGCGGCAGCGTCACTGCGCCTTTCTGCAGATGCAGATCGGAGATGGAAACAATCGCGGTAGGAGTGGGCGGCGACGGAGACACCGTGGTTGTTTGCGGTGGTTTCTGCGGCA
>Ga0302320_10023888_pt1 | contig 11967 bp, 9 predicted proteins | sample Bog_T0_3_FD_202130 | JGI IMG/M metagenome (GOLD analysis project Ga0302320, IMG submission 202130) | Peat permafrost microbial communities from Stordalen Mire near Abisko, Sweden - Bog_T0_3 | ecosystem: Environmental > Terrestrial > Soil > Wetlands > Peat | place: Sweden: Abisko, Stordalen Mire... | reverse complement strand
GAGCCTGCGGAGGAGGCGGTAGAAAATCCAAGAGGTGACCTTCTTCACGGCGGATTCCTGGTCGCGCTTGGCGCGGACGCCGTAGACGATCTGGAAGCCCTCCTTCCATTTGGCGACCATGTCGGGGATCACGGCGGGGGGGTCCTGCAGGTCGGAGTCGATGAGCACGACGGCCTGGCCGCGGGCATAGCGCAGGCCCGCTGTGCTGGCGGCCTCGTGGCCGAAGTTCCGCGAGAAGGAGATGACGCGGACGCGCGGATCGGTCGCAGCCAGATCGCGGGCGATCCGCAGGGAGTCGTCGCGCGAGCCATCGTTGACCAGCACGATCTCAAAGGATTCGCCCAGAGGCTCCATCACCGACAGAACAACGCGCACAAACTCGGCCAGGCCTTCCTGTTCGTTGTAGACGGGGGAGACAATGGTGATTGTTGGAAGCATGCAGTGTAGGTTAATGGGTTTGATGATTGCGGTCCAGCGCGACCGGGCGGATGCCAACATATTGACTTATCAAAAATGCAATCCTATAAATGCTGAGGTCAGTTGGGAGAGCCGACTCTTGGCTGCTCGTGTTCAGTTTACTGGCCGCAGCTGTCCTTTATTTTGAAGCAGGAACCGACGCATGAACTTCAAGAGTGTCGCCGACATTCAAGGTCCATGGACTGATCCAGGCTTCGAGTCCAGCCTTCTCGATCGGTGCAAACAGCACTGGTCAATACCCGTGAATGAACTTCCAGATGTCATGGTGGCCACATACCTGGACCAAAAAATCGCAACATCCCTCATGATTTCCGAAGCACGGCGCAGGATTGAATCCGGCAAATTGGACGACACGGAATTCTTTGATGGGCAACTTCGGGAGGCTCTCGAAAAAGCGGTTGACGCCCCTAGCGCCTGAGCGGATTTGCCCAAACAAAATTCAGCACACGCCCTACTGAGGCCCATCCATAAACGCGTTCTTCGCAATATCCGCCGCGATCCGCCCCGCAATATCCACCGCCGCGGCCCCATCCTCTCCCGTCACCTCCGGCGTCCCGCGCGTCCGCACCGCGTGCAAAAACGACTCCTGCTCCGCCTTCAGCGGCTCCACATCGACGACCTGCAAATCCTCGTATTTCACAAGCTCGGCGTAGTTCAACTGGGTCAGGTCGGCCACTTCGCCGGCGGCCACCTTCTTGCGGACCCGCGCCAGTTCCTCCTCGTTGGCGGTCTTGGTGATGACCGCCCCGGATTTCTTCTGGAAATCGACGCTGACGTATGCGGTGGGGGAGAAGAGCCGCATCTTGCGTTCGGTCTTCAGGGCCAGCCGTGACGCGGTGATATTGGCCACGCACCCGTTGGCGAACACCAGCCGGGCGTTGGCGATGTCCTCGTGCTTGCCGACCACCGGCACTCCCACGGCCCGCACATCCACCACCGGCGAACGCACCAGCGTGTTCACGATGTCCAGGTCGTGGATCATCATGTCCAGCACCACGCCCACATCAATCGAACGGAAGGTCATCGGGCTGATGCGGTGGACTTCCACAAACCGCGGTCGCAGGTCGTACTTCTTCAGCGCCCGCATCGCCGGATTGAAGCGTTCCGTATGCCCCACCTGCAAAACGCGGCCGTGCTTCTTTGCGGTTTCCACAATTGCGTTGGCGTCCTGCACCGTGGGTGCCAGCGGCTTTTCGACCAGCACATCCACGCCCGCGGCCAGCAATTTCTCCGCCGCCGCGCGGTGAAAGACCGTCGGCACGGCGATGGTGACGGCGTGCAGGCCGAGGTTGGCCGCCAGGAGTGCCTCGATCGTGGGAAACGCCCGGCAGCCGTACAGCTTGGAAACCTTGTCGGCGTTCTCGGGATTGGCATCCACAACCGCCACCAGCTTGCATCCCGCCAACTGCGAATAAACGCGTGCATGGTGCTGCCCCATGCGCCCCACGCCCATCACCGCCACGTTCAGAACGCCTGTGGATGCATCGGCGGCGGTGCTCATTTTCCATTCCCCTCGTTGTTCTCGCCGCTCTCCTCGTCCCAGGTCACGCGTCCGCGCAGGCTTTCGCGGAAGCGGCCAAATTTGCCCGCCAGCGAATCGCGCATGAACGACAGGAGTTCGCGGATTTCATTGTTCTGCGGGTACATCTGTTCCAGCACGGCAAACTGCGGCACCATCGGCGTGGCGTCCTTGAAAAGCAGCCGCCAGGCCGTCTTCAGCGGCTCAAGCTGGTCGTCGGTGAAGCTCCGCCGCTTCAGCCCGTTCTTATTCACGCCACGGACGATAATCGGATGGCCATCGACCACCATGTACGGCGGAACATCGCGCGTGACGCCCGAGAAGCCGCCCACATAGGAATGCTGACCGAAACGCACAAAATGGTGCGCCGCCGCGCCGCCGGCGATATTCACATAATCCTCCAACTGCACATGGCCCGCCAGCATGGCGTTGTTGGCGATGATGCAGTGGCTGCCGATGATGCAGTCGTGGGCGATGTGGACGTTCACCATCAGCAGGTTGCCGTCGCCCACGCGGGTGTAGCCGCCGCCGGCCTCGGTGCCGATGTGGATCGTCACGCCCTCGCGCAGGGTGTTGTTGTTTCCGATGACCAGCCGGCAGTTGCCCCCCTTGTATTTCAAATCCTGCGGCAGCGCCCCGATCACGCACTGCGGGAAAAACTCGTTCCCCTCGCCCACGACCGTGTGCCCCTCGATTGATGCATGATGATGCACGATGCACCCCGCCCCCAACTGCACCTGCCGGCCGACAAACGCAAAGGGCCCGACGACGACGTCATCGGCCAGCTCCGCGCCACTTTCGACCACTGCCATGGGATGAATCTGCGGCATCATTTCCTCTCGTATCGCCGGCACTGGCCGGCCAGGGTTTTCCGGCATTCGCCGGTGCTACTGCGCGGACAAATCGTTGTCCACCAGCATGAATTTGATAATCGCCTCCGCGGCCACCTGGTCGCCGACAAACGCCCGGCACTTTACATGCCCGGTGCGGGCCTTGACGCGTATGTTCTCCGATTCCAGCACCAACTGGTCCCCGGGCACCACCGGCCGGCGCAGCTTCACCTTGTCCAGGCTCAGGAGCAGCGGCAGTTTGCCGGTGTGTTCCAATTTTCGCGACAGCAGCAGGCCCGAAAGCTGTGCCATTGCCTCAACAATCAGTACACCGGGCATAACCGGCGTCCCCGGATAATGCCCCTGGAAAAACGGCTCGTTCATCGTCACATTTTTTATGCCGACGGCGCGCTTGTCGCCGTCCATCTCGATCACCCGGTCCACCAGCAGCATCGGGTAGCGGTGGGGCATCAGGCGGATGATGCGCCGCACGTCCATGATCGGCTCGGCCATTGTCAGATGCGCCCGCTGCTGGGCCTGCAGCATCCGCGTGAGCTGCCGCACCAGGGCGTGGTTGAGCGAATGCCCGGATTTATAGGCGACAATCTTCCCCTGGATGGTGCAACCCAGCAGGTAGAGGTCGCCGATCAGATCGAGCACCTTATGCCGGACACATTCATTGGGGAAACGATAGTCGGTCCCGATGGGACCGTTCACATCCAGCACCAGCACATCCCCCGGCTGAAGATGGGCCCCCAATCCGCGCGACTGCAGGGTCTCGGCCTCCTGCTTGGTGCAAAACGTCCGCGCCGGGGCGATTTCCGTTGAGAACTCGCCATTCATGTTGTACGAAAAGAGCTGCTGGCGGATCGGCTCGATGTTGCCGTAGTCCAAGTCGTAGAGAATTTGAAACTCGCTGCCGTTGGGCGGTGCGGCAATCAGCGTCGCCGATCCGTCCCGAACTTCAATGGGCTTGGTGATGCGCAAGATCTGCTTTTCGGCGGACTGATCGGTAATGCCCGCCTCCTGCAGCACCTGCACAAAAGGAAGACTCGATCCATCGACCCCCGGCACTTCCGACCCGGTGATCTCAATTTCGCAATTATCAATCGCCAGCCCATGCAGCGCCGACATGCAATGTTCGATGGTCTCGATGGAATCGGCGCCGTTGCGCAGGGCGGTGCGGCGGGAGCGCTTGGTCACATGCGCCACCAGTGCCGGTATGCGCACCGGGCGGGAAAGGTCCGTCCGCACAAACACAATCCCATGGCCGACGGGGGCGGGCTTGAAGGTGAGGCTCGTGGGCTCGCCGGTGAAGAGACCTCTCCCGGCGATGGTGGCGTCCCTGGCGATGGTTTTCTGGGGGGTGTTCAAGGGTTCGTCCGAGTGATGGCCGTGGTGCTGCGGGGCGTCAAGCGCCTTCCGCGCGGCGCGGCAACGCCCGCCGCGCCAAGCGCGGCATTATGCGCGATTTGCCGCCGACGTTAAAGCCCCCGGCGGCAATCGGACGCGGTGCGCCGCGTTTTCGCACGCCTCAGGACACCAGCTTGACCCCCAAAGGAGGGAGCGTCAATTGACGCATAAACGGGCTTCAGTGTCCCGCCGGAGCTGCTGCCGGTCCCAGGTGGGAGGCCGCGTTCATGTTTTCGATAATGGTACGCGTGATGTCCAGTTTCTCGTCGGCGTAGATCACCTTCCGCAGGGTGATGCGCTGCTGTAACTCCTGCGGCGTGCGGGCATCGTGCATGTCGTCCTTGTCGGTGACGATCACCAGCGACACATTATTCGTCTTGGCATACGTGGCGACGGCGTCGTTGATCTTCTTATAAAGGGCGGCGGTGCGGACGCGCTGTTCCATCGTCAGCTTCTGCTCCATGTAGCTGGAGAAGTTCTGCAGCTCCAGGCCCTTCTTCATGGCCTTGTCCATGGCGTCCTTGCCGATGGCGGAATCGGCATTGAGCGTCTGGAGTTCCTTGGCCATCTGCTCGAGATCGGCGTTCACGGCGTCGCGCTGCCGTTTCAGGTCGTTGGCCATCTGCTCAATTTCCGCGTCGCCGTTTTTCTTGTCGTTCAGGCTGTTGAAGACCTGCACCATGTCGATCACGCGGATCGATCCCGCCGGGGCCGCCGCGGGCTGCGCCGCAGCGCTCCGCGATCCGGCAATCATCAACATGCCCGCCAGGACCAACGCCAGAACCGCACTTGTCATCTTCATTCAAAACTCCTGTCAAACACGGGCCACGGGCCCTGGATTCCCTGTCAAACTTTTTGATCCTGAAATTCTTCGTTTCACGATCCCGCAACTTTCTATCCACATGACATTCCGACAAAACCTTCGTTAGCTCAACAATTCCAAACATTCTTCTCATCTTCGTGCGCCTTAGCGGCCTTCGTGTCTTCGTGCTTACGTCGCCCCGCGCTCAAAATGGCAGCCCCAGCGAGAACGAAATAATCTGCGTCCGGTCGCCCGCCGCCTTCGACAGCGGCACCGCGAAATCCACCGCCAGGGGCAACTGCCCGAAGAACGGCAGCGTCAGCCGGAAGCCAAAGCCGACATCCGAACGCACAGTGCCAATGTCAATGTTCCGCTCAACGGTCCCGATATCCGTGAAGACAACGCCGCGCATCAGCTCCTCATAAATGGGATAGTTGACTTCGCCGGTGGTCGTCCATGCGAAATCGCCGCCGACGGGGTCATTGAGCGGCCCTGACCGCGGCGAAATGCCGCGGAACTTGAACCCGCGCAGCGACCCGATCCCGCCGCCGTAAAAGCGCTCATAGAACACCGAATTGCCGACGGGGATCATGTCCACTTCGTTGCGCAGGGCGAAGACGGTCTTGCGGTCGAACAGGTCGGAGTAGAGCGGTGCGTACCAGTTGAAGCGTCCCACCAGCTTGGTGAAGGTCAGTTCGCCGCCCATGGCGCCGTATTGCTCCACGGAAAATCCGGTGATGGTTCCCTCGGTGGGGAATATCTTGCTGTCGGTGGTATCGCGTACCAGCCCCGGCTTGACGCTGGTGAGGAAGTGCGCCCCCTTGGCGTCGATGATTTCCTGGGCCGAATCGGCGAATTCCGTCAGCGAACCGTCGGAATTGACGAAGGTCGAGATATCCGACACCCCGATCACGCCGTTGTCGGTCACGCTTTTGATGTCCACCTGCTCGGCTCGCAACGCGAAGGATGCCGACCAGATGTCGCCAAACCGCCGGCCAAACGTCACGATATCGCCGATGCGCTGTTCGTCGTAGCTTTCGCGGGCGCGCGTGAAGAAGTACAGGTCGTTGGAGAAACTGTACGGGCTGTCGAACAGGTACGGCTCCTCGAAGCGGATGCGGTACCGCTGCACCTGCGTGCCCGGCTCCAGCAAGATCTGGAAGAACTGTCCCGCCCCCTTGAACGACTGCCCGGTCAGAAATTCCCGCCAGCTTGTCGGCGGATTGGTGATGTCAAAGTTCGACTGCTCCAGGCTCAACTGCCCGATGATGCCCGTGTTCGTGGAAATGCCCGCACCAATCAGAAACCGCCCCGTCTGCCCCTCCTGCACCTCCACCAATATGTTCCTCACCCCCGGAGTGTCGCCGATGGGCGAAATCTTCACGTCCGTCACCAGCCGCGTCCCCTTCAGCCGCTCGATCGACTTGCGCACCAGTGTCGTATCGATGGTCTGGTCGGGATAGACGCGAATCTGCCGGCGGATGACCTTGTCCTGGGTATTGGCGTTGCCGCGGATGATGATCGGCCCGGCGCTGTAGCTGTCCCCTTCGGAGATCACAATCGTCATGTCGATCACCGCGGCCTGGTTGGTGTAGGCGGTTTTCACGTCCACGGTGCGATAGATATACCCCTGCTTGCCGTAGACGTCCTCCAGATGCTTGACGGTGGTGTCCAGCAGCTTACGGTCCACAAAATCCCCGGGTTTGATCGTGAACAGGTCCATCAGATCCTGCGTTGAATAAACCTTGTTCCCCTCGATGGTGATCTTTCCCACGCGGTAGCGCGGCCCCTCGTTGATGATGAAGCGCACCGTGGCGTCGGTCTTGTCGGCGGAGGTTTCAATACTGCGGCTGACGCGGGCATCGAGATAGCCGCGCCCCACGTAGGCGTCGCGGATGGTCACCAGATCCGACTCGATGTCGTCGTCGTTGATCACGCCCTTGCGGAAGAACCAGAAATGCGACTTGGTCTTGATTTTCCAGCTCAGGTAGTCCGACGTAATGTGTGCGTTCCCCTCAAACACCACATGGCCGATCTGTGTCCGCGGGCCCTCCACAATGCTATAGCAGACGATCCCCTGGTTCCGCAGCAGGTCCTGATCCACGGTGACGCCCGATTGGCTGTACCCATCCTTCTTGTAAAGCGCCGTGATCGCCTGGATGTCCGCCCGTATCTCCGATTGATCCACCGCCGTCCCCGATTTGACGCCGATCACCTCCTTGATCTTGAGGTCCGACATCTTGAAATTCCCCTTGATCTCCACCGCCGTCACCAGCGGCCGCTCCTCCACGATGTACCGCACCACCACCTTGTTGTCCGCCGTCTTCACCACGTCCACCGACACCGTTACATACCGGCCAAGCGCCGCGATGGTGCGCATGTCCAAATCCACCACCGCCAGCGAATAATTCTGCCCCGCCTGCGCCCGCACCTGGTCCAGCACCATCCGCGGATCATCGCGCAGCGGCTTGCGCGGATCAAAGCTCACCACCTCCACCCGCGCGATCGGCAATCCCTCCAGCGGCTTGGTGTCTTCCGGCTTGACGCCCCCGTTCGCGGCCGGTTGCGTTGCCACCTGCCCCCGCGCCGCCATGGGGACGCCCGCGGTGATAACGGCTGCCAGAACGGTGGCCCGCGCCAGGAGGTGAAAGTTGCGGGTGATTTTGCCCGGGATCGGAATATCGCTTGTGGGCATGCGTCGTTTTGTCCGGGACGATCTCATAGCGATTTCCAAGGGGCACAAGCATAAACCCGCAATTCCGCCACGAGCGGAACGATCTTCAGGCTCGGTAAGCCGGGTAGTGTACTCGCACCCTCAGCCCTTGTGAATTCCGCCACCCCGGAATTCCGCTTCTGGGCGAGGCCCGTGTACGGTGGGGGCAGACGGGGGCATCGGCACCACGGCGGTGCGATTGGAAAATCCCGTACGTTTCGGGTAGCGTGCCCACTATGAATAAAATATTTCTTCCTCGTTTGGTTAAGACTTCCGCCCTGATGTCAGTCGCTTTGTCGGTGATGGCGTGTACTTTGCCATCGCAGGTGAATGCCGGCATCCCGGGCGCCGTGCCTTCCGTCGCCATCGACTCGGTGAAGGTCCCCGGCAATGGCGAAAGCGTGACCTTCAAGACGACCCTGGGGAACGGGGATCTCTATCTGCTGAAGGCTTCCGGTGCCGTTGGCTCCGGGACCGGCAGCGTGGATGCGGAGTTCGGCGGGTTCGGGCCAGGCAAGGACGGGTCGGATGTGGTTGGCGGCGTGGATGTCGGCGTGGATGTTGGCCGGCCGGCGCTGCGCGGCGCATCGGGAAGAATGAAATGGTTTGGCGGCTATCGCCCGGACCATGTGTATTACATGATTGTCACCGGCGATGGCAAGCCGCTGACTTTGAAGCTGAACACATCCGGCGGCGCCGCGTCGGGTGCGATCACCGTTGCGCTGGTTCCGCTCTCCTCCAATCCACCTGTGCTGGGCAAGGCACTGGAGACGCTGCAGGTCCCGGTTCTTGAAACCAAGACGTCCACAACGATGGTGCCGGCCAAGTCAACCGTCTACCTGCTGCAATGCGCCGGCCAGGGCAAGGTGGGCGGCGGAGGCCTGGGCATGGGCGATGCCGAGTACATGGATTACCGCGCCGATGGCACCGGGAAAGAGGATATCGGCGACGCACATACCGATTATGGCCTGGGCGTTGACGAGGCGGACCAGAGCAAAAGCCCCCGCAAGAACTGGTGGGGAGCGTGGCGCAAGGATCACGTCTATTACATGCTCTACACGGGCACCGGCAACCCCATCACTTTCATGTATTACGACGTCAAAGGCGGATACGGCGACAACTCGAAAACCGACAGGTTGAGCGTCAGCGTGTTCGCGGTTCCGTAATCAGGCATCGCGCTGCCATTGGCGTAAAAAAACCGCCATCCTTGACGGTTTCATGCCCCCATGGGGATTCGAACCCCAGTTACAAGCGTGAAAAGCTCGTGTCCTAGGCCTCTAGACGATGGGGGCGCGGCCGAGGGAGCCAAGCAGTATACCCCGCCGGATTTATCGTGGCAACGCAACCATGCGTACAAAACGAGCGGACAACTCGCGGGGCTCACTTGCTTGCGGCAAAGCGCTTGGCCAGGGCGTCGCCCTGGCCGGTCAGTTGGGCGTAATACCAGCCGGCCAGCGCCCGGAAGCCGATGTCCTGCACGGTGCCGCCCTGGACCATGCCCCCGAGCCAGCTTTTGGCCGCGGCCTTGCCCTCGCGGGCCAGCGTGAGCGCGGCATAATTGGCGGCATTTTCATAGGGGGCGCTTTGGTGTTCCTGGAATCGCGTCCAGAAATCCGCTATCAGTTCGGACTTGTCCGTGGCGGTGGAGCGGTAAATCCCCGCCAGCACCGCCTCCACAATCGCCCGGTTGTCGGACTTCAGAAATGTCTTGAGCATGGCCCGGCCCGCAGGGGTGTTGGCGGTGGCGACTTTTTCGGCGGCCATTGCGGCGCGTTCAAAGTCGCGTGCGCGGCTCTCATCGACAATCGCGGAATTTTCGATCAGGGTTTTCCAGAGCAGCATTTGCCGGGCCGGCTCGGCGGTTTCGGCGCTCATGAGGGCCCAATCCATGATAAACGGCTGCCCCTGGTTGATGAGTTTTACGAGGCCGCTGGTAATGTCCGCCCCTTCGGCGGCCTGGTTGGCGAGGGCGGCGGTCTGCTGGAGGATGCCGGTGTCGTTGGCGGCAAGCGGCGTCACCAGCCCGGGCTTGAGCTGCGATGAATACTGCAGCGCCATGAGGGCCACGCGGATCTTCCGCGACTGCACCTTGGGTGGATTGGCCACCAGTTTCGCCAGGGCCTGAGGCCCTTCGGAACGCTGCAATTCCAGCAGCGATTCAATGCTGGCCATGCGGATCGCCTCGTCAATCTTGTCATCTTGAGTGAGGGCGACCAGCCAGGGGACCGCCGCGGTCACCTTGTCCTTGCGGACGCGCAGAACGATCAGCCCCTGGGTGGGGATATCGCGCGGGTTGTAGCGGTCGGCATCCTTGGGGGGCCAGGTGGCGTCGTTGATGGTCTCCAGCCCCAGCTTGTTGTCGGCGGCGTCGGCCGATTCCAGCAGAGCGAACCCGGCGTAAAACCGCACAAACGGCAGCGGGTCCTTCGCCAGGTCCACGAGCTTCTGGTGGTCGGCCAGCGCCTTGCGGTGGGCCAGTTCGCACACCACCATGGCCCGGGTGGCGCTGTCGGCGGTGGTCTGCATCACGGTGGTCAGTTGCTCATTGGTCATCAAGTTTTCATCAATCAGCAGGCTGAAGGCGGCGCGAAGCATGAGGGCGTCAGGGCAGACCAGGGCCTTGGGCAGGTCCAGCTTGGCGGGGTCCTTGGTGGCGATGACCATCGCCACGTTGGCCCCGAGCTGCATGACAGGTTCGGTGCGCTGGGCGACGCGGGTGAAGACCGGCAACAGGGCCGGGTCGCGCGTGGAGCGCAGGGCGGTGAGGATCAGGCTGGCATCCGCCTGGTTGCCGCCGAGCATGAGCCAAAAGAGGTTATCGGTTGCGTCGATGATGGGGTCTGGCGACTGGGCCCGGGCGGCGGGAATCAGCGCGGCACCGCTCAAGATCGCCCAGCCCAACGCGGATAAGAGCTTTGGTTTCACGAGTGTTTACTCCACCGATGGTAAAAGCGAAATTCTACCCGGCCAGCGGGGCTGCCGCCATGGCGACGCTGAAGCCGCGTTTTTGAGTGAATAACGCGAAGATGCTCATGGGGAACGAGTGATGAGTGCGGAGTGATGAGTGGTGAGTGATGAGGCGATGGAGCGGAGACGCATGATGGAAAACCGCGTTTTAGGGTGAATAACGCGAAGGTGCTCATGGGGAACGAGTGATGAGTGCGGAGTAATGAGTGATGAGTTGGTGAAGGGAAACGCTGGGGTGATTTTGTGCAAAACATGGGAAGATGCTCCTGTTTTTCTTGATCTTGTGGATAGGGTACGACTGAAATACGCCTATGCGAATCGGGAGATTTGCGATCCCAAGGGAAGCGGCGGTGGGGAGACCGGCGTCACTGAAACCGCGTTTTTGGGTGAATAACGCGAAGGTGCTCAAGGTGCTCACATTTCCCATTTTTTTGGTTGGACTTGCGCGCCTGTTGGGCGGGGGTGGCGGGGGATCGCCGGTGAGGGAACCGGGGGCACAAAAACCGCGTTTTTGAGCGAGTAACGCGAAGGTGCTCATGGGGAACGAGTGATGAGTGCTGAGTAATGAGTGATGAGTTGGCGGAGGGGAGGGCAGGGGGTTGGGGTGTAGAAAACCGCGTTTTTGAGCGAATAACACGAAGATGCTCATGGGGAACGAGTGATGAGTGCGGAGTAATGAGTGATGAGTTGGTGAAGGGAAACGCGGGGGTGATTTTGTGCAAAACATGGGAAGATGCTCCTGTTTTTCTCGATCTATTGGATAGGGATACCACTGAAATACGTCTATGCGAATCTGGAGATTTGCAATCCCAAGGGAAGCGGCGGTGGGGAGACCGGCGTCACTGAAACCGCGTTTTTGAGCGAATAAATCGAAGGTGCTCATGATTTTGCTCGTGGCCGGGGGTCTGATGCGCTGGAATGGGGGGTGAAATTCGCGGAAACGATGTGCCGAACATGCCCAGCGGCGGGGAGAGGATGGGCGCGAATGGACGCATCATTGCGTCGCAGGGCATGGCACCCTTTCGATGGGGGCATGGCAGAGTTCTTCCGATGGAAGATTGTAGTTTGTTCGGGTTGGGAGTCAAGCGAAAAGATGGGAGTTACGGGCGGCCAAGGGATGGCACCCGACGCATCAAATCCCAGGGGCGTAGGCGCGGATGGATTGCTGGAAATCCAGCGGGGCGAAGGCGGGGAAGTCCGCCTGAAGGGGGGCGAGGTCGGCGGTGTTGGGTTCCTGGCTCATCAG
>Ga0302320_10023887_pt1 | contig 11967 bp, 6 predicted proteins | sample Bog_T0_3_FD_202130 | JGI IMG/M metagenome (GOLD analysis project Ga0302320, IMG submission 202130) | Peat permafrost microbial communities from Stordalen Mire near Abisko, Sweden - Bog_T0_3 | ecosystem: Environmental > Terrestrial > Soil > Wetlands > Peat | place: Sweden: Abisko, Stordalen Mire... | reverse complement strand
TGCCAGGCTTCGATTACGGGCCGCCCTGCGGATGCCGCAAACCGAAGCCTGGCATGCTGCTCGCTGCGGCCGGGGATTTCGATAACGATCTGGCGCAGTCGTGGGTGATTGGCGATTCCGCGAAAGACGTTCAGCCGGCACGGAATGCGGGCGCCCAGAGCGCGCTGCTGCGCACCGGCAAAGGCGGCGCGGACATTGGAGCTGAAGGGATGCATGCTGCGCCGGACGGGGTGTTCGACACGCTGGGCGAAGCTGTGAATCACATCACCGGAAGGGCGATTTCCTAAGATTCGCAGCGACGCGATCGGGATGCGGACGAAGCGTCGAGTGAGACTCGACGCGGCACGCTGAGAGCGCGCTGAGAGCGTAATGCCACATGATCAGCCTGTCGCCACGGGCCTGTGTTTTCGAATTCTCCCGATATACTGAGTTCACGGTCTTATGCTGAAACTCTTCCGGTACGGCTTTGCGGCGGTCCTTTTGATCGCGTCGGCACTGATCGTGTTCTGGCAGGGTTCGCTGAGGCAGCCCAGCTTTCGTCCCGACCCGGAGCAGACATTCGTCTTCTTCGCCCTCTCGGTGCTGATTTTCCTGCTGATGGTGACGCTCGGGTTCATGCTCGCGCGCATCATGTTCAAGCTCTGGATCGACAGGCAGAGCAACCGTCCGGGCTCGCGCATACGAACGAAACTGGTGATCGGCGCACTGGCCATGAGCCTGATGCCGGTCTTCTTCATGGTGCTGTTCAACTCGTACGTGATGAACCGAACGCTCAAAGTCTGGTTCACCGCGCCCAACGAGCACCTGATGAACGACGTTCGCGCGATCACCTCCGCGCTCGATCAGCAGACGCGGGGAAGGGCTCTGTCAGAAGCGCAGCAGATCGCGTCACTTCCCGAGGCCGCCTGGCAGCTTACCGAATCGGACGCGCCGACGCCGTGGCTCAGTGCATTCTGCGCCGCTCACGGAATCGTGGGAGCGACCATACTGCCCTCGGGCTCGATGCAGCCGGTGGCGCGTTTCAAGGCCTCGAAGGCGGGCAGTGACGAAGCCGTGCGCGTGACGGCCGCGGCCCCGATCGTTCGCGAAGGCCGCACCCTGGGCGTGGTGTTCGTCGATGAGGCGATACCGATTAATTTCGCGCGGCAACTGCACGATGCGGAGACAGATATCCATCGCTGGGAAGACCTATACCGCCAGCGCGCCGACGTAAACCGGACTTTCAATCTGGTGATTATTCTGATTGCCCTGTTCGTCCTTTTTGTGGCGGGCTGGCTGGCGCAGTACCTTGCACGCCAGATCAGCGGCCCCATCTCCGCACTGGTGCGCGCTGCCGAAGAGGTGAGCAAGGGCAACCTGGCATATCGGGTGAACGAAAAAGCAATTGACGAACTGGCGCAACTGGTGGGCGGCTTCAATCGCATGACCGCGGATCTCGAGGCTAATCGCGCTGAACTGGAGACGCGCCGAAGATTCACCGAGGCGATACTCGAAAGCATTCCGACAGGCATTATTTCAGTGGATTCGTCGGGCCGCGTCCGGCGCGTGAATAAAGCGCTGCAGGCGATTTTTCCGGACCCGCAAACCGGCACGGCTTCCCGGCTCGACGAGCTTTTTTCACTGGAAGATGCAACAGAGATTCGTTACCTGATGAACCGTGCGCGCCGCACCGGACTCGCGACCCAGCAACTGGAAATCAAACGGAGCAATCGCACGCTGCACCTGGCCATCACGGTTGCGGCAATCGATCCCGGACGCAATTCGAGGAGCCAGAACTCGGGCTTCGTGGTGATCATCGAAGACACCAGCGATCTGCTGCGAGCACAGAAATCGGCGGCGTGGAGCGAGGTGGCAAGGCGCGTCGCGCATGAAATTCGCAATCCGCTTACGCCGATTACGCTCTCGGCCGAAAGGATCATTCGTCAGGCAAACCGCGCCTCTTTACCGCCTGCCGTTGAGGCGCTGCTGAGGGAATGCGCCGGCACGATTCTCGAAGAGACTTCTTCGGTGAAGCGACTGGTGGACGAGTTTTCACAATTCTCGCGGCTGCCGGCCGCATGCATGGTCACCAACGATCTAAACGACGTGGTCTCGATGGGCATGAACGTTTTCGAATCGCGCCTCGAAGGTATCGAGGTGCATGTCGATCTGGCTCCTGGCTTGCCCCCGGTCTGCATCGACCCGGAACAATTCAAGCGCGTTGTGGTGAACCTTGTGGACAACGCCGCCGAAGCCATGCAGGATTCGCCGCTGCGCATTCTCCATGTGACGACGCGCGCCGCCGCCCCGGAAACGCTGGAGTTGATTGTGGAAGATTCCGGCTGCGGCATCACGCCGGACGAAAAGGAAAAGCTGTTCCTGCCTTACTTCTCGACCAAGGGACGCGGCACGGGTCTGGGTCTGGCCATCGTGAGCCACATCCTGGCGGAGCATGGCGCGAGCATTCGCGTTGAGGACAATAAGCCTTGTGGGGCGCGATTTACCATTGAAGTGCCGGCGGCGGCGCCGGAAGAACAGAAATCTCCCTCGGACGCACTCACCCTCAACGCATAGATGAAGCAACAACGCATCCTGATTGTCGACGACGAGCCCGGCATTCGTCAGTCATTGACCGGCGTCTTCTCGGACGAAGGCATGGCCGCGGCCGCCGTCGAAAGCGGCGAAGAATGCCTCGAAGCACTGGCGGGAGGGCTGTATGAAGTGGTCCTGCTGGATATCTGGCTGCCGGGAATCGACGGACTTGAGGTGCTGGACAGGATTCAGCATATCCCAGCGCCGGACCGGCCCGTGGTGGTGATGATATCGGGGCACGGCACGATCGAAACAGCGGTGCGCGCGACCAAACTGGGCGCCTATGATTTTCTCGAGAAGCCCCTCTCGATCGACCGCGTGCTGATGGTGGTCAAACATGCCATTGAGCACCGACGGCTGTCGATCCAGAACGAGCAACTGCGGGAAACGGCCACCGGACCGGCCCAAATCGTAGGCGACAGCGTGCCGATGAAGGCCCTGCGCCAGCAGTTGACGCTGATGGCGAGCACCAATGGCAGGGTGCTGATCTACGGGGAAAGCGGCACCGGCAAGGAACTGGTGGCGCACGCTCTGCATGCGCTCAGCCCGCGCGCGGACCATCCTTTGGTGGAAGTAAACTGCGCCGCGATTCCCGAGGACATGATCGAAAGCGAGCTCTTCGGCCATATGAAGGGCAGCTTTACCGCGGCGCACGATCGCAAAATCGGAAAGCTTCAGAAGGCCGACGGCGGCACGTTGTTCCTCGACGAAGTGGGCGATATGAGCCTGCGGACCCAGGCCAAAGTGCTGCGCTCGCTCGAAGAACAGCGGTTTGAACCGCTGGGCGCTCAGGAATCGATTCAAGTGGACGTCCGGGTGGTAGCCGCAACCAACAAAAATCTGGAAGAAGAAATCGAAAAAGGTAATTTTCGCGAAGACCTGTTTTATCGCCTGAATGTAATCCCGTTTTATGTGCCGCCGTTGCGGGAACGAAAGGAAGATATCCCGGTTTTGGCGGCGTACTTCCTGGAAGAGTTCGCACGCGGTTACGGGCGCAAGCCTAAAGAACTGACTCCCCAGGCACTGCAGTTACTGCAGGAGCATCACTGGCCGGGTAATGTTCGGGAACTGAAGAACCTGATCGAACGAATTGTGATTCTCAGTCCGCAAAGCCGCATCGACGCCAGGCACATTCCGTTGCAGCCGGCCCGGAAGGCGACGGACAAACCGGCGGAGCGCTATGGAAGCCTGCAGGATGTCCGGGAAGCGGCGGAGCGCGAATATATTCAGAAGAAGCTGGAAGAAGCAGGGGGGAATGTTAGCCGAACGGCGGAATTGTTAGGGCTGGAGCGGAGTAATCTGTACCGGAAAATGCGTGCTTTGGGAATCGCTCCCCGGGAATAGCCTGGCCGCCGGGGCGGAGGCGTCGAGAAAGTCTCCCGACCCCGATTACGTGCTCATTCGAGAACTTATCCTGCGATAATGCCTGGCCTGATTTGGTGTCCAGGGGCAACACGCTGAGAGCGTCGCTGAGAGCGTGGGCCACAATTAACCTTCGTGCAGGTTGTGGTGGATGGCGTAAAGAGCCAGCTCGAGACGATCCGATACGCCGAGTTTGTCGAAGATGTTGTGCAGATGGTTCTTCACCGTCTGCTCGCTGATGAACATCCGCTCGGCCATTTCCTTGTTCTTGAAACCCTGCGCGACCAGAACCACAATCTCGCGCTCGCGCTGGCTGAGAGCGCCGCTTTGAGCGCGGACACCCAGCCTCGATGAAGCGGCGTTAGATCCGTTCGATCCCTTTTTCGCCAGCTTGCGGATCACCTCGGCAGTGGTAACCCGATCCAGCCAGAATTCGCCCGCATGCACCTTTCGAATGCTTTTGAGCAGGAGTTCGGTCGAGGTACGTTTGGGAACGATGCCACAGCAACCCTGGCGAACAGCCTCGACAAAGTCTTCCTTACCCTGATCGTCCGACAGCATGATTACACGGGTGGAACTCTTACTGTCCTGGATGGCACCGAACACGCGCTGGCTGCCTTGCGAACTGGCGGCCCAGCCCAGCAGTACTATATCGGGCCTGGTTTCGCGAATAATGTCGGCGGCGCCGGAAGGGGTATCGGCGGTTCCCACCACGTGGAAATCGCGCTGCATCGAAAGGAGATTAGCGAGCCCATCGCGGTAGACACTACTGTCATCCGCAACGATCAGACGGATCGTTTGCTGGCTCGAATTCGGAGTTTGGTCCCGGGCAGTCAAGTCAGAAACCGCCATGCGGCTGTTAATCGCCTCTCTCAGTGTGCTTTTACACAGTGTATGGTTCTAGTACTTTAGTGTCAAGCGTTAGCGGCACAATTGACGGACCCTGACAATTTTTTCATTTGAAGGAGGCGCGAAAAGGGTCGATCGGATAGAGTTGGATTGACAAAATGAAACCCGATTTTGCTGAAGTGGAATATCAGCGCTTCTGGAGAGGTCTCCAGCAACTGGGACTCAATGCTTATGAGGCGCGAACCTATCTGGTCCTGCTGGGCCATTCGCGTTTTAAGGCGCTCGAACTGGCGCCGCGCTCGCATGTGCCGCGGCAGAAGATCTATGAGGTGCTGGACAGCCTGGTCGAGAAGGGCTTTGCGCAAGTGGTGCAGGACCGCACCAAGCTGTTCTCGGCAGTCGAGCCCAATCTGGCTGTTCCCTCTTATCTGGCCCGCAAACGCCAGATGATCGAGCATGAGCTTACCGACCAGACGCGCGCCGCCAATAATCTTATGGAGGATCTGAGCGGCCTCTATTCGGAAGGCAAAGGCGGCCGCGGCACGCTTGATTTCCTGCGCATTGTGTCGGAACCGGCGCAGACCGCGACCGAATATCGGCGCATGCTTTCCGAAGTGAGATCGGAATATATGGAATTCTCACGGCCTCCTTATGCGGTGGATCCGCTGGACGAGATGCTGGTTCGCCAGGCGCGCGGGCGCGGCGTTTGCTGCCGCCTGCTGATCGAAGCCGGCACACTCGACGAGCCGCATCGGCAAAGGCTGAACGAGTACGCGAGCGCGGGAGTCGAGATCCGGCAGGCGCACTCGCTCCCTTTGAAGCTGGCTCTTTTCGACGGAGTTGGCGGGCTGATTGCGCTACTCGACCCTGTAATCAGCCGGCCGACCTGGACTTCCCTGGTATTCGAGCACCCCGGTTTGGGCGAGGCCATGAAACACCTGTTTGAAGACCGCTGGCACCGGGCTGCGGAGTTTGCCGAGCAGGCACTCGCTTCGTAAGATCGCCCCCGACAGGCCGAATGGGCGCGACGGATCGGCGCAACCAGGGGGCCACTGTACGGCAACACGCATCTGCATGACCGCCCCCGCTGTTAGTATGAAACTGGTGCGGCCCAGATATGCCACGCGCATCCTCGCCGTAGTCGTTGTCTGCTTCGCCACGTTCAAGTGCGCGGAGGCTCAGTCCGGGGATAATTCCGCCCAATTCGAAGGCATGAATGTGGTACGAATCTCCTACGATCCGAATCCGCAGCCGATCTCGATTGCCGAGCTCATCGATCTGCTGCCACTGAAAAAAGACCAGCCGTACCACGCGAGCACGATACGCGCCTCCCTCGAACGCCTGTTCGCCACGGGCCGATATCAGGATATTCAGGTGGACGCGACCTCTGCTGAAGGCGGAGTCACGGTCAGGTTTATTACACAAGGCAACTGGTTCATTGGCCATGTGGGGGTAGAGTCGGACGTCTCCGAACCTCCCACTCCGGGCCAGATAGTCAGTGCGTCGCGGCTCGACCTGGGCGCTCCCTTCGACGAGACGCGTCTACCCGAGGCTGAGGAGAATATCCGCAAGCTGCTTGTCAACGATGGCTATTTCGGCGCGGAGATCGCCCACCGGCTCGACTACGATGCGGCGTTTCAGCAGGTCAGCACCACCTTCGTGATAGCTGCCGGAAAGCGCGCCCGCTATCAGGCGCCGGAGATCGCCGGCGACACCACGATACTGTCGCCGGACATGATCGCGAAGGCGACTAAGTGGCAACGGTTCCTTGTGCCTGGCTATCGGGGAATCACCCAGAGCCGAACACGCTCGGGCATCGACGGGATTCGTCTGAAGTACGAGAACGTGAACCGATTGCTGGCCACTGTGAGGCTGGACAGTATTGAGCGGCCCGCGCCGGATGCCAAAGCCGCGCTCCCCCACATCTCGGTAAATCCGGGTCCTTTGGTGGAGATCACGGCGGAAGGCGCCAAAACCAGCCGAAAGACGCTGAAGCAAAATGTGCCGGTTTTTGAAGAACACACCGTGGATGCGGATCTGCTGGCGGAGGGCGCCTCCAACCTGCGGGATTACTTTCAGTCGAAAGGCTACTTCGATGCGACGGTGACGTATCGGCGGCAAGAGGTTCGGGAGGGCAGGACCGACATCGTTTACGAGGTCGTCCCCGGCATCCGCCATAAATTTGCCCATCTCGAGATCAAGGGGAACGGGTACTTCGATACAAAGACAATCCGCGAACGAATGTTTCTTACCCCGAGTTCCTTCGAGCTACGCCAGGGACGTTACAGCGACGCGCTCAGGCATCGGGACGAACAGACGATCTCCGATCTGTACCGCTCCAACGGCTTCCGCGACGTGAAGGTCGGTTCAGAAGTGAAAGACGACTATCAGGGTCGCAAAGGCGACGAGGCCGTCTTTTTCAATATTTTGGAGGGCCCACAGTATCGCGTGTCGCATCTGTTCATCAACGGGGCCGTGAAGCTGGATCTGACAAAGACGATCTCTTCTCTCAGTTCCCAGGCCGGTCAGGTATTCAGCGAATTCAATATCGCGATCGACCGCGAAGCGATCATTGAGCAATACGGCAACAATGGCTTTGCCGATGCCACGTTCGAATGGGAATCGCGGCCGGGGGCCGAGCCTCATACCGTGGACCTCACGTTCACGATTCACGAGGGCGATCAGGAATCCGTGAGGCAGGTGGTGATCACGGGTTTGCATACGACGCGGCCGCGCATAGTAAATCGCCTGCTGCAGCTGAATCCCGGCGACCCTCTTTCGCCCGCGGCAATGGCGGGCACGCAGCGCAGACTGTATGACCTGGGTATTTTCTCGCAGGTAGACATGGCGATTCAGAACCCCGATGGGGCGGAGCCGCGCAGGTACGTACTCTACGATCTCGAAGAAGCGCGGCGCTATTCCATTACCGGCGGATTCGGCGCCGAGTTCGCGCGCATAGGCGGCAGCAACGCGATCACGGATCTGTCCAACCCTGGCGGCGGAACGGGAGTCAGCCCGCGCGTTTCGCTGGACCTTACACGGCTCAACGTGCTCGGCGTCGGCCAGACCATCAGCCTGCAAACCAGGCTGTCGACGCTTCAGCAGAGAGCCTCGCTGAACTACTTCGTGCCGCGGATCTTCAATCTTCCGAGGTTCGACGCGACGTTTTCGATCCTCTACGACGACACTCACGACGTAAGAACCTTCAAGTCCGTTCGCCGCGAAGCCGCCACGCAGATCGTGCAGCATGTCTCGAAGCCGCTGACCTTTTTCTACCGGTTCAATTATCGCGAGGTGGGCGTATCGAACCTGAAGATCAATCCCTTGCTGTTGCCTTTGCTGGCGCAATCGGTGAGAGTAGGGGTGGCGTCGTTCAATCTGGTGCAGGATCGGCGCGACGACCCGACGGACCCGCACAAGGGCATCTACAACACCCTCGACGTTGGGCTCGCGTCGAAAGTGTTCGGTTCGCAGACGAGTTTCGTCCGAGTACTCGGCCGCAACGCCACGTACTACCGGCTCGGCGAAAAGGTCATTCTGGCGCGCGAGACGCAGTTCGGCGTGGAGCCGGCGTTCAGCGTCCCGGCGAACTCGGATCCTACCGACCGGATACCGCTGCCGGAGCGTTTTTTCGGCGGCGGCGGCAACACGCAGCGGGGCTTCCCGGAAAACCAGGCCGGCCCCCGCGATTTGCTTACCGGATTCCCGCTGGGCGGATCGGCACTTTTCTTCAACAACACGGAATTGCGATTCCCTCTGTATGGACCCAACATCAATGGCGTGCTGTTTGAGGACGCCGGCAACGTTTATTCCAGCCTGAGCAAAATGTCTTTCCGGACGGACCAGAAGGACTCGGGCGACTTCAACTATATGGTCCACGCCGCGGGATTCGGCGTGCGCTACCGCACTCCGGTCGGGCCGATTCGCTTCGACCTTGCGTACAGTATCAATCCGCCGAAGTATAACGGGTTTCCGGGAAGTTACGTTCAGTTAGTGCAGTGCTCGGCGGCCAACACATGCCAGGCTTCGCAACAGCAGATCAGCCATTTCCAGTTCTTCTTCTCGATAGGGCAGGCGTTCTGATGAAGTTGATTGCACTGGCGTTGCTGGCAAGCCTGCACGCGGCCGCCATAATTGTGGACCGTATCGCGATTAGCGCGGGCACTCAGGCGATTGTCGACAGCGAGATCGATCGACGAATCCGTTTGACCGCTTTCGAAAACGGCGTCCCGCCGATCTTCGATACCGGCGCGCGAAAGGCAGCAGCCGATCGTTTGATCGATCAGAAGCTGGTTGAACATGAAATGGAAGTCGGGCGCTACCCCAGGAGCGGCGCCGAGCAGTGGGGAGGCCTGCTGCTGGATTACTCGAAGCAAAACTTTAAGTCCGATCCAAAGGCCCTCGAAGCGGCGCTTGCGGCTGCCAGCCTCACGCGGGAAGATCTGGAGCAGGATCTCGCCCGGCAAAGCGATCTGGTGACCTTTATCAGTCTTCGATTCCGGCCAGCGGTTCAGGTGACGGACCAGGATGTTCGCGAGTACTTTCAGAAGAACATTCAGCCGAAGCTTCCGCCCGGCACGGGATCGATTGAGGATTACAGAATCCGGATAGAAGCCATAATTACCAGCAGCCGCGCGGACACCGAAGTGGAAGCGTGGCTGAAAGACCAGCGAAAGAAAACGAAGATTCAGTATCTCGAAAAGGAGCTTGCGCCATGAGGCTCCGGGCGAAGATCGCATGGGCCGCGGGCGCGTTCCTCGTGGCGTCCGCCGGGGCTCTGGTTTGGGTGGCACAAAGCGACTGGCTGCGCGAGCGGGTGCGCCTCGAGGTGGTGACTGAAGCCGAGAAGGTCACCGGCGGCAAAGTGGAACTAAGCGGTTTCCGCTGGGACTGGCATTCGATGACTATCGAAGCAGACCGGCTCGTCGTTCATGGAACCGAACCCGCAGGGACGGCCCCGCTGCTCGCGGTCTATCGAGTTCTGGCGCAATTGCGCATCGTTTCTTTTTTTTCGCAGACAGTCGCAATCGAGAGCATTACCGCACAGGCGCCGGCCGCGCACCTGATCGTGTCGCCTGGCGGCGCTACGAATCTGCCTGCGCCTAAAGTGACCGGCGGCAAGCCGGGGCTCCAGTCTCTTCTCGACCTGAAAATTGGGCGGTTCGATGTGCTGGACGGCGTGTTTCAGGTCGATGCGGACGCGCATTCGCCACGTCGGATTCCGTGGAGCGCGCGCGGAGAGAATCTTGCCGTGCATCTCGACTACGACAGCGGCGGGCACAAGTATGCGGGCACGATCTCTCTCGATCCGTTGCAAATCTTCTCGGGAAGTCTGAACCTGTCCGCTTCAGCGACACTGGAACGCGATCGGATTCTGATCGCCAACGCGAAGATCGACGCGGGAGATTCCGAATTGACGCTGAGCCAGGCTCAGATCTCAAACCTCGCGTCGCCTGTCATCACGGCCGAGTATACGGGACGTCTCACCTGCAAGTCGGGATTCTTCACCTGCCCCGCAGGAAGCGCCGCAAACATCGAGTTGAAGGGCCACGGACGCTATGTTTCCCCCTCCGACTACCAATCTTCCGGAAGCCTGAAAGGGACGGGCAGTTCGGGAAAACTGAGAAACGTTCCGTTTTCCGCCGTCTTCGATGCAGCGCCTGGACTGGTGGCCCTGCATTCGATTCGGGGCACCGTGGCAGGGGGCGCGATCGCCGCCGAAGCGACCGTCCGCGATTTCAACCTGCTCGCGGCGCGCGGCAACATCGAGCATTTCGATCTCCGCCAAACCGCCGCGCTCGAGACAAAACAGCCCCTTCCCTATGACGGCCGGATATCCGGTCCTTTCGAACTGACGGGACGACTGGATGAACTGCGCCGGGGGCGAGTCGACGTCAAATCGAAGCTTAAAATCGAGCCCTCCGGCAACGGCCCGGCAGCGCGCGGCGAGGTCGCGGTGCATTACAACGGCGCGAAGTCCACGGTCGACCTGGGCGATTCCTGGCTCGAATTGCCGTACTCGCGCGTTGAAGTCTCCGGCACGCTGGGAGCCAGCCTGAAGGTGAAGGCGCAATCGAGCGATTTCGCCGATCTGCTGCCTGCCATCGCGGCATTTACGGCGGATCAGCCGCCCGCCATTGCGTTCGCCTCCGCGACCTTCGACGGTAGTATTGCCGGCGCTTTACAAAATCCAAGAATCACCGGCCATGCATCGGCTCAGGACCTGAAGTTCGAAGGCCAGACCTTTGAGGCGCTCTCAGGAGATGTAGCTCTGGCAGCGGAAACAGCCTCGGTCCGCAACGCCACGCTCAGCTTTGGCGACGTTCGCGCGCAGGGCAGCGGATCGATCGCTCTCAACAACTGGAAAGCGGCGCCTTCCTCGGCCCTCGCGGGCTCGGTGGATCTTCGGAATGCAGACATGTCGAAGGTTCTCACGATGGCCGGGCATAAGGAGCTGGATCTTACCGGAACCGTCAGCGGATCGGGCACGATCTCAGGGACCCTCGCAATGCCGCGGGTAAGCGCCGATGTAACGCTGAGCCACGGGGCCGTTGACAGGCAGCCATTCGACTCCATAACAGGGCGAATTCAAATGGCCGATCGCAACACGCAAACTCTGACCGGCCTCTTCGTTTCCGGGCCGAAGCGCGTAAACATCAGTGCGCGGTTCGCCGAGGCGGGCACTCAGTTTCCCGACGGCACGCTCGAGTTCAATTTGACCAGCAACACGATGCCGCTGAACCAGATCGCGCTGGTTCGGGCCAGACAGCCCGATATCCACGGGTTCGGCGAGTTTCATGCGGATGGCGCGCTGCGTATTGGCCATGACGCGAAGCATCAGGTTCAGTTCGACCTCGTCACCATGAACGCCGACGCGTCCGCCAACAGCCTCGAACTTGAAGGACGCATTCTGGGAGATGCGCGATTCACGGCGCAAACCAAAGACGGAGTTCTGCAAACCCATTTCGAATCCAATGCGGCGCAGGCGATGATTCGAGGGGAAGGCACGGTGAAACTTCAGGGCGATTACCCGGCTATCGCTCACGTGACCTTCTCGAATGTGGGTCTCTATGCGGTGGCCGCGCTAATCGTGAAGCAGGAGGACGCCCACAACCTCAACTTCGATGGAGAGGCGCAGGGCGAAGCCTCGCTCTCCGGCCCTGCACTCACGCCGGCGTTATGGAC
>Ga0302320_10023884_pt1 | contig 11968 bp, 6 predicted proteins | sample Bog_T0_3_FD_202130 | JGI IMG/M metagenome (GOLD analysis project Ga0302320, IMG submission 202130) | Peat permafrost microbial communities from Stordalen Mire near Abisko, Sweden - Bog_T0_3 | ecosystem: Environmental > Terrestrial > Soil > Wetlands > Peat | place: Sweden: Abisko, Stordalen Mire... | reverse complement strand
TCCCCCACTGCCTCCACGCTCGCGCTGGGCAGAATACCTCCCTGCGCGTCGGTCACCAGCCCGGTGATGCCGCCCGTCGTCTGCTGCGCCATGGCGCCAACCGGAAGCAAAAGCACGAACACGATGGCTGCAAGAATGCGGATGATACACGTCTGCCTGAGCATATGGGACCTCTCCTGGGTCGAAATTCAGAATCTCGCTGAAGCTGTCTGGAAGGTTGAGAGAGATGTTTTTTTTGTAGCAGGGCAGAAATGAGGATTCGATAAAGAAATCTGCCGGAAGTGCAACAAAAATAGGGCGCTGCCGTGCGCAACTTCACCCGGGCAACGAAACTATGGATTTATCTGTTAGTCACAAAAATACCGCATCCGGCAGCCCGCCGCGCAAACTTATTTTCTTCCGCCGGAAGGCTGACTGTGCAGCAAATCAATTGGAAGTGAGTGACTGAATTTGCGGAAACGCGATTCTGCGGGCAGTTCGACGAACGGCAGTAGGCACACCCCAGCGGCACGGTCCATGGAAAGAAGGTTTCGCAGCCATTGCACCGGCGAAGTACAGTAGAAGGTCGACTTCGATTTAGCCTACTGCACGGTGAGTGCGATTGAGCCCGTCTCCGTGGTTGTGCCGGATGTGCCGGTTATAGTCACGGTATAGTTTCCGGGCGTGGTGCCCGGACCGGTTGTGCCGGCACTGCCGACTTTGTTCCCGCAGGCTGAGAGGCCCCCGGCAAGAAGGACGGAGAGCGCAATCATCCCGAGGAGCCTGGGACAGCGGCGGCGCCATGCCGGTCTGCCGAAGCAGGCGGCGAAGGCCAAAGCCAGATTGGCTGCGAGGTACCAGGGTGCTGTGCTCTGCGAGGATTCCGCCAAGGCGCTGCTGACAGCCGCCGTGGTGGAGATGGTCAGCGTGGCCGTCCCCGCACTGCTGCCGGTAATGCTCACGGGACTGCTCGAACCGAAGCTCAGCGTCGGCGGATATTGTGCGTCGTAGGGGCTGGAGGTGATGGAGGCCGTCAGTGCTACGCTGCCGATGAAGCCGCCAGCCGGCGTCACGGTGATGGTGGATGTATTCCCCGTAGTCGCGCCGGGCGTCAGCACAACCGTTGTGCCACCGATCGCGAAGGCCGGGACTCCCGGACCGGTTACGGTGACAGAAGCAGAGCCGTTGCTGCCTGCATAATTGCCGTCGCCGTAGTCGGCCCCCAGCCGGTCGACGCCAACCGCCAACGCTCCGGCCGGAATGACGATGGTGGCGGTTCCCCCGCTCAAAGGCGTTGTTGCGGACAGGTAGCCGCCGCCCACCAGCGTCACCATGCCGGTTGGCATTGGCCCTCCGCCAACACTGCTCACTGTGATCGTCGCGGTCAAGGGCTGCGTCGTGGTAATGGTCGAAGAGGAGAGGAAAACCGTCACCGTGACGCCGCCCACCGTGACCAATCCCCTTCCGGTATAGGGCGCATAGTTGCTGTCGCCCGCATAATTCGCCGTCAATATGTTGAAGCCGGTGGTCAGGGTTGCGGCAGGAATGGCGATCGTCGCGCTGCCGCCAGTCAATGTTGCTGGAGCAGACGTGTAGGTCCCGTCGCTCAGGGTCACGCTGCCGGTCGGCACCGGTTCGCCGGTGTAGCTGGCGGCGACAATCGCGACAGAAAGCGGCTGCGACTGAGACTGTGCCCAGGTAAGCGTCGTCGAAGCTGGAGTTACCGTGATGCAGGGTGCAACGTCATAGACCCCCGACACCGCCGATGCGAACTTGTAAGCAGCAGCGCCGGTTGCGTCCGGGATGTAGTTCGCCGTCAGTGTGTTCGGCGAGGGCGAGTAACATGCAGGCCACGGATACAACGACGCGGCTGGAATGGTGACCGTTGCACTGCCGCCGTTCAGGGTCATTACTCCGGATGAGTAAGCGCCGTTGGCCAGCGTGACCGTGCCGGTAGGAGTTGGACCCCCGCTCGCACTGCTGACCGAAATGGTTACGGCTACGGGGAGTGCGGACGTGACCTCCAACGGATTCGGAGTTATGGTTACGGTCGGCACGGTCGCAGTCGAGGCCGCACCTGGATTCAGTTTGGCGACGAATGCGGTCCCGCTCGAAAGGAGCGCCGTTTGAAATGCCCCCTGGGTTACGGGAAAGTCGCCCGATCCGGCGCTGCCGGCAAGGTACACATTGCCCGCGTCGTCCAGCGCTAATGCGGCCACCCCGTCGCCTTGCCCGAAAATGATCACGCCGACTTCGGCATAGGGGTTGATACCGTCCCCGCCCAGGAACGTGGAGTAGACAAGCGCACTTCCGGCCGGGTTCAGCTCGGTCAAGAATGCGTTGTAGCCGCCAATGCACGGCACGGACTGATCGTTATTCGTTGCCTGATATGCACCGGCGGTTACCGGGAAATTGGCCGATGCGGTGCCGCCGGTAACATACGCATTGCCGGAGTTGTCGACGGCGATGCTGCTCGCTCGATCGCCGCCGAGCATCGCAAGCGTGGGCGAGAGGTTGACGTCGCCCCCGCTTCCGCCGAGATAGGTGGAGTAAACTAGCGCCGTCCCGGCAGGATTCAGTTTGCTTACGAATACGTTGCCGGTGTCATGGGCTGCACCGTTGTTCGTCGCTTGAAAAGCTCCGCCGGTCACCGGAAAGTCAGTCGAAGTCGCGGTCCCCGTAACGTAAGCATTGCCCGAACTATCGACAGCCACGCCGCTGGCGGAGTCGCTGACGCTTCCGCCAAGGTAAGTCGAATAGACCAGGGCGGTTCCCGCCGGATTCAGTTTGCTGATGAACGCGTTCGCCTCCTCAAAGCCGTTGACAGGGACATTGTGGTTTGTGGTCTGGAAGGCTCCTTGCGTCACCGGAAAATCGATGGAGTAGGTGGATCCGACGAGATACGCATTTCCACCGGTATCGACCGCCAACGCAGCCGCGCTATCGCCAGACGTTTTGTGACCACTGCCGCCGAGATATGTGGAGTAGACCAGTGCTGTGCCCGCGGGATTCAACTTGGCAACAAAGGCATTCGACACGGAATTCGCGGTACCCTTATTCGTCGTCTGGAAAGCGCCTGGCGCTATGGGAAAGTCGGCGGACACGGCCACGCCGGTTACGTAAGCATTGCCGGCCGCGTCCACGGCGAGCGCGGTGGCGTGGTCTCCGTCAAGTTCCCCGAAGAAACCCGTGCCGCCGCTCCCACCCAGGTAGGTGGAATAAACGAGCGCGGTTCCAGTCGGGTTCAGCTTGGCGACGAAGGCACTTTCGCCATCGCTTGTTGCAGCTTTATTGGTTGTCTGGAAGGCGCCCGCCGTCACCGGAAAATCGGTCGAGTAGGCTGAGCCGGTTACATACACGTTTCCTGCGCTATCGACTGCCAGCCCGTTTGCGCTATCTCCGGGCGTGTTCTTGACGCCGCTCCCGCCGAGGTAGGTTGAGTAGATCAACGCGGTACCCGCCGGATTCATCTTGGTAACAAATGCGGTGTCGTTTTGATTCGCGGCGGCCTTGTTCGTCGTCAGGAACGCTCCCGGCGTCGTTGGGAAATCCGCCGAGCCAGCTCTGCCAGCGACGTACACGTCGCCCGCCGCATCCACTGCGATCGCGTACGCTCCGTCGCCGCCACTGCCGCCAAGATAGGTCGAGTACACCAGGACCGGATCGATCACCAGCGGCTTCGCGTGGTCGTAACTTCCGAGCCGGAAGCCCACCGAACGATTCGACAACAGGGCAAACTCTCCTGCGATAGCTTGCCGCCGTCCATCCACATTCTGGTAAATCTGTGGCTTGTGGAAAGCCAATGCTCCGTTCGAGGCCGTCACAACCAAGTCCCCGTCCGCGGTTAGATGGAGTTTCTTAGACCCGCCAAACTGGAGTCGAATGGGCTTCGGGTCGGCTCCGGGGGCAACCACAAAGTCGTACTCGAGCTGCCGCTGGTTCCCGTAATACACGAGGTCGATCCCAGGATAGATGTCCGCGTAGCGCACTTTCGCATACGCAGAAGCGCCCGCGTGCCACTTGGCCGGATCGTTCCCTATAAAGTAGTTGATCGTCCCCGGCAACCGCTGCTCGCCGATGGGCTCGGCGCTAGCGCTTGCTCCTGCCAACTCCATCCGTACCACATCCTGCGTTGCGGACTTCTGACGCAGCGTCAACACCGCTCCGTCCGCAGTGAGATAAAGGCCATATCCGTTGCCGCGCGCAAGAAACTTCACGGTCCCGGCCGTCTGCCCGGCATTGGCCTCAAAACTGAGCGGCAGGTTCCAGTAGCCGTCGGCGAGCTGCGCCTTCGTTACAGGTGAGGTCTTCTCCGATTGGGATAGTGGGCCTGCCGATGCAGCAGGCAATGGCGCGGTCACCAGGAATCCAACTATACACAGAGCCCGCAGACACGAGGGGGGAACGTAGGCGAACATGGGGTGGCCCGACAGTTCACGCAGATAACTGAGAACCAGTTACCGCGGGAGCCTGCTTTCGCCAAGATTATATGCCCAACTCCGGGTTCGATTGCCCCCGATTTCGGAATGGCCCCGCGCCAGAAACTGGCGCCGCCCGGCGCTACAATACAAGCCGATCAAAAGAAACAGGGAAAGGTGTAGCCATGCTCTTTGCTCGGGTCGCTCGGTCCGCTCGGTCCGCTCGGTCCACGGCATCGGTACCCCCGACCCTGCGCCGCTCCGTTATCCTCGCCGTCATCCTTGCGTTCGCTGTATACGCCGGCCTGGGCCAGCCGGCCCCGGCCCACTCCGCCGCCGGCCCGCGGATCGCAGGCTGCCCTGTGTTCCCTCCGGACAACGTGTGGAACACCCCCATCGACAAGCTGCCGCTCGATGCCAATTCGAAGACCTACGTTGCCACCATCGGCGCCGACAAACCCCTGCACGCCGACTTCGCCGCCGACCCTCTGAGCGGAATCCCCTTCAACGTCATCGACGCGCACGTCCCGTACGTCAAGATCACCTTCGATTACGCGGACGAGAGCGATGTGGGCAACTATCCCATTCCACCCCATCCCCTGATCGAGGGCGGCCCCAACGCCCCCGAGGGCACCGATCACCACATCCTGCTGGTGGACAAGGACCGCTGCATGCTGGCCGAGATCTGGCTGTCGAGGCGGGTGTCGGACACCGTCTGGAAGGCCGGTTCGGGAATTAAGATGGACCTGACCGGAAACGGCCTCCGCGCGGGCGGCAAAACTTCAGCCGATGCCGCCGGACTGCCCGTCTTCCCCGGCCTGGTGCGCTACGACGAAGTCGCAGCCGGCGAGATTCGCCACGCGCTTCGCTTTACGGTGCTCAAAACCGTGTCGGACCACATCTGGCCCGCCCGCCACGACGCCTCCAAAATCACCGACCGCAAATATCCGCCCATGGGCGTGCGCTTCCGCCTGCGCGCCGGCTTCGATATCTCCGGCTTCTCGAAGGCCAACCAGGTGATCCTGACCGCGCTGAAACGCTATGGCATGTTCGTCGCGGACAATGGCGCCCCCTGGTTTCTCTCGGGCGCGCCCGACCCGCGCTGGAACGACGACGACCTGCATCAACTCACCAATGTGAAAGGCAGCGACTTCGAGGCCGTCGATGAATCCAATTGGGAGTATCTGCCCGATTCAGGCCGGGTGGATCCGGCCGAGAATAAATAAGCCGAGGGGCGCCGCTTCGGCATCCCAGGGGCTAAAGCCCGCGTTGCCATTGAACGCGGGATGCCGGGACTGAAGTCCCGGCCTATCTCAAATGCCAGATTTTCGTGGGCTTTCGAGATGCGCTTTACGTGGGCTTTCGAGGCGCGCTTTTATTTGCCCGCTGCCTTATCCAGGTCGAGGTTCAGTTCCAGCACATTCACGCGCGGCTCGCCGAGCAGGCCAAACTGGCGCGGGGTTACGTGCGCCGTAACCAGCGCGCGCACCGCATCCTCGCTCATATGCCGGTCCGCGGCGACGCGGGCGACCTGGTAGTACGCCGCCGCCGGAGAGATGTCCGGGTCCAAGCCGGAGGCGGATGCGGTGGCGAGGTCGATGGGCACTGGCCCTTGCGTTCCCTTCGGGTTCAGCGTCTGGACAGTGCCTGCGATGCGCGTCGCCAGCGCGGCGTTGGTGGGCGCGTAGTTCGAGCCGCCCGAGTTCGACGCATCGTAGCCGTTACCGGAGCCGGCGGCTGACTGCCGCGACCAGAAGTAGCCCGGCCCGTCGAACGCCTGCCCGATCAGGTGCGAGCCGACCAGCGTGCCGTCGGCGCGGTAGATGAGCGAGCCCTCCGCCTGCTTCGGCATCAGCACATGCGCCAGGCCCGTTACGACCAGCGGATAGCCGATCCCCAGCACCACCGCCGTAATCATCGTGTAGAGAATCGCCGTCACAATATGCTTCTTCATCGCGTTACTCCCTCGAACCTTGAACCTCGAACGTGGTCGTCAGACCAAATGAATTGCCGCGATCACCATATCGATCGCCTTGATGCCGACAAAGGGCGCGACAATCCCGCCCAGCCCATAGACCAACAGATTGCGCCGCAGCAGCGCCGCAGCCGACATCGGAGTGTAGTTCACGCCGCGCAGGGCCAGCGGAATGAGCGCGACGATGATGAGCGCGTTGAAGATGACCGCCGACAGGATGGCCGACTCCGGCGTGCGCAGGTGCATGATGTTCACCGCCGCCATCACCGGGAACACGCCGGCAAACATCGCGGGAATGATGGCGAAGTACTTGGCCACATCGTTCGCAATGGAGAACGTGGTGAGCGCGCCGCGCGTCATCAGCAGCTGCTTGCCGATGCCCACAATCTCGATCAGCTTGGTGGGGTTGGAGTCGAGATCGACCATGTTGCCCGCCTCCTTCGCCGCCTGCGTGCCAGAGTTCATGGCCACGCCTACGTCGGCCTGGGCCAGCGCGGGCGCGTCGTTGGTGCCGTCACCGGTCATCGCGACCAGCTTGCCCTGCGCCTGTTCGCGGCGGATCAGGTCCATCTTATCCTTGGGCTTGGCTTCGGCGAGAAAGTCGTCGACGCCGGCCTCGCGCGCGATGGCCGCCGCGGTGAGCGGATTGTCGCCGGTGATCATGATGGTCTTGATGCCCATGGCACGCAGTTGCTCGAAGCGCTCCTTCATGCCGCCCTTCACAATGTCCTTGAGGTGAATGACGCCCAGCGCGCGGCCATTTTCCGCGACCACCAGCGGCGTGCCTCCGCTGCGGGCCACCTGATCCACCTTGGCGCGCACCTCGTCGGGCAGAATGGAGCCATTTTCCGCGAGGTACTTCGCGATCGCGTCGGCCGCGCCCTTGCGAATGCTGCGGCCTTCCATGTCGATGCCGCTCATCCGCGTCAGCGCGCTGAACGGGATGTACTCCACATTCAGCCCAGCCAGCTCGCGCCCGCGCAGGCCGTACTGCTCCTTCGCAAGAACGACAATCGACCGGCCTTCGGGCGTCTCGTCGGGCAGGGAAGAGAGCTGTGCGGCATCGGCCAGCTCTTCGCTGCTGACGCCGGCCGCGGGGAGGAACTCCGACGCCTGGCGATTGCCCAGCGTGATGGTTCCGGTCTTATCGAGCAGTAGTGTGTTGACGTCGCCAGCGGCTTCCACCGCGCGTCCGCTGACGGCGAGCACGTTGTGCTGCACGAGGCGGTCCATGCCGGCGATGCCGATGGCCGAGAGCAGGCCGCCGATGGTCGTCGGGATCAAACACACCAGCAGCGAGATGAGCACGAACGCCGTCTGCGGCGCGCTCGAATACACGGCGAACGGCTCCAGCGTGACGACCGCCAGGAGGAAGATGATGGTGAGCCCGGCGAGCAGAATGTTGAGCGCAATTTCGTTCGGCGTCTTCTGCCGCTCCGCGCCTTCGACGAGCGCGATCATGCGGTCGAGAAACGTCTCGCCCGGATTGGCCGTGATGCTGACGACAATCATGTCGCTGAGCACGCGCGTCCCGCCAGTGACCGCACTGCGATCGCCGCCGGCTTCGCGAATCACCGGCGCGCTCTCGCCCGTGATGGCCGATTCGTCGACGGATGCGACGCCTTCAATCACCTCGCCGTCGCCGGGAATCATGACGCCGGCCACGACGCGAACCTTATCGCCCACGCGCAGGTGCGAGCTGGGGACCTCTTCGATGCTGCCATCGGCGCGGAGTTTGTATGCGGTGGTCTCGCTCTTGGCCTTGCGCAGCGCGTCGGCCTGTGCCTTGCCGCGGCCCTCCGCCATCGCTTCGGCGAAGTTGGCAAACAGCACCGTGAACCACAGCCATAGCGTGATCTGCAGGTTGAACCCGAAGTGTCCGCCGCGCTTGAACAGCAGCAGCGTCGTCACCAGGCTGCCCACCTCGACCACGAACATGACGGGGTTCTTCATCATCACCGTGGGATTCAGCTTCTTCAGCGAATCCACCGACGCACGGCGCACAATCGCCCCATCGAACAAGCTCTTCTTCTTCGCCGTTGCCTGCGCTGCACTCATCGAAATCTCCCGCCTCTTTGCCCTTCGCTAACTCGCTGACTTGCTTACCCACTGACTGGCGGCTATGAGAAACTCGTCCCGACCCGCAGGAGCAAATGCTCCAGGATTGGTCCCAGGCTGAGCGCCGGGAAGAACGTCAGCGCGCCCACGATCACCACCACGCCCGTCAGCAGCAGCGTAAACAGCGGCGACGTTACCGGGAACGTGCCCAGGCTCGCCGGCGTGATCTTCTTCGCCGCCAGGTTGCCCGCTACCGCCAGCATCGGAACGATCATCAGGAACCGCCCCGCCAGCATGGTGATGCCGAGCGTGGAGTTGTACCAGTGCGTGTTCGCGTTCAAGCCCGCGAACGCCGAGCCGTTATTCCCGGCTGCGGAGGTGTACGCGTAGAGGATCTGCGAGAGCCCGTGCGGCCCATGGTTCGAGAGGCTCGACAGCCCGAAGGGCGCCAGCACCGAGATCGCAGCAAACCCAAGGATCACGACCGGGAAGATCAGGAAGTACAGCATCGACATCTGCACGTCGTAGGCTTCCACCTTCTTGCCCAGATACTCCGGCGTGCGACCGACCATCAGGCCCGCGATGAAGACGGTGAGGATAACGAAGATCAGCATTCCGTACATGCCCGCGCCCACGCCGCCGAAGATGATCTCGCCCAGGTGAATATTGACCAGTGGAATCATTCCGCCCAGCGGCATGAACGAGTCGTGCATTGAGTTCACAGCGCCGCAGCTCGCGTCCGTCGTCACCGTGGCAAACAGCGCCGAGTTGGCGATGCCGAAGCGCACTTCCTTGCCTTCCATGTTGCCGCCCGACGACACGGCGGGGCCCGTCTGCGCCACATGCTGGTCCACTCCCTTGAGCAGCGGATTGGGCTGCGCTTCCGCCCAGTAGCAGGTCAGCACGCCCGCAAACCAAAGCACGCTCATGCACGCGAAGACCGCCCAGCCGTGCTTGGGCGAGCCGACCAGCCGGCCCAGCGTCACGCACAGACCGCCCGGGATCAGGAAGATCGAAAATATCTCCATCAGGTTCGAGAGCGGCGTTGGGTTCTCAAACGGGTGCGCCGAGTTCGCATTCATGAACCCGCCGCCGTTCGTGCCCAGCATCTTGATGGCTTCCTGCGAGGCCACCGGCCCCTGCCCGATCGTCTGGGTTGTAACCACCGTGGTTACAGGTTTTCCATCTGTGCCCGGAGCGGTTACAGTTTGCTTCTCTACCAGCGTGGCCGTGTCGTACGGCCGGAAATTCTGGATCACGCCCTGGCTCACCAGTGCCAGCGAATACACCATGCAGATGGGCAACAGCACCCACAGCGTGCCGCGCGTGAGGTCCACCCAGAAGTTGCCCAGCGTCTTCGACTCGCGCCGTGCAATGCCGCGGATGAACGCGATCGCCAGCGCCATGCCCACCGCCGCCGACCAGAAGTTGTGCGTCGCCAACCCGAACATCTGGGTCAGGTAGCTCATGGTCTGCTCGGGCACGTAGGACTGCCAGTTGGTGTTGGTGGTAAATGAGGCTGCGGTGTTCCACGCGAGGAATGGCTCGACGCCGGGCAGGTGCTGCGGGTTCAGCAGCTTCGCGAACGGAAGCACGGCCTGCATGCGCTCGACAAGATATGTGAGCAGTAAAGTGGCGAGCGAGAAGATCAGCATCGCCAGGCCGTACTCGGTCCAGCGCATCTCGGCGTCCGCGTCCACGCCGGTCAGCTTGTACAGCAGCTTCTCCACTGGGACCAGTACCGGGTCCAGCCAGGTCTTCTTGCGCTCATATACGCGGGCCATATAGAGGCCCATCGGCTTGGCTGCGAGCAGCACCAGCACAAAGAAGACTGCAATCTGCAGCCAGCCATTCGAAGTCATCAGAATTTCTCCGGACGCAACAACGCAAACACCAGGTAGACCAGCAAGCCGGCCGTCAACAGCAGAAGAAGAACGTTTTCAAGCATTGCCGCCTCCACCCTTCGTCAATCGCTGACAGCCGTGAACGTATAGCACCGCAACAAGGAAGAAAACGATTGAGGCCGCTAAGAACGCGATGTCGCTCATGCACTCTCCTGTGAGTTGCTCAGGACCGGCGGTCGTTGCCGGCACGGCCCCGAGGCTATTTGGATCCCGGCGCGCGCACCAGGAGGCGCGTCAGGATCACAAGAATGAGTCTCAACCCCGGCCATGTAGAAAGTCCGTAGGAAGGACATAAAGATTTTGTAAAGAGATTTAACAGTGGCGGCGGGGCGCAGCCGGCATTTCAGAGCCTACTCGGCCCGCGCCGCCTCATCGCCGCCGGGGCTCAGCCGGTAGCCTACCCAGGGCTCGCTCACAATATAGCGCGGCTCGCCGCCCGGCTCGATCTTCTTGCGCAACTGCGCCACCAGCACGCGCAGGTATTCCGGCTGGTCGAGCCCCGCCGTGCCCCACACCGCGCGCAGCAGCGTCTTGTGCGTCAGCACCCGGTCGGCGTTGCGGGCAAAGTACACCATCAGGTCGAACTCCTTCGGCGTCAGGTGGATCTCCGTGTCGCGCACCGTCACCTGGTGCCGCTCCATGTCGATGCGGAAGTCGCCCAGTTCGATCCTGGTCTCCTCGGCCGGCCCGGCCGCCGCCAGCCGCCGCATCTGCACGCGCACCCGCGCCAGCAGCTCCTGAATGCTGAATGGCTTGGTGATATAGTCGTCCGCGCCTTCGTCCAGCGCAGCCACCTTTTGCGTGTCCTGGCTGCGCACACTCAACACGATCACCGGCACATTCGACCGCTCGCGGATCTCCCGCGTCAGTTCGATGCCGTCCATGCCCGGCATGGCCAGGTCGGTAATCACCAGGTCCGGCTGCGCCTTCATGAACTGCGCCAGCGCATCCGCACCGTCGTGCGCCACCGTCACCTCATGCCCGTTGCTCTGCAGCGAAGTGCGCAACACCCGCGTAATCTGCGGCTCATCGTCCACAACCAGGATATGCATCGATCGACCGGCTTCCCAACCTCGTACCTGGAACCTCGAACCTACTTCGCAATCTGCGTCACAATGTGTACGTCCACGTGCGGCGCATGGCGCATAAACTGCCCCAGCGCATGATAGTACAAATACGACTTCCAACCCTTTACCGCGCTCCGTCCGAAGATGACCTGCGTGATCCGGTTCTTCGCAATATAGTCGGCGGTGGCTGTCGGCACGCTGCGCCCCTGCAGGCGCACCACGCGCGCGCCCACGTTTTCGGCGAACAGGATGTTCCCTTCCAGCGATCGCTTCCGCGTCTCCGAAATGTCGGCGTCCAGCTCCACGTAGAGCACGTAGAACTCGCCGCTCATCGCCTCGGCCATCCGGGCCCCGCGCGCAATCAGGTCGCGCGACTCCGGGTTCGAGCTGATGCAGACGGCAATGCGCTCCGCGATCTGCCAGTGACCGCTCAGCTTCTTGCGTTGCACGTAGTCGTCGAGCGTGCGGTCGACCGCGCGCGTCACGCGCTGCAGGGCCATCTCGCGCAGTGCAATCAGGTTCCCGCGGCGGAAGAAGTTGCTCAGCGCGCGCTCCGCGCGCTCCACC
>Ga0302320_10023882_pt1 | contig 11969 bp, 4 predicted proteins | sample Bog_T0_3_FD_202130 | JGI IMG/M metagenome (GOLD analysis project Ga0302320, IMG submission 202130) | Peat permafrost microbial communities from Stordalen Mire near Abisko, Sweden - Bog_T0_3 | ecosystem: Environmental > Terrestrial > Soil > Wetlands > Peat | place: Sweden: Abisko, Stordalen Mire... | reverse complement strand
TTTCTCAGTGAACGAGCCGAACACGGTTTTCCGCAATTTTGGGGCCAGCGGCAAATGGCAGGCTCTCACCGCGGAAGCGGGTTTTTCAGATGCGACGGCAGGACGAAATCGCGGCTGCGCCTTCGGCGACTTCGATGGGGACGGCCGCATTGACGCGGTCACAACGGCATTGGACATGGACGCCGAGCTATGGATGAATCGCAGTCCGCACTCAGGACACTGGCTCGACCTTGCGCTCCACGGCGTAAAGAGCAATCGCGATGGAATTGGGGCTCGCATCAAAGTGGTCACCAAAGCTGGAGTGCAATACAACCACCAGACATCGAGTGTTTGCTACGCATCGTCAAGTTTGGGACCAGTGCACTTCGGCTTGGGTACCGAGCCCAAGGCCAGTACCGTGGAGATCACCTGGCCGAGCGGAATTGTGCAGACCATCTCGAATGTCGATGCGGACAGGGTCCTCAATGTCACCGAGTCGCTTTCCGCAAATTCAAAATCAAACTAATGTGTAGTCCGCTATTAATTACTCAGGATGCGGGCCCGCCTTCTGCTGCTTGGCCTCAATCTGCTGCACAATGTCGCGTTCTCGCTGCCCGTCCTCGGGCCGATGAAGCTTGTAGTAGATGGCTGCCAGCTCAATATGCGGGTCGAGCCAGTTGGGGTCGCTCTTCTCCAGATCTTCTAATGTAGCGGCCGCCTCTGCATACCTTCCAGTCATACCGTTGAGCTTGGCCAACTCCAGACGCGTCAAGGGATGTCCGGGCCTGAGTTCCAGAGCCAGTTCCAGAAGTGGCCTGGCACTGTCAAAATCCCTTTGCTTCAGGCGAATTACCCCAAGGTATAAGTTTGCAGTGGCGTCCTTTGGATCGGCGCGCAACGCAGCCTGGAACGCAGGCACCGATGCCTCCGAGTCCCCCGACGCATCGCGCGCCTGGCCTGCCAAGGTGTAGAGTCCGGGAAAAGTTGGACTCAGATCGAGCGCGGTATCAAAGTCAGCTCGAGCCTCACGGAACTCGCTCCGATGCATGTGTGCCGTGCCTGCAATTACGTACGCGTCCGGGGAATGGGTCGCGCTGGCCGCCTTCTCCATCCGCGGAATTCCTTCGGTGTCCTTCCCGGACTGGATCATCGCATCGCCCAGCACATATTCAAAATCCATGTCCGATTCGTGCCCTGGCTCCAGGGGTGTAAGCAGCACAACAGCCTCGGCCGGCTTTTCCAGCTTTATGTATGTATATCCCAACAACACGGCGGCCTTAACATCGCGTGGCCTGGCGGTAATCACCGCCTCAAACTCCGTCCGGGCGTGCTCCATGTCCCCCTTCTTGTAGTAAGCCAGCGCCAGGTTCCTGCGCACACCGGTCTTGTCAGGCACTATGGCCATGGCCCGAATATCTTCTTCAATTGCGGCGTCGAATTGTCCCGTGGCGGCAAGCGCGGCGCCCAGATTCGCTTGTGCCTCCGCCAACTTGGGCTCAATCGCAAGCGCCTTGCGGTAGCTCTCGATCGCGGTCTGGTAATCACCGTGCTGCTGCGCGGATATGCCGCTGCGCAGCAATTCATCCACGCCAGAAGGTGAAGCTTGCTTCGCGGTTTGCGCCGCCGCTGAAAGCACGATAAACGAGAAGGGCAAAACGCAAACGAACCGCATGGCTATCAGAATAAAACATTTGAAGCACTCCGGGATCACGAGCACCCTTTCACAAATGCGGCCCATCGGTGTGCAGGGCGCACAGTCGAAGAGCCTGCCCGAAGAATGCTACGGGGTCGCCATCGGCCTGAAGTTGAGTACCTTTACGTTGGATCCGAAGCGCCGATAGTCGCGAAACTCAATCGTATTCAAGAGTGCTTCGTGGCGCCCTTCCAGCAGACTCACTTCCGCGCTGATCGGCATAAGGTAGTCATGTGCGTTAATGGAAACATAATCATAGTCAACTACGATCGCAGTCCCGCGCGTCGGGAAATCCTTGGGCAGATCATCCGCAATCAGGGTGATTCGGCGAACGCTGCGAGTTGAAGCGTCGATATAAACCTTGCCATGGAAGGTTACATTCGGCTGCAGGCCGTTCGGCCCGCCAACGCTAAACGCGGAATTTGCTTTGGCCACGTGATAGTCGAAGACCTGCACAGTTCCGGTGCCCAGGGAGTCAGTCTCTTTCCACTTGAATTCAGCCTTGGCTGAAGGTTCAAAGACCGCCCCGAGAACAGCGCCGAATTCTCCGGTCGATTTGGGTCCCTTGATCGCTTCCGGATCAGAACTAGCAGCAGGTTTCCCGTCCACTTCCAGCACCGTCCGGGTTTCGTTCTGCTCGCGATACCGCAATAACTCCGTGATTGTATCCCTGTGCTTCCACCTGCCTGTTCCGGACGGATCCAGCGACCGGTCGATCACCTCGACACAAAGGAAATTTGGCAATCCGTTCTTGTATCCCACCGCCCGTTCCCGCGCATCTGCAATCAACGCAGCTGCTTCTTCGTCGCTTGGTGGAGGAACAGGATTGGTCGATGCAGCGATGGCCAGTTTCCCTCCCAGATCTGGCGTGATATCAAGATTCGGCACACTCTCACCCGGCGTCGCGGCAGCGCCAGTATTGCCGGACGCATCCGCAACTGCATTTTCGCCAGGTTGGTTGCCTTCTACGGTAAACGCGATCTCCTGAAAAGCTGAATCGCCCCCCTGGTTCATAATCGCCTTCACCTTGTAGTCTCCCGGCGCCAGCGATTTGGTTTGGAACGTGGCCAGGTAGGGAATCATTGCGTCCTTGGCCCCGGAAGTCCGAAGCGGCAACGGAGTCAGGCGGCCTGCCTTGCCGTTCCGAATCACCTGCATTTCGAGAGTCGGTGCATCCGTCGCATGAAGGTCAGGATGCAGGACCAGGAAAAGGGAAAGTGATTTGGATTCATGCGGCACCATTCCCGAGAGATTGGGGATCACTTTGCCACCCTCGTAGTGCAACGGTTCCAGCGGGTCGGCATCCTCGTTGAACGTGTCCATCTTCCGCACCAGCACCAGGTCGCTCATCGTCGGTCCGCTCGGTTGAGCTGGTATCTCGAAGGGAATGCGTTGCGCGCTGATCTTCTCGCCATTCTCATCTTTCACGGCAACTTCCAGCGTGTATTTGCCGGGAATCTCCATGAAATGCCTTTGCAGCGTGACCGCCAGGTTCTTGTCCCGGTCCATCGACTCCAGGGCGCCGCGCCGCGCAATGTCTTCTCCAAAGTGCTCAATAATCGTTCCGGCGCTGTCCTTGATCTGGGCAACAATCGCCACTCGTGTGGAGTAGAGGTTGGTGTGTGTATCTTCCTTGACGTCAAGCCCTGAGAAGGGAACTTCCACCGCCAGCGCATTCATATTGCCTTCCGGCGAATTCCCGAATCGCAGGATGGATGCGTCGAACTTGAAATCAGTGGGAAGCTGCGGCTCGCCCAGGCTCTTCAGCAGCGTCGCTTCAAAAGGCCGAATTCCGCTCGCCGAACCGGGCGGCAACGAGAAATAGCCCGTCTTCGCTTGAACCTTCAGCCCCACACGCAGCGGCTTCACATCGATGCTGCGAAACTTCCCATCATAATCCTGCGCAGGAGGGACATAAGACGCTTCGTAGTAAGTCGACAAATCCTCCACCATCTGCTGCAACGGGCCCTTCACACTGATCTGGGCATCGATGTAAACACCGCCAGTGTCCTTTGATAAGTCCGCGATCGGATTCTTGATTTCGAGAGCCCTATTCGGGTCTTCATTGTTCCCGCGCGCGAAATCTGTCATCTGGGCAATGTCCTGCTGAGGACCCCATTGCGGCCCCGTAGCTGAAGGCGTGCCTGCAATCGGTGCGCCGCCCTCTTGCTGCATCGGTATTATGGTGTCTCCGTGCGCATTGGCTACAATCGGAGACGGGTTGTAGGGGGCCTGCCCATTCAGCATGGCGTTCTCCACGGAACGCTGCCCCGCAATGTTCATCGCGTCCAAGTCCACGGTATAGATGGTAACGCCGGCTTTGGTGGCCGCTCCGGAGATGGTCTTCAGCATCTCCTTGGACCCGGAATCCAGGGTCTCGTTCAACGTGAAGTAGATAACGGCTTTTCGTTCCGCGAGTTGCTGCTGCGACCGGACAAGGGCCAGTATGCCTGCCAGCGCCCGGTTTGCGTGCTGGTCCTGCACAATCAACTGGGCATCTTCAAGAGCCTTCAAGGTTGTCTGCGCTTTGGCCCGTTCCTTCACGTCCACGTGTCTGCCGGTTGTGTCCACTCCCGTACGAGCAATTGTGACAAGGTTATTTTCCGCCGTTTCTACAACCTTCACTCTCGCTGGTTCCGCTTTATCCTGTGCGATATTCACGCCCTGGCTAAGAGTTGAAACCATCCTCGTAACGTTGCTGTCGGTTGCCACTGTTATCGCCTGCTCTATCGCCCCACGATCTTCCGTGTAGCCTTGCAGCAGGCGCAAACGTCCACCCATGTCCAGAACAGCAAAAGAGTAGCCCGCGGTGGGCAGAGCCTTCAGTATTTTCTCCGCCATCACCTTCGCGCTCTTTGCCAGTGGACCCTCGAAGCGGTCAAACACCAGCGTAACAATGTGTCCCGAGCCCGCTTCGCCCCGCACAAGGCGGAATCCATTCAGCTTCACCGGCGTTCCATCGTCAGTGATGGCGATGTCCTCCGGCTTTAGATCGAGAACCGGCTTGTGCTTCTTGTCGTGAACCACCAGGTCAAGGGAAACTTCGTCGACGTTGGTACTGAAATGCGGAGTACTATCGGCGGGTTCCTGCGCAGCCTGGGTCGCTGGTTGATTCGCAGTGGCCGGTTGATTCGCGGGAGTTGTCTGGGCACAAACCAGAGAAGAGAAGAGAACGAAGGTAAGAGCTGTACTCCAACGCCGACTGCATTCCGGCCGTGGCGCGCGCGTTTCAATGATTTTCATCAGGAAGCCCAATTTCTCTTGAGACATAGTTGAAGCAGCTTTTCACACCGTGCTTTCCCGTAAGCGTTTTCAAAGCCCGCAGCACAGAACGGTGTGAATTCAGTCTTTCTCGTTGTGTGGAATTGTATCTGGATTGAGTGCCTGCTCTCATCAAGTATTTTTCATCGATGCGGCTGTTCTCGCAATCCTCTTTTTGTACCGCAGAAAATCCCGCATATCCAGGCCGGCAAAGCTATTCGATTGAATGAGAATCTCCCATCCAGCGGCATTCCCCGAGTTTGCGGAAGAACGCAATTCAAAATGATTCAATTCGCCTTGATCGACGATCCATGACCGATGGTCTGGCCCGCAGCATGCAGGAAACAAAGAGAAGATTCATGGCGGTGTTCCTTCTCCCATTTTGGTATGATGGAAACAGTTGATTTATGGGCTCCGGACATCTCTTGACCTTCTCCTCAAGGTAAGTTCCGGAAACGGCTTCAGTGCGTGAAGCCGAAGCAACTACTGGGGAGAATCAATGACACCGAAACTCGCGGCCGCCGCGGCTGTTCTATTTGCAACTGGCGCCTGCCTCACAGGCCGAGTTATCGCAGCAGGAACCAGCAACAGTGTCGCTCCAGTTTCTCTGGTAAGCTCCAACGCTATCCCGGCTTGGCTAAATCGCGTTTCCATGGACTCACCGGCATCGGGTGACCTTTCCACTCCTGCCTCTCTTACAATCGACATACCCCAAGACAAAACCGTCTATCCGCCAGACATCATCCCTCCCCAGTTCGCGTGGCGCGACGACAGCTCCGCCACCGTCTGGCAGATCGAAATTGCGTTCGGCGAACACCGGCGCCCCATCAAAGTCTGGTCCAATGGCGAAAAGATGCAGCTTGGCCCCGTGGATGCCGGACTGGTGGGCTATGTGCCTCCGACTCTGACCAAGGAACAAGCCGCCTCGCATACCTGGAGACCGGACGCAAAGACATGGGAAGCGATCAAGCAGCATTCCGTTGAAATGCCTGCCACTGTAATCATCACTGGTTTCGCAAATCAGAAGGACCACGCGCCGCTCTCTCATGCGGAAGCGACATTTCAAACATCAATGGACCCCGTCGCAGCCCCCATCTTCTACCGAGACGTGCCGTTGATTCCGCCCGACCTCTCCACCACGCAGCGCGGCGTCATCAAGCCCTTGCCCGACTCGGTCCTTCCCAAAATCAAATGGGAACTGCGGTACATCAGCGAGCCTCAAAGCAAAGTTGTCATGACCGGCTTGCCCACCTGCGGCAATTGCCATTCTTTCTCGCGCGATGGAAGCACGCTGGGGATCGACGTCGACGGTCCTGCCAACGATAAAGGGCTCTACGCGCTAATCCCTGTTAAAAAAATCAGCACCATCAGCAACGATTATCTGATTCACTGGAGCGCTTTTTCTGAGGAGCACGCGCAAAAACGCTTCGGGTTCATGAGCCAGCTATCGCCCGACGGAAAGTTCGTGGTCAACTCCATCGACGTGCCCTACGCGCATGGGATCAGGGTGCTTGACCGCCTCTACAACGGCTTCTATCCAGACTACGGCTTCGGCCAGGTCTTTTATCCCACACGCGGCGTGCTGGCCTGGTATAGCAGGGAAACCGGAAAACTGAATCCGCTGCCTGGCGCTGACGATCCAAACTTTGTCCAGACCTCCGCCTTCTGGAGCCCGGACGGAAAATGGCTCGTTTTCTCTCGTGCGGCTGCCAAAGACCCTTACCCGACGGGATACAAGCGTTCGCTCTACGCCAACGACCCCAACGAAACTCAGATTCAGTACGACCTCTACCGCATCCCGTTCAACGACGGCAAGGGTGGCACACCTGAAAGAATCGTAGGCGCCTCGGAAAACGGCATGAGCAACAACTTCCCCAAGGTGTCGCCAGACGGCAAGTGGATCGTCTTTGTTCAATGCAAGAACGGGCTGCTCATGCGTCCCGATAGCAAGCTCTACATCGTTCCTTTTGAGGGAGGTGTGGCGCGGCCACTGCAATCGAACCTGGCAGTCATGAACTCCTGGCACACATTCTCGCCCAATGGTCGCTGGCTAGCTTTCTCGTCCAAGACTCCGTCCCTCTATACGCACCTCTATCTCACGCACATCGACGACCAGGGAAACGCAAGTCCGCCGGTTGTCGTTGAAAACGCAACGGCCTCCAATCGCGCCGTCAACATACCGGAATTCGTTGCTCTTGGCCCCGAAGGCCTTGACCATATTGACACTCCGGCAATCGACTTCTACAGGGAATTCGACGCAGCGCAACAACTGCAGGACACGCATAAGTATTCCGAGGCGGTTCCGGCCTGGAAAGTGGCCGCCGCCAAAGATCCTACCGATGCCCGCCCGTATAACAACCTCGGTGTCGCCCTGGCCGCGACTGGCAAGACCGGTGAAGCGATTGAGGAATACAAAAAGTCGCTGGTGCTGAACGACGACAGTTCGCAGACTCACAATAACCTGGGCAGTGCGCTCGCCGAAGCCGGGCAACTCGACGGAGCAAGGTCGGAGATCCAAAAAGCCATCGAGCTAAACCCGGATAACGGATCGGCGCACATCAACATGGGCCATATTCTCGAGGTGATGGGCGGTCATCGCCAGGACGCCATCGATGAATTGACGAGGGGAATCGAACTCGCTCCCAAGTCCTCCGACGGGCATAACATCTATGGCGTCATCCTCGCGCGCACGGGCAAGCTGGATGAGGCCGTTGCTGAATTACAGAAGGCCGTGGACCTGGCCCCTCAGTCAGCCGAATGCCATTTCAACCTGGGGCGTGCAATGGCCGCAAGCAGCAAATTTGCCGACGCGTTACCGGAGTTTGAAACTGCCGCCAGTCTCACCGGAGGGCAGGAGCCGGCGATCCTGCAAATGCTCGCGGCCATGTACTCCGAGACAGGCCAGTATCAGAAAGCGGTCGTTACGGCTCAGCATGCTCTTGACCGGGCCGTCCAGCAACAAAACACCGATCTCGCAGCGGCTCTGCGGGGAAACATTGCGCGCTACCAATCCCAGGCCCAGCACAAGCAATAAAGGCCCCGTGCCCCGTTCTTTCGCTTTTTTCTAGCGCAAGTGCGGGAAGCAGTACCCCCGTGCGAGCCTCCTGTGAGCGTCTGCCGCACCGCAGGTGCTTAGTTCACCGCGTGCGATTGCGCCGTCATCACATCGCTCTTCAACGGAAGCTGGACTTCGAAAGTCCCAGTTCGATTATTCAGCTTGTCCCTAACAGCCAAGCGGATCGATTTCGCTCCGGGCGGCACTTCAAGTTCCTGCTCTGCGTGGAACAGCGCTCCGATTTTTCCGTTTAAATCCGGTTCGTCTGAAGCCAGCCCTTCATTCAATATGCTGTTCAGCAGTCGTCCGTCGGCATCATAAGCAGCAGCTGCAAACTCGAGCTTGGCAGGCTTGCCCCCTTCGCCCGCCAAAGCCTTCAACTGCGGATCGAAAACCCCAAAATCGATCAGATACTTTTGCAGCTTTACCGGCGCCAGCGGTTTCAGCGGACGATCCTTGTGGCGCGTGCGGAAGAACGCCGGCGAGTCCTCCAATTGCGCCATCTGCTCGGCGGTGGCCATTACGGGCGCACCGGAAACCGACAAGTGAGCGCTGAAAAGCAGGTCATGCAGCATCGGCGCGCCATGTTCGATATTCGCATAAAGCGTATCTTCGGCCTTTGCGGCTACAAAACGGGCTTGCACCGTGCTCCCCTCTTCGTGCGTCTGCGCAGCGTCGTCGGCCATAGCATAGTAAAGGTTGCGATAACTCAGCTTGTAATCGCCCTTCCTGGCAAGAGTGATTTCAATGTGGCGATCAGAACCGTCAAAGTTCGAGTTAGTTGGCGAATAGCTGAGCGTGTAATAACTCAAGCCTGACTCCACCGCATTTCGCAAGGTCACACTTATATTGTTTTTGCTGTAGTAAGCCTGGCCGCCGGTCGCTTTGGCAATGTATTCCTCTCGAAATTGATCGACTGAAGTCACCGAATAACCAGATAGGCCGATCGTCTGCCCGGCAATGGACGTCGTGCTGCCCTCTAGTGTGTTCTGTCCGGCGGCTCCGGTGCCGATTCCCCCTAGTCCGCCTGCTCCGCCTCCACCCGATGCCCCATTCTTCGCGCCCGCATATTCACCCCAGGGTGACGGGTTCTGATCGGCGTCTCCGGTAGGCGACTGGCTGTTCTCCGCGTACACAACCGCCCCTTTCAAATCGACCGGATAAACCGCAACTTGGCTGCGCATCATGGCGGCGAAGGCATTTCGCACCACGAACGCTTCCTTGTTCATGATTTCGTTGCCTGAAGTGGCCATGAACACGGGGCCTTGCGGTACCGGGAACTTGTCTGCCAGCCAGATAAGGTTCTTGCGCCCTGAAATCCCTCCCAGGTACTCGGCAAGAAATTGAAGATTGGAGATCGCCGCGCCCATGTCCTGCCTGCCGAAGGTTTCCCCTTCCAGAAACAACGGGGGCATGTGCGGCCCAGGCCCCTTCGAGTTGATGGCAGCACGAAGCAGCGCATGGTCGCTGGTGAATCCCTGCACCATGTGCAGACCGTCTGCGTTCACAAAAATTGCAATGCGAGTCCCCGGTCGCGCCTTGTCCACAAAATCAAGCAACTCCCTGTGAAAGGTTCCCTGGTCTTCGGGATAAGTGTTCACCATGTCGTAATACAGCACATAGAGTGGTCCCTGTTCAGGCTCACCTGGCAGGTTGACGAAGGTGTTGGCGGGAAGTTCTGGAAGCTTCTTCGGTACATAGCTCGGCGCGGAGCCATCGAAGTAGTCAAACGAGAGCAGGTTCTGTACCGATTTATCTTCCTTCAGCACAAAGTCGTCTTTAGTCAGGCCGCGCACAGGGTTCCCATGGCTGTCCGTCACAACAACGTCCACAGGAACTCGGCGCACCTGCACCTGGAGCACAGAACCCTGCTGGCCTGTGATCGTAAAGTCGTCTCCGTCCTGTTGCGTGGGCGGCGCGGGCGTTTCTGCCGGCTGGGTTTGAGCTATCGATGCAAGCGGCAAAGACAAAAGCATTGCCGCAAGAAACCCATGTGACCTCAGCATGGTGCCTCCTTGCAATTGCGCTTCTAACAACTCCAGTTCGAGACACGAATCAATCCGCTTGTGCGGCGTTGGTCCGTCCCTGGGAACTTGTTCCCGCCGGGTGTCATCGATCAGCGCGGAAATTCAGCGAATCAAGGAATACAATCGGCTACGGAATCCTGTTTCGAGGTCAGGCTGCGGGCCAAGTGCGCTGCAGAGGAATCAGTAATCCTGCTCCTTCGATTGCATTCGAATATCCTTGGGGAATCGCCCACTTTCGGCTCTGATTGGCTCGAATTGTAGCAGCCAAATTAATTGTTCGGGGAATTGTTTCGCTTCTGTTTGATGATGCTTTTCAGCACACAAACAGGCCGTTCACTTCTTTTCGATACTTGGAGCCTTGGGTCGGTTGTCCGCACGGGATTTCAATTTTGCATCCGCGACGCAGCGCCTTCTGGCCGGCGATGCGAAACAGTCGGCGACACCGTCCCCCTATGTCGCGGGTCCGCTCAAATCCTTCCGCCAGTTCAAACAATTGTGGTGAGGGTCCACTAGGCTCTAAGATGACTTACATCCTTGCTTTTGTCTGGAGTTCCCCACACGATGATGTCTCGCACCCTGATTTGCCGCCCCGGTTTCTCTGCCGCCCTCGCAATCGTGCTGCTGGCTTCCTTCTCCATTTCGCCCGCACCGCTGCTCGCCCAGGAGTCCCAGACTGCGCCCTTGCCGGAGATGCACTGGCGCATGATAGGGCCGTTTCGTGGAGGTCGCACGCGCGCGGCAACGGGTGTACCGGGACAGCCTAATGTGTTCTACATCGGCCAGGGCGACGGTGGTGTCTGGAAGAGCGACGACTACGGGCGAACCTGGAACCCAATCTTCGACGCTCAGCCGTCCCAGTCCATCGGGGCCATTGCCATAGCGCCGTCCGACGCCAATATTCTCTACGTGGCAAGCGGTGAAGGCCTGCATCGCCCCGACCTTTCCGTGGGAAATGGAATCTATAAATCTACCGACGCCGGCAAAACCTGGCAGCATCTCGGCCTGCGCGATGGCCAGCAGTTTCCCTCCCTGGCCGTAGATCCGCGCGATCCCAACAAGGTGTTTGCCGCTGTATTGGGGCATCCCTATGGACCCAATGATGAGCGCGGAATCTATCGTTCCACCGACGGTGGCGCGACCTGGGCCAAGGTGCTTTTCAAGGACGCCAACACTGGTGGTTCCCAGGTTGTCATCGATCCCACCAACCCCGACGTTGTGTACGCCGCGCTATGGGAGGCTACGCTCGGCCCTTGGGAAGATGGCAACAGTTACGAAGGCACAAAAGGCGGGCTATTCAAGTCCACCGATGGCGGCACAACGTGGAAGCAACTCACCAAAGGGTTGCCGGAAAATGTGGTGCATATTCAGGTCGCCCTCTCCGCAAGCGATGAGAAGAGGCTTTACGTAACGTTGGCAACATCGTATGAGAGCGGATATGCCTCGGCCGCGGGACTCGGTGTATATCGCTCCGACGACGCGGGAGAAAATTGGTCGAAAGCAACGGACGATCCAAGGCCCGCATTGAAAATCGGTGGCGGCGACCTTCCCATCCCTGTGGTCGATCCAAAGAATCCAGACGTGGTCTACAGCGCCAGTATTGTCACGGAGCGCTCAGTCGATGGCGGCAAAACCTGGATGAGCCTGCGCGGCGCACCGGGCGGAGACGACTATCAGAATCTCTGGATCAACCCTGACAATCCCAACATCATTCTCCTGGTCAGCGATCAGGGCGCAATTGTCAGCGTGAACCGCGGCGAAACGTGGAGTTCGTGGTACAACCAGCCCACTGCGCAGCTTTATCACGTTGCGGCAACCGCTTCATTTCCATACCAGGTCTGCGCTGGCCAGCAAGAGAGCGGTTCGGTATGTATATCCACCCGTGGCAACGACGGCGAGATCACATTCCGCGAGTGGCACCCCGTGGGCGTAATTGAATATGGCTACGTTGCGCCCG
>Ga0302320_10023879_pt1 | contig 11970 bp, 7 predicted proteins | sample Bog_T0_3_FD_202130 | JGI IMG/M metagenome (GOLD analysis project Ga0302320, IMG submission 202130) | Peat permafrost microbial communities from Stordalen Mire near Abisko, Sweden - Bog_T0_3 | ecosystem: Environmental > Terrestrial > Soil > Wetlands > Peat | place: Sweden: Abisko, Stordalen Mire... | reverse complement strand
AGAAAGCAATTGCAGCATGCAGCGATCGACTGGCGGCAGAATCCGCTGCTGCGCATAGGCTGCCTGAGTGAACACGTTCGCGTGCGGCGTTGGCATGCCGATATCCGCCGAAATGTCGGTGCGGCCCACTGCTTCAAGGTAGCGGTCCACCAGCTTCGCGCGCAGTTCCGTATCCCCATATGCAGTTGTGACGCCCAGCAGGCGAATTTCCGGGCTACGCAGCGCCAGGGCCAGCGCAAAGGCATCGTCGATGTCGTCGCCGATGTCGGTGTCCAAGATCGCCAATTGAGGCTCTCCAGCCGTAAGCTGTCCACCACCAGCAGTCGTCTGTCCTAACGCGACTGCCGGCGCGGCCGCCAACCCGGCTACCGCCAACGCCAGCCCGCTCATTGCAAGAAAGAACCCCGAAATCCGCATACAACACTCTATACGGATCGACCCTACCGGCTTACAGCCCGCCGCAGCGTCCCCAAACCTCTTCGATGTAGCTGTCGGTCATGCCGGCGATGTAGTCGGCTGCGGTGCGAGCCAACCCCTGCGTTGAAATCTGGATACGGTGGTCCTCGGGCAGCAGTCCCGGATCGGCTATCAAGGCTGCAAACAGGCCCTCGACGACCTTTTCGGCGTGGTTGTGCGCCTCCTCCATACCTGCTGAGTTATAGAGGTTCTCGTAAAGAAACTCCTTGGCGGCGGCGCGCGCAGCTTCCACCTCCGGGCTCAGGACTGCCAGCCGCTGCGGTACCCGGCGAATCTCGGTCAGAGTCGTTGCGCCCATCGCCGCCACCCGGGCCCGTACCTCGTTCAACAAATCGGTCACCAGCGCGTTCAGAACCCCTTTGAGCGCTTCGTTCACAGTCAGCTTGGGCGCGGCGGCAGGATACCTCACAACTACTGCATCATGAAAGCCGCGAAACAAGGGTACGCCCTCGCGAACCTGGTCGAGCGTCAGGATTCCGGAGTCCAATCCGTCGTCCAAATCGGCGGTGAGGTAGGCAATCTCGTCGGCCAAGTCAATTAACTGGGCTTCTAGGGGCGGCTGCTGGTCCAGAAAGTATTCGGCCAGCTCAGGATGCTCCGCCGCCGAGTAATCGCGTGAGTGCTTGACGATGCCTTCGCGCACGCCCAGCGTCAGGTTCAGGCCACGAAAAGCCGCATAGCGCTCTTCAAACCAGGTGACAATTCGCAGGGCATGCAGATTGTGATCGAAGCCGAGCGAGAAACCGCGCAGGCAGCCGTCGAGAGCTTTTTCGCCAGCGTGGCCAAAGGGCGGATGACCGATGTCGTGGACCAGCGCCAAGGCCTCGGCCAGCTCCACATTGAGGCCTAGGGCAGCGGCCAGAGTACGCGCAATCTGGGTTACCTCCAGCGTGTGGGTCAGGCGACTGCGGAAGTGGTCTGCCGGAGGCGTGCCAGGCAGCCGCGTGAAGACCTGAGTCTTACCCGCAAGGCGGCGAAAGGCGCGCGCATGCAGAATGCGGGCGCCGTCCCTGGCAAAGGGCGTGCGATACGGATGCGGCGGTTCGTCATGGACGCGCCGGCTCAGTTCGCCGACTTGGTCCCCACGGGCGCCAATCTCTGAAGGCAGTTTGGAAGGCAATCTGGTCTCATGATTCATCTTCAATGCTCGTATTCCGCTCTACATGGTTATACCCCAGTCAGAAACTCCTGAAACCGATAACGCAATTCACGCGTCACAAATCATGGTCGATAAGGGTAGTTAGTGTTACATCGTTCACCCGCAATGGGGATGGACAACGCCAATTATGCGGGCGTAGTATCCAGCCAATTTTGATGGGTACGCGCGGGGGAACAATCTCACGCTCCCCACGAGATTTTTCGGGTCTCAATAGGGAGGGAAGCATGAAACCTATGGAAAAAACTGCGTTGGCTATCCTGGCGCTGGCAGTTGCGCTCACGTCGGGGTGCGGCGCGCGGCACTCTTCCAAAGAGGTCTTCTACCTGATTGCCGCGAACCTCAAGCTGCCCTACTGGCAGGCAGCGGCAGCTGGATTTAACAGTGCTGCGTCGCAATACAAAGTTACCGCCAGAGTGGCCGGGCCAGACACCTACGATGCCCAGGCCGAGCTGGCAGAGCTGCACAATGCGATCGCGGCCAAGCCAGCAGGCATTCTCATCTCCGTCTCCGACGCTACATTGCTCCAGCCAGAAATCGACGCCGCCATCAACGCTGGGATTCCTGTCATCACCATCGATTCCGACGCCGCGGGCAGCCGCCGCTTGTACTTCATCGGAACCAATAACCTTGAGGCGGGACGCCTGGGAGGCAAGCGGGTCATCGAGAAGCTGGGCGGCAAAGGAAACGTGGTTTTCTTTACCCTGGGCGATCAACCCAACATCGACGAGCGGCTCAAAGGCTTCAAGGAAGTCCTCGCCACCCGGCCCGATATTCACATAGCCGCCGTGGTAGACATCAAGGGCGATGCCCGGAACGCCTTCGATTGGACACAAGAGTCCATGGCTCTGACCGGCTCCCAGAGAATCGATGCCTTTGTCTGCCTGGAGTCGTCGGCTGGCAAGGTGGTTGCGGATGCCATCAAGCGAGGCGGAGGCGGCCGCGAGTTGGTGGCCTGGGATGTGAATCAGGATACGCTGGATGAAATCAAGTCGGGCTCCATCGACGCGACGATTGCCCAGAAGCCCTTCACCATGGCCTACGTGGGCTTGAAGGCGCTGGACGAGATATACCACGATCCACCCAGCGATCTCACCAGGGATCACAGCGCCGATGCCTTTGCGCCCTACCCGGTATTTGTGGATACCGGCACGTCAGTGGTGGACCAGAGTAACGTGGACCTCTACATTGCCTCAGCGGCGGCCGGGACCAAGTAAAGCGGCGCCCAGAAACACGCTTTAAACACCAGATCAAAACAACGGCGGCTTTCTTGTATCCAAGAAAGCCGCCGTTGTTTTGATCTGTGGCTCTGTCCTTCCGATCCAGAGTCCCGCCGGTTCCGGATTGAAATCCTTTTGCGCCCCTATTCCGGCTTCGGCTGCCCGATGGCGCTTTCCTGTTTGGCTAGCTTGACGCGCGCGCTGTCCAGCTTGTGCTGCACCTTGGCCACATCGCCCGGCTCCACGTCGGCGGCGGCCGATTTGGCATACTCCGACAGCGAAAGCTCCCATTGAGCTGCGGCCAGCCGGATGCGGCCGGTCTTTTCGTACAGATCGCCCAGGTGGTCGTGAACCGTTGGATCGGTCTGGTCGCGTTCCACGGCCTGACGGAGGTTCTCCTCCGCCAACTCGTACTGACCCAGTTTGAAATAGGCCCAGCCGAGCGAATCGAGGAAAGCGCCGTTCATCGGCTCCAGCTCGACAGCCTTGCGAATCAGCTTCAACGCCTCGGTCAACCGCGTCCCCTTGTCGGCCAGCATGTAACCCAGATAATTCAAGGTCATGGCGTTCGACGGGTCCAGATCCAGCGCCTCGCGGAAGTACTGTTCGCCCTGCTTATAGTCCTTTTGCCGCTCGGCCCACTCACCTTTGAGAAACAGCAGGTAGATTCGGTCTTCCTTTTTCTTGGTAAGTGCGCCAACTTTGTTCAGGGCGTCGTCGGCGTCTTTCCAGCGCCGCAAGCGAATGTTCATCTGAGCCAACGCCAGCCATACCGAGCGATCGTAATCCGAGCTATCCAGCAACCCTTTGGCCAGTGCCAGCCCTTCGTCGGCCTTACCCCGATCCGCCAATTCGCCAGCCAGCATCAACGTGAGTTCGCGATTCTTAGGATTGGCATCGACGGCTTTGCGAGAGACCTCCATTGCCTTGTCGAACTGCTTTGCATCGCGGTAAGTGTCGACCTGTCCCTGGTAACCGCGCAGCGCTGAATCGCCTCCCATGTCGATCATCTTCTGGTAGGTTGCGATTGACTGATCGGTCTTGTTCTCTTCGTGATATAGAGCCCCCAGGCGCTCCAGAAAGACACTGCGCGTGTTCTTTTCTTCGCTGGTGTAGGCACCGTTGGCGTGGGAAGTCAGGTCCACCATCTTCTCGTAAACCTGCTCGGCCTCATCGAACCGGGCCAGCACGTCCAGCAACAGCCCTTCGTTAAACCCAGCTTCCAGCGAAGAGGGATCTTTCTTGCGCGCATTGCGCACTGTAGCTAGCGCATCTTCATATTTTCCCTGGCGCCGCTGAATTTCGCCGATGTGAATCAGCGCCTCCGCATTCTCGGGGTCGGCCTCGGCAAGCTGCTTAAACTGTTTCAGCGCCTCGTCAAGCTGGCCGTCGTTGAGCAGCGCCTGCCCGAGTGCATCGAGTGTGCGCTCGTCCCCCGGCTCCATGTCGGCAGCGCGCTGAAAGGCTGCGATCGCATCCTTGGGCTGCTTCAGCTGGTCATAGGCCGTCCCCAGGGCAAACTCCATCTTGGGGCTGCGGTCGGCCACTGGAACTGCCTCAATCAGCTTCGTCACGCGAACAAGGTCGCCGCCCTCGCCATAAAAGCGAGCAAGGTTCAGAACCACTTCCTCTGAATCGGGATCGACCGCCTGCGCGGCCTTGAACTGCTCTTCCGCCTTCTTGCCATCGTGCTTGACGGTGTAGAGCTGGCCAAGCACCATGCGATCTTCCACGCTATTGGGCTGCAGCGCGACGATCTTCTCGAATTCGGTGACAGCCAGGTCGAGCGCATTGCCCGCAGGCGAAGACGAGGATACGGAATTGGATGCATCACTCAACTGACGCAGATAGATCTTGCCCAGGAGGCGGTGCGCCGCAATATCGTCGGGCGAGCCCTTGAGCAACTCGCGCGCCGTGGCTTCGGCCTCGTGCATGCGCCCAGTGCGCAAGTAAATATCCGCAAGCCCGTCGTTCAACTGCGGCGAGCTAGGATCGGCGTTCAGCGCCAGCTTGTACTCCTCGATGGCCTGCGTCACCAGCTCAGGACGGCCCAGGGTAGCGGCATCTTCCTCATAGCTGTTGGCCAGGGCCATGTGATAGTAAGCCTGAGCGCGATCCGGTCTTCCGGCGGGAGAGACGGATTTATCGGAAGATGTTTTGGCCGTCACGGCTGGAACCGGGCCGGAAGAGGGTACTTTGGTTTGCGGGCGGAGATCCGGTCCGTTCTGCGCGCAGACTGGAAGCGCCGACAGAAGGACGAGAGACGCGGAGGCAAACTTGAGGGAGAAATCCAAAGAGCTAGTTTTTTGTTTCATCATCCAAGGGATCCCGCGCCTCTTGAGCCATGCGGGAGAAAATACCGATCCCAAAGGCCAAGAAGCAGCGCAGGCAGCCGGTAGGAGCAGCTCTGCCTACTGTACAGACGATTCTACCTGCCATTTGGCTCAATTGCTGTGCCGGATTGCGGGTTTTTCTCAATTTGGGGGATTGGGGCATGCAAATGGGCATGGCCCGCGGCCGCCCGAAGGCTACTGCGCCGGGTTGCCGGCGTTGTGGCGGGTCGCATGCGCAATCCCAAAAAAGCCGGCTGGCGAGTGGTCTCGTTAACGGAACCGCTTGGAGGGTTCGTCGGAGAATATCTCGCCATCCCGGATATGGATGACGCGATGCGCATACTCGGCGATATCCGGCTCGTGGGTAACAAGCACAATGGTGTTGCCATTGGCGTGCAAGGTGTCAAAGAGCGCCATGATCTCAAGGCCGGTCTTCGAGTCCAAGTTGCCAGTGGGCTCGTCGGCCAGGATGATCGAGGGCCGGTTGACCAGCGCCCTGGCGATGGCTACACGCTGGCGCTGGCCGCCTGAGAGCTCGTTTGGCTTGTGATTCATGCGCGATTCCAGGCCGACATCCGTGAGCGATTCCTTGGCGCGGGCAAGGCGCGCCGCCGCGGGCGTGCCGTTATAGATCAGCGGCAACTCCACGTTGTGCAGTGAAGATGCCCTGGCCAGCAGGTTGAAAGTCTGGAAGACGAAGCCGATCTCTTTGTTGCGGATGCGCGCCAACTGGTCGTCGTCCAGCTCGCTGACCAACTGGCCATTGAGCCAATAACGGCCCCTGGAGGGCGTATCCAGACAGCCAATGAGGTTCATCAGCGTCGACTTACCCGAGCCGGACGGGCCCATGATGGCCACATATTCATTGTGCTTGATGCTCATGGAAACGCCGCGCAGCGCCTGCACCTGCTGCTCGGAACCCATATCGTACGTGCGCCACAGATCTTCGACAACGATCACGTTGTCTCGTGGACTTGCAGCCGGTTGCGCGAGTTGTTCGCTGCCCATCGCATTCGAAGCCATACGTCTCTCATCCTTTGGCTGTTCCAGCCGTCTTGTCGATTGACTGCTCTTACGAGTTGCCGCCAGAGGACGGCAGTACCGGTTTGGCGGTGTCCCGCTTCACCAGCGCGTTGCTCTTGAGCGCGCGCAGCGTTTTGAATGGGCCGATGACAATTTCCTGCCCATCGGTAAGGCCAGAAAGCACCTCGATGTCGGTGGCGCCGGTGATGCCTGTGGTCACGGGAACGAACTTGGCCCGCAGCTTGTGTTTTTCGTCATTGTCGACCACATACACGCCCTGGATCGGCGCGCTCTTCGGCGCGGAAACGGATGAGCTGGATGCGGCCTGCACGCCGCCTTGGCCCGCGGGCTTGTCGTCATTCGGGTCGTGCATGGTAAGCGCTTGGATTGGGAGGGAGAGTACGCCGGATTTGTGCGCTGTAGTGATCTTGGCGGTGGTTGAGAGGCCGGGGCGCAGATCGCTCGACGGCGTGTCCAGAGTGACCACCACCTTGAAGTCCTTGGCCTCTTCAGTGCCGGTAGTAGACTGCGAGGTAGCGATGCCGGTAGAGCGCAACAACGCCTGATCGCCGACCAGGGTCACATGTCCTTTGAAGACCTTGCCTGGCAAGGCATCGACGGTCACTTCGGCCGGCTGACCCAGTTGAATATTGACAATATCGGTCTCGTCTACCTTCACCTCGGCTGTGACAACGCTCATGTCCGCAATCGTCATCAGAGTAGACCCTTCGGAGTTCTGGATACCGATCACAACAGCTTCCCCCTCTCGAACTGGCTCGTTGGTTACGATGCCGTCAAAAGGAGCGATGGCGATGGTTCTGTCAAGCAGATCCTGGTTGAAGCGAAGGCTGGCGACCTGAGTTCCCAGGTGACCGCGGGCCGAGTCGGTTTGCGCTTTTGCCTGGTTAAGACCCGCCACGGCCTGAGCTACCGAGGCTATGTCGGTGTCATAGGCGGCCTTTTTGGCATCGAAGTCCTGCTTGGCCATGATCCCTGCCTGAAAGAGGCCCTGAGCGCGCTCCCAGTCGAGGCGCTTCTGTTCGAGATCTGCCTTGGCGTGCTCGACGTTGGCCTCAGCGGTCTTCTCGGCAGCAACATAGGAGGAAATATCGGTCTTGGCCGCGGCGATGGCAGCCTGCTGGCCGGCCACATTCGCTTCCTGCTGCACGTTCTCGATGGTGGCCACTGTTTCGCCCTTTTTCACCGTATCCCCCTCCTTCACATAGAAGTGGGTGACGCGTCCCTGTGCCGTGGCGCCAAGGTTCACGTAGGTCTTGGCCTTGATCTGGCCGGTGCCGCTGACAACCGTGGCCAGATCCTGCCGCACGATCTTGGCAGTCAGAACCTTGGTATAGCCCGACTGCTGCTTGTAGACCATGAGGGCCACAAGTCCGGCAGCCACCACTACAGCGCCAATTATCAAGAGAATCTTTTTCATGTGGGTTTCGTACTCCAGACATCTCCAGATTCAGTGTACGCAATTGATCCGGGCCAGGTTCCCAGCCGCTGCAAAATCTGTTTGTTGCGCTTGCCTCGGCGTTCACCGGCTATCCGCTACCGCAACAAGGAGGACACGAAAGCAAAAACGGGGCGCGCAACCGGCGCAATGAGCGGGTCCAATGATTGGACGCCAACGGAACTCATCTGGTCATAAACCTCTTCTACAGCGTATCTATCCAGATTACCTTCACTGCCATTCCGCGTCTAAACGACAGCCAGCTCCATACGGAATCTTGCCCAGCCCCACCGGGACCCGTAGAATAAAGGTTCGCAGGAGTTTTTAAGGCAATGACGTTTAACGGTCGTACGTTTCTGTTTGCCGCATTGAGTTGCGGCCTGGTTTTCGCCCCCACTGCCGGTCTATCAGCCCAGCAGGCTGACAACCCATCCGCTCAGGCACAGCCGCCGGCTCAGCCCTCCTCCGGGCAGGGCCAGGAGCCGGACCCGCTCAAGCGCGAACGCTCCGACAAAGAGAAGATCGCCGCCAGGAACGCATACAAAGGCGAGATCCACGGTGCCTATAAGACCTGGCTCACGCAGGATGTAGTCTGGATCATCTCCGACGAAGAGGCCAAAGCCTTCAAGACCCTGAGCAACGATGAGGAGCGCGACGCCTTTATCGAGCAGTTCTGGCTGCGCCGCAACCCCAGCCCAGACTCGCCCGACAACGAATTCCGCGAGGAGCATTACCGCCGCATCGCCTATGCGAACGAGCACTTTGCCGCCGGCAAGCCCGGCTGGAGGACAGATCGCGGCCACATCTACATCGCCTACGGCAAGCCGGATTCCATCGACTCGCACCCCTCCGGCGGCAACTATGAGCGGCCTATCGAGGAAGGCGGCGGCTCGACTTCTGTCTTTCCTTTCGAGACCTGGCACTATCGCTACCTTGAGGGCATCGGCGAGAACATCGATCTCGAATTTGTCGATACCTGCCAATGCGGCGACTACCACTTCACGATTGACCGCAGCGAAAAGGATGCACTGAAGCACACTCCCAACGTCGGCCTGACACAGGCCGAAGAGATGGGAGAGTCCAAAAAGAGCGAGCGCTTCGCAGGGGGCGGCCTTGAACAGCTAGGCCTTGGCAAAGCAGGGGGTACGAACCAGCAAGCCAAGCAATTCGATCGAATCGAGCTATGGGCCAAGATCATGTCCCCACCGCCCATCAAGTTCGCCGACCTTGATAACTTCATCTCAGAGCACAAGATTCTCAATGGGCCAGTCTTCCCCTTCGACGTGCGCACAGACTTCGTCAAGGTGACCGAAAACACGGTTTTGGTACCAATCACCCTTCAATTGAAGAATCGCGACATCACTTTTGTCACCAAGGACGGCGTCTCGAAGGGGTTCGTCAACATTCTTGGCAAAGTAACGACGCTAACCCACAAGACCGTTCAGTCATTCGAGGATACGGTCCAGGTGGTGCAACCGGCAGAATTGCTGGATAAGAGCCTGGATCGGAAATCTATCTATTGGAAGGCCATTCCCCTGCTTCCCGGCCTCTACCGGCTCGACATTGCCATCAAGGATGTGAATAACCCAGATCATATCGGGCTCTATGGCAGCAGCCTTGAAGTACCTACCTACCATGACGAAAAACTGGCCACTTCTTCGCTTATCTTGGGGGATGAGATGAATACGGTCTCCTCGCGTGAGATCGGCGCGGGCTCCTGCGTCATCGGCAATACGCATATCTGCCCGCGGGTCACTTCCAACAGAGCCACCCCGGTCAGTTTCAAGCGCGCCCAACTGCTCAACTTCTGGATGCAGGTCTACAATCTGGGGATCGACGACGCAACAAAGAGCAACCAGGCGACTGTGACTTACCAGATCACCCAAACCGCAACCGGCGCCGTGATCCTTGAAAAGCAGATGGATTCAAAGGATCTCGGAGCGCACAGCGACCAGTTAACTTTGGAGAAAACGTTGCCGATGGCGGGCTTGGAGCCAGGAAAATACAAGGTGACGATCACCGTTAACGACACGATTTCAAAACAAGAGATTGCACAATCGGCTCCTTTTGTCGTGGAATAGATGCATTCGGTGTACGAGGGTTACCGAACTCAAGATTCGGAAGCCTGCCGAATTTGGTTTAATTGCTTTTGCCAGGGACGCCGCCAGGTCACCTAATGTGATGATGAGCAGGGTCCATCTCGTGTTCTTCGCCGCGCTGATTGCCGTGGGCAGCGCTCCTGTCCATGGAGCCGCACCCGGCTCGGTATCGGGCTTGGTGCGCGACTCCGCCGGGGTGCCGCAGATCGGCGCAGTCGTTCAGTTGCTGAGCCCCGACCTGAACGTGATCGCCACTGTGTACACCGGCGGCGACGGTCGCTTTTCAATTCCTTCGGTGCTTCCCGGTCACTATGCCGTCAAGGCGATGGGTGCTTCATTCTTGCCGTCGTTGCGCGAAAATGTCCGCGTCCGCACCAGCACCGTTGTCAATCTCACTCTGAGTACCTTGTATGAAGTAATGCAGTGGCTGCCGGCTGAGCCTCGGTCAGGCAATGCGCAGTCGGACAACTGGGCCTGGACGCTGCGATCGGCCGCCAACCGCCCCCTTTTGCGCTGGCTTGAGGACGGGCCGCTGGTCGTAGTCTCCGATGGTTCAGGTGCCGCGCCCAAGCTGAAGGCCCGCCTGATGGCGACAGGCCAGGAGGGGACCTTCGGAGAGAGCGGCGAACGCTTTTCCGCCATGGTCGAAGAAACACCTTCCAATAGCCGCGAACTGCTCGCACGCGTGGATTTTGCCCCGGATACTGATGAGGGAATGGAATCGATGCTTGGCTTCCGCCAGGATCTGGGCTTTGCGGGCTCGGTTCAATCGGTGGCTGCTGTTGCCATACATCCGGAGATTGAAGACTCTGGTTCCGAAGGGCTCGACGAAGGGGCTGTTCGCAGTTGGGAAACGTTGCAGCTCGGCGACGAAATAGAGGCCGAGGTGGGTTCAACCCAGATGCTGGCGCGCTTTGCCGGCCACTCTTCCGATGCTCTTGCCAACCATACGGTGGTCGCGGCGCTGCCCTTTGCCGACGTAGGATGGCGCAACGGCGACTCTACGATTCATTACCGGGTAGCAACCGCCATTCCGCCCCCTAATGCGGCAGATGAAACGGAAGCTCAATCCTGGCTGCCCCGGCTTTCTGCGCATAATGGCGGACTAGCCCTCGAACATGGCTTGCATCAGGAGGTTGGCTGGGAGAGGCGCACCGATGTTTCCAGCATGTCAGCTCTGGTCTTCGACGAAAGAATCGACAATCCCGTTATCGAGGCCATGACTCGCTTCGCAACCGGCGATTCAGGCGCAGGCACGCCTGCTGTTCCCATGCTCTTCGACAGCGCCAGCGGGATCATGCGCGCTGCCGGACCGAACTACTCCGCCGCCGGATTGATGGCCACCTTCGAACACCGGCTTCCGGGAGCCAACCAACTCCGCATCAGCTATGCCAACGGCGATGCTCTCATTCTCCCGCCCATGGCTTCGTCTTCCAAGCCTGCGGGACTGGCGGATGTGTTGGCTTCAGCGCATCCGCGCCGCGCCCAAAGCTACTCCATTTCCCTCTCAGGCACGCTTGAGGGCACGGGTACACGCTGGCGGGCCAGCTACCGCTGGCAGCCCGAAGAAACGGTCACCGGCGTTGCTCCGTTCCAAGCGGATGCGGTCGAGCCCTATCTCAACCTTCATCTTCGCCAGGCAATCCACAGGCGCGCCAGTGGAGCAAGCAGCATTGACGCCTTTCTTGATCTGCGCAATCTGTTGGCCGAGGGTTACCGGCCCTTTCTTTTGAGTGATGGTTCCCTGATCATCTTTGCACAGGATCAGCGCAGCCTCGGCGCCGGCCTGGCATTCACTTTCTAATCCGTCTGTCCCGTTTTGCCAGGGCCGGGACCGCCATGTTGCGCTCATTTCTACGCCAGCAAGAATGACAAGCAATCGACGATCCGGTTTTGCAAATGTCCGGGCCAGCTGCTTAGTTCTTTGAAGCAAGGCCGCGCTGATCGTCCGTATGATTGCCGAGCAGTCATCTTTGGATTCTGCTCCCTGCCTGTGCTATATTTTTCAAGAGCGGCAAGAAGTTCTTGCTCCTGATCGAGTTGTGCGAGCTCCCGCTTCACGGCTCATCCCAATTGTATGGACGCGTAGCTCAACTGGCAGAGCATTCGGCTCTTAACCGACAGGTTGTAGGTTCGATTCCTACCGCGTCCACCATAGAATCAACAACTTAGCTCGATTCGCGCTCTGCTTGCGCTCCGTTTATCT
>Ga0302320_10023878_pt1 | contig 11970 bp, 6 predicted proteins | sample Bog_T0_3_FD_202130 | JGI IMG/M metagenome (GOLD analysis project Ga0302320, IMG submission 202130) | Peat permafrost microbial communities from Stordalen Mire near Abisko, Sweden - Bog_T0_3 | ecosystem: Environmental > Terrestrial > Soil > Wetlands > Peat | place: Sweden: Abisko, Stordalen Mire... | reverse complement strand
CTGGCCGACATCACGGTGCGGCAGAACATTCAGCTGCACTGGCTCACCATCGAGTCGCTGCCGGAGGTGGTGGACGCGCTGACCGCCGTGGGCCTGTCGCCGAGAGGCGCCTGCGGCGACGTGGTGCGCAACGTGACCGGGTGCCCGCTGGCCGGCATTGCGCACGACGAAGTGATTGACGCTTCGCCCCTTGCCCTGGAGATTGCGGGTCTGCTGACTGCCAATCCGGAGTTCTATAACCTGCCGCGCAAATTCAAGGTTTCAGTTACCGGCTGCCCCTCGTGGTGCAGCTATCCGGAGATCAACGACATCGGGCTGACGCCGGTGGTGCACAACGGAGAAGCCGGCTTTTCGCTGCGGGTGGGCGGAGGCCTCTCGACCGATCCGCACCTGGCGGTGAGGCTGGATGCATTCATTCTGCCGCAACAGGCCGTGCGGGTGGTGCAGGCGGTGGCAGAGTTGTTCCGCGAGCAGCTGAAACTGCGCGAGAGCCGCGACCGCGCGCGCCTGAAGTTCCTTTTCCTGAAGGAAGGCTGGACGGCAGAGAGCTTTCTGGCTGGGCTGGAGCGGCAGCTGGGTTTCACGCTGCTGCCGGGAGTTCCCGAGCGGGCGCCCAACGACATTCTCCGCGACCACACCGGCATTCACAGGCAGAAGCAGGCGGGCCTGAGCTATGTGGGCGCATCCGTGCTGCGCGGGCGCCTGAGCGGCGATCAGCTCATCGCCGCGGCGGAGCTGGCCGAGCGCTTTGGCAGCGGACGGCTGCGCGCGACCGTCACACAGAATCTGCTGTTCATCGACATTCCCAACCAGAAAACCGCGGAGCTTGCGCGCGAGCTGGGCCTCATTGGCCTGCATGTCGAGGGCTCGCAGTTCTGGCGCGGCGCGGTGGCCTGCACGGGGACCGAGTTCTGCAAGCTGGCCATTACCGAAACCAAGGGCTTTACGCGGTGGCTGGTGGAAGAGTTGGAAGAGCGCCTGCCGGAGTTTGATCAGCAGCTCAAGCTGCACGTGACCGGCTGCCCCAACAGTTGCGGCCAGCACTGGATTGCCGACATCGGCCTTGAGGGCAAGAAGATCAAGCACGAGGGCAAGCTGGCCGATGCGTTCTATTTCTGCGTGGGCGGCGCGGTGGGCCAGCATGCGGCTATCGCGCGGCCGGTGGGCTACAGATGCCTGGCAACCGATGCACCGGAATCGATTGAGCGGCTGCTGCGGCAGTACCTGGAGAGCCGGCAGCCGGAGGAAAACCTGCGCGCGTGGTTCGGCCGCCACACCAGCGATGAGCTGCGCGGCCATCTGGCAGGTGTGGTGCTGGAAGCCGTGGAGCGCGACACGCCGCAGGGCCGCGTGCCGCATGGAGTTGGCGATTGATGAGCCAGAACCCAAGCCTGTTGCCGATCTTCGTGAAGCTTGCTGGGCGGCGCTGCCTGGTGGTGGGCGCGGGGAACGTTGCACTGGAGAAGGTGGGCAGCCTGTTGAAGACGGGCGCGCGGCTGCGCGTGGTCGCACCGCAGGCGCACGCCATGGTTCGGCAGCTGGCGCTGGAGGGAAAGCTGGAGCTTGTGGCGCGGAGGTTCGAGCCGGACGACCTTGCCGGCAACTTCCTGGTCATCGCCGCGACCGATTCGCCCGAAGTGAACGCCGCGGTCTATCGAGGCGCGGTAGAGCGCAACATTCCCGCGAACAGCGTGGACGACATTCCCAACTGCGACTTCTTTTTCGGCTCGGTGGTGCAACGCGGCAGCCTGCAGGTGGCGATTTCGACAGCGGGGCAAAGCCCTGCCGTCGCGCAGCGGCTACGCCGCGAGATCGGCGAGCAGTTGCCCGGCGACCTTGGGCCATGGCTTGAGAGTCTGGGCGAACTGCGACGCGAGGTGCTGGCGCAGCATCCGCGCAGTGAAGAGCGGAAGATGCTGCTGCATGAGCTTGCACAGCGACAGGCTTGCGATTCGGCCAGTTGCCCCTCGAGGCAGTTGGCGCAGAAGGCGTTTGGGGGCGCGGTTCGCGACGATTCCTCGACATCGCGGGGCACTGTCTACCTTGTGGGAGCGGGACCGGGCGATCCGGATCTGCTGACCGTGAAAGCGCTGCGGCTGATTCAATCCGCGGACGTGATTGTTCACGACGACCTGGTTCCGCAGGCGATTCTCAGCCTGGCCGGGCCGGCGGCGGAGATTGTCAACGTGGGCAAGCGCTGCGGGAGCAGGACCATCACGCAGGAGGAGATCAACGCGCTGATGGTCGATCGCGCGCGTGACAATGCAAGCGTTGTGCGTCTCAAGAGCGGCGATCCGCTGCTGTTTGGCCGGGCGCCTGAAGAGATGGCGGCGCTGCGCGATGCGGACGTGCCGTTCGAGGTGGTCCCCGGCATCAGCGCGGCCTTTGCCGCCGCGGCGGCTCTTGGCTGCTCGCTCACCGACCGCAACCGCGCGTCGAACGTGATCTTCTCGACCGGCCATCACGCGCAGTCGCACAACCACGCGGGGTTGCCTGCGCTGGAAGACGCGACGCGCGTGGTCTACATGCCCGGCCGCGATCTGCATCTGCTGGCGGAGGAGTGGCTCAACCTGGGCCTTCCGCCAGATTTGCCCTGCGCCATCGTCTCGCGCGCGACGCAGCCGGACCAGCAGGTGCGATGTACCACGCTCGCCGCCCTCGGCGACACCGAACCCGCTCTTGCGCCCAGCCTGCTGCTTGCCGGCTGGGCCGTGAGAGAGGCCGCCGCAAAACTCTCGAATGCAGCGGAAGGTGTTCCGGTCACAGCCTGAACTTCAAAACAAACTCACCGGAGAATCGACATGTCACAAGACACCTCTACCGCGCCACGGCGCGGCATCTCGCTGGATATTATCGCCGTCGCCCTCTCGCTGGCAGTGGCCCTGCTGGTGCGCCTCAACCTGATTCCGCCGATCAAGTGGTAAGTGCGGCTCACACAGCGTAACGGGCCCCGCATGGGCTGACCGCACGGACTGAGCAACACAGATTGATCAACACAGATTGAACAAGGAGATCGAAATGGCTACTACTGCTATTCCCACTCACACCGTCCAACTGTCCGGCCCCATTGGGCTGTTTCGACGAACCCTCGCGCTGATTCCCGGCCTGCTGCTGCTGGCTGCCGTTGGCCTTGCCGGGAAGTTTCTTGAGCAATCTATCGGCGGCTACACCAAAGGGCACCACATCACCTTCCCCAACATCGAATATGTGTTGTGGGCCATTGTGATCGGCCTGGCCATCGCCAATACCGTGGGCATTCCGCGCGTGTTTCAGGCGGGCGTGGCCACCTACGAATTCTGGCTCAAGGCCGGCATCGTGCTGCTGGGCTCGCGTTTTCTTCTGGGAGACGTGCTGCACCTGGGCGGGATTTCGCTGTTTCTTGTCGCCATTGCGCTGACTCTTTCGCTTACCTTCATGCACCTGATCGGCCGCGCCTTCGGGCTGAAGCCCAAGCTCACGTCGCTGCTGGCGGTGGGCTCGTCGATCTGCGGCGTCTCGGCCATCATCGCCGCCAAGCCGGCCATCGACGCCGACGACGAGGACGCTTCCTACGCCATTGCCGCCATCCTGGCTCTGGGCGCGATCTCGCTGTTCACTTTCCCGCTGATCGGCCACTCGCTGCACCTGAGCGACAAGGCCTACGGACTGTGGGCCGGGCTGGCCGTGGACAACACGGCCGAGGCCACCGCCGCCGGCGCGCTCTACTCGGACGCGGCGCAGAAGGCGGCGGTGCTGGCCAAGACAACGCGCAACGCGCTGATCGGATTCGTGGTGCTGGCCTACGCGCTCTACTGGGCATCCCGCGGAGAGGCGCAGGCGGTGGGCAACAAGGCGGCGTTCCTGTGGCGCAAGTTTCCCAAGTTCGTGCTGGGGCTCCTGCTGATCTCCCTGCTGGCCACGCTGGCGGTGTTTACCAAGCCGCAACTGACGAGCTTGGCCAACCTGTCGCGCTGGGCGTTTCTGTTGACGTTTGCCGGCGTGGGTTTGCGCACCAACCTGCGCGAACTGGGCAAGCAGGGCTGGCGGCCCTTCGCCGTGGGCGCCATCGGCGAGGTCTTCATCGCACTGGTTACGCTGGGGCTGGTGTATGGGGCAGACCGCTATCTGGGACTGTAGCCCGCTTCCGTGAAGAATCCCGACTCCCCTCCGTTTTGGGATTCTTCACGGACTTCCGAGGCTCCGGGAAACACTGCCAGGAGGAATAGCCCAAGCCACAACCAAGCGGGAGCGTTCAAACGGTACAATGGACCGGGATTGTAAAGTCCCTTCAAGTTGCTCTCGCACGCGAAGATGCCGGGCAGGAGACTGAAAACCCAGGGACATTGGAGCAGGGGCGTGAGAGATCTGCGGTGGGTTGCAACATTGTGTTTGGGTTGTGGGCTTGGCTGGCTGGGAACCGCCAATGAGGCGGCGGCGAAGACCACGCCAACTGTGACGGTGACGCCTTCTGCCACCAGCATCACGACGGCACAGAGCCTGACGGTAAAGGTGGCCGTCAGCGGCGCTCCGGCACCCACCGGGACCGTCACCCTCAGCAGCGGCAGCTACGCTTCGCCAGCCACAAAGCTCGCCAGCGGCAGCGCGAACATCGGCATTGCGGGCGGGGCGCTGCCCGTGGGCAGCGATACGCTGAAGGCCACCTACACGCCGGACTCCAGCAGCTCGTCCGCCTACAACGCTGCCACGGGCACATCTGCGGCGATCACGGTGACGCAGGCCAAGACCACACCCAAGGTGACGGTGACGCTGACGGCGACGAGCATCACCACGGCACAGGCGCTCTCAGTGACGGTTGCCGTGAGCGGCGGAAGCGGCCATCCGGCAGCGACGGGCACGGTAACGTTGAGCAGCGGCGGTTTCACCAGCGCGGCGACGACCCTCACGAGCGGCAGCGCGTCCATCAGCATTCTCGCCGGTTCGCTGGCCATTGGCAGTGATGTGCTGACCGCCAGTTACACGCCCGATGCAGCAAGTTCCTTCGTCTACAACGCTGCCACGGGCACGTCGGCGGCGGTCACGGTGACGCAGGCCAAGACCACACCGACGGTGACCGTGACGCCGGCGGCCTTCAGGATCAACAGTGCGCAGACCCTGGCGGTGACGGTAGCTGTGAGCAGCGCCAGCGTCAGTCCCACGCCAACCGGGTCAGTAACGCTGGCGAGCGGCAACTACAGGTCGGCAGCAGCGACGCTCGCCAACGGCAGCGCCACAACCAGCATCGCAGCCGGAGCTCTGGCGGTGGGCAACGACACTCTGAAGGCTACCTACACGCCGGATTCGTCCAGTTCCCCGTTTCTTAACGCCGCTACCGGTTCATCGGCACCGGTCACAGTTACCGTGCCGCCGACGACGCCCAAGATAACGGTGACTCCGGCAGCTTCAAGCGTCACCACGGCACAGGCCCTTTCGGTCGCGGTTGCAGTCAGCGGCGGCAACGGCCATCCCACACCAACCGGAACGGTCACGTTGAGCAGCGGCGGTTATAGTTCCACGGCAGCAGCGCTGAGCGGCGGCAGCGCGAACATCACCATCGCCGCGGGGTCGCTGACCGCGGGAAGCGACAAACTGACGGCGGCGTACACACCGGATACCGCCGACTCCTCCATCTACAACCCGGCAACGGGAACCTCCGCGGCGGTCACGGTCATCGGTCCCGTCGCAGTCACGGTTGACCAGTCGAGTGCAGGACCCGCCGTGACGGACCAGATTCTGGGCATGAACATGGCTTCCTGGTATGACCCGACAACGCAGGGCATTGTGCCGGCTTTTGCGGCGGCCGGCATCAAGGCTGTCCGGTGGCCGGGCGGATCGTGGTCTGACGATTATCACTGGAAGACCAACAGCTTGTGCGGCGGCACGCCCAATTCCAATGCCACCTTTTCGAAATTCGTCAATGACCTGGCAATTCCCGCGGGCCTGGATGTGGCGCTGACTGCAAACTACGGCACCAACACCGCCTGCAACGGACCCGGTGACCCGGCCGAAGCGGGCGCCTGGGCAGCGGCCGCGCAGGCCGCGGGCATTCATGTGAGCCACTTCACGGTGGGCAACGAGGAGTACGGAAGCTGGGAAGACGACAAGCACACCAAGAAGAACAACGGGGCCACCTATGCCGCTGCTGTGGCTGGAACCAACGGCTATTACAAGCTCATCAAGACCGCCTCTCCGAACACGCTGGTGGGTGTGGACGTGGAACCCGGCTATGCGCCGTGGGATCAGGATGTGATGTCCGGCGCGCCCTACGATTTTGTGGAGTACCACTACTATCCGGAGACGCCGGGACAGGAGAATGACACCTTCCTGGTGCAGCAGGCAGCGCAGGGGCTGACAGCGGAGATCAACACCATCAAGTCGGAACTGACAAAGTGGGGGACGCCGAACACGCCCATCTACGTGGGCGAGATAGGAGGTCCTTACAGCGACCCTGGCAAGCAGAGCTGGTCCATTACCCAGGGCCTTTATGCCGGACAGGTTTTGGGCGAAATGATGAACGATGGAGTCTCGCGCCTGACCTGGTGGATTGGATTCGGCAATTGCAACGGCAATAACGGCAACGACAGCTCTTCGCTTTATGGATGGCAGAACTTCGGCGCATATAACGTCTTTGCCGATGGGGCGGGCGATAGAGGCGGAAATAACAGTTCGCCTTGTAACTACGCCGGTCCCATCGGAACCATGTCTCCGACGGCGCGGGCATTCCAACTGTTCAGCAACGTGGCCATCGACGGAGAGCATGTGCTGACTGCCGGCGTAGCCGGCGACAAGACCGACGTGCGCGCGTACGCCGCGACCCACAGCGGCGGGACCGCACTGGTCTTGTTCAACCTGAATCAGACCCTGAGCCTGCCGGTCGTGGTCACGCTCAGTGTGCAGAGCGCCAGCACCGGGGTAACGGTGGAGACCTACAGCAAGGCCATCTACGACCAGTCGAAGACGAATGCCTGGGCTCCGCCTACGACGACCAACCTGGGCGCACAAAGCCTTCCGCTGACCCTGACGCTCGATCCGTGGAGCATGAACGTGGTCCTCATCAGGTAGGAATGTTCCCGGAACCGTGAGGTCGAGACGGGCGAGGCTCGCGGGCTTGTGATTCTCTGCACCCAGAAAGGCCAGGGAGACAGGTGGGGCTCGTCCTGCATCCAATTGCACAGAAGCTTTGGCGCTCCGGATGTAAGATGGAGCAGATTCGGAGAGTCGCCTAGGGAAGTGCTCCGCCGCAACCATGCCGGTGAGGAGATTGCATCCTTGAGCGCATGGGGAGCAAGGCATGAGGAGTTCCGGTTGGACGGTGGCTGTTCTGGTTGGAAGCCTGTTGAGCGCACTCGTAACGGCGTGCGGCGGCAGCAGCGGTGGAAGCACTGCCCCACAGACGATCTACCAACTGACGGTAGAATCGCTGACGCCTTCAAGCGGTGTATCCATCGCGGTTTCGCCCAACGATTTGAACAATGACGGAAGCGGCATCACTTCCTTTACTCGTTCTTATAACGCGGGAACCTCGGTGACTTTGACGGCTCCTGCAACGGCGAGCGGAGGCAGGTTTGTTGGGTGGTCCGGATGTGCCGGGGCAACCGGGTTTATCTGCAACCTCCGAATGGCCGGCAACTTTATCGTCACGGCCACGTACAACCAGTCGCCGATCACCTCGGTGACGGTCACGCCCAACCCCGCAACCGCACTCATCGGCACCGGGATGCAGTTCACCGCCACGGTGGCCGGCACCGGCAGCTACAGCTCGGCTGTGAACTGGGCTGTAGCAGCTCCTTCGGGCAGCAAACTCAGTCCCGGCACCATCACCAGCGGCGGCCTGTACATCACGCCTTACCCGGCTCCGGCCACGGTGACAGTGACTGCCACCAGCAAGCAGGACACGACAGTGAGCGGCAAGGTGGTGGTGACCCTGAGTCCGCCGGCAACCGCCGCCGGACCTGCGCTCAGCGTGGACGCCGGCGCGCAGACCCACGCTATCAGCCCGGATGTCTATGGCATCAACGCTTACCTTCTGGACCCCGCCACGGCCAAAGCCACCAACACCCCTGTCGATCGCTGGGGCGGAGACTCAACCGAGCGCTACAACTACCAGTTGGATGTGACCAACACCATCGACGACTGGTTCTTTGAGAACACCCCCGGTACCGGCGGCGATGGGCTGCCCGCCGTCAAGGGAGTGAAGGCCTTTGACGCGCTTGTGGAGAGCAACAACACGCTGGGAATCAAGACGCTGGGCACCATGCCGGTCATCGGCTGGGTGGCCAAGGACAGCACCTCGTGCAGCTTCCCGCAGTCGAAATATCCCAATCAGCTTGCGGTGAATGGCAAGCCGGCTTTTTCCGGCGACAATCCCAACTGCGGCTCGGGAGTCTATCCCGAAGGGGTGGCCGGCTGCACCAACCCCAGCGGGTGCAACATCACCGCCGATCCGACCGTGACCAGCATCGCGGAGCCGCCGCCCACGCCACCCGCGGCCTCCGCGGTGAACCCCGCCTGGGCCAAGGCCTCCTGGGCGGGCAGTTGGACCGACTACCTGGTGAACAAGTTCGGCCCCGGCAATCCGCCATCCGGGACGGGCAAAGGGACGGCCATCTGGGACCTGGACAACGAGCCAAGCTGGTGGTTCTCCAACGATGCCGACGTGCATCCAGTGCCCTTTACCTACGACGAGGTAACCAATGGCGGCATCGGGACGGCGCTGGCCATCAAGACCGTGGACCCGACCGCGGAGGTGAGCGGCCCGGTGATGGACTGGTGGTGGGCCTACTTCTATTCCATGAAGGACGTCACATCCGGCTGGAGTACGGGACCCTGCTACGCCCCGTGGAGCCATCCGCTCGACCGTGAGGCCCACGGCGGCATCCCATTCATCGAATACTACCTGCAGCAGTTTGCCGCGGCGGACAGCAAGTACGGCAAGCGGCTATTGGACTACGTGGACCTGCACACCTATTTCGCGGCCAGCTATAACGGCACCGGCCTGGGCCTGAACCCGGCCGGCGACACCGGCGCACAACAGGCCCGCATCAACTCAACCCGGGTCTTCTGGGATTCGACCTATACCGACCCCAACTACGGGCAGCCCAACTACATTACCGATGCAAATTACACGGCCAACTGCTCCACGCCGCCGCAGGCTCCGCAACTGATTCCCATGATGCACGCATGGGTAGCAGCCGACTATCCCGGCACCAGGACGGCCATCGACGAGTACAACTTCGGCGGGCTGGAAGCGATCAACGGCGCACTGACGCAGGCGGACATCCTGGGCATTTTCGGGCGCGAAGGGCTGGACCTGGGCGCATTCTGGCCCACCACCAATCCGTCGCAGCAGATTCCCGGCATGATGGCCTTCCAGGTGTACCGCAACTACGACGGCGCCAAATCCACCTTCGGCGACATGGCTCTGGCGTCAACCAGCGCCGACCAGAGCAAGCTCTCCATCTATGGCGCGCTACGAACCGCCGACAACGTGGTCACGGTGGTGGTGATCAACAAGACCTATGGCGACCTGACGGAAACGCTCTCCCTGGCGAACCTGACCCCGAACGGGGCGGCGAAGGCATACCTCTACAGCAACGCCCATCTGGCTGGAATTGCGGCCGAGCCCGATGTACCGGTAACCCAGCCAGGGGGCGTTGGCTCAACAAGCTTCATTGGCATCACCTTCCCGGCGCAATCCATCACGGTGCTGGTGGTGCCCAAGGCATAGAGAGGCTGCGCTCAGAAGTGCAGGGGAGGCACAGTGTGAAGAGTCGACTGAACACCGCGGTCGTCTGCGCAATCAGCGGGCTGAGTCTGCTGATTGCAGCCTGTGGCGGCGGTACGCCCGCATCCCAACCAAATGGGCCTTCTATTACCTCGATCACCGTCACTCCGATCCCAGCAACTGTCCTCATTGGAACCCAGTTGCAATTCACGGCCACGGTCACCGGAACAGGCAGTTACTCGAGCGCTGTCACATGGCGGCTCAGCGGCCCTCTAGGCAGCAGCCTCAGCGCGGGCACCCTGAGCGCTACCGGCCTTTACATCACACCCTCTCCCGCTCCCGCAACCGTGACCGTAGTGGCAACGAGCAACCAGGACCCCACCAAAAGCAGCAGCGTGACTGTGACACTCGCCAAGCCCCCAACAGTGACTGGCCCGGCGCTCACTGTGGATGCGGGTAATCGGATACACGCTATCAATCCGCTCATCTATGGAATGAACAACTATCTGCTCGAAGTGCCCACGGCTTTGGCGACGAGTCTGCCCGTGGACCGCTGGGGCGGGACCCCCGGAACAAGCTACAACTACGAGTTGGACGTGACCAACGCGGGCTCGGACTGGTACTTCGAGAACATCCCCGGCACTACAAGCGGCTATCCCGATGTCAGCGAGTTCAACACGGAAGTGCTACAGGATGAATCCACAGGAACAAAGACGATGGGCACGGTGCCGATGGCAGGTTGGATAACCCTGCGCAATGGGGCCTGCAGCTTTTCGGTAGCCAAGTATGGCGCGCAAAAGACCACCGACCCGGGCCGCCCTGACTGCGGCAACGGCGTCTTGAAGAACGGCAACAATGTATTGAATGACCCCACTGACACCGCCATGCCCATCGACAAGACTTTTGTCTCCGGATGGGTGAGCTACCTCGCGGACAGGTTCGGCAACGCCGCTTCAGGAGGAATAGCTATCTATGATCTCGATAACGAGCCGGAGTGGTGGGACTACGTCCACAAGGACGTGCATCCCAGCCCGTTGACCTATGACGAACTGGTCGGAGACTCGCTCACCTACTCCAAGGCGGTGAAGGACAGCGATCCGACGGCGGAAGTGAGCGGGCCTGTGATCTCGCTGTGGATGGACTTTTTCTATTCAAAGAAGGACATTGAAACGGGATGGGCAACCAGCCCGTGCTTTTGCGCCAACGGAAACCCCGTTGACCGCCTGGCCCACGGCGACGTTCCGCTCATTGAGTATTACCTGCAACACTTCAAGAACTACGAGGACTCGAACGGGATAAGGCTCCTGGATTACCTTGACCTTCATACCTATTTCGCACCAGACAATCTCGGGCTAACCAGCGCCGGAGATACTTTGAATCAAAAGACCCGATTAGATTCAACGCGCGCCTTGTGGGACTCGTCTTACACACAGCCCATCTATACTGACCCGGACGACAGGACTAGCGCGGCAAAGCCGTATCCGACGGAGATTATTCCGAGGATGCGCGGCTGGGTTGCGAACAACTACCCCGGCACCAAACTGGCCATCTCGGAGTATGCATGGGGCGGACTTGAAGCCATGAACGGCGCGCTCACCCAGGCCGACATTTTGGGCATCTTTGGCCGCGAGGGACTTGACCTCGGCGCTCTGTGGAGGCCACCGGACCCGACGACGCAGATTCCCGGCATGATGGCCTTTGAGGTCTACCGCAACTATGATGGCGCCAAGTCAACCTTCGGCGACATGGCGCTTGAGTCCACGAGCGGCGATCAGGGCAAGCTGTCAGTTTATGGAGCACTCCGCACCGCCGATAGCACGGTCACGATTGTGGTAATTAATAAGACCTATGGCGACCTGACCGAAACGCTCTCCCTGGCGAACCTGACGCCGAATGGAGCGGCAAAGGCATACCTCTACAGCAACGCCCACCCGGCCGGAATTGTGGCGCAGCCCAACCTGACCGTTATGCCGCCAACGGGGGGAGGAACAACCAGCACGTTGAGCACGATATTTCCTGCCCAATCCATCACCGTGCTGGTGGTACCCAAGCTTTAGAGAGCCGCCGCGCCCTGCCATTATACTGAGGAAGTTAGGGCGCGGGCCGGAATGCGGGCCGCGGTTCAAAACCCGGGGACCCCGGCGGGAGGTTTTCGCCGCTGGGTGAAAGAGGAGCGGGCATTGGCTCAGGCAGAGATCGGCATCATTGGCGGCAGCGGGCTTTATTCCATGCCCGGCTTTACCAACGTTCACGAGGAGCGCGTGGAAACG
>Ga0302320_10023875_pt1 | contig 11971 bp, 8 predicted proteins | sample Bog_T0_3_FD_202130 | JGI IMG/M metagenome (GOLD analysis project Ga0302320, IMG submission 202130) | Peat permafrost microbial communities from Stordalen Mire near Abisko, Sweden - Bog_T0_3 | ecosystem: Environmental > Terrestrial > Soil > Wetlands > Peat | place: Sweden: Abisko, Stordalen Mire... | reverse complement strand
GTGTTGCAGGAGCATGTCGTACGCCAGCGTGGTGTCGCAGCCCAGGTCGTTGAAGTTGATCCCGAACCCGGTGCGCACGCTCAGGCGCTGCCAGCCGAAGCTCCAGACCGTGAGGCTCACCGGCAGGTTCACCGCTTCGGTGCCATTTGCGACCTGCAGGGTGCCGGTGTAAGTGCCGGCAATGGTGCTATAGGGCACGTGAAAAAGGACGTACAGCGACGAGCTCTGGGCGGGCACGGTTAGCTGTTGGCCAAAGGCGCGGGGTAGCAGCGGATCCGGGTACCAACCGGGCTTCGAGCCCAGGTCGGTCGTCGGGTGCGTGATGTGCACGAAGGCCACCTGGTCGAGGACGGAGTTGCCGACCAGCAAAGGATCACTGTCGCTGGACCAGGTCACGACGGCGGTGCGCTGCGTGGCGCCGTTCAGCCCGATGATCACGCCCTGGTATTCGCCGCCGGCCGCCGCGATACTGACGGATTGAGCGGTGCCGGGCTGCGTCGTCGGAAACACGCGGTCCAGCTCGCAGGTCGTCCAGACGCTCAGCGCAGATGATGAGCCGAGAAGGGCAAGCGACTCCCCGCTGGTCGCTGGCTCTGCGCCAACAGCCGCGTCGGCCTCACCGGGGCGGAGCGCTCCCCCAAGGCCGAACACTGCAGCGCCAGCCGATGCGGTACCCACCAGTCGCAGGAACTCAGCACGCGAGAGCGGCTTCATCAGGCGATCCTCCAATCAGTGGGCCGACGCTCGCTGGTGACGAGCGTTGCAGGGCCAGCCATGGTCGCCACGCCGACCGTCTACTGCGATACGGGCTGTTCCAAATGCAGGGTCTCCTGCAGATCTGCGTGCTGGATCGTGACGGTCTTCGCCACGGCGTTGACGCCGAGGACCTCGATCTGACCCCAGTCGGTGGTGAAGACCTGGCCGATCTGCTCAGTGGCGTAGACTGCGCCGTCGACCTCGAAGCTCGCGCTAGGCACGCCGTTGTTGGCGCCGATCTCCAATACCTCGATGCTGTGGCCTGCGGTGAGGCTCAGGGGCGCCTTCTCGCCACTCGAAGCGCCGGTGCCACCGCCGCCGATCCGCAGCACGTTGACAGAGCAGGCCGTGACGTGAGTGTCCTTCTTGATCGATCGTGTCGTTGATTTGGTGGCCCCGACCTCGAAGATCTTCTTGCCATGCGCACCGGGGAGCGTGTACCCGTCTGTCAGTTTGAACTTGATCCGGTCTGTGAAAATCCCCTTGATCCTCAGAAATGGTGCGCCGGGTGGTAAGACGTCGCCAACTTTGCAGTCAGTGAAGATCTCGTTGATGTCTCGTTTGCCGAGACGCACCTTGAGGTGCACGCTGGCATCCGGCGGCACAGTGGGACTCGGGCTCGGTGACGGTGACGGCGACGGGCTCGACGTAGGGCTGGATGTCGGCGTCGGGCTGGTGGCCGGGGCCGGGGCCGCCGTCGCCTGGATGAACGGGTCGCGGCTCGTGAACTGGTCGAGATCGGGGACCTGCTGAGCAGGGTCGCTCGCCACCACATCGCTGCTGGTAGACGAGGCCGCAAGCGAGGTGTCGGTCAGGCTGGCGGCCGCTAGCTCTGCGGCGTTTGCCTTGCCGCTCTGGTGACCATGCGCGGCCACAACAGACGCCGTGGCGATCGCCACGACCACCACTACAACGAGTATGGCGTTTGACTTGCTGATCGTCATCGCTTGTACACCTGCCCGGACATCCCTGGAGTCTTAGACAAGTTGTCGGCAGATGTCGTGCGGTCTTGAGAGCCGGACGCACGCCGTAACCCAGCAGGCGCAGTGGACCCTAGCAGATGGGATGAGAAGGCCAGCCTCCCACGGGGTACCGTGAGGTCCCCAAGAAGAGCCGGGCTCTATGGGCCCGAAGAGGGAGGCTGACCATGAGTGATCCTACTGCCAAGGGCGAGGAGACGAAGCTGACCGTGGGTCTCGATCTCGGCGACCGCCACATCCAGGTGTGCCTCGTCGACGAAGCCGGTGAGGTCATCGAGGAGGCACGGCTTGCCACCAGGCCGCAGGCGCTGCGCCGCCGCTTCTGCGGCGCTGACCAATTGCGCATCGTGCTCGAGGCCGGCACTCACTCCCCGTGGGTGAGCCGCCTGCTCGCGGAGCTCGGCCACGAGGTGATCGTGGCCAACCCGCGCAAGCTGCGCCTGATCTACACAAACGACTCGAAGTCAGACCGTGTCGACGCCGAGTACCTTGCCCGGGTGGGGCGCCTCGACCCGACGCTGCTTGCTCCCCTGCGCCATCGCGGCGCCGAGACCCAAGTCGATCTCGCTCTGCTGCGCAGCCGCAACGCGCTCGTACGGGCGCGAACCCGCCTCATCAGCCACGCTCGCGGCACCACGAAGTCGCTCGGTGCCCGCTTGCCCGCCTGCTCGAGTGAGAGCTTCGCCGCCAAGGCTGGAGCCTGCCTCCCCGACGAGCTGCGGCCCGCCCTTGACCCCGTGCTCGCCGTGATCGCCGGCCTCGACGCGCAGATCAGCGCCCTCGATGCGCGCATCGCGGAGATGGCCCGGCAGCGCTACCCGGAGACCGCCCTGCTCACCCAGGTGCCCGGCGTGGGCACGCTCACGGCCCTGGTCTACGTACTCACCCTGGAGGACCCGCAGCGCTTCCCAAGGAGCCGCTCGGTGGGCTCTTACCTGGGCCTGCGTCCACGGCAACGTGACTCGGGCTCTGCGCAACCACAGCTGCGCATCACCAAAGCCGGAGACGAGCACCTGCGCTGGCTGCTCGTGGGGGCCGCCCACTACATCCTCGGACCCTTCGGCCCCGATACGGATCTGCGACGCTGGGGTCTCGCTCTGGCCGCGCAGGGCGGCCAGACCGGCAAGAAACGGGCGGCGGTGGCGGTCGCGCGCAAGCTCTCCGTACTGCTGCTGCGCCTCTGGGTCACGGCAGAGGTCTACGAGCCCCTGCGCAATGCCAGGCTCCGCGGTGAGCTCCTGGCGGTGCCGAGTTGAGCGCCAGAAGACCTGCGGCGACCGACGACCTGAAAGGATGGCAGTGACGACAACCAGCAAGCGTAGAGACCGGAGCTGATCCCCGCCCCGCAGAGCCCAGGACCAACCGCCCAGGTAGCGACGACTGCGCCCGTAGCCTCGGCCCAGAGACAGTCGACGTTGACCGTCACGCAAGGCCGACTAGCAGATGGCAGCGTCGCTTCCCGGTCGGACCCCAACATGCACCGGACCCCGAGCGGGTTCACGAAGAGTGCGGATGGAAGCGTGGCTGTGGTCCGGTTCTCGGCGGCGGAGACGAGTACGTGGAGAGATGATGCTGAGCGGTAGACGTTGACAGCGGCTGGCCTTCTCATGGAAGGCTGCGGAAGAAGCCGGTTTCAGAGAAGCACCAGTGGTCGAAGCGGCCGAGGGATCAGTCAATGGGCGGGCTCAGTACCCCGCTGGCCCGCTGGCGGGCCTGTCGGGCCCCTGTTCTTGGGCTTTACCTGAGCGCCACAGCTGGCTCCGCCAACAGCGTTCGCAGGCGCACCAGGTTGTAGGCCGCGCAGGTGAAGGTAAAGAGGGCGCTCACCTTGGCCTGGCCGCGGTGGCGCAGCTTACGCAGCCCACCTGTGTCCTTCATCCAGCCGTAGCCCTCCTCGATGAGCTTGCGCCGCCGCAGGCTTGTGGCGTAGCCGGCGTGGCGGCTCGTGCGCCCATCGATGGCGCTGCCGCGCTGCTTGGCGGCCACGTGCGGGGTGACGCCCAGGGCGCGCACCCCGGCGACGAAGTCGGCTGTGTCGTAGCCTTTGTCGGCGGCGACGCTCATGCGCCCGGCTTTGCGGCGGCTGCGCTCCCGGGCCAGCAGGCGCAGGCCGGCCTCGCGCTCAGCGGTGCCGGATGCCTGGGTGAGCTCGCACTCGCAGATCAGGCCGTGGCGGTTCTCGATCAGGCTGTGGCCGGCGTAGCAGAGCTTGGCCTCCTTGCCACGCCCCTTGCGCGCCAGGCGCGCCTCGGGGTCGGTGGTGGAGCGGTGGCTTTGGTTGCCGCGCCGCTGCCCATGGAAGTCGACGTCGGGGTTGCGTGTGCCGCCGCCGGCCGGGGGCTCCTCGTCCTCGTCTCGCTCGATGGGCCGCAGGCTCTTCAGAGCGGCGGCCGCCTCGAGCAGCGTGCCATCGACGCTGAAGTGCTCACGGCTCAGCAGCTTGTGGGCCTCGGCCTGGTCGCGGATGGCGACGAAGAAGGCCTCGGCCACCTCCGTCGTGAGCAGGCGCTTGCGGTTCTTGGTGAAGCTGGTGACGTGGAAGAGTGGCTCGTCGAGGGGTACTCCGACAAACCAGCGCAGCAGGAGGTTGTATCTGAGCTGCTCGACCAAGCGCCGTTCAGAGGGGATCGCGTAGAGGATCTGCATAAGCTGCGCTCGCAGCAGGTACTCGGGGGCGATCGAGGGGCGGCCGCCCGAGGCGTAGAGGACCTCGAGGTCGGGGTTCATCGCGACGAGGGCGACATCGACCATGGCGCGGATCGCGCGCAAGGGGTGGTCGGCCGGCACGACGTCTTCGAGGTTCGTCAGGCAGACAAACCCCGACTGCAGTTGCTCGTCGCCGCGCATCCTTGCACCCCCTGGTCGCCTGCCTGGCACAGTAGCAGGTTCACGGGGTCGTGAGGGTCTTCCTGCGCGAGGCTCTCGGTGAGCTTGAAACGGGGCGTATTTCAGCAGCCTGCTAGATGTGAGCCCCCCTCTGCGCACACCCGCGACGATCCACGGCCGTGGGCAGTCGGTCGTCGCTCGGCTGCCGTCGCTTCCGTCCGCCCATCCAGCCGCCCGACGCACTCGGCGAGTCGCGCGAAGCGCGGTGAGCGAAGCGAGAGGGGCGAGGCCAGGTTGCTCAGGGGCGCGTTTTGATTCTCTCTCCCTATCCCACCTCGCATTGAGGGTGATTGGGCGTCGCCCATGCAATCGGCCCAGGACAGCCTCGCTGGGCCTGGCCTCTGTTCGACACGAGCTTAGCCCGCCCCTCAAGGTGCAGGCGGCCGGCCACGATCATCCCGATCCAGGTTCTCGAAGTGGTGATCATGCATCGTCGGCCGTGTCCACGCATTCGTCCACGGGACCTGCTGAAACTGGCGCTTTGCGAGTGCAACTGGTGATAACGGCCGTGGGCAGAACGTGGGCTGTGTGCTGGGGTTATGTGAGATTCAGGCCGACTGACTGCGACGCCGGATAACGACGCCCACCGGTGTACATCCTCGATGTCGGCCGCTATCGCGCCCAGCGCTGCCAGGGCTGCGGGAAGCGCTTCTGGGTAGAGCGCCGGCCGCAGGCGGTCTGCCCCACCTGTGGCGGCGAGCTCTACGAGACCGAGGAGCGCCGCCGCGAGACCAAGGGCGGCTTTGCTTGCCGCAAGGACTGCCAGGCGGCTCTTACCCGCAAGCTCACCACCTTGGCCGAGAACACCTACGTGCTGCCCAGCCACCTCAGCCTGCGAGAGTTCCTGCTGAAGGTCTGGCTGCCGGCGATCGAGAGTGGTGTGCGCCAGACGACGCTCGGCGGCTATCGCATGCTGGTCGAGTAGCACCTCGTGCCGCAGCTTGGGGCAGTGCAGCTGCAGAACTTAAACGCAGCACAGATCAACGCCCACTACGCCAGGCTGCTCAAGGAAGGCCGCGTCCACGGCTCCGGTGGCCTCTCCCCCAACACGGTGCACCACGTCCACGCCGTGCTGCATCGTGCCCTGCATGACGCGGTGCGGTGGGGCTACCTGCAGAGCAATGTGGCGCAGGCGGCGGACCCGCCGCGCTCCTCGGCGCAGCATACGGAGCTCGCCGTCTGGTCCGAGGAGCAGTTACACGCCTTCTTAGACAGCGTGGCTGATCAGCGCCTCTTCCCCCTGTGGCGTTTTCTGGCGATGACCGGCTGCCGACGCGGTGAGGCATTGGGCCTCACCTGGCGTGACTTGGACATCGAGGGAGGCCGTGTAGCCATCACGCGCGCCCTGGTGCCGATCGGCGGCAAACTCATCGAGACAGAGCCCAAGACCAAGCGAGGGCGGCGGCTGATTGCGCTGGATGCGGAGACCGTCGCGGTGCTAAGAGAGCAGGCCGCTGCTCAGCTCGCCGAGCAGCAGGAGCTCGGTGACGACTGGATCGACAGCGGGCGGGTGTTCACCGCCCCAAGCGGCGCGCAGCTGCATCCCGGACGCATCAGTGCCTTGTTTGCTCGCCTGGTGCGGGCTGCAGCGCTGCCGCCGATCCCGCTGCACGGGCTGCGCCACACCTACGCAAGCCTCGCCTTGGCTAAGGGCATCAACGCGGCCATCGTCTCGCGGCGGCTGGGCCACGCTACCGTCGCCTTCACCTTGGACATCTACTCACACGTGCTGCCCCAAGTCGATGCTGAAGCGGCGGAGCTCATCGCGGCGTTTGCAGAGCGCCAGACCTAACTCCATCCCGCGGCCGCCACGCCCGACCGAGTTGCTGGAAGCACAGACTCCCGAGGCGCGACGAGGTAAGCCCGCGGAGGTCCTTCTCTGGCCTCAACGAGGTCTCGAGAGCCTCAAAGCCGGCCTTGCAGATACCTCGGCATGTAGTCTCCCTCGACAACGAATATACCGGCGCCTGTCGACCCGCGGACACGAGAACCTGTCACAGAATCTACCGACGGCGCACCTACTGGGCATGGGCAAGAGAGCTGGATTCCTGACTGCGAGCCGCAACTTCCCCGGTGACGAGGCGGTCCGCGAGGCCCGCTCAGCTAAGACAACACTTCTGAAGCACAAGTCTCAAGAACTCTGGCGCCGAGCCGAAGAAGGTAGCGAGGTAGGAACAATTGCTCAACACGTATTCGAATTTGGTGCAGCAAGTGAACTTCTTGAAGGAGCGCCAGCCCACGCACCCGCACGACCGGAGGGATGTGAGGACTTGAGACACACCACAAGAAAGCTCAGGAATTCCACGCGCGGCTTCAGTATGGTGGAGTTACTGGTGACCGTGCTCCTTGCCGGGATTATCTTCTTGGCCATGACGCCGATGTTCGTGAGCGTGCTTAAAGGCACGTCGACCAACTCCCGCCGCGTCATCGCCACCAACATCGCTCAGGCGCAATTGGAGAAGATCCGCACGCTGGCCGCGAGCCCGTCGAGCTACGCCAACATCACAAACAGCAACCTGAACTCGAGCTCCTGGAACCCCTCGCTGATCACGACAACCTACACTCCTCCCGCCGGCGGCCAGCCGTACAACATCAGTACGACGGTTTCGACAGATGCCTCGACCGCTCCCTACAAGACCGTCACGGTGTCGGTCTCCAGGCCCAACGACGGCTTCACGACCAGCGTCAGCACGGTCATTCAGAACCCCAATCCCATCACGACGTCGTCGACGTCTGGCCCGACGGGTGGAAATGGTCCTTTCTCGCTGACGGTCGCATTCAAGAACTATACCGAGGTGAGCTCGGCGGGCGTCTACGTCGTGTATGTAAACACTGTCCCGACGCCTAACGTCACGACGACCGCCGCGCCGCTCAAACAGATTCCCAGCTCCTCGGCCACGACCTGCACCTGGACCAACCTGCCCGGCGGCATGAACTACATGTACACCGTCTACTGCAACAGCGTCGACTGGTCCGGGGCGCTCTACACTCCCAACTTCCATATGCTGAGCAACGGCTGGGTCAAGTTCGACACGGACCCCGGCGGGTCATGAGCCCGCGCGGCATGTCGATTTCGCCCAGCCGGCACGAGCGGCGCCAGGCCGGCTTCACGCTCGTCGAGCTCATCGTCGCGATGTTCATCATGGGGATCGTGAGCACCATGCTGGTGGGGACCTGGATCTCCTTGCAGCGCTCCGCAGACTTCTCAGAGCAGAAGAACCTGGCCGCATCCGCGGGGCGAGACGCGCTCGACCGCATCTCGAGCGAGCTTCGCGACGCCCAGCCCTGCGCCTCCAGCACAACGAGCCCCTTTTGCGTCACCCTCGCCAGCCCTTACGTGAACGACAGCTACGACTGCACGTTCTACACGCCGTACAACAACCCAAAGGCCGCCACGCAAAGTGGCGCTACCGGCCAGGCCCAATCGGTGCTGACGTCGATCTACCTCGACACCTCCGGAACATCGCCTGAGAAGAAGCTGATGCTGATACACGACACGAGCGGCAACGGCTCGTTCGATGCCAGCGATCAGGTCATGACGCTGGCCACCAACGTCGTGAACAGTGCGACGGGCATCAATCGACCGATTTTCAGTTACGTCTTTGACACCAACGGTACGTACAGCACGGCCAGCAGTCTCACCAGTGCCAACGCGGCCAAGTGTGTCGCGGTGAACATCGAGGTTGTTCTTGACACAAATCTGCTCAGCAAGCCGACGTACGTCGACCTTGTTTCGACGATACGTCCGCGTAACGCGAGCATGAACTGAGGGAGCAGCGATGCCGGGTCGCAAAAGAGAGGAAGGATTCGCGCTGATCTTGCTCATCGGCATCACGGCCGCCTTGGCGATCCTTGCCGCGGCCCTGGTGCTGATGCTGACAAATCAGCAGTGGAACACGGCCAGGGAGCGGTCCAGCAAGACCTCGGAGTCATACGCCGAGGCGGCGCTCAACAGCGCTGTCGTGGCAGTCGAGAACGACAACAGCTGGCTGACAACGCCGTTCACGAACGCGACCGAGATGAGCGCCGACTACAGTACCCTGTCGGGCGCGCCGACCGTGACCTACCAGATTTACGACAACCTGACGCCGATCAACTACGGCGTCAACTGGGACTCCAACGGCGACGGCGAGGTCTGGGTGCAGACCACCACCACCTACCAGGGCCGCACGACGACCGTGCGCGAGCTCGTGCAGTCAAAGAAATCTCTGTCGGTGATCCCCTTTTCGGCGGCGTGGACCGATACCAACATGACGCTGAGCGGCACGAGCAACATCTACTACGTGAACGCCGACGGCACCCCCGACACCACAGGATCACCCTACGCGACGACAGTCGAGTGTGGAGGGAACTTCACCGCCAACAGCAGCACTACGCTCGCGGCCCCGGCAGATGGCACCAACACACAGTCGGTCGGCCTGCAGGTCAACGGTTCGGTCTCGACTCCCGGCCACACGTTCACCAAAACGAGCGGCGGCGTGGGCATGCTCAGCGACTACTTCGACCAGGCTCACCAGGCCGCGCTGATGACCGAAGCCCAGACCTGTCAGAACAACGTCTCGTCGCTGTTCGACCTGAGCCCCGGATCGACGCACACTTATACCAGCCTATCGGCGTTGCAGGGCGCCATGACGTACAACTCCTCGACAAAGACGTACACCGCATCCTGTGATCTGGAGTACAACAACACCAGCGCCGCCCTCACGCTCAGCACGGCCGGCACCACCTACAACTTCCAGAAGCTGTACGTCAACGGTGCCCTCGCGTTGTCGGGCAACGTGACCTTCAACGCCACATCCACCTACGTGAGTGGCTCAGCCAGCGGTCCGACCGGCGGCCTGATGGTAAGCGGCGCCACTGCGGCGATCACCGACCAGTTCGGGCCGCTCTACTGTGCCCATACGGTCAACTGGAAGGGTGGTACGACGAAGACTGCGCCTGTCGTCACGATAGCCACGACCTCGCCGACGACCACGACCGCGAGCGGCACGGTCATGGCGAGCTCCACCGTGGCCGGCCCGATGTTCGCCAAGATCCTCATGGTCGACGGCGACAGCGCTGACAATACCGACTACGACGGTAGCAGCGGCCCGACCTCGCTGAATCTCGGCGACGTCTGGATCGATGGTGACGCCGGCACCGGCGACATCGCCGTCAACTTCTCAGGGCCCTACGAGTCGACCTCCCAGGCCTCGACTGTCATGTGCAAGGTCCTGGCCACGACGGAGCAGACCCACTCGAACGGCTACGTCAACTTTGGCACTCTCGCAAGCCCGATGGTCTACTTCATGCAGTGCGACAACGACGGCCTCTACAACAACACCTGCTGCTGGGACAGTCAGGGTACGTACTACGGTCTCATGATCCTGTTCGAGGCTGAGTGCTGGATCTCGGGATACGTCCCGACCGACGGTCACAGCTACTCGCACAGCGCCAACGCGCCTTCGGGCACGCCCCTCGGCAACGACGGTACGCACCCCAACGTGGTAGGCGCGGTCCTCGAAGGCTGCCCCTCGGGCGGCGGCGACAGCGGGACAGATCTCACGCTGTCGAACAACTCCAGCATCTGCTACAACCCGACGGTCATCAACAACATCGACCTCAACAGCATCTTGTCGACCACCATCCAGCCAGTTCCGGGAACGTGGCAGGAGCTGGCGGGGACCTGAGGTTGAGCGCACCCACAATATGCGGGAATCTCTGACGATCACACCGCCCCTCCGGTTGGCCTACCGGGGCACCGGACCTTCGCCTTCGTACCTGAAGAGGGGCAAATCCCGGCCCCCATCTATGCCCGTTGGCCAACCGGAGAGGCATTCACCCACGGTCAATTCGACCATGCTGTTTCAATCCTCGCTTGGTCACTTGTTCAAGCGCTAGAGGTACTCCTCAATAATGGCACCCGCTCGCGTGAAGTTCAATTCCCTTCCTCGGCCAACGCCGGCCTTAAGAAGCGGCAATAAAGCGCATCGGCCGCGTGACAACAACCCACGCAATGTGTCGGCGAAGAAGATGGCACTAACGTCAAGCCCAGTTCCTCGAGAGACCCAAACATCAGACGCCCCGAAACAACGCTCTGGATGAGGCCGAATCGATCTAGCCCACATGCAGCTAGCCGGCCAGTCGCGAAAGAGCAACACCCGTTGGCAGCCCAGACCCCTCGAGAACAATCTCATAATCCGCGATGCTCCTAGGTGCGATAACGTTTCCCTTTCTGGACACTTTGAGACGGGCAAAGAGCTCATGCGCCGCAGCGTTCCCAATTGCGCTCTCGTGACTGAAGACATAGAGCCCGCGACAGGCCATAAAACCCCGACTCGCCGAACGGTCGGTCTCCCACATAGCCTCAAGCGCCCTCCAGAATAGTGCGAGATCCTCAGTTGCAAGGCCCGTATCCCTAGCGGCTGCCACACTAACAAAGCCATGCCCACAGTAAAGGCCGTACGGCACAACCGCCTTGCGACCCATCTCTGACTCTTTGCCGCCATCGCCCCCGACCCGAGCGTCCTCCGCCCGGGTTACTGCGACACGAGTAATCGAGATATCCATATACGCGATCGGGTCAATTGATCGCGCGAAAGTGAGTTGTATGGGGCCCCGCACTTGGCCACAATTGACCCCCGTTGTCATGACAGCGCCAAAGGCGCGAATGTCGAAGAAGGTCCGACACATCCAGGCTCGGACCTTGTCTATTTCCTCGTGCGATTGCTTGGACCCCTTCGAAGTCAGCTCCAAGTCGTCGTACGCCAGCTGATGCTGCTGGTTCAGGATTGCCTTACGCTGCATGTAGATGGCAAACCCTGGCGAACCTTCAGCGGCCAACGCCACGTAATCGCGGACCTTGCGCTTGATGCACACGTCAGTGACAAGTCCCTGCATGGTCTCAGGATCGATGCGAGGCAGATTCCCGGCGTCAGGATCCCCATTGGGGTTGCCGTCCTGCACGTCGAAAAGCAGGATAAAGTCGTGACGCCGAGAGGGGTCCGTGAAAACCGAAGGGTCGGACATTCTTGTCTCCTTATCAGCACGACAACTACGAGGCTTCAGAGGCTCCATTCCGTCTCCAGTTTGCGACGCGCTGATGGTAGTAACCGAGCGCGAAGAGGCCCTGACCGGTGAGGTCGAGCACCGACGGGAACTGCTGCAGCGGCGCGAGGATCTCCTCCATTTGACGTTGGATATAATCGTAGACGACCGGCTTCGCGTGATGGAGCCTAGAAAGGTGGCCTTGGCCTCCGCGTACAAGACGGGGGAACACCGATAGTGGCGCAACCGAGGCCGAACTGTAAAAACGATTGGCAACGGTGGCCTTAACGGAGACGTCGCTCACCTGCGCTCGCTCCAGTACC
>Ga0302320_10023874_pt1 | contig 11971 bp, 11 predicted proteins | sample Bog_T0_3_FD_202130 | JGI IMG/M metagenome (GOLD analysis project Ga0302320, IMG submission 202130) | Peat permafrost microbial communities from Stordalen Mire near Abisko, Sweden - Bog_T0_3 | ecosystem: Environmental > Terrestrial > Soil > Wetlands > Peat | place: Sweden: Abisko, Stordalen Mire... | reverse complement strand
GGAGAGGGGCGCAAAACGGGCAATTGCGCATCGCCCACGCCCATTGATAGAAGGGTGCGTTCCCTGGTGCCGGGCCCGTAGCTCAATGGTTAGAGCCGACCGCTCATAACGGTCTGGTTGGAGGTTCGAGTCCTCCCGGGCCCACCAACGTTTTCAATATGTTGTGGTGATAGTGGTCGACGCTGATGTGAGCTGACCAACGATTTGACCAACGATACGGGCTTCTTGGTCCCAATCGCTTTCGCTGCGCCCTGCAGATAGTCGGGGTGATGATGCCCGTAAGTATCTCGCAGCGTCTTCTCTGACATGCCGAGAAAGCCCGCCGCATCCCACGTGCTAACCCCGATCTGCATAAGCCAAGTTGCTGCTGTGTGACGCAGAGTGTGTGGGCTAACCTTGCCCTCCAGCTTGGATAACGAGACGGCTCTTTTAAAGGCCGTCTTGACCGACTTCACTGGCTGCCCGTTGAACTCGACAAAATGCTGCTTCGCGATACCTTTGTCATGCCAGCGGCGAAGATGAGCGAGAAGGCGGGGCGGCAGAGGGACCGGCGGCTGCCTTTTGCTGGTCGCCTGCGAGCCCTGTGCGAGCCGGTAGAAAAGACCCCGGTCTAGGTCGACGAAGGAACGGCCTTGTTGCGCTACTGGAGAGGCCGACGCAATGGCCGCCGCCCTCGTGCCGGTATAAAGCCCAATCAGGATAAACCTCGCGAGATGACGTAACGGACGTTTGTCGGTCGGAAGCTTTTGGCCCTTATCTGCGCCGCGATGGCGGACTTGCATCTCTTGATGACGCCAGCAGGTCCAAAGCAGCTTGGCAGCCTCGTCTCTGGTCAACCATCGGGTGCGCGGAAGACCTTTGGCCGGCAAAACCACCCTGACAATGCCTCGATGAAACCCCTCGGCCGCGTGGTGGTTGATGGCCGCCCGCAAGTCCTCAAGATCACGCCGTGCGCCGCCATCAGTTCCCCGATTTCTCCCATATTCGCGACAGGTCTCGCCAGTCACATCGGAGAGCATTTTGCCGCCCCAAAAATTATTAAGGCGCTTCAATCGTTCATCAAACTTTTTAATGTTGACCTGCCGAGGTCGAGTATCATCGTCATAGATCGACAGGACATCAGCAACGTCTATCGCTTCGATGTCCCGCTCCTTTCTGGCAGGCTCGTGTTTTCCCGTAATGTAGGCTGAGAGCGCCTGCTGCGCTGCTCGATCTTCGCCCTTAATGCATCCTGTGGCGATGTGCCTGCCGCCATCGAGGATAATCCAGATCGCCTTTGCTCGGAGTTTGCCTTGCTTGTTCCTGCGCGCAGGGCGGAGGTAAAGCCGGGGTGGCTGTGTTCGACGCGGCATAGTTCTCTCATTCTATCGATGTTTGCTAACGTCGTGAAGTCTTTGCCTGCAATGCGCTCTATGACGAGCCGACCTCGAGCGTTTTCACGCCGAAGACCAGATGCCGTCATCGACCCATCCGGGAATGCAATCTTGACGGCAAGCGCGAGACGGAGTGGAGAGTCCGGATCGATAGTGTCTAGAGTCGGCGCCCGACCAGTATTGTCAGCGACTTTCATAAGGCGACAGAAGCCTAGTAGCTAATCAAAATCAAAATGGATCGAGCGGATTAAATGGCTTGTTTAACCTCGATTTTCTTGGATGACCGACCGCTTGGTTTCTTGCCGGGTTTTGCCCCACGAGATTGCGACAGAGCGTTGTTGATTGCGGTAACAACATTGGCGTCTGAAGCGCCATGGCAAATAATTGATATTCCAAGTCGAACAAATTGGCCTGCATTAGTAGTAATTTGGCGCTTATGGGTCTTGGACCCCTTATCAGTCTTGGAGCTCGGAACCTGCTTACCGGTAAGTCTTTTCCAAAGATCCATTAGCTCTCGCGTCGCCTCAACATAAGGAAGCGGCTGACGGCCTCTTTTTTTTGGAACTGCTTTGAAAACTGCTGAGTAAGCTTCTTGACAGGCCGTTATAACGTGGGTTGCGAGCTGGATCTCAGTGTTTAGCTCCGATACATCGCCACATTTGGTGCGCCCCGTGGAAACCAGGTAGGACGTATAAACCTTCCTAGCGTGATACAGGTCCAGTTGAGCGACGTCCGTCATAAGTCCGGCCAGAAGTTGCGTGGCCTTCGCGAGCTTTTCGCGACGCTCGTATTGATTGCCTAAATAATCAGTATTTTGTTTAAAGCCGGAAATATTAGCATGAGGCGAGTTAAATCGGCGTCCGTACAGACTGCCGATGCCTGAAAATTCAAATGCAAACTCGTGCAGGTGATTCTCACAATCCCTGTTGGCGTCAACTAGAAGCTTAATCATCGGTTCGATGATTTCTGGAAATTTATCTCTCAAACGTTGGAGTTCGCCGCTGCGTTCCATAAAGGCCGGGTCAGTTGAGTAGACCTTTGATAGTCCCTTTTTCAACTTTTTCATCTGATTAATTCCCTCACATCTTCTCGAATTAACGCGACGGTTTTTGCGTGCATCCTTGTCGCGCAGGCGTATGCGGATTTTATCGATCGTTCCGGTCGATACAATGGGGTCATTACGGCTCCATTCAGTCGTTTAACCGAGGAGACACTTCAATGAACTTCGAAACCTTCGGCGACGCCATCCAATGGCGCCGAATTCAGCGTAAAAAGCTCGCGGCGGGCAACAAGAGCCAGCGACTAGCTGCGCGCACATTAAAGAAATGCCGCAGGGGACATCGCTGCGGCACAGAAACGTGTCGCGTGTGCCTTCGCGAATTCAGAATCAACTGGACCGGCGAAGCGGTAAAGATTGTGCTGCAACGGCCCAATTGGACGCGCTGCTCCATTATCCCCGCTGGTCTGCTCGTGCCCCCCGGGCAATTATCGACGTTTGACCTCCCCGCGCAGATCAAGCGATTCAGAAAGCGCATCGCTAGGTCGGCGTTAAAGGGGCGCGCTGTTCTCGGCGGCCTCGACGTTTCTTTGAATCTCGAAAACAACGCCCTGGTTGGCTGGCAGTTTCACCTTTACATGCTCGTCGAAGGCGAGAACGATGCAGCCCTTCAGCAACAGGTAAAAAGCGCGTTCCCGCCGGAACAAACGGCGCTCCAGCCGTACGATTTTTCCGACATTGACGATCCTGTTGAGGTAGCTACTTACGCTTATAAGTCGCTGTTCAGCCGTCGTTCGGGCTTCGTCGGCAAGGACGGCAACCATCGGACAAAAATCCAACCGCTCAAGGACGCTGAACTGCGAGAACTTCTACAATTTTTGTCGAAACACAAAGTCGGCGCACGTTTGATACTGGCGGGCGTTCGGCGTCACGGCCAACGTCTAACTTTTACGGTCTCGAAGTCTTCCCCGGCGCCGTCAGTCGATCGCCGTCGGTAGGTAAAATAATTAGGTGAGTCGGCGTCGTATCATGTCGCCGACTCACCAGCACTGCTCGCGTACACTTGCCACCTAGGTGATCTCATTTCCTATGGTTTGGCATTCACCTGACCGTCATCGTCACCCGTGTGGCCAGCATTATGCCGCTGGTTCTTATCGATCACACCGACGCTAACTTCTTGCTTAATGAGATAGAGCTTCACTTCGATCACGCCACGTCCGACTGTCGAACCCCTTACGCAAGCTTACGGGTACAAAACGACTAACTATTCCATAGACATTTCGATCATCAAATTGATTAGATTGATAACTGAAAATTCTCTGAGGAACGATTAGATCCAAATTATTCTTGGCCCTGGTCATTGCGACGTATAAAAGCCGTCGCTCTTCTTCCATATCGTTTGCCTGGGCTGACGGGATGCAGCCGTCAACTACATTTAGCACACGGACGACCCGCCATTCTTGGCCTTTTGCGGAATGGATCGTTGAGAGTATTGTGTAGTCGTCATCTTGGTCGCGACCATTGGGTCTGAACGGTGTTTTAGTGTCGCCCGGTGGATCAAGCGCAAGTTCGGTTAGAAAAGAATCGCAGTTTTCATATCCGGCGGCAATTTGCTCCAATTGGGCGATGTCGGGCGCTCGTAGCTGTGCGTCGTCATAGTTATGGTGCAGCAAAGGATCGTACCATTCTCGAATATATCGCAGCTGGGACGGCCAGCGGTCCTTCGCAAGATGCATTCGACCGACAAGCCGTTTAAAGCTTGGCCACGCTTCTTTGGCGCGATCAGGTACATTAATTCGGGCCAGGGCCTTTTTGATATCTTGCCGGCCCTCAATGCCGTTGAGGATATTTTTCGCCGTTCCCGGCCCAACCCCGGGCAGCAGCTGAAGAACTCTAAACCCAGCAACCTGGTCCCGAGGGTTCTCGCACCATCTCAGAGTGCTGATTACGTCTTTGATATGTGCGGCTTCCAGGAATTTAGCGCCACCATATTTTACGAACGGGATCTTTCGTCTGGCGAGTTCAAGCTCTAGGGCCGCACTATGACTCGATGCACGGAATAGTGTTGCTTGAGACTTTAAAGGCACCCCGCCTTCTCGGGCCTCAAGAATTTGTTCGGCAACATATCGAGCCTGCTGCCTTTCATCGGCAACCATAGTAAGGAGCGGTCGCTGCGAAGATTTTCGCCGCGAAAACAAGTTTTTTGTAAATCGTTCCGCTGCGAAACCGATAACACCGTTCGAAGCGTCAAGAATCGGCTGCGTAGAACGGTAATTACGCTCCAGCGTGACGATCTTGGCCTTGGGACTGCATTGGTTTGGGAAGTCGAGGATATTTCGAACAGTAGCGGCTCGGAACGAATAAATCGCCTGTGCGTCGTCGCCAACAACCGTCATACCATCCCCATTGGGACGTAATTTCAGCAGAATATCCGCCTGCAGACGATTGGTATCCTGAAATTCATCGACTAGGACGTGGTCAAAGCGATTTTGGATGTCTTTTGCAATATTCTTATCATTCATTATTTCTAGCCAATGTAGCAGCAGGTCATCATAATCAATGACATTTTGTTCGATTTTCGCGGCTTTATAACCGCGAAACAGTCTTCGTAGTTCGTATCTCCATTGCCGACACCAACGGAAATGTTTTGAGAGGACTACCTTTAGGGATAGCTGAGAATTCACTACAAACGAATATATCGCCAGGCACGTGTTCTTATTAGGAAACGGAGTATCGGCATTTGAGAAACCGAGGTCTTGTCTCACGAAGTTCATCAAATCTGCAGCATCCGACCGATCTAAAATTGAAAAATTGGACCCTAGGCCGACTTGCGGTCCATATTCTCGAATAAGCTTGACGCCAATTGCGTGGAATGTGCCAGACCACGGCATATCAATTTGGCGATCAGGGGCGATTTCTGTAATTTGTCTCACTCGGCTGGTCATTTCTTGCGCGGCCCGACGCGAAAACGTAAGTAACAGGATGCGTCGGGGATCCATTCCGGAAACAACGAGATGGGCAACGCGATGGGCTAATGTTTTCGTCTTTCCGGAGCCCGCGCCGGCAATAACAAGCAGCGACCGTGTATGGGATATTTCACCATTTTTAAGTCCATGCTTTACGGCGCGGCGCTGTTGACGGTTTAGACCATGCAAATATTCGGATTTGTATTTTGGAGAAGACTTGTTCATTTGGGCCTTTCAGTAGCTATTAGTTCCCAATAAAAATTAGTGAATTCTTGCCGCAGCCAATGCGTGCAAAATTACTTTACAAGATTGTGTTTCTGTGATTCGGCGAGCAAAAAGGTGCGTCTTCCAGAGAATGGAGACAGCAGCGTGTGGTGAATGGTGCGGGAGTGAAGAAGAGAAATACGATTAGTGTTGCCAATCTTAAAAACGGACTTCTCGACTTTTGATCTTAAATCGTCGTCTTTGACATAATTCTTTCAATCTTTCGGCGATTAAATCGAAAATCTCGACGACAGATTCCTGATAATATTTTCAATAATTACTATGTCTTACTAGGAAATGACCCGGACGACAGGAATTCTCTGCGTCTCCCAGGGCGCTTGCCTCGACGACAATAGTTGTTGTGCCCACAATACGCTTGTCTGGACGACAGGAATTCTATGTGTCCTCAAGGATGCTTGCCCCGACGACAAGCCCAAATTCGGTGAAATACAATGGAAATGTAATGGTATCGCAATTTGAACAATTCCTCGGTTTTGCTGCAATAACGTCAATGAGTTCTGGGCGACAGGTTTGTCTTAAAATCTTGGTTCGGTGGCTTTTTGTTCGCTCGGGAAACTGCCTTAACGACTCACGGTTCGGAGAATGAAGATTTCTTATGGTTAGATGTGTTGTGTGATCCGAAAATATTAATCGGCCGTGTGAATTGTATTCTCACGGGATTACTCCATTTTAGTTGCACATCCCTTTTGCAAATATCGACGGATTAATCCTTGGGCCTGTTTAACGCGAATTTCAGGCCAAAGTAGCCGTCCTTTGGCCAATCTTCGAACCAAACCAATCTTGTAAATAACCAGTAGCGCAGGTCGCCAACAGGCGTCCTCGCTTACACAAAAAGGAAATGAATATGAAAAACAGAATAGTGGTGTTCTTTGGCTATCAGCGATTTAAATGCGTTGGGCGAGAAAAATACATTACTGAGAACGACAGAACAGTTCGACTGCTTGTAATGGAAAGTCATTGCCCAGATTGCGGGAATGCATTTCAACAAACGATTGCGAAATCACGGCTCATAAATAATGGATCTTTGAACCGACGATGCGAAGAGTGCAAACAGCCCGGCGTGGGAATATCTCCAACTCGGCGAAAATTATTTGGTACTTAATGGGCAGATAATCTCTGTCTGCAAAATACCAAATCACTGTCGTCTCAGGCGACAACGCTTCTACGCGCTAATTCTTGTTTGTCTATTTAAGTGAAAAGTCATTGCGAGCGAATTGCTGTGGTCGCTCCCATTCATTTTCTTATTTCAGAAAATGAGTCGGGATCCAATTAAGCGGCTCAATCGATTAATGCACAGCGAATAATTGCGCCTCGATAGAACGCAAAGTGTTGGGTGTTTTTATCAAAGAATGGCGATTCCTGCGCATTTAGCGAGAAAAGCAATCTTGTAAATAATCACGAGCATCGTTGCTCAATCACAAATCAAAATCAAACTCAAAGGAAGACAAAATGGGTGAAAACTCAAAAATCGAATGGTGTGATAACACGTTCAATCCGTGGATCGGTTGTCAAAAGGTATCGCCGGGTTGCGATCATTGTTACGCCGAAGCACAAAATGCATTCCGCAAGTGGAATGGCGGTACGTGGGGTCCACACGCACCGCGGAAGCGAACATCAGATGCTAACTGGAAAAACCCCATCAAATGGAATAATGATGCCGGGGTATTTAAAGAAGAGCATGGCCACCGTCCACGCGTGTTTTGCGCGTCTCTTGCCGACGTCTTTGATAATCAGGCTCCTTCGGCGTGGCGCCAGGAATTGTTTTTCTTGATACGCGAGTGCGATCGATTGGACTGGCTCCTGCTGACGAAGCGACCGCAGAATATTCTCAAAATGCTGCCCCTAGACTGGGGCGACGGGTATCCAAATGTATGGCTTGGGACGACTGCTGAGGACCAGCCGCATTTCGACCAGCGGTGGAAACACCTTCAGGAAATTCCCGCGATAATAAAATTCATTTCCTATGAACCGGCACTTGGGCCCTTGCGGTTGCCTTCTGACGGGCCATTCCCAAACTGGCTTATATCAGGTGGGGAAAGCGGGGGCGGCGCCCGGCCCGTAAAGCGTCGGTGGATTCGCGATATAATTGCGGATTGCCGTCAGCATTGCGTCGCCGTGTTTCATAAGCAGTGGGGGTCTTACGCGAATAATCCCCTCGTTGTGAAGTACGGCTTGAGTATCGATCAGGCCAAGGGCTTAGACAAATTCGGGAAGGGCGGCGGTTTGATTGATGGCGAATTGGTCCGGGAATTCCCGACGCGGCGAGAGTCTGCAAATCGGCAGGCGACTTGGCCTCTCGAATATTAATGTCATCAAGTCTCAATTCAACAACCAGATCGGGCTTTATGAAAAAGCCCGATCTGGTTCCTGCAAATCCCCGAAATAAACCCAATCCGTATATTGATCGATTCGAGCTAATTTCTCGTCCACCTCGGGCGACTAGGCATTTTCAGCATATTTAATAAATTCAACGCGACGCTAATTTAAATCAGCGCAATGAAATACGAATTACGCGCCGATCTGAATTAATGCGGAGAAACTAAATGAAATTTCACTTGGATAAGACGCTCGCTCTTTGGGCGGACGTTGAAGTTCAAATGGCAAAGATTCACTCGCCCAATGTTAGAAGGAAAATCTTGCTACAATCTGTCCTGTGCGAATTCGAAGAACAAGGCCTCGCGATGCGATATCGCAGAGCTAATGGCACGCTGGGCTGGAAGGCCACCCCCAAATTTAGTCAGCACTTATCCGACGCCGAACTCGATGCAACTGACGATTTGCAGCACGCCGATTTTTAGAAGCAGCCCATCTTTCTACCGTTCGATTTAAAATTTAATGGAGCTTTTGAAATGCTTTCGAGTCCAACTTTCTCTCCAGGCCTAACGCGTTTTCGGCTGCGGCCTAAAATGGAGTATTCGAATGAGGCGCTTGATGAGGATCTCACTCGCCTTACCGGCGCTTGGGCGGCGCTTCAATCAAGTCGTGCGCGCGATTCGGTGTATGAGTTTTTGACCGTAGTTTTCGACCTGGTCGATTGGTGGATGGCTGACGGCAAAGCCAAAGGTCGGGCTCGGCGAATACTAATTCGGCAAGGCATCAAACCGCCTGAGGTGACCGAGCCATTTGGCGCTGTGATTATTGCCGCTGCGCACCCAACAATTCTCGACAAACGAATGATCAGCAAATGGTCGCGGGTTTTGCGATACGCGGCCAGGTATAAAGACCCAGCACAGTCATTGGGCGAGTTTGTGAAAGAGCGAGGTGGGCTCAACGCCTGCGCAGCTCGGTATGCCCGTCGCCTTGGGCGAGGCCCTAGAGCACTTGTGAAGAAAGACTGAAAAGCTCACGAGTGTTCGGCCCGAAACACCCTTTCTTCGCGACTTCAGATAGTAGCGTCGAAGAACTTGTTCAGATAGCAGCGTCGAAGAACTTGCTCAGTTTCTTTACTGAATCAAAAATTTGATCCGGCTTTGAGGCAACCAGCAGAGAATCGTCTTCAAGTCCCCAGGCGGCGCCGAGCGCTGTCACGGCTGCCGCACGCGACGCTTCCGTGTCTTCCGGTTGGTCGCCGATGTGGAACGTTTCATTCGCCTTCGCTCCCGCTCGTGCCATCGCGGTCAGCAAACCTTCTGGGTCTGGTTTTCTCCGCGCAACCTGATGATAGCCGACGACGATATCGATCGGCCACTTGTGCTGCCTGATGAAGGCTCTGGGTACCATATCGGGACTCTTCGTAACGATGGCGAGGGTGGTCTTCTTGTTGTGAAGCGCAGCAAGAAGCTCTCCGATCCCGTCATAAACCTGAAGTGATCTGGCTTGTGCCATCACGGCACGCCAGTTTCCGGCGGCTCGCAGAGCTTTGACGGGGCTGGTGTCGACAAGGGTCTGGTCGAAATCGAATATGATCATGGTCAAAACGATAGCGAGCCTTGTGCGGGCGGTTCTTTGGTTGTCTCAGTCTGCTCTTCTTTCGGCCTTGTCGCAGGGGTGGCGTTAAGAAAGGCTATCAGTGCTGGTCCGTTCTCAATTGGCGTTGCCCATCCGTCTGCAATCATCTGTTGATTTCCGCGCGTCTTTTCTTCCGTAAGCCATTTTTTCGGATGGGCGACGCAAGCGAGCGGTCTATTCTGGTCTCGGGAAAATCGCACAGTGTGCATCGTGCCGCCCTTCAAATCGGTCTCGATGACAAAGATACCGTCCGAAAGTCCGCTCTGAATCCGATCGCGCTCGGCAAAGGCGCGGGCGGGCCGATCGGCCACCTTGAGGTTCGCGGATGAATGCCATTGCCGAAATGACTTGCATCGGGTTGACGCAAGCCTATAGGCGCGGCGTGCTCTCGCCAGTGGATGTGGCACTAGACGTTTTTGCCAACATCGAGCGCAATTCGGCGCTCAATGCCTTTCTGCCGATCGAGCGGGATGCGGTACTCGCGCTGGCCCGGGATTCTGAAGCGCGGTGGCGGGCAGGTGCGCCACTGGGCGCCATCGATGGGGTGCCTGCTTCGATCAAAGATAATATTTGGGCTAAGGGTCTGCCCACGCGCCGCGGCTCCAAGACGACCGACACATCGCCGGCACTTGCCGATTCACCGGCAGTCGCTCGCCTCCGCGAACAGGGCGCGGTCATCATCGGCAAAACCACTATGCCCGAGCATGGCTGGATCGGCGTCTGCCATAGTCCGCTGACCGGCATTACCCGCAATCCTTGGAACAGGGAACACACGCCTGGCGGCTCGACCGGTGGGGGCGCAGTGGCTGCACTGATGGGACTAGGGGTGTTGCACCTAGGAACCGATGGCGCCGGCTCCCTACGAATTCCAGCAGCCTTCACAGGGGTATTCGGCATGAAGCCGAGCTTCGGCCTTGTCCCAATTTATCCAACATCCCTGCTCAATGTACTTTCCCATCAGGGGCCGATCACCCGTACCGTCGCAGATTGCGCGCAGATGCTGTCGGTAATAGCGCAGCCCGATGCGCGTGATATGGCGGCCTGGAACACGCCGGCGCCAGATTTCACAGCCGGCCTAGACGACGGTGTGCGCGGTCTCCGCGTGGCGTTCTCGGCGAGGCTCGGCGATACGGTGGCACTTGACCCAGAAATCGAGGCCGCAGCGCGCAAGATAGCACACGTATTGGAAGGGCAGGGCGCTGTGGTCGAGGAGGCCGACCCGCCACTTTCCCGCGCGCGCGACCTGATCCGCTCGATGTGGTGGCAAGTGGCGACGGCGATTGTCGATGCGGTGCCTGCCGAGAGACGTGCCGAGATGGACCCGGGTTTTCTGGTGATCGCCGAGCGCGGTCGGAAACGTTCGGTGGGCGCCTATCTGGCCGCCTACGCCGCGCGCGCCGAGATGCACAACGCCATGCGGGATTTCCACGAGCGCTACGACCTGTTACTGACGCCGACAATGCCGATTACCGCACCTAAAGCAGGCCTCGAAATGCCTGAAGTCGGCGATTTCGGTGACGACTGGCTTAATTGGTCGCCCTACACCTATCCATTCAACTTAACGCAGCAACCGGCGGCTTCCGTACCCTGCGGGCTGGCGCGCAACGGGTTACCGATGGGCGTGCAGTTCGTCGGTCCCTTGCGGAAGGATATGACGGTGTTACGGGCGGCCCGAGCAATCGAGCAATTGCTGCCGATGCCGATTTGCCGCTTTATGTCGAAGCCAGTTGCCAGCGATGTGTCGCTCGAACCTACTGTGCTCTGAGGCGGCTATATCATGAGCCATATCATGAGCAAGGAAACTTGGGTCACGGACGTCAAATTTAGTCTTTCTATATGTGAAGTCTATCGTTACAAGCGAATGTGCGAGAATTTATTTGTCACCGACTCGTCATGATGTGAAAAAATGACGATTCGGTCCGTCAACTGATAAAGGACACGGTTTAAAAGTTGCGAAGCCTGCTGGCTGTCTAAATGTTCGGTCGGTTCGTCGAGCAATATGAGCGGCGAGTTGTTAAGCAGCGCTCGAGCGAGGTTGAGCCGTTGCGCCTCGCCGAGCGATAGCATGTCCTGGCTTATCCAACCATGAAGCCCCCCAGCGGATTCTATGCGATCCGCCAATTCGACGCTGGCTAGCGCTTGCCAGCACACGGCATCGGTTGCCTGCGGCGCAAACAAGTTCTCACGTACGGTATCGGACAAAATTGTCGCGTCGTGAAGGCAGAGATGCGTTAGGCCACGGCGGCACGACGCAAGAAGCGTCACGTGGTTGCCGGTGTATCGACCGTCATGCTCGTTGCCTATCCAGCCGGCAATTTGCTTCAGTAGCGTTGTCTTGCCGGCGCCGCTTGCTCCAATCAGGGCGGTGGGTTGTCCTGCGTGGAAGGTCATATTGATCGGTT
>Ga0302320_10023872_pt1 | contig 11973 bp, 10 predicted proteins | sample Bog_T0_3_FD_202130 | JGI IMG/M metagenome (GOLD analysis project Ga0302320, IMG submission 202130) | Peat permafrost microbial communities from Stordalen Mire near Abisko, Sweden - Bog_T0_3 | ecosystem: Environmental > Terrestrial > Soil > Wetlands > Peat | place: Sweden: Abisko, Stordalen Mire... | reverse complement strand
CCATCCCAGCGGCGCTCCAGAGCTTCGATCCGGCCAGCGTAGGCGGCCGCGGGACTGCTCAGTTTTCCGAGTCTGGCGCCTTGGATCAAATAGGCCCGATCATTCGAAACGAAGCCTAAGCGGCCATCCAACTCGATGCCGCCGATGCTGAGCCTGCGCGGACGGTCGAGCGCGTAGACCAGCGTGTCGTGACGGTTTTCCAGTTCGATGCGGAGGGCGACCACGTTGGGGTTGTCCGGGTCGAGGCGAGTTACCGACCTGATCTTCGGCGCGTGGTGGTAGGGTTCATGAACCACGACGAAGACGCTCCTGGCAGCCCGATGGCGGAGGATTACGTGCGGGAGCCGGGGCCATTGTTCGGATGGCGCAGACAGGCCGTCGAAACCGCTTTCGGCGAGCGATGGAGACGCTGCGGTGATGAGTTCGTAGCCGTCGCTCAAGGCGACAAAGTGACGCGTTCCGATGGCCGGATTATCGGGCCAGGAGTCCGGGCCAACTTTATACGCGCCATCGCTCGTGTAGCGCCCGGCGGCTTTATCCTTGATGGGACCGGCCCAAGGGTCCTTGCACGTGAACGTGAAGGAGAAGGCGGGCGGGGCGGGAGTTCGCCTGACGTCAAAGAGCAAACCGTAGCCGGAACCGAGGGCCTCGCGCTGGATAGTGGGCTCGGTCCATTCTTCGCCCGGGGCCATTAGGGGACGCAGACCGGGGACCGGCGTGGTCGGGATCGAGACGGTCATCGACTCGCGATGCTGCGCGGAGCCGTGCAGGTGGTAGTCGTGGAGAGATCCGCCGGCCACTTCGAAGACATCGATGACATAGGGCGCGTCGGAATCGATGGAATTGAGGATGAGGGTACGGGCGTACTGTTTGGCGAGGGGCGCATAGGCGCGGGAGGCGTCGACCCGGATGGCGGAAAGACCATCCATGAGGGGCGCGTAGAAATCGACATCGCCATCGGTGTTGGCGCGATTCTGGTTTTGCCGATCGATGACGACAGTCTGGTGCGCGAGGGTCATTTCGGCGTAGCGGCGCAGACGGCTCTTGTGATAGGGAAAGTCATCGATGAGCGAATGGCCGTAGGCGTAGATCTGAAAGGTGAGCGCGTCCTGGTGGGCGTGGTTGACTCCGTTCTCACTGAACTTGAGATGCACCTGAATCTGTTTGTCTCCCTCGCCGGCGCCGAGGATCGCGTGGCGCAGGCCTGGCAACAGGACGCTCGCGCTGCGGGCGGGCGGCTGACATTTTTCGCCGTAAGGAGACCACCAGGCGGGACCGAAGCCGGAACTGGAATCGTTGTACACGACGTAGCCGCCGCTCGGCAGGCGGAGTTTGTCGGCGACGGTCGCCACCGCGCGGTAATACTCTTCCATTTCTCTGAGCGGGGAGGCATTTGTAAGGTGAAGACCGTCGCGGCCGGTGAAGCCTGCGGGGTCGCTGTAGCCCTCCATTTTGCGGGCGCCCGGGAAGAAGGTGTAGCGGAAGAGAGAGGCGTAACCGGGGCTGTCGAGGAACATGCCGTCGCTGGCGGTGGAGTGGTGCGGTACATCGCGGATCATGCGATAGCAGGCGTGCATGAGTTCGGGGGATTCGAGGACCATGGCGCGATCGAGCATGTTGCCGATCGGAGACAAATTGCCGAAGAGACCGGTTTCGGGCCAGAGTGAGGCGCGGCGCAGCGGGTCGAGGAAAAGGCCTTCGCGGATTCGGGTTTTGGCGGCGGCGTCCAGGGAGGGGCTGGATGCTACCAGGTCATAAACTGCGAGGAGTTCCGCGGGAAGGTCATCGCCGCTGCGGCGGCCCCAGCGGGTATCGATGTAGCCATAAGGTGCGGTTTTGTTGAGGGTGGTCGTGTAGCGGTGGCCGTAGTCAGTGGTGAGGAGGTAATGAGGGTAGCGTGCGGCCAGGGCGTCCAGAACGCGGATCGCGGTACGCGCATAGGGCTCGTGGTGAGTGAGTTGGTAGAGCTTAGCCAGCGAGGTGAGGCGCGGGAGCAGCCAGAGCATGCGTGCGGTGTCGATGACACCCGCCATGTAGTAGCGGCGCTCCTGGCGGGCCTTCACTTCGGTGGCTCGGCGCTGACCGTTGGGATCGACGTAGTAAGGGACCCGGATGTCTTCGCCCTGCAGGTTGCGGAATGTTTCGGTGTGATCGAGCGGGCAGACCGCGTTGGGGAACACGGTGTTGCAGACCTTGCACCTGATCCGGTCGGGGTGGAGCGGGTCGAAGACGCCCGGGAAGGCGGCGGGTTGTTCCGGAATCGGCTGCGGGTTGCGCTGGGCACAAACCGGGCAGGCGTTGTGAATCCGCGGGGTCTGGTTGGGGATCAGGGCTTGGAGTTGGACATCGGTCAAGGACAGGAGGTCTTGTACGGCACGGGTCAGGGTTGGTTGGAGTTTAGGGTCGGCGGTGAGGCCGTGGTCGAGAACCGGGTGGGTGAAAGCCGGGGCCTTCGATGCATCCACGTGAGGCCCGTTTGGCGCGGTTTGTGCGCACAGAGTGGCACACCAGCATAGGGAGAAGAGGAATTCAGTCGTAGTTTTCATGGTCTTCTATAGCCAGCTAAGTTCGGTCGTTTCATAAGTCCGGTAACGTATACTCAAGTGTCGCGAAGGCCGGCTGAAAGCCGGCTGCGGCCATGATTGGCCGCCCCACAATACGTGACTGTACTTCCGAAGCGGTGTGTTAAGCAAGGCCAAGCGTCGCAGGACTTTTGAGCCGCACACCCACCTTGCCACTGCGGGCGGCTGCTACAGTAAAAGTTCCCCATGAGCGCCGGCAAGAAGTTCGACCAACTAGTGTCCATCATGGCGCGGCTGCGCGCCCCCGGAGGGTGTCCGTGGGACCGCGAACAAACCTTCGACACCATCAAACCGTTCCTCCTCGAAGAGACTTACGAGGTGATGCAGGCCATCGACGCGCGCGACTGGACGGAACTGGCGGAAGAGCTGGGCGATCTTCTTCTGCAGGTGGTGTTCTTTTCCGAAATGGCCGCCGAGGCGGGGCATTTCAATATCGAGGCTCCGATCGACGCGGTCAATCAAAAGCTGATCCGCCGCCATCCGCATGTTTTCGCCGACGAGACTGCCGAAACCGAAGGCGACGTCCGCAAACTCTGGGGCGAGATCAAAGCCAAGGAGAAAGCCCAAAAGGCTCAAGAAAGCCCAGGCGCCGCGGAAGCCGGACTCCTGGACTCCATCCCGCGGGTTCTCCCAGCTCTCGTCGAAGCGCAGCAGATCGCTTCGCGCGCAGCCGGCGCGGGATTCGACTGGCCTGACATCGGCGAGGTGCTGGCCAAGCTCGACGAAGAGCGCCGCGAGTTCGAGGCCGTGATGGAGACCGGCCCGCATGCGGCCATCGAGGACGAACTGGGCGATCTTCTCTTTGTCATCGTGAACCTCGCGCGCTTCGTCAAAGTCGATCCGGAACAGGCGCTACGCCGGACCAACGCCAAGTTCCGCACGCGCTTTTCGCACGTCGAACAGGGCTTGGCAGGGCGCGGCAAGAAGTTCGCCGAGACCTCTATCGGCGAAATGGAGGAACTGTGGCAGGAGGCCAAGCGCAAGTGAAGGCGGCCCACTCTATCGAAGTCAGGCCGCTCGCCCACCCGGACCAGTTCAAGAGCGCGGTCGAACTCCAGAAGACCATCTGGGGCTTCGACGATGTCGACCTGCTGCCGGTGCGCTTTTTCATCGTCGTTACCAAGATCGGCGGCCAGGCCTTTGGCGCGTACGACGGCGGCCGCATGGTGGCGTTCTGCACCGCGATTCCGGGACTGAAACGCGGCGCCCAGACCTACCTGCACAGCCACATGCTGGGCGTCTTGCCGGAATACCGCAACTACGGCATCGGCCGCATGCTGAAGCTCAAACAGCGCGAGGAGGCGATGGCGCGAGGCGTCCGGCTGATCGAATGGACGTTCGACCCGCTGGAATTGAAAAACGCCCACTTCAACATCGAAAGCCTGGGCTGCGTCGTGCGGCGGTACGTGCACAACCAGTACGGCGCCAGTTCGAGCCGGTTGCAGGCGGGGCTGCCCACGGATCGCTGCACCGCGGAATGGTGGATCGCGACGGATTGGGTCGAGTCGGCTGTCGAGCGCCGCGAGCGGCCCCGGCCGCCGATTGTGGCTCGCATCGCCATCCCTCGGGACATCGCGCGATTGAAGAAGGAAGACCCGCAGGCGGCCAGGGCGATCCAAGCGGAAGCTTCGGCGCAGTTTTTGACGAACTTTGAAAAGGGACTTGCGGTAGTAGGATTCGAGCAGTCGGAGACTGCCGGGATCTACCTGCTCGGAGAATGGACCCCGACTCAACATGCGAATTGATCAAATCAAGCTGCGGCGCATCCGCATGCCGCTGGTGCATTTTTTCGAGACCAGCTTCGGACGCACGTACGACCGCGAAATCATTCTGGTCGAGGCGCTGAGCGAAGGCCTCTCCGGATGGGGTGAGGTCACCTGTGGCGAGAAGCCTTTCTATAACGAAGAGTGGACCGGCGCAGCGTGGATGATCCTGCGCGACTACGCGGCGCCAAGGATACTGAACCATGAATTCTCGTCGGCCGCCGAGGTTGCCGCACGAACCGCGCACATCCGCGGACACCTGATGGCGCGCGGCGGATTAGAAGCCGCCATCTGGGATTTGCAGGCGCGACGCCATGGCCGTCCCCTTTATCAGGAGATCGGCGGCGGCGCGCGTAAGGAGATCCCCTGCGGCGTGTCCATCGGAATCCAGGATTCGGTCGAGCAGTTGATCGAGAAAATCGAAACCGAACTCGCCGCCGGCTACCAGCGCATCAAGATGAAGATCAAGCCGGGCTGGGATATCGACGTGTTGAGCAAGGTGCGCGGGCGATTTCCGGGGACCAGGCTGATGGGCGACGCCAACTCCGCGTATACTCTGGCCGACGCCGAGCGGCTCAAGAGTCTCGACGAATTCTACCTGATGATGCTGGAGCAGCCTCTCGCGCACGACGAGATCATCGATCACGCCGAATTGCAGCGGCGGCTCGAAACGCCCATATGTCTCGATGAATGCATTCGCAGCGCGCATCATGCGGCGCAGGCGATCCGCATCGGCGCGGCGCGGATCATCAATATCAAATTAGGCCGGGTGGGCGGATTCGCGGAGGCCAAGAAGGTGCACGACGTGGCGCAGGCCGCGGGCGTGCCGGTCTGGTGCGGCGGCATGCTGGAATCGGGTATCGGGCGCGCACACAACGTGGCGCTGGCCACTCTTCCCAACTTTGTGCTGCCGGGCGACGTGTCGGCGAGCCAGCGGTATTGGAAGCGGGACATCGCGACGCCGATCGAGACGACCCCACAGGGCACCATAAGGGTGAGTGAATTACCGGGCTTCGGTTACGAGATTGACCACGATTTTCTGAGGTCGGTCACCGTCGGGGAGGCGGAGCTGGCCTGAGGACCCTGCAATCTAAAGTCATCCTGGTCACTGGCGCGGCCAGGCGCATCGGACGCGACATCGCTCTCCGTCTCGCTCGCGAAGGCGCAACGGTGGCGATCCACTATCACGCCTCGCGCGAAGAGGCCGAACGCACGGCCGCGGGATGCGGAGGCGCGGAGATCTTCCAGGCGAATCTCGAGCAGGTCGCCGATATCCGCCGCATGTTCGATGCAGTCGGCAAGAAACTGGGCCGCCTCGACGGCCTGGTCAACAATGCCGCCCGCTTTACCATGAAGGACCCCCTCGAAATCAGTGAAGCCGACTGGGACTTCATCCACTCGGTCAATCTGAAAGCGGTGTTTTTCTGCTGCCAGAACGCCGCCCGGATGATGCGGCAACAGGACGGCCACGGCCGCATCGTGAACATCAGCTCGCTCGGGGGCTTGCGGCCCTGGTCGCAGCACGCCCACTATTGCGCGTCGAAAGCCGGGGTCATCATGTTGACCAAAGCGCTCGCCAAAGCCTTCGCGCCCGGGATCACGGTCAACAGCGTCGCGCCCGGAGTGATTCCGTTCGGCGGTACCGATGAACGAATCGAGCGCATGATTCGCGCGACTCCCGCCAAACGCGCCGGCACGGGCGACGAGATTGCCGATGCGGTGGTCTTCTTTTTGACGGCCTCGAACTTTGTGACCGGGCAGATTATGGCTGTCGACGGGGGATTGGGTTTGAAATGACGGCCGGCGCGATGTCAAGTCGTCGCGGTCAGTTTGGAAATCTTCCCGTCAGCGGCCACATAGACGCTGGACTCTCCACTCCCCCCGGTTACCCGCGGACTGTCCTTGAGCGCCGGCGTAATCCACTGGCACGGACTGGCCCGCGACATATACCTGGACGTTCCGCGCGCCCCGGATGCCCGTTCCGTACAGCGTCAAATTGAACCGGTCACCTCGTCCTCCACGCCCAACTTCCGGATGGCCGACGCGCGGGAGTTGGACCAGTTAAGTACCTGTTAAGGATTAGCCTTTCCAACCGCTCCTTAACAGTCGCGGCCCGGAACAAGGCCCACTGAGCCGCGCGCGTAAGCAAGCGGTCCCGGACGCGCCTAAGCTCAGATGGATTCAGCTCGTGGAGGATTTGGACGTTCTCTTGTCGTGTTTCCCACTGTAGATAAGTACCGCCATCCGGGCCGCCAGCAGCATCCCGATCGCGGCCGGCCAGAATGGCGCCAGCGCGATCCACGCCGCTCGCGGTTCCGGTGCTGCGCCCGCGCCGAAAGAATACTCGAACTCAATCGACCGCTGCGCCTCGTCCCGCTTCTGCCGCGTCACCACAAGCCCGTCCGAGGGAGCCGCCAGGCAATTCACCAGGTATACGCTGACTTGAGGCAGGTGTCGATTTTCGAAACGCAACGTATGCCCGCTGCGCGGCGTGCGCAGTTTCATCCGGATCGTGCCCAATCCCTCCCGCATGGCTTCGAGGGTCGGAAACTGGCTCTCGATCAAGGACAACGGCGCCGGAACGCCATCCACTCGCAGTTCCACCTCCCGTGCCACCCGGCCCACATAGGCCCGTTCTTCTTCCGGGGAAATCCGTCCGTCGCGATCCTGGTCGATCACAGCCATCAGTACCGGCAGCATGGCAACGCCAGGCGTTAACCGGATCTCCAGGTCAGTCGCGTCCCGCGTCACTCCGATCAGGGTGGCCTGCAGATACTCGTCCAGCCGGTGTGCGGCCGCGCCTTCAGGCAGACTCAGCGCGAGCAGCGCGCCTATTCCCATTCGCCTCATCGCCACGTTACTCAATGTGCGTTACTCAACGCCGAATCGATTTCTTCCCGTAATCGTTCGTCGGATCCCGGTAAATCGTATGGATGTGCATCGTCGGGTCGCCCCCAAGCGGCTGGGGCGCGTACTCGATCACCAGTGTCGGTCCCTGAATCCGGTAATAAGCCGGCATGCCGTTGGTGGTCGGCCCGCTCCATGCGAACCACGTTCCGGACAGATTCGCAATGATCTCCGCCATGCGCACCGCCGCTGCCCGTTCGTTGACAATCCCCGCCCATTCAGCCACCAGATCCAGCAGCATCGCCTGCTGGCTCAAGTTCATCGCGGAACACTTGAGGCCTTCTGGCTGGATCGTCTTTCCGTCCTGCCCGGGCCCCAGAACCAGGTCGGCCACCCTGTAATTGAGGATCGCCTGCTTGCGTTGCCCTTCGTCCAGCGCATTAATCAGCGCAAAGGCCTTGTCGTTCTCGGCTCCGAGCGGGCGCACGGTCTTGCCGTCCACCGTATACTTCGCGGGCTGTGCCGCCGTGAGACTGGGAGTGAGAATCCCATCGAGACCCGCCATGGTAATATTCAGCGCCAGGTGATGCCCGCCGAACTGCAGCATCCAGGGGTCCTTCACGGAAGGTTTGCCAAGAATTGAAATGTAGAACAAGTCGCGCCCGAACATCGACCCGCGCCCGCCGCTCGCGACTCTAAGCGCCTCGTCGCCTTCGACGATCGCGAGCACTTTCTCAAACCCGCGCTGGCTCAGCGTGGCGGCCAGCAACCCCATCGCCGCTTTTCTCTGCGGTCCGCTCAGATCGCCCATCTTCAGGCCTGCCCGCGGCACCATCGTGGTGGGCAGATTCGACCACTTCATGCGTTGCGCCGCGTCATTGAACTCGAACAGCACCTTTGACCGCTGTCCCTCGTCAAGCGAACTCAGGAAGTCGTTTGCACTGGTGACTATCTTGGAAGCGACACTCAAAGAACTCTGGGCTGGCGCCAGCCCGCAGCACAGAACGGCGGCGAGTACGCTGCGCTTACTCGTCCCAAGACGCGTTGTTCTGACCATCGGCGATCTCCTTAACAAATGGTACAGCGGTGACGTCCCCGTCGGCTTGAACCCGAGTCCGACTCAATCACCCACGTCCTGGATAGGTACCGATCTGGCCGAATTGCCGCGCCTGCTCACCGGTTCGTATCGCGCCTCATATCTCGGGTTGGCCAGGCTGCCCCAACTCTTCCGCCAGCGCCCAGCGCTGTTCAAAAAGCGCCTTCATGGCTTCCGCCATCCCGGCATGGGTAAAGACGACCGCGGTCCAATTGGGCTTCGAGATTACGGGATCAAGCAGCGCGATCAGGCCTTCGGTATCGTCGAACAACGCCAGTTTCAACGGCAGGGACGAAGCGAGCCGGACCTGGATGCCGGCCTCCTGATAAGCCGTCAGCGTCCGCCGCTGATCCTCCTGCAACATGGGAGCTTCAGCCAGGAACCGGCAGCGCAGGCCCCGGCGCGACGCGTCCACGGTCAAACTTTCGTGAAAAGGATCGGCCGCATACGGCGGGCGGAGAAATTCGAGGTATTCGCGCCGTGCCGCAGCCAGCATCCGCCGGAATTCCGTGGCGGTCTGCGCCGGATCGGTCACGATGCGGAGGTAGTCGAGCGTCCCCCGTCCGATCTGCCCTTCGTTGTACACGCTTTTGAGCTCGTCGATCAACCCCTCGGCGGCTTGCGATTGTTCGATCAGCTCGTGCTCCAGCGCCTGCCTCCGGCGCAGGATGTAAGACGGGATGGCCATCGCGGGCTCGACGGCGGAAAACAGTTTGGTCTTCTCCTGGACGACTTGCGCAAATCCCTTTTCCACCAGGCTGTCAAGAATCTCGTAAACCTTCTGGCGGGGCACATGCGCCCGTGCCGCGAGCTCCAGGGCCTTGAACTGGGGATGGCCAAGCAACACCAGATAGGAACGCGCCTCGTAGGCGTTCAGGCCCAGCTGCTGGAGGCGTCGCCAGGAGCGTTGATATTCCTGATCTACAAATTCTGGGGTCACAGACTAAACATTATCAGAGAATGTGCCGATTAACTGTTTAGGAGATCGAGATGCACCCGCTGAGCGGGTTTCCGGTAGATCGCCGGTTGTGAAATACGTAGAACCTTCGATATATCACCCGATAACCATTGGCATCGTTGACGCTAGTACTACTAGGACTCTAGAATCATAGGTAACGGGTACGTGAAAGGTGCGCAAGCTAACAAATGAGTACTAACCGAGTTCCGATTTCAATCAGTACGGCAACAGGTAGTGCGGGGAGTAGTAGTCGGCCTTCAACAACGCCCGTCGGGGATCCGAGCCACCGAATCCGAATTCTTATCGCGGACGACCATCTTCTTTTCAGAGATGGCGTGCGGAAGCTACTCTCAGCAGTGCCCGATTTCAACGTCGTGGCCGAGGCAGGGCACGGCGACGAAGTCCTGGAAATGACGGCGCGGCACCAGCCGGATGTGGTTCTGCTGGACCTTAGCATGCCTGGTCAGGACGGGCTGATCACCTTGCAGCGTCTGCGGTCCGCACACCCTGAGGTCAAAGTCATCCTTCTGACCTCCTCGGAAGAACGGGATGAAATGCTTCAGGCAGTGCGCTTCGGAACGGCCGGGATCGTTCAGAAAAGTACTCCGACGGAGCTACTGGTCAAAAGTATCCGCAAGGTCCATGCCGGCGAGATGTGGCTGGACCGGAATACGACCGCGGAGGTAGTTCGCCAGTTCGCCTCCAAGAACGAGATGCCCAAGCGGATGGTCGGACGGGAACGGGACTCCAATTCGCTGAGCACCCGGGAGCGCGAGATCGTGGCTTTGGTCGCCCAGGGTTACAAGAACAAAGAGATGGCGGAGAAAATGTTCATCAGCGAACAAACCGTGAAGAACCATCTTCACAATATCTTCGACAAGCTGGGGGTTTCCGACCGTCTCGAACTGGCGCTGTACGCGATCCACAATAATCTGCACCTCGGAGCTTGACGCTTTCGCGGCAAACGGAGCACCGGGGGGCTGCTGCACTGGAATTTGTTTGCAACCCGAAGGTCCGGTTGGGGTTTCGCATTAGTCCATCGATTGATATAATCGAACTCGTTAAGGAGAGCACATTTTTCATGAGCACAACCGTGGTACAGATCATCTGCGGGGTCCTCGCAGTAGTTCTGGTTGGAATCGTCATCATGCGCCGTAAGGGCAAGAAGAAAGACGAAGACGAGGATTTCTAGAGTCACGCGCCCGGTGTCAAATGTGCCCCACAGAACTACCGCGGACAACGGGGCGCATCCGGTGGGATACCGCCAGAACGTTCCAGGTTTTCGCGCGCTTCCCTGAGACACGGATCCGCGTCTAGGGCAGAGAGAAAGTCGCGACGCGCGGCTGGAGTCTGGTTCATCGCCAGCAAGACCGCTCCTCGATTGTTGAGCGCATGCGCTTCGCGCGGCGTTAGTGCTAGCGCCCGTCCTGCTTCGGCCAATGCCGCGGAGGGACGATTGAGTTCCAGATTGACTCGCGCCAGTTCGGTCGGAATCCCGGGATCGTCCGGAGCTACGCGTTCGGCATCCTGGAGAAGTGTTACGGCCCGCTCAGGCGGTAGGGCGCGCGAAAGCTGGATCGTCGGGCGGACCTTGCCGGGAGCCAGTTCCACCGCTTCGCTCCACAAACGTTCGTCGGACGCCCAGACATAGGTGCGTCCCAGCGACAGAACAGCCAGTACGCAAGGGACCATCACCATCCAACGCGCCCGCAATGCCGGCAACAGCAGCGCTATCGCCGGAGCGAACGCCAGCATGGGGAGGTACATCCGGCGGTCGGCGGCCAGATCCGCGGCCGGAAAGATCGACGAGCTGGGAATCAACAGGACTAATCCCGCCAGAATCCAGAATGCCGGCGGTAATTCCCGAAACCGCCTCGCCGCGGCGGCCATCAAGCCCAACAGAACCGCCCACGCTGCGAGTCGCCAGCCAAAGGCCGGACTGGGAATCTGCGGATCCACCGAGAATAGCCACGGAACAACCAGCAAACCGAAATACCGCAGGATGGCAATTCCCTGTTCCGACAGGTATCCCAGCGGCGAGATTCCCGCATTCACGCCGATATTCTTCATCCCCGTGGCCTCGATCGCGGCAATGACGCGGACCCCGGCCAGCAGCGCGATCCCGAAACTGGCGGCGAGCGGAAGAATACGCCTTCTCATCTGTCGGTGCCACATCGAGTAGAGCGCCAGAACCAGCGGCACACTCACGCATTCTTCTTTCGAAAGGATGGCGAGCGTAAACCAGGCCACCGCAATCCAGCTCCGGTTCCGCATCCAATCTTCCAACGCGAGCAGGCTGAATAGCGTGCAGAGCAAAATGGCACGCGCGTACACGTAATCCACCGCCTCGGATTGGATGGGATGCAGCGCGAAGATCAGCGCTCCGAATAGTGCGGCTTCCGGCAAGAGGCGGCGCAGCAGCCGATAGAGCACCAAAGCGCAGCCGGCATGCAGCGCCAGGTTCACAGTATGCCACAGCAGCGGTTCCCGTCCGGCGAACCGATAGTTCAGCCAGAAAGTGAACCACGTGAGCGAACGCGTCTGGTACAAGCCCCAGCAGCGCGCCCAGCCGCCGGGTGAGACGATCGCCGTATCTTGCAACATGCCGTAATCGTCATAGTGGAAGCCGGAGAAAAGCGATCCGCCAAACGCCGCCACCGCTGCCAGGATGACCCACATTTTCGCGTCGCGCCGCCGAGCGGAAACCATACGCCTCATCCTATCGTG
>Ga0302320_10023871_pt1 | contig 11973 bp, 8 predicted proteins | sample Bog_T0_3_FD_202130 | JGI IMG/M metagenome (GOLD analysis project Ga0302320, IMG submission 202130) | Peat permafrost microbial communities from Stordalen Mire near Abisko, Sweden - Bog_T0_3 | ecosystem: Environmental > Terrestrial > Soil > Wetlands > Peat | place: Sweden: Abisko, Stordalen Mire... | reverse complement strand
GGTCGCGGTGGCGGCGGTTTCCGCACCTACGCGGGCGAAGGCGAGGATGAAGCCGACTTCGGTCCGGAAAGCCGGGATGTGGAAGCCGATCTCCTGGTAACGCTGGAGGAGGCGGTCAAGGGGGCCAATCGCAAGATTACTCTCCGCCGTTCCGGGCTGCCCGGGAAGCCCGAGCGTCTGGATACCTACCAGGTGAAAATTCCCGCCGGCGTGCACGAGGGCCAGAGGATCCGCCTGGCGGGCCAGGGCTCGCCCGGGCCGGCCGGCCGGACCGCCGGGGATCTCTATTTGCGGGTGCGGCTGGCCAGCCATCCCGATTTCCGGGTGGAAGGCGCCGATCTTTATTTCGACCTCGACTTGGCGCCCTGGGAGGCGGTCCTGGGGGTCGAAGCGCGCATCTCCACCCTTGATGGCACCACCACGGTGAAAGTGCGCGCCGGGGCGGCCAGCGGCAGCCAATTGCGGCTGCGCGGCCTGGGTCTGTCCAAGGCCGAAGGCGGCCGGGGCGACCTCTACGCCATCATTCGGGTCCAGACCCCCACCGTGGTCACGGAGAAGGAGCGGGAACTTTGGGAGCAGCTGGCGAAGACCTCGAAGTTCAATCCGAGAGAGTAGCCTGGCGGGAAAGCTTGCCGGGTTTGGGTCCCCGCCAGCTCCAATTGCGGATTTCTGGCATATCCTGGCCGTAGCGCGTCACGTAGGCTTTGTGGTCGAGGAGCTTGTTGCGGAAGAGCTGCTTGGCGTAGGCGCCCTTGGTCCCGAGGCTGGCCACCCGGTCGATGACGTCCGAGGCGAGATGGAAGCGATCGAGGTCGTTGAGCACCACCATGTCGAACGGCGTGGTCGTCGTGCCTTCCTCCTTGAAACCGCGGACGTGGAATTCGTCATGATTGGTCCGCCGGTAGGTCAGGCGGTGGATCAGGAGCGGATAGCCGTGGAAAGCGAAGATGACGGGCTTGTCCTTGGTGAAAATGCCGTCGAAGTCGGCGTCGGAGATGCCGTGGGGGTGCTCGCTTTTGGGCTGGAGGGTCATGAGATCGACCACGTTGACCACGCGGATCTTGAGCTTGGGGAAATGCTCCCGCAGCAATTGCACGGCTGCCAGGGTCTCCAGAGTGGGGACATCGCCGCAGCAGGCCATGACCACGTCGGGTTCTCCGCTGCCGTCGTTGCTCGCCCACTCCCAAATGCCTAGGCCCGCCGTGCAGTGCTTGACGGCCGCATCCATGTCGAGCCACTGCCATTCCGGCTGTTTGCCCGCCACGATCACGTTGACGTAGTTGCGGCTGCGCAGGCAGTGGTCGGTGACGGAGAGAAGCGTGTTGGCATCCGGCGGCAGGTAGATGCGAATCAGGTCGGCGCTCTTGTTCGCCACGTGATCGATAAAGCCGGGATCCTGATGGCTGAAGCCGTTGTGGTCCTGGCGCCAGACGTGAGAGGTCAGGAGGTAATTAAGCGAGGCGATCGGACGGCGCCACGGAATGAGGCGCGAGACTTTGAGCCATTTGGCGTGCTGGTTGAACATCGAATCCACGATGTGAATGAAGGCTTCGTAGCAGGAGAAGAAGCCGTGGCGGCCGGTCAGCAGGTAACCCTCGAGCCAGCCCTGGCACTGATGCTCGCTCAGCATTTCCATCACCCGCCCGTCGGGCGCGACGTGATCGTCCTGCGGGATAATTTCCGCGGTCGAGCAACGCTTGGTCACCTCGAAGACCGGGCCCCACCGGTTGGAGGCCGTCTCATCGGGGCTGAACACCCGGAAATTGGCCGGGTTGAGTCGGACCACGTCCCGAATGAAAGCGCCTTGGATTCGGGTCGATTCGGCGACCGCGCTGCCGGGCCGGACGACTTTGACCGCGTAATCGCAAAAATCGGGCAGCGCGAGGGCGTGCAGCAACAGGCCGCCGTTGGCGTTGGGGTTGGCGCCCATCCGGCGCGGGCCAACCGGTGGGAGGGCGGCCAGGGCCGGGACCAACCGGCCTTGCCGGTCGAAGAGTTCCTCCGGCCGGTAGCTTTTCATCCATTTTTCCAGCAGGCGAATGTGGGCGGGATGCTGGTCGAAGTCGGCCAGGGGAACCTGATGGGCGCGGAAAGTGCCCTGGATTTGGACGCCGTCGACCTTGTCCGGTCCGGTCCAACCCTTGGGGGTGCGCAGGACGATCATGGGCCAGAGCGGCCGCTTACTGAAGCCTTGGGCCCGGGCCTGGCGCTGAATGCGGCGGATTTTGGCCAGACAGCCGTTCAAGGCGGTGGCCATGGCCTGGTGCATCGGCAGCGGGTCGTCGCCGGCGACGATGACGGGCTGATAGCCGTAACCCTTGAGCAGGGAAATGAGTTCGGCCTCGGGGATTCGCGCTAGGACGGTGGGCCCGGCGATCTTGTAGCCGTTCAGATGGAGGATGGGCAGGACGGCGCCATCCCGGGCGGGATTGAGGAATTTATTGGAATGCCAGCTGGTCGCGAGGGGCCCGGTTTCGGCCTCGCCGTCGCCGATCACGCAGGCGACGAGCAAGTCGGGATTGTCGAAGGCCGCGCCGTAGGCATGGGCCAGGGAGTAGCCCAATTCCCCGCCTTCGTTGATCGAGCCCGGCGTCTCCGGAGCGGCATGGCTGGGAATACCGCCGGGAAAGGAAAACTGGGTGAATAGACGCTTCAGTCCCTTTTCGTCCCGCGAGACATTGGGGTAAAGTTCACTGTAAGTGCCCTCGAGGTAGGTATTGGCCACGATGCCGGGTCCGCCGTGGCCGGGGCCGGTGACATTGATGACGTTGAGGTCGTGTTCGACGATGAGGCGGTTGAGATGGACGTAGACAAAGTTCAGTCCGGGCGTCGTGCCCCAGTGGCCGAGGAGACGGGGCTTGATGTGCTTGAGTTCGAGCGGACGGCGCAGGAGCGGATTGTCGTAAAGGTAAATCTGGCCGACCGACAGGTAGTTGGCCGCCCGCCAGTACGCGTGCATTTTTTGCAGGAGTTCGGGTCTGAGCGGCCCCGGGGCGGATGGCTTATTTTTGGATTTCATGGCGTGATTTACGGAAAGCTAGCCGGCGCGCAGCACGCGCCGGACGTGGTAGGCAATGCGGGCCTCTTCATCGGTGGGTATGACCCGGACGGAAACCTGGCTGCGGGGACCGGAAATGATTCCTTTCCCTCGGCGGTTTCTGCGGGGATCGAGGGCCAACCCGAGAAACTCCAGGCCGGCGCAGATGCGTGCGCGCACGATTGCCGAGTGCTCCCCGATGCCGCCGGAAAACACCAGGGCGTCCACTCCCCCCAGGGCCGCGGCATAGGCTCCGATCCATTTTTTGACCTGGTAGCAGAAGACCGCCACCGCCTGGGCGGCGCGCGGGTCCTTCCGCTCGATCCGCAGTAGGTCCCGGACGTCGGAACTCGTGCCGGACAGGCCGCGCAGGCCCGATTCGGTGGTGACCATGCGATTGAAAGCGGCAACGCTCATGCCCTCCGTCTCCTCGAGATAGCGGACCAGCCCGGGATCGAGATCGCCGGAACGGGTCGCCATCGGGATCCCGGCGGCCGGGGTGAAGGCCATGCTGGTGTCGCGCGAACGGCCGCGGTAGACGGCGGCGAGGCTCGCGCCACTGCCGAGGTGGGCGAGAATCACCCGGCCTTGGGCGAGGCGGGCCCCGGCCTGGCGGCGCAGCTCCGACAAGAGAAATTCGTAGGACAGCCCGTGGAAACCATAGCGGCGGATGCCCCTTTTCTCGTAGCGGCGGGGAATGGGCAGCAGCCGGGCCACCGCCGGCAGGCCGGAATGGAATGCGGTGTCGAAGCAAGCCACTTGGGGCACGCCGGGAAATTGCTCTGCGACGGCCTCGGCCAAGGCAATCTCGTCCGGCAGGTGTTCCGGATCCATCGCGATGAGGCGGTGCAGTTGGGAGAAGACGGCCGGAGTGAGGAGTCGCGGGGCCCCGCCCTGCGGACCGCCATGGACGAACCGATGCCCGACCGCCTGGATCGCGCCGGCCCCGGCCTGCTCCCGCACCCAGGCGAGGACCGCATGCGCGGCCGCCCGGTGGCTGGCGGCGGCCACGGTCCGGGTGATGGCGCGGCCCGCCCCCGGGACTGTGCTCACCAATTGGGGGCGAGGAAGGCCGATGCCTTCCAGCCGGCCGGCGAGCAGGCGCCGACCCGACCGTCCAGCGGCGAACAGGGCGAACTTGATGCTCGAAGAGCCTCCATTGATGGCCAGGACCGATGGTTGGCCTGGCCTCCGCCGGTTTCGTTTCATGAGGCTGATGCGTTAAGATATGCCATTAGGCCCGGAAAGCACGTGGATTTGCCGTTACATTCTGGCGCGTCTTGCGCTTCGAGGCAAAACGGATTTACTCCCCTCACTTCTCCCTCCTGCTCATGACGACCACCGAACGCCTGCTGGGTGACAAAGCTAAAGAATTGCTCGGCTTCAAATCCCCCAAAGTTGCGAAGACCCACCTGCATCTGCCCGGTCCGGATTTTATCGATCGGATCTATGCCGCTTCCGACCGCAACAACCGGGTCCTGGTCAATCTCCAGCGCATTTTTGGCCATGGCCGTCTCGCCGGGACGGGCTATCTGTCGATTCTGCCCGTCGATCAGGGCATCGAGCATTCCGCCGGGGCGAGTTTCGCCAAGAATCCCATCTATTTCGATCCGGAGAACATCGTGCGCCTGGCCGATGAAGGCGGCTGCAATGCCGTCGCCTCGACCTTCGGCGCGCTCGGGGCCCTGTCCCGCCGCTACGCCCACCGCCTGCCCTTCATCGTCAAGCTCAACCACAACGAACTTCTCACCTACCCGAACAAGTTCGATCAAATCATGTTCGGCACGGTCCGCGAGGCCGTGGACATGGGGGCTGCAGCGGTCGGCGCCACGATTTATTTCGGGTCGCCCGAGAGCGACCGCCAGATCACGGAGGTTAGCCAAGCCTTCGCCCTCGCCCACGAGGCGGGCTTGGCCACGGTGCTGTGGTGTTATCTCCGCAACAATGCCTTCAAAAAGGACAAGGACTATCATCTGGCGGCCGACCTGACCGGCCAGGCCAACCATATCGGCGTCACGATCCAGGCCGACATCATCAAGCAGAAACTGGCGGAGAACAACGGCGGCTACAAGGCGCTTAACACCGGCGGTTCCAGCTACGGAAAATTGGACGAGCGGATCTATACCAAGCTTTCCAGCGACCATCCGATCGATCTTTGCCGCTACCAGGTGCTGAACTGCTTCAGCGGCCGGGCCGGCATGATTAACAGCGGCGGGGCCTCTTCCGGGGCCAACGACCTGGCCGAAGCCGTCGAGACTGCGGTGATCAACAAGCGGGCGGGCGGCACCGGCTTGATTTCCGGCCGCAAATCCTTCCAGCGGCCGATGAAGGACGGCATCGCCCTGCTCCATGCGGTCCAGGATGTCTATCTGGATCCGACCGTGACAGTGGCCTGAGCCCGCGCCGGCGAAGGGCGCTTGCACCGGGGGGCGGACCTGGCCTAGGATTCCGACCCCATGAATGCTAAGTTTGCCGATTACGCCCACCCCGAGGCGCTGGTTGACGGCGCCTGGCTCCAGGAGCATCTGACCGACCCCTCGCTGCGCATCGTCGAGAGTAACGAGGACGTGCTGCTTTACGACACGGGCCATATTCCCGGGGCCGTGCATATTGATTGGCGGGGTGATCTGCAGGACAATACGGTGCGCGATTACATCGCGCCGGAGAAATTCGCCGAGGTCTGCAGCAAGAACGGCATTACGCCGCAAACCACGGTCGTCTTTTACGGCGACAAGGCCAATTGGTGGGCGACCTATGCCCTGTGGGCCTTCCGGCTCTTCGGGCACGACAAGGTCAAGATCCTCGACGGCGGCCGGGACAAATGGAAGGCGGAGAACCGCCCAATGACGCGGGAGAAGCCGACGCCGGCCCGGACGCAGTACCCCGTGCCGGCGGCGCGAAAGGACGCGGAGATCCGGGCCTTCTTCGAAGACGCCCTGGCTTTTTCCAAAGCGCACAAACCCCTGATCGATGTCCGCTCGCCCAAGGAATACACCGGCGAGACGACGCACATGCCGGAGTATCCCCAGGAAGGCGTTTTGCGCGGCGGCCATGTGCCCGGCGCCCGCAGCGTTCCCTGGAAAACGGCGGCCAACGACGACGGCACCTTCAAGTCCGCGGCGGAACTGAAAAAGATCTACACCGAGAACCTCGGCCTCGAGCCCGCCTCCGAGATCATCGCCTATTGCCGGATCGGCGAACGCTCGAGCCACACCTGGTTCGTCCTGACCTATCTCCTCGGCTATACCAAGGTCCGCAACTACGACGGTTCCTGGACGGAATGGGGCAACCGGGTGCGGGCGCCGGTGGCCAAGGGCGATCAACCCGGCTGAGCGGGCGATGTCGTTGGGCTATCCGCCGCCGCTGGCCGAGATCGTCGAGTTTTTCGACGGCCTGGGTGAGGACGAGAAACGCGAGAATCTCATCGCCTACGCCGATGCGGCCGAGGGCTGCGGACCGAAACCGGGCGAAGGCTTCGATCTGACGGACGAGCGCAAGGACGAGGAATGCACCGACACAGTCGGGGTCTTTCTCCGGGTCGACCCGGCCACCCGAGCGGCCCATTTCCGCATTCGCCTGGGGCCCCACGTCCAGACGCTGACGAAGGCCATGGCGGCCATCCTCTGCAAGGGCCTGGACGGGGCCACTCCGGAGCAAATCCTGGAGGTGGCGCAGGATTTCGTCCCGCGCATCGTCGGCGGCAACCTGGTGCGGGTGCGCAGCCAGACCGTCTATTACATCCTCACCCGCCTCAAAGGGGCCTGCCAGGTTTGGTTGCAGCGCGAACGCGCCGCCCGATAATCTCATGAAGAACTACCATATCGCTACCATCGCCGGCGACGGCATCGGCCTCGAAGTCGTGCCTGAGGGCATCCGGGTCCTGGAGGCCGCAGCGCGCAAGCATGGCTTTGCCCTTACCTGGGATCAACTCCCGTGGAGCTGCCGCTACTATGCGGAAACGGGGCGAATGATGCCGAAAGACGGCTTCGAGCAGATCCGGCACCACGATGCCATCTTTCTGGGCGCGATCGGCTGGCCGAGCGTGCCGGATCATATCTCGCTGTGGGAGCTGCTGATCCCCCTGCGCCGGAATTTTCGGCAGTACGCCAACGTCCGCCCCGTCCGGCTGCTGGCCGGAGCGCGCTCTCCCCTCCGCGACCGGACCCCCGCCGAAATCGATTTTGTGATCGTGCGGGAGAACAACGAGGGCGAGTACTCCTCGATCGGCGGACGCATCTACGAGGGCACGGAGAACGAGATTGCGATGCAGGAGTCGGTCTTCACCCGCCGCGGGGTGGACAAGATCATTCGCTTCGCCTTCGAATTGGCCAAGACTCGGCCGAAACGCCACCTCACCTCGGCGACGAAGTCGAATGGCATCACCATCACCCTCCCCTTCTGGGACGAGCGGTTCAAGGCGGTGGCGGCGGGCTACAAGGACGTCCGCACCGATCAATTCCATATCGACATTCTCACCGCCCACTTCGTCCAGCACCCGGATTGGTTCGACGTGGTGGTGGGCTCGAACCTCTTCGGCGACATCCTCTCCGACCTGGGTCCGGCGATCGCCGGCACGATCGGCATCGCCCCATCGGCCAATTTGAACCCGGAGCGGGACCTTCCCTCCATGTTCGAGCCGGTGCACGGTTCCGCCCCCGATATCGCGGGGAAAGGGATCGCCAATCCGATCGGCCAGATCTGGTCTGGCTCCATGATGCTGGAGCATTTAGGCCAGCCGGAGGCGGCGGCCTCCGTCATGGCGGCGATCGAAAAGGTCCTAGTCCAGGGACCCCGGACACGCGATATGGGGGGGACTGCCTCCACCCGCGAAGTCGGCGAAGCCATCGCCGCCGCCGTCTAGCCCCTGGAAGTCAGCGCGGCGAGGTAGGCGCGCACGGCTGTGAGCTGCCCCGGGTCGAGGAGCGGGGAGTCGGACAAAGCCTCCGTCTCCAGCGCGGCCGCCTGGGATTCTTGGCCGGTGCGGCGGGCCAACGCGGACTCGCCGACCAGCAGCCAGCGGTCGTCGGGAAATTGCTCCCGCCCGAAGGCGAGGAATTTCCCGTCGTCCCTGCTCACGTGGTCGGAGTAAAAGAGGGCCCTGGCCAGCAGGTCAAAAGCAGGCTGATAGTCGCGGTCGGTTCTGACCGCCTTTTCCGCTTGGTTGACGGCGGCGCGGTTTTGGGTCGGCGACGCCTGGCGGCCGCCGGCCTGGCTCAGCTTGCCTTCAGCGTCGTGGGTCAAGATCCAGGCGGCGTGTGAGCCCTGGGCCAGCGCCGCGTCCACCGCCTCGCGGATGCGGGAGGCTGGCGCGTGGGTGCGGACGAGAATTTCGGCGCGGATTTCGTAGGCCTCGGGTCCGTGGGCGACGGCGATAGCGGCCTCGGCATGGGCCAAGCCAAGGGCCGGCTGAGCGACACAGCCGACTTTGGCCAGGGCGACTTCGACTTCCGCGGGATCGGCGGCCCCGAGCGGACTGAGGCCACGTCCGGAATGATCGTACGGCAATGAAACGGTGTAGCTGATGCCGTGCAGGTAGCTCTGGAGACTGGCATCGATGTGGGCGGCGCCCTCCGGTCCCAGCGCTCGGACCAACGCCTCGTGGGGGGAAAGGCCTTCTTTCGATGCCGCCCAGAAGGTGGAAAAGGCGTGGCGCTTCATAGGGACCTGCGCAAACAGCAGATAATGGGCGAAGGCCCACGACTCCGCGGTGAAAGTCATCCGCAGATGCGCATCGACGATTTCCTCTTGGTTCCGGATCAGAAGCAACTTCTCGACCGGAATCAGTTCCCAGCGGCCGAGGATCTGGAGAAATAAGCGGTTGGGCCGGCCGAAACGGGCATAATCCGAGCCCTCCTCAAATAGGCCCAGCATCCGGGAGGTGCCGGAGCGGAGAGCGGCGGGGGCGCGGATGTGCAAAGCGGACATGTACCAGGCGGCACAAGCGCTGAGGACGGCGCCGCGCGTGACGTCGGCGTAATTGATGCGGCGGACGGCTCCGATCACCGTCCATTCGTTGCCGCTGGTGATCAGTGAGCCGGTCAGCCCGTCTCGATCCTGTTCCGTATCGTCGATATTCTGGCCGGCTGGGGTCCGTGGCTTGAACGGGTCTAACTCCTCGTCGTTGGCAAAAAGCACAATGGTCAGCGGCTTGAGCCGGGCCGGATTGGCGTGGATGAATTTGCCAATGACATCTTCGTAGCCGCTCACCTCCGCGGCCACCTCGCGGGTGGCGCCTTCGGAGGCATCCGAAATCAGGACAAAATGGGGTCCGGAGATGCGCATCCAAGTCTGGGCGGCGTTCAGGCGCCTAGCACCGCCGAACACCAGGAGGCTGACGGCTAACCCGGCGAGAAAGTTCCGGGTGAATGGAGAGGAGGAACCAGCGACGGCAAGGCGACCGTTCATAGCCGGAGAACAGGCCAAGAACTTGCCTGCGTCAGCACTATTCTTAACCCGTGATTTCTAGACGGCGGCGGCGGCGAGCCGATTCGGGGGCGCCGCATAAACCGTGGCGTCCCTTTCCACGATCCGCCCGTAGTCGAGTTTGATCATCCGGTCCGCCAGGTGGAAATAGTGGTCGTCGTGGGTGATGACCAGGACGGCTTTGTTCCGTGCCTTTAGTTCCGGCAGAAGCCGGGTGTAAAATACGTCCTTGAACAGCGGGTCCTGATCCGAAGCCCATTCGTCGAAGAGATAGAACGGACGGTCCTCCAAATAGGCGGTGAGCAGCGCCAGCCGCTTGCGCTGCCCTTGCGAAAGGTCGACGGTCGAGAGCACCCCATCTTGGATCTTCACTTTGTGGTTCAGATGGAGCTCCTCGAGGTAATGCCGCGCCTGGGCGTCCAGGTTCGGCCGGCTCAAGCCCAAGAGGCTGTCGAACAAGTAGAAGTCAGAAAACACGGCCGAGAAGTTCTGGCGGTAATCGTCCCGGTTGCTGTCATCGATCAGAGTGCCATTGAGGCGAATTTCGCCGCTGGCGGGCGGATAGAGGCCGGTGATGACTTTGGCCAGGCTGGACTTGCCACTGCCGTTGCCGCCGGCCAGAAAGACCAGTTCGCCGGGCCGGAAGCTCAGATTGACCGGCCCGAGGATGAAATGATCGTCCTCCCGCTCGCGGTGATAGCGGTGGGTGATGCCGGTCAGCTCGAGGCGCTGGAAGGCCGGAACCTTCTCCACCACGGCGGGCGGGCAGTCGTCGATCGTCCGCGCTGCCAGGACCACGCCGAGTTGGTCGATTTTCTCCAACGCCACATTGGCCCGGCCGAAGACCGAAAGGCTGCTGAGGAGGCCGGAGAGCGGACCCATCAAGTAGAGCGTCGCAATGACGTAACCGGTCATTTCCTGCGGACTGACGTGCTCGACTCGCGGCAGCAAAAAGAGGAGGAGCCCGATGAGGGCAAAGAACAGGAGGTGGCTCCAGTTATTCGCGACGATGAAGCGGAGCTCGGCCGCGACATTGTGCTTCCGGTAGGCCTCGGTCGTGGCTTCAATGTTCTGGTAAAGGAAGACGTCCCGGCGTTCCCGATGCAGCTTCAGTTCCTTGACGCCGTCGGTCAGGGCGCGGAAGTGCCGGAAGAGCTGATCCTCCTCGGCGCGGGCCGCCTTGAGGAAAACGAAGCCACGTCGGATGAGGAGGCGGTAAGCGGTGGCACCCAAAATGATAAAGCCGAACATGGCAAACAGGACGGTGGTGGAGAGGCAGCCGAGATAGACGGCGCCGCCCACCAGGATCGCGAGGTTCATCGCGAAAGCGGGAATCGCCAGCATGGCCTGGGTGATTTCCATGACGTCTTCGGTCAGGGCGACGAGCAAGCGCGGGGCTCCAATCTCCTCCAGTTGGCGCATCGGCACGGCCAAGATCTTCCGCACCAGGTCCCGGCGCAGCCGGGCCGTATTGTCCTGGGAAAAACGCGCCAGTGTGACCTGGGCGAGAAAGTTGGTGACCAGACGGCCCAGGCCGAGGGCGACGAAGCACCAGACTAGGAAGGAGGTGGAGCGGCCGTTGCGATGCAGGACGGCGTTGATCATGGCCAGAAGGCCGGCGTTGAGGGCGCCGCAGAGCAGGGCGAGCAGGGAGGTCCAGATGACCATCCGGCGGGAGTATTTGAATAAGAACCGCAGCAGTTTCATCAGGGGGGGCCTCTCTTAGTGCTGGGTTGATCCAGGCATTCTTCCATTTTCCGAGCTAGGGTAGCGACGCAGGGTTCGTCGAGAATACTGTCGTGTTTGCCCTGCAAAAGACGGAGTTCAACTCCGCCAGCGGCGTACTCGGTCCAGCCGTAGTGGCGGTCGAACGAGCAAAACAGGGGATAGCCTCGGCTGCGAAAGAGGTGGATCCGGCCAGCATAGGGCTGGCCGTGATAGCCGACCAACGCCCGGACGTGGGCGGCGAGGAGGCGGCGTTGTTCTTCCGGGAAGGCCCGGAGATCGACCAGCTTGTCTGGATCGACCTCAGCGGTGTTGGCCGGGGCCGCCGGGCGGCCCCGAAACAGGCGCAGCTTGAACATGCGTAATTTCCAGTGGAAAAATTCCCGGCGGTCGCCGGGCTTCCACTTGCGAAAATCAGCCGCCCACAGCAGCAGATTGTAGAAGAACTTGACCGTCTGCCCGGGGGTCCAGGTCAGCCGGCTGAAGCGGGAATTGGGCGGCGAGGAATTGAACAAGGCGAGGAGCCGGACCTCCTGGCCCGCGGCCTGCAGCTGCCGGGCCATTTCAAAGGCGACGTTTCCGCCGAAACAATATCCGCCCAGGCTGTAGGGACCCTGCGGGCGGAAGCGGCGGAGGACGCCGACATAGTGGGCGGCCATCGCCTCGATCGTGGCGAATTCCTCTTCTCCTTCCAATCCGCGGGACTTGAAGGCGTAGACGGGCTGCTCCGCCCCGAGGTGGCGGGCGAGATTGGCGTAGCCCCAAAGCATTCCGCCGGCCATGCCGTG
>Ga0302320_10023870_pt1 | contig 11973 bp, 11 predicted proteins | sample Bog_T0_3_FD_202130 | JGI IMG/M metagenome (GOLD analysis project Ga0302320, IMG submission 202130) | Peat permafrost microbial communities from Stordalen Mire near Abisko, Sweden - Bog_T0_3 | ecosystem: Environmental > Terrestrial > Soil > Wetlands > Peat | place: Sweden: Abisko, Stordalen Mire... | reverse complement strand
CGGCCTCGATGATGTGATGGGGCGTGGGGAAGTCGGGCTCGCCGATTTCGAGGTGGATGATGCTGCGGCCCTGTTTTTCGAGGGCGCGGGCGCGGACGAGGACTTCGAACGCGGATTCGACCTTGAGCTGGCTCATGCGGGGCACGAGGCGCTGTAGTGCGGGATGGTTTGCCACGTGGAACAGGCTATCACGTGGGATCGTACCGCGTTTTAGTGGGATCGACGGCCCTTTAAATGGGATGAAAGTGGCATTAAATGGGATGGAAAATGGGACAGGAAAGCTGCCATTATCGTGTGTTTTGTGTGAGTTAGGTGGGATCGTTTGGCAAAATTTACCTTTTGGGCTTCCGCCAAGGTCCGAAGCGCGGAAATGGGCGGAGGTCTGCATACGACCACAGTATGGCACGAGGTCCCCAAGGCTACAGTGTTATGTTGCTGATTTCATTAGGAAAAATCGTTGTGACTGAGAAAAACCAGAAAAACCGTTAGCCGCAGATGAACACAGATGCCCGCAGATTTTGGGGCTCAGTGCTGAATTGGAAGGGCGCCAACGCTAACAGCCCTGGGATGCCCGGATCGCGCTGTTCCACGGACTTCCCGGCCCAATCCGCCGCCTGGTCGATTTCCCCGCACAAGAAATGATAAGTTGCCAACCCCCGCGGCGCGCCATACGCGTCGGGGGCGTTTCGCATCGGGAGAAGCACTTCTTCTGCCTGGCGGATGTCGCCGGTTGCTTTCAGTGCTGCCGCGAACACTGCGCCGGCTATGGCGTTCCACGGCGCCAGAGAGTGCCCTTTTTGGGCCAAATGAAGGCCTTCGGCGAACATCCCCTGCAGCAGGTGGTTCCAGCCCAACAGGACATACGCCCACCAGTAGTTCTCGTCGAGTTCCAGAACCCGATAGTATTCCGCGGAACTGTCCTCGTAGTTCCCGGCAGATCTAAGCGCGTCGGCCAGCAACAGGCGCATCATCAGGTTGATGGGGTCGCCTGCCAGCGCCCGCCGCAGTTCGCCCACAGCATCCTCTGGCCTGCCCATCGGCAGAAGGTAAAAGTAACCGTAATATCCGTGGACCTGGGGCGATATCGGGGCATGGGCCATGGCTACGCCGAAGAGTTGCTCCGCATCCTTCCACCTGTACTCGTAGACCGCGGCCACCGCGCCCAGCATGGCGTGTGCCTCCGGCAGCAGGGAGTCGAGTTCCAGGGCCTTTCGGGCATAGGCGCGTACCAGGGGCATGGCGTCGTGCGAGGAGCGCAGACCGCCGAATGTGAGCTGCAGAAAGTGTTCCGCGAGTCCGATGTAAGCGAGAGCGAATCCTGGGTCCAGCATGACCGCGCTCTCATAACATTCCCTGCTGCGCTGCAAAGATTCCGGAGAGTTTCTGGCGGAGTGATGCCTGGCCTTAAGGTACGCTTCGTACGCGGGAAGACTGGGCGTGTAATGCCTCAAGGCCGCAGGCTGCACGGAAAGCCTGACCTCGAGAGCAGCGGCGATGGCTGCCGCTATTTCATCCTGAACGGCGAACACGTCGGTCAACTCCCGGTCGTAGCGCCGGGACCAGAGATGCGTGCCATCCTGTGCGTGGATCAGCTGCGCGGTGATTCGGAGTCGATTGGCCGACCGGCGAACGCTGCCTTCGAGAACGTTCGAGACACCGAGAGTCGCCGCGATTTTACGGATGTCTTCGTTCCTGCCCTTGAAGGCAAAAGCCGAGGTGCGTGCAATTACCTTGAGCCCGGGAATCTGCGTGAGTGAGTTGATGATTTCCTCGGCGAGGCCGTCGCTGAAATATTCGTCATCGGCATCGCGGCTCATATTGGCGAACGGGAGGACTGCAATAGATTGGCTCTCCGGAGCTGGTGTCTCGCCCAATTCGAGTGCCACAAGAAGCTCCGTGGCGGATGGAAAGCGTTCGCGCGGAGATTTGCGGAGGCAGCGCGCGACGATAGCCTGCAACTCCGGTTCGGCGTCCAGGGGCCGGGGCTCTTCGTGCAGAATAGCTGCCATGGCGGCAACGGCGCTGCCGCCCGAAAAAGGTCGCCGACCGCTCAACATTTCATAAAAAACCACGCCGAACGAGAAGATATCCGAGCGCGCATCGGCTGGCTCGCCGCGCGCCTGCTCGGGGGACATGTAGGCCGGAGTTCCCATCACGGCACCCGCGATGGATGCGGTGGCGTCGGGATCGTCCGGATCGGCGAGTCTCGCGAGGCCAAAATCCAGCAGCTTCACGCCCGACGGGGTTACCAGAATATTTGCGGGTTTCAGGTCCCGATGCGTGATGCCTCTGGCGTGTGCGGCTTCGAGGGCCTGCGCGATCTGTGTGGCGAGCCTGCGGGCCTCCGCATGCGGTAGGGGCCCCTTGAGAGGCACACCGTCCACGTACTCCATCACCAGGTAGTCCGGCCCTATATCGTAGATCGCGCAGATGTGCGGATGATTCAACGCTGCTATCGCCCGGGCTTCGCGCTGGAGCCGATCCGGGTATTTCGCGCGCAGAATCTTGATGGCGACTTCGCGGCCCAACCTCGGATCGCGCGCGCGATAGACCTCGCCCATGCCTCCCGCTCCGACCGGCGCAAGGATCTCGTACGGTCCCAATCGAGTCCCTGCGGAAAGAGGCATAGACACCTGTGTAGCTCCTGGCGAACTTAAGTGTAGCCGACCGGGGCATTATCGTTGGGAGCCGGTATTCCGGAAGGTTTGCGGAGCCAAACGCCGTTAGGCCCAATACCGTTCACTTAATTAGGGAGGAACGCGGGAATTTCCGCACGATTGGCGACTACTTGCTCATGGGACTTCCGTGGGCGGCGTTTTCACAGGAGGAATACGTCAGCGCCCTGCATGCGGGCCGCGTTCGGAGTCGGATCATTATGCGGTGGCGCGTGATACGACCGGAGCGGACACTTGTACGAGATGCCGACAATCCGTCAAAGTGATTCGCTTTCGCTCGGCGGATCGAACGGAATTGCCACCTTCCGATAACGGGACTTTACAGGTTGAGTAGTCGGATCGGCTATACTTCTCACCTGGAGGGGTGTGAAGCCATGGGAGCAGGAGCAGTAGCAGCGGCAGCGATCGCAGAGGCGACGAAGGCATCAGGTGTCATTGTGAAGCTCGAGCCGGTGGAGTTCCTGAAGGTGCTGAGCCGAGTTGCGGAGCCCATGGTCGTCATCGCTCGCGGCGGTCTTTTTACAGAGAATTTTCAATATCTGGTGAGCTATAAGGGGCTGGCGTTCTTCACAAAATCGGAAGATGCGCTGGAACTCCCCGCTGACGCTGAAACGGTTGCGGCTGAGAATATTTGGATCCCCGGGTAGTCTGGGGGGCTGAGCCTTCGCTGCATTCGGATTTTCGAGCGGCGCCGTCAATTTCGAGCGGCAACTCAAGGCTGCCACTTTCGAAGCCATTTGGAATCACAAGACGCGTCTGAGAAGTCTTTCCTCACTGCTCAGAGAACGGCGTTACCGGAATGTGAAGCGCGACCCAAGTTAACGTCTAACGCGCTATCCGTCGAAGTGCCGTGCCGCTCCGTGTGGATCGTAGGCCACTCGTACAAATTCCGGCCGGCGAGTCCCGGGAAGCCGCCGTCACTTCAATTTGACGGCAAAATACGCAAACCTTGGCCGTGCCTCTCCCAGCAGCACGCCGAATGAACCGTGGTTCGTCATTCGGGCGACGAGCATTGCCGTTAAGCCGGGTTTCCCGGCGCCGTGCGCGCTGCCTGCGTCGAAAACGAACCTGCGGCAGCCCGAATGCCGTCAGCGTAGGGAGTGCCCGCGAAGCCGAACTCCCTCGCGTATTTGCCGGAGTCGAAGAGGTAGGGCGAATCGTTCTGATAGAGCATTTCGTAAGATTCCCCGATCGGCGGCCTGAACCATCCCACAATCCGGATCAGGGGCCTGCTCAGAACCCGATATTTCGGAGCGACGCCGAATTCCTTCGCGGCCAGAGAGATAAATTCCTTTCCAGTCGGCGGATTGGGCGCGGTCGGAACATGCCAGGTCTGATTCCAGGCGGTCGACCGCGCGGCGAGTTCTACCAGGCTTTGCGCGGCGTCCGGGGTGTAAGTGTGCGAGTGCGGAACGGAATCGTTCACAAGCCATGAGGCCTGCTTCTTCCGTGAGAAGGGCTCGAGGACGACAAGGTTCGCCATTCCGTTACGCGTCTCAGGACCGTAGAAATCGGCGGCACGTGCGATGACGCCGGTAACAGCGCCGGATTTCCAGGCGTTGATGAGGGTGGTGGCTATCTTAGCGCGTGTTTCGCCTTTCCGGGAGCAAGGGTTGAAGGGGGTCTCCTCGGTCATGACACCGCCGACCTTACCGTACGTGTACACGTTGTCAAAGAAGACAAGCTTTGCGCCGGCACGCCCGCAGGCCTCGATGGCGTTGCTCATGATTTGCGGCCATAGCTCCTGCCAGGTGTTGCGATCGTACTTAAGACCAGCCAACAGATAGACAACGCTTGAACCGGCGACAGCGCGGATGGTTTGGTCGCGGTCCGCGATATCGGCGGTTACCATCTCGGCGCCGGGCCTGGCAGACGGATTGCGTCCGACCAGGCGCAACGGCTGTCTCCCTGCGATGAGAAGTTTGGCGAGTTTGTTCCCGACGTCTCCGCCTGCTCCGAGAATTGTTATCATCCGGACCCTTCCTTTGCGAGTCTGAAGGCGCGACGCAGCGACGGCCAGAATTAGAGTGTTCTCAGTATACTTCCGATGGCACTGAGAACGCGGGGCGGTTGCGTACCCGCCGAACAGATTGCCCCGGCCATCCTCCGGTGCACGAGTGTAACTTTGCAGGCGGTACGCTTATGCCGTGGAAGCGGCAATCAGCCAAACATAGCTGATGCAGAAGCAGAGGAGAGCGCTGAAGCCAAGAGCCTGGTTTCGCGTGTATTGGAACAGCGTATAGGAACGCGGATCGTTGGGATGATGCAGATGGTGTTCGTAGTTCAATGCCAGCAAAATCATGAAGAGCACCCCGTAGATGATGCTCGTCGCCACCAGAAACAAGGGCGAGGCGAATGGCCGCAGAGAACGGTCGGCGGCGTTTGAGTGATTGATATTCAGCGAGCCGACCAGCAGTACAATCGACCCGGCCGCCAGGCCCAGGACGAATTTCGTGATATCCAGGTACATGGGAAGCAGCCGCTTGCCAAACTCGCCGTGTTTTCCGCCGGGGTCGAAAACAATCGGCCTCCCTTTGCTCTTCAAATAAACGACGAGCCACGTCAGAGCGAACAGCCCCACGGCTGTTGCGCTTCCGGGAAGGCCTGGAAACAACATTCATTGAGCATACAGGAGGGTTGATGCGTGGTCCGGGTCGCCCATCGAAAATATAACGGGAAAGACCTATGGACACGGATGAACGCGGATGAGTGGCTTGGGGACTCGTGGGAGGGTGGGGATAAAACGTTTCACGATGCGACGGCAGCAGGCAGGCCGCGTGTCCGGATATCCAGTCCTCCGTGTCGGGGTCCGCCGCGTTATCGATAGGCCTTGTCGCGAGGGCGTACGCGCAGGATCTCGATGGCGTCGCCGAGATCGTAAAAGCGCACCCGGTAGGCGCCGATGCGGAGGCGATACTCGGGCGGATCCAGGTCGGTGAGATGTTTGACATCGCCTTCCTCGTTGAGCAGGAAGCGGGCCAGCGACTCCAGCAGATGAATCGCGGTCTGGCGGTCGATGGCGCGGACGTCGGCACGGGCTGCGGTGGTCCAGATTATTTTCTTGGCCGCGGTTTTTCGCGGTCTGCTCTAATGGCGGTCGCCGTTAGGTTCGGCCGAGGGTGGACATAAAGCCATTTTCTGAAAGTCTTCCATCGTGAGTCCGAAATCGGCCAGCACTTCCTGGTGCGCGACCGGTTTATTGCTCAGACGCGATTGTTTTGCCTCCGCCACGGCCTGTTCTTCGTCGGCAGAAACCACTTCGTCTTCCGGCAGAGCGCTGGCCAGTTTGCGGGAAAGCGGATCGAGCATGACTTCCATCAGGTGCACGACGGCGGCGACCTGTTCGGCCGGCAGATGGTTAATCAACTGTTGAGCGTGGAGTCTTTCGGCGTTCATGGCTGGCCCTTATGCGCGCCGCGCGGTCTGAGCGGCGGCGCCTTGCAGAAAAGTATCGATGGTCCTGAGCAGTACTGTCTGCTGGGCGGGTTGCAACGCTTCTATTCGTTCCAGCCGCCGAAGTACTTTGCGGCGTGCGATCGTTGAATCGCGCGGGCCGGCCGGCTGCAGCAGATCGTCCGTTGAAACCTCCAGCGCCGTCGCCAGCCGCAAAATTATGTCGGCGTTGAGGCGGAGTTTGCCGCGTTCATAGTCGGAGACCAGAGTCTGGATCAGGCCGGTTTTCCCGGCCAGCTCAGTCTGGGTGAATCCGCGTTCGCGGCGAATGCGGGCGAGGCGCCGTCCGGGAGCCTCGTCGTTGTGCGGCAGCGGCGTCAGATTGAGTACAGAGGCTCGTGGCATGTCGAGGGCGTTGTAGCGCGGTGGATGAAATACCGGCGTTTCTCTATACGGTATGTTACCGTTTTACTCAACCGTGCGCCATACCAATGGCGGCGACCGTCGCCTCCGACGCCGATCACTCGATTTCCGGCGCAACTTTCCCGAGGTGCACGGCGTTAGATATACCGGGGGGTGTGTTTATGAAAAAGTTTGTCGCTGTGCTTGGTTCGGTGGGTTGTTTGCTTTGTCAGCAGCCTGCCGCGTCGCCGACGCTGGTGCTGAAGGCGACCACTCGCCTGGTCATGCTGAGCGTCATCGCACGCGATAAGAACAGTCAGCCGGCGGCGGACCTGAAGAAGGAAGACTTTCGGGTCAAGGTGAACGGCAAGGTGCAGCCGATCACCGTGTTTTCCGTGGAATCGACCGGACAATTGGCCCCGGCCGGGGCTCAGACGCCGGGATTCGGGCCGCCTCCCGGACCCGCGCCGGGAACGCTTCCCCCCAACGTGTTCAGCAACCGTTTGACGGCGCAAAGCGGTACGGCGTCCGGCATCACGATCATCCTTGTAGACACGCGCAACACCAAGATGACCGATCAAATCTACGCCAAGGCTCAGGTGGTGCGGTATCTACACTCGCTGCAGCCGACCGATCATGTGGGGCTCTACACGTTCGGCGCGTCGCTGAAGGTGCTGCACGATTACACGTCGGACGTGTCGGGCGTACTGGCGAAACTGGCGGCGGCGAAGAACTGGACGCTGCCGGATACCGCGGAACAGGATCCCAACAGTTCCATGCAGGAAGACAGCGCCATTCTGGATGGCTTTATTCGCGGCGCCGGCGGTACGAGTCAGGCGGAACGCGCGTTCTATACCACCGACAAGGTACTTTCGACCCTGCGGACGTTCGAGTTTATCGCGCAGCATTTATCGCAGGTTCCCGGGCGCAAGAATCTGATCTGGGTTTCGGGCGGGTTCCCGCTGGATGTCGGCTACGACAGTCTCAAGGACTGGAAGAATCCGGCGGTGGATCAGCGCATGTTCACGGAGGAAGTGGACCGAACGCTGAGTGCGATGAACGACGCCAATATCGCGGTGTATCCGGTGGATGCGCGCGGGCTGATGACAGATCCTCGTTTTTCGGCTCAAAACAGCAAGATCCAGAAGAGGCCACCGCTCGCTCCGCCGGTGGGTGTGAAGGAGCAGGAGACGATGCAGGAGATGGCGAGCCGCACGGGCGGGTTGGCGTTCTACAACACCAACGATCTGGCGCGGGCGATCCATGCGGCGGTGGACGATTCGCAGGTGACGTATACGATCGGCTTTTATCCCTCGGACGATGGCTTTGACGGGAAGTTTCATAAGATCGACGTGGAGACTCCGGGGCGGTCGGGCGTGAAACTGCGGTATCGGAAGGGGTATTTCGACGTGGCGGAGAAGCCGCAGGACGAGAAGTCGCGGCAGGCGGAGTTGCGGGATGCGGTGTGGAGTCCGATTGATGCGAGCGCGATCGGGATTGTGGCGACTGTGAAGCCGGCAGCGAACAATCCGGCGGCGATTGATATTGCGCTGAAGGTGGATCATACGACCATCGGGCTGCAGCAGGATCAGGGGCGATGGCAGGGGCGGCTGGACGTGCTGTTTGTGCAGCGGGACGATCAGGGGAACGAATTTGGCGGGGTGGACGACACGGTGAACCTGAACCTGACGCCGGAGACTTATAAGAAGTTTTTGACGGAGGAACTGGCGTATCACCGGGTGGTGGCGCGGGCGGCGCAGGCGAAGTTGTTGCGGATTGTGGTGCGGGATGCGGCTTCGGGCGCGATGGGGTCGGTTACGGTGGCGTTGGGGAAGGTGAAGTAGGGGGGGGAGATCAATGGTCGGCTGGAGCCGTCTCTTGCGCTGCCTGGATCTCAACCGGCCTGCAGGCATCGGCGGACCGCATCGACCAGCACCTCGGCGGCGAACGGCTTCCGCAGCAGCCCCGATTCGAGAATCAGACTGTCTCTATCGGGTTCCAGTTCTCCCGCGGAGCCACTCACGAAAAGCAGTTTCATCTCCGGGCGCTGATTCGCGATCAACCGGGCAAGTTCCGGGCCCCGCATTCCGGTCAAGACGACGTCCGTCAGCAGCAGGTGTATCTCGCCGGGGAATCCCTCACTGGCCCGCAGCGCATCCGCAGGGTCCGCGGCTCCGATCACGTGGTACCCAAGGCCGCTCAGGACTTCGTTTTCCAGCGCCAGGATGTCTTCCTGATCCTCTACGATCAGGATGGTCTTATTTGCCGGCGCGAGCGAAGCCGGCTTCATCTCGTCTTCCATGGTGCGGAATTCCGGCAGCTCATTGACAGGGTCAGACACTACGGCTTCAGGGGCGGCGGCCTCGGGCAAGAAGATACGGAACCCGGTCCCTTCTCCCACGCGGCTGTCAACTTGTATCCAGCCTCCGTTCTGGTGCACGATGCCGTAAACGATGGAAAGGCCGAGGCCGGTCCCTTGTCCCTCCGGTTTGGTCGTGAAAAACGGTTCGAAGATCCGCGCCGCCGTCGCGCGGTCCATACCCGGCCCCGAATCGGCCACCGAGAGCACGATCCATTTCCCGGATATGGCATGCCGTAGATTGACCGCGTCGTTCCTCCTGACTTCGTTCGCCGCCTTCAGTTCGGACGCCGTTAGTTGGGCCTTCTCCGTTGAGATGGAAAAGCGCCCGCCGCCCGGCATGGCGTCGCGGGAGTTGGCTGCGAGATTCATCAGCACCTGCTCGACATGGCCCCTGTCCACGACTACAAAGGGGAGCGCCGGAGCGAGCCGGGTCTCCAGTAGAATATCGTCTCCCAACAGGCGCCCGAGCATCCCGGTTGAGTCCGCCACGATCCGGTTCAAATCCCCGGGCCTCGGCTGAATGACCTGTTTCCTGCTGAAAGCAAGCAATTGGTGAGTCAGGGTTGCGGCGCTGCGGGCCGCCTTGTCGATCTGACTCAGTTGCGTATGTTCCCGGGAAGCGGCCGGAGCGCGGGCAAGCAGCAGCTTGCCGTACCCCATGATGACGGTCAACAGATTGTTGAAGTCATGGGCCACGCCCCCGGCTAGACGCCCCACCACTTCCATCTTCTGTGCCTGCCGCAACTGGTCTTCGAGAGATGCGCGTTCGAGTTCCATGCGGCGCTGTTCGGTCCGGTCCCGCAGAATGCCCATGACGCTGTCCACGGCGCCGCTCGATCCCCGCCAGGGCACCAGACGGTACTCCAGACAGCGCCCCTGAGGCGATTCCACTTCAGCCATAGCGGCGCCGCCTGTCGCCAGAACATCGCGAACCTTTTGCTGGTGAGATTCGCTCGCGACGAGCCAGTCGAGAGACGGACCGTCCCCTTGTACGAGCCGGTAGGATGGAATGCCGGGTCCCGACCCTCCGCGGCCAATGACGTAGATGGTATCCGGAAGGAGTTCAATGAGGGCGCGTTGATCCCTGTCGCGATCGCTCAACACATGCTCAGTCTTTCGGAGACGAGTGAGCAAGCCGACCATGGTCAGCACACAGCACAGGAGCACGACGACGCCGACACTCAAAAACCTCTCCCGCCGCTGCGCCTTCGAGAGACTGTCCGTCGCATCCAGGTTCTGGCCGGGAAAGAAACTCCACGCTTCAAACTGCCGCGCCAGCGAACCGTCGGATTCCATGTTCCGCATCTCATCCCGTATCGCGTCGGCAACGGGGCCAACATCGAAATTCGCCGCCATACCCATATAACCTCTGGGAACGGGCGCCGCAATCATCCTCAGCTTCCTTGCGGGACGTCCTGTAAGCAGCAGATCGCCGGCCGCGTATTGTTCCAGAAAGACCGCGTCCGAGCTTCCTTCCGCAAGTGCGTCCAGTGCCGCCTGCGGGGAAGACTCGACACTGAATCGGGCATTCGGGAGCAGCCCGGTCAAGCGCTTGCGAATAATCTCGAAACCGTTGGATTTCACTCGTGCGTCTGAAAGATCCGCCACCGTTTTAAACGGGCTGTCGGCGAGAACGAGAAAGCAATACTCGGAGACAAGGAAGGGCTCGGTGAAATGCACCAGGTTGTGACGCTCCGGCAGATCCGTCATCAACACCCAGAAATCCGCCTCTCCCTTCTGCATGGCCTCAATTCCAGGAGTCGCCGACTGCACCCACGATAGTCGGATACTTTTACGGCGCGCGGCTTCCTGAACCATGGACACTGCCAGGCCGTCCGGCCTGCCTGCGGCGTCCGCAAAATGAAGTGGCCGGGCGTTGGTGCTGAAGCCGATCTTGTAGACCCGATGTTGGTAGCTTTCGGCATTCAGTCGAGCGCGGACCGTTGTCCAGATCCAGAACGCCGCGAGCAGGATGCACGCTGCAAGGACTGCCTTCCTCGCAATGGGTCCGGCATTGAGGCGCCAAACTGGTTTCCAGCCGAAAGAGCCAGGTCTAAGATTCAGCATTTGCGTGAACAGTTCGCCTGAAGTGTCGAGACGGCGATTACGGTTTTGCTCCCCTCTGCGTCACGAAATGGAACCCGGAAGGTGTTTTCGTTCTTCATCGGACAGCACTCCGGCGAGTCTCCAAAACCGGTCTCTGGCCTCCGACTTCAATAATAGGAATTGACTGCGTTCCATTCCCATCTCGTCGCAGATCTGCTGCTGCGACTGACCCAGTAAATAGAAGCGGCGCAACATTTCGCGCTCGCGGCGGGGCAGACCGTGAAGAACTCTGCGGGCAATCTCCGCTCTCTGCCGGGCAACCAACTTCCGTTCCCCGTGCGGCTTCCCCTTCGGGGGTGAGACGAACGAACCGTCAGGCCCCAGGGAATTCATCCCTCGCCAGACCGGTTCGTGAATACAGGCCGCCGATTGACTGCAAGGCGGCGGTCAACATGCCGCACCTCTGGCACGCCTGGTGAACTGCCGCTGCCGCGCGACCTGCTCCGTGGCGGGAATACGTATCCGATTTGGTGTGACGGAGAGTTTCTGATATGTTTCAAGCGCGCGAATAGCGACTAAGAGAGCCTCCTTCCGGCGCCGAAGTAAGGATAGATTTCGCATTTACTTCCGAGGTAATGCACACAACTTGCCAAAGCTACCACCGGGCGACCAGAACGTCGATCCTGTAGAAATGATTGGACATGACAGTGCGGGCGTGGGCCGAACGGAACGTTATGGCGTCTCATCTGTGCGACAGCGACTCTCGGTACTGCGACATCGGGCGTGGCATTCCGGGTCCAGCGGGCGTGGGGATCGGTGGCAACGGTTCGCAGCGGGTAGACCTTGTTATCCGAGCGGCATGGATATTGGAGCATTCGGACGGACTTCCGGAAGCGTCGAGCTTGGCTCGACTGGCCGATTCACAATCGGCCGCAGGTTACCAACCAGGTTACCAACCCGCCCCACAGCGCAGTTCGAGAGGTCTGAATTAGACCGTTATGGCCGCCGCAACGAGAATTTTGTTCTCGTAACGGAGCGGCGGCGGCCATAACAAGCGGGGATACCAAGGGGCGGCAGCCTGGCTGCCGCCCCTTG
>Ga0302320_10023868_pt1 | contig 11973 bp, 14 predicted proteins | sample Bog_T0_3_FD_202130 | JGI IMG/M metagenome (GOLD analysis project Ga0302320, IMG submission 202130) | Peat permafrost microbial communities from Stordalen Mire near Abisko, Sweden - Bog_T0_3 | ecosystem: Environmental > Terrestrial > Soil > Wetlands > Peat | place: Sweden: Abisko, Stordalen Mire... | reverse complement strand
TACAGGCAGTCTCGCCCGCCCTCGCCAACTATACCAAGACCGCCGTCGAGGATGGCATTTGGAACCGTAAGGAACTGTCGGCGCGCGACCGCAGCATCATCACAGTGGCGACACTGATTGCACGCATCCAGACGATAGGGATGCAGCACTACTTTACGAAAGCTCTTGACAGTGGAGTAACAGCGGCAGAGCTTTCCGAGATTGTTACCCACCTTGCCTTCTACTCTGGCTGGTCAAACGCCTTCCAGGCGGTAGAAGTGCTGCAGAGCATCTTCGCGGAACGTGGTATCGGTGAAGATAAGCTTCCGGAGGTCTCGCCGGCGCCGCTGCCGCTGAACGTGGAGGCTGAAGCAAAGCGAGCCACGCAGGTGCAGGCGAACTTCGGGGAAACTTCGCAAGGCGTCGTCGATAACACCACGAACTTCTTGTTTCTCGATCTGTGGCTGCGGCCGGCGCTTGCGCCGCGCGATCGCAGCCTGGTTACCGTGGCTGCGTTGGTAGCATCAGGTCAGATTGCACAGATCCCCTACCACCTGAATCGAGCGTTGGATAACGGCCTCACGCGCGAAGAAGCATCGGAAGTTTTAACTCACATGGCCTTCTACTCCGGCTGGCCAACCGTGTTCTCGGCGCTGCCGGTCTTCAAAGAGGTCTTCGCGGGACGCGCCAAGTAGCTCGGCGCTCAACTTACAGCACTGGAGGAAGCTGTGAAAACAAGAAAGCTTGGAAACGGCAGTTTGGAAGTGTCTGCGCTCGGCTTAGGCTGCATGGGCATGAGCTGGTCGTATGGCCCACCGAAAGACAAGCAGGAGATGATCAACCTGATCCACGCGGCCGTGGATCGTGGAGTCACGTTCTTCGATACGGCTGAGGTGTATGGGCCTCTCGTCAACGAGGAGTTAATTGGCGAAGCCCTGGAGGCATTCCGCGGATCGGTGGTCATCGCGACGAAGTTTGGTTGGCAGCCCAATCCCGGGGACAGTGATCGGTGGAGCGCGCTGAACAGCCGTCCGGAACATATCAAGCAGGTCGCGGAAGCGTCGCTGAAGCGCCTTCGCGTCGATGCGATCGACCTCTTCTATCAGCATCGCGTCGACTTGGAAGTGCCGATCGAAGACGTAGCCGGCGCAGTCAAGGATCTGATCCAGGAGGGCAAGGTCAAGCACTTCGGGCTCTCCGAAGCTAGCGCAACTACAATCCGGAAAGCGCATGCGGTGCAACCTGTTACTGCCCTGCAGAGCGAGTATTCACTCTTCTTTCGCGAACCGGAAGAGACTGTCATCCCCACTCTTGAAGAGCTCGGCATAGGCTTTGTTCCATTCAGCCCGCTGGGGAAGGGCTTCCTAACGGGAAAGATCGATGCTGACACGAAGTTCGACAGTTCTGATTTCAGGAGCACAGTTCCAAAGTTCAGTGAGGAGAACCGCAAGAAAAACCAGGCTTTGGTCGATGTGATCTCGGCTTTCGCGAAAGAGAAGAAGGCAACACCGGCGCAGATCGCTCTCGCGTGGTTGCTCGCGAAGAAGCTGTGGATTGTGCCGATTCCCGGAACAACAAAATTGGACCGCCTGGAAGAGAATCTCGGTGCTGCTGACGTTCAGCTCAGCGGACCGGAGGTAGCGGTACTCGAAGAGGCATCATCAAGGGTGAAGATCGAGGGTGCGCGTTATTCAGAGTTTCATCAGAAGCTGGTTGGCCGTTAGACCTCAGTTTTGGAGATGCGCGGATGAAAAACCCTGCATTGAAAACAATTACATTGCTTCTTGTGTGCAACCGAAAAAAGTGGCGATTACTCCAAGATAAGCGAAAAAAGAGGACGGAATTCGAAATGAAGATGCATCGCAACTCCGGTCATTCCAAAAGCACATATTCAGCATCAGTCCAATAGGCGTAGGGTTCATCAACAGTTTATGTTCAACCTCTCGGAAGGCGGTATGGTATGAGTAAAATCCTTGCTTTTGGCGCCGCAGGTCCCTTCGCTGGCCTTGTCTTGCCCGCGTTAGTGCGACGCAATGCCGAGGTCAGAGCCTTTGTAAGGAAAGATGGGGATGTTCCTATTGTTCGCCGAAACGGAGCGTCAGAGGTCGCACTCGGCGATCTCGCTGATGCAGAGAGCATCCGTAGGGCTCTCGCTGGGGTTACCAGTGTTTTTTATGTGGCTCCCGTTTTCCTTTCCGATCAAGCGGAGATCGGAAAGCGGGTTGTTGCCCAGGCGGTTGATGCCGGGGTCAAGCGCTTCGTATTCTCCTCATTGATCCATCCTGTTCTGAGTAGCCTGCCAAACCATGCATCCAAAGCGCCGGTGGAGGAAGCTGTGCTTGATAGCAACCTGGAATTCACTTTTCTGCATCCAGCTATTCTGTTTCAAAACTATGCAAGCAGCTGGCGCAGCATCGTGGACAACGGCGTTGTGGTTGAGCCTTGGTCCAATGAAACCAGCCATAGCCGTGTGGACTATCGTGACGTGGCCGAGGTCGCGGCAATTGCGCTTACCGAAGATCGGCTCACGAACGGAACCTTCGAACTCTGCGCGGAGGGAACACTCAACCGGAACGACATTGCTACGTTGATTAGCGAAGTTACTGGCCGCGAGATCGAGGCGCGAAGAGCCGGCGAGGAGATGATGAGTAAATTTCCTGATCTATTGCGGCCGATGTTTGAGCATTACGATCGTTATGGGTTACGCGGGAACGCATTGACACTGCGAGCCATCCTTGGGCGTGAGCCACGGACTCTGCGTGCCTATTTTGAGGAACTTGCGGGCAAGGCGTAGTGTAAGCTCGAAACAAACATCTCAGTCTGGTTCGTTGTCGTGCAGTAGTGCGCTGAACAAGCAGCTTTTGTTCGCAAGGAAGCCGAAGGTCGCGGTACTCGAAGCGGCATCATCAAATGTGAAGATCGAGGGTGCACGTTATTCAGAATTTCATCAGAAGCTGGTTGGCCGTTTGAGCTCAGTTTTGGAGATGCGCAGATGAAGAACCTTGCATTGAAAGCAACTACCTTGCTTCTTGTGTGCAATCTGACCACGCTGTCGTACGGCCAACAGCCTGTGCAGCGCACCGTCGTTGGCACTTGGCACCTCGTGCATATCGATTCCATAGGGCCGGACGGCAAGCCTTCTGAAGCGCCGCAGCCCACAGGAATGCTGATCTACACGAAGGATCGTCACGCTGCCGTACAGCTCATGTATCCGCAGACGTCTTTATCGAACGAGTTCGTGCACGACGGCTACGAAGCGACATTCGGCACCTATAATCTCGACGAGGGGAAGCATCAATTGGTCTATCACGTTGAGGGATCGGCGACTCGGGAGAAACTGGTCGGTACAAGCGAGACGCTACACTACGATTTTCCGGACAGTCGCCACATGGTTATCCGTCCGACCCAAGCCGATCAGCATTGGTCGGTTATTTGGGAACGCTACTGAGTTATATTGCATGGTTCTAGTTCATTGACCGTTCTGTTGGGTCTCGAGGTAATTATAAGTCAGCACAGTTCACGATCCTCACGGAGCTCCAACCCGCTGTTGCCTTCGGGCCAACGCGCTCATCCAGTGTGATTTACATGTCAAATAGAGGATCGGGAACGATAAACGCCGAAGGCAACTTCATTATCCCAGCGTGATGTGGATCACGTTTGCGGTGTTCAGGATCTATCCGGTCATGGAGCGAGAGAAATATAGCGCACTGGCCAGAGATCAACCTCTGCTCGATCCCTTTTCCCCGTTACACCACCAATGGACAGCTTGAATGTTAGCCGGGTGATCGTCTCTCCATGCTCCGCCCATTCCACGAGGATTGATATGGTCGGGCACAATGTCGCCATAGTTGGTGAACCTCTCATTGCAGAGAGCGCAGAAGCCATTCTGTGTAACGATCTTCCGGTCGAGGAGCTTTCGCATTTCGCCGTTCGAGCGGAGTTCCCGGTATCCCCGGGGGTGGTGCGGGTCTTCAACGCGCCGAACGCCCATCTGGCGCTGGCGTTTCTCTTTCGGGATTGTCTCTCTGCCGCAGCAGGAGAGAGAACGGTGAAGTGGGCACAGTTGATTCCGGTGGAGCCTCATGGTGTTCTCCTGATTGGCTTCAGTGCCATAGTGTGATTGGGATTGGAAGAAAGCGAGATAGAAAGCTTTAGGAGCCGGAAAGCTCTGATAAGCCCTTTTTCTCAGAGGCTAGATGCCGAGGCCGGCGGCGGCGTTGCGGGTAAAGATCTCGCCGATGCGGATGTAGCGGGCGAGCATCTCGGCCGATTTATGGCCGGTCTGGCGCATGATGTCGCGCTCGCTGACACCGTTCATCGCGGCCTGGGTGACGCATCCGGCGCGCAGGCTGTGGCCTCCGAGAGGCTCCGGCTTCAGGCCCGCGCGGCTGGCGGCCACTTTGAGGATCCAGCCGACGCAGTCCTTGTGGAGGCCGCGGCGGGACGGCTTGCCATGGCGGTTGACTCCGCGGAAAACGGGACCATTGATGATGCCGGAGCTGGCGAGCCAGCGGCGCAGGGCGCGGACCGGGCAGGTTGCCTCCTCCTTCCCAAAGGGAATGCCGACCTTGCGGCCGGCGGCCTCCTGATCGGTCTTCGAGCGGCAGAGATCAATGACCAGGCCGTCCTGGGTGAAGGAGAGGTGGGCGCAGTCTATTGCGGCAAGTTCCGAGCGGCGGAAGGCACCGGCGAAGCCGATTAGGACGAGTGCCCTGTCGCGGAGGCCTGAGAGCGTCTCGGGGCACGAGGCAACGATCCGGCGAATGTCGGCGGTCAGGAGCGGAGCCTTGCCTTCCTGGGCGGTGCCGATCGAGCGGCGGATGCCCTTGAGGGTTTCGCTCACGACAAAGTGATGGCTCGACGAGGGCGAGGCTTCAAATCCAGCCGCCTGATGGGCCTTGGTGATCGAGGTCAGACGGCGGGTGATGGTCGCCGAGCGAAGCGAGCCCGCGCGGTCGGCGATGTAGAGGGCGACGGTCGTGGGAGTCGCCGGCAGGTAGGGCAGGTTGTGCCCCTTGCAGAACCGGGTGAAATCCTCGAAGTCGGTCCGGTAGGCGCGCAAGGTGGCGGGGGCTTTGGCGGCGTGAATGTAGGCTCGGGCTCTTTCGATCAGGTCTTCGAGGTCGGGGGACCGTGCGGCCAAGGAGAGCGTTGGGGTTTGCATAGGAAGAACTCCGTTTGAATGCAGGGAATGAGAAGGAAGGAGGAAAGTGCGGGTCGTCTGACCTGCGGATCGGCAATAAGCGTCCGAGACCAGAATCGGGGTCCGGCACAGGTCTCAGCTGACTCGTCGAACAAGTCACCGAGAACCAGGAACCTATAACAATGCAATTAAAGCGAGGGTGTTGTCGAGGTGCTGCAATGGGTGCAGCAACTCGACCTTCGTCCTTTCCCGACTTCATTTTTGAACGAGACCGTTTGGGAGGTCAGCGAGCAAATCCGAGGCAAGCGGCGTGGCCCTGTCCCGACATTGGCTTCTCCCGATCTGATTGGCAGCGCGGGGGGACTTAGATCCAGTTTCCGAGTAACGTGCATTGCCTAGGAAGTGTCAATTGGGCAGGCTGGTTGGATGGTTGAACGCAAAGCGGGTTTATCATAAGTTTTTGCTCAGAAGTGGTCTCGCTTTGCAGGAGTACACTTTATTCGCCGATCGATTCTTATGAAAAATGTTCCCCATCACGTAGTCCTTCGTCTCGCCGTGACTGGCGGTTTCTTAGCCGGTGCACACCTCGAATTTGCGGACGGCTTGAACTGTCTAATCGGCGGACGGGGGGCTGGCAAGACGACCGTTCTCGAATTCCTTCGATTCGGCCTTGGACTCATGCCGGATCCAAAGACGAATGCGCAGCGGCACCGTGGAATCGACGCACTAGTGAAATCCAATCTGGGGGGCGGCCGACTCGAGATTGAGCTCCGTACTAAGACAGATATGCGATACACAGCTACCCGCGGCGCTCAGGAAGCCGTTCAAGTCCTGAATGAAGTGGGCACGCCCATCCCTATCTCTCTTGATCGCGATCAGATATTTTCGGCCGACGTCTTTAGTCAAAACGAAATCGAAGAGATTGCATCGAGTCCAAAGGCGCAGCTAGAGCTCCTTGATCGCTTTCAGGAGCAGGAGACGAAGGCAATTCAGCGTGAATTAGAGCAGCTCCAACGCGAATTGGTGCAATCGACAGCGGATCTGCGTCATGTCGACCAGGAGGTGGACGACGCGCGCGTCAAAGCATCGGAGCTGCCCGTACTGCAAGAGAAACTCAAGGGCCTTGCTGAATTGGCCGGCCCTGATGCCGCCCGTATCAACTCGGCCCATACCGCTAAAGGTCAACGAGCCCGCGAGGAGAAGGTTCCCGAACTCATCAGGCTGGCAATTCAGAAACTGCTGCGGGAGATGGCCGCCACCCAGGCATCGTTTCGCACGGGTGTTGAAGCCCAGCTCGACTCCCAGAGTCTTAATGGTGCGAACGGAGAGCTCTTGAGCACGCTGCGCGCGGAACTGGACTCGTTCATCGCGGAAGTCGCAAAGGCTGTCGACTCTATCGTGGAAAGGGCTCAGACTCTCCAGGATCGACTCCAGACTCACGCGGCTACGCTCGCCGAGCGGCATGCACTACAGGAGGCAGAGTACCGCACCATCGTTGCCGCCTCGGCCGAGCAGGGAGAACGCGCTGCCGAAAGACAGGCTCTCCAGGCCTCGCTCACCAATGCCGAATCTGCCGCGAAAGAGCAACAAGGAAAAGAGAAACAGCGGGCAGAGCTGCTGAAGGCCCGCTGGGAGTTGCTGAAGCGCGGCTCCGAACTGCGCGACCACCGCTTCGCGCTCCGCAAAAAGATCGCAGAACGCTTATCCAGGGAATTTCCCAGCATTCGTGTCACGGTCGAACAGTCAGCAGACCTCGAAGATTATCAGCAGCTGGTCACCGATGCTCTCAAAGGCGCCGGAGTTAAACAAGGCGCCGTTGCAGAGCGATTGTGCCCTATCTTTCTGCCGGAGGAACTGGCCGCGATAGTTGCCAAGGACGATTTGTCCTCGTTTGTCAGACGTTCGAGCTTCGACGAAGATCGCTCGCGAAAAATTCTCTATGCGCTACGCAGCGGAGGAGCCCACTACGACATTGAGACGGTCGCATTAGAGGACCGGCCTTCCATCGAACTCCTCGATGGGGCGACTTTCAAAGAGTCCACACATCTCTCCACTGGCCAGAGATGCACCACCATCCTCCCCATCCTGCTGACCCAAAGTGAACGCCCGCTCCTGATCGATCAGCCGGAAGACAATCTCGATAACGCCTTCGTCTTCCAGACCGTTGTGCGAGCACTCAAGGCAATTAAAGGCGCGCGACAGGTCATCTTTGTTACCCACAACCCGAACATCCCGGTTCTGGGCGAGGCGGAGCGCGTCTTTGTCTTCTCATCCGACGGACAGCACTCGGTGCTCAAACAGGTCGGCAGTGTGGATGAGTGCAGAGAGCAAATCGAGAATATCCTCGAAGGGGGCCGGGAAGCATTTCTATTGAGAAAAGAACGCTATGGGCACTGAAGACCCGGAACTGTTAGCTGCTCTCGAATCACCGGACTGGTCCGTTGTGCTCGGGGCAGTGGCGCGAGCGGAAAACCAAATACGCGATTCAATCGTCGGCGATCCCAAAGTGGAGCTGAGCGTCGCCAGACTGTCGTCCCTCGCGGGCCACAGTAAGTGGGAGGTTCGCAGAGCTGTAGCGAATGCTGCCGCCCATGCACCGCACGCGATCTTCGAAGATGTGCTAGCCAGACTCGCACGGGATGACAACCAAAGGGTGCGGCAGGCAGCTGAACATGCTGCACTCCGCCGCCGCGACTCCCGCAACGCGAGCTCTCTGGGAAAGCAGCACGAGGAGCGCATAAATGCCACCCTCGATACCATCGAGTCGCGCTTCGGCACGGTGGGCAGAGAGGCCGTCAAGCGCGCAGCCGAGCAGATGGCGAATACCTATGCGCGCGAGCTCTATCACGAGGTGATTCGACTGCTGTCGCCCCTCGCGGCATCGGCAGAACGCCTCCGGGCAAAGTTGTTGGCGGAACAGAATCTTCCCGCAACGCTATTAGAGGAAGCAGATGGGATTGACCGGCGTGTCCGCCGACTCCGGACGATCCTTGACGGAATGCGAGCCTATACGGCGCAGCCCACTCTTGCCTTCCAGGCTGAGAGTCTCAAAGAGATTGTTCGGGAAGCGGCTGGCATCGCGCTCGAGAGCGACGGGGACAAGTCGCGTCGCCCCTCCATCGAGATTCGAGTTCCAACGTCAGCCGTCGTCGAGGTTTCGCGGTCCCGTCTCGTGCAGGCGCTGACGAACATCCTGGTAAATGCAGCGGAAGCCTATCCCGAGGATGCCGTCGCGAGGCCGATCGAAATTACTGCCAGCATCGAGGAGCGTCTCGTCCGCATGACCATCCGCGACTCCGGATGCGGCATGTCGGAGGAAAACTTGCGCGACGCGCTCACTCTGTTTTCGACCAGCAAGGCGACCGGCACCGGATTTGGTCTGCCACTTGCCGTCAAGATCGTAGAGTCCGAGCACGGAGGGCGCTTGAGTCTTGAGAGCGAGAAGGGGAAAGGAACCACCGTTCACATTCTTCTTCCAAAGCACCGCGAGGCAGTGCGATGAAGACCGGTCACTGTGCGCTGATCGTTGAGGATGATGCGGAGACCGCACTCGATCTTGAGCAGATTCTCAACTCATTGGACTGCCACAGCATTCCCGTGACCAACGTGGAAGACGCGATTCGCGAGCTCGGAACCAGATCCTTCTGTTTGGTTCTTCTCGATCTTGAAATCAAGAGCGAGCCAGACGCCATCAAGGGGCACGTCGAAAACGGCAAGGCGCTCCTGAGGAAGATCCGCCATATGCACTCCGAACATTACGGCGTACGCTTCTGGCTTCCGGTGCTCGTGATCAGTGGATTCGCTCGCGAACGTGACGAGGCGCTCGAGCTGATGAAAGATGGTGCAACGGATGTGATTCAAAAGCCCGACAACCATGGCGTCTCACAGGCCATACGGAAGGCATTTGCCGAGAGCCGTCGTGAAACCCACGATCTTTGTGAGAGCCATCCCGTTGCGGCCCGCGACAACTTCAAGGAGAAGGTTTTGCTCGCGATTCCGGGTGATCGATTGAAGCGACGCACCGCCGTCCGGCTCGGTACCCAATCGGTTACGCTAACCGACAGCTCCCTGCGCGTGCTCCTGCATTTGGTCCTCAGCCATCTCAAAAAGCAACCGGTGCATAAGACTGACTTGGGAGCGAACCGTGAGCAAGGTTTCAAGGGAATCTCGATCCTGCGCAATGAGCTGAAGCCTGCCCTTGGCGGCGTCGAGATCATCAAAAATGATTACCAGGGGAACTATAACTTCGAGACCACCGTTACCATCGGGGAATGCGCTTGCGAGAAATTAGTGGAGATCGGTGACCGGGCCATCACAGACCTTGCTACCCAGATTCGCACCCGGTTGTCCCCGAAGAAGAAAATGTCTGAAGGAAACTTTCGAAAGTTTCCGCCACAACGCCGCCGTCGTTGAAATCCCGCTCCCCGTCATAGAGTGATCTTAGTCAGGCCTGAGCGCAACGGTTCAGAGTCCATGACCAAGGAGCGTGCATGAGCAACCACTGTGAGACAGGATTGGATGATCGCTGCCGGGATGCGGACGGCGAGATTCGCAGGAAGCGTGGCGACACCCTTGTTGGCACGCTCCGCGACGAGTACGGGCCGACTTTCGCGCCCGGAGTCCGTTCGGATATGCGCCTGGACACGCTGCTGGATCGGACCGGAGCGGCCTCGCTGAGCGACTTCCTGAAAAACCAGAACAAATAACCAAACCGTCGCCCCCGACCGGGAAGGAGCGTCAGGATGTCAATCCGAATCACCTGCATCAAGAAGTCGAACGGGTACCACGAGGATCCCCACCACGCCATCTCGGAGCTCGGCTGGACCAGCGAACAAACTAACGAGACGGGCCGGTCAACCCGGCTGGAGATGTACGACTGGATCAAGAACCAGAACGGCGTGGCATTCGTGGCCGATGCGCGCGGAAACAAGGCCCGCGTCGGCGGCCGCGAGCACGCCAACGGTACCAAATACGTTCAGACCTATGCCGATCGTATATGGACGGACAATCTGCTCGCCTTGCCCGAATGCCGGTAAACGGCGCCACATCGGAGCCCATTCCGGTTCGACGCAGGTCATCGATTTGGTTGAGAAAGGAAGTGAAACATGGCAATCGAAGGAAACCGCACTGATTCCAGTTCGCTGGACGAAGCAGTCGAACATCTGAAAGAAGCCGAGGCTCACTTGGAGCACGCACGCGAGGATGAAGCTAAGGCCGAGCGTGAAGTGAAGGAAGCTATTCACGAAATCGAGGAGACATCTCAGCGTGATGAAGTCGATGTCCATGTGATTCATGTGAACGAGTTGGAGAAAGCCACCTTCAAGGAAAAGATCCATGCGACGCTTCAGCAGGTGTGGGACAAGTCCTACAAGGAGCTGAAGCTCGAACGGAAGCCGAAGGACGTTTTTCAGACGGCCAGCGCTCAACCGAAGTCACTGATGGAGCACCTGCAGCTCACGCTTGAACAGGCACGGGACCGGAAGGTCATCGAAAACTTCCACTTCGGGATCGCATCTGAGACCGGCGGTGCCTGATGGCGCAGATTGTTTCGTCGACGCCCGTTCTCGACATCGCGCGGGGCATCGCCTCACTGGATGAGGACATCCATCGCGTCCTCGCTTTCCTGGGCAAAACGGCGATAGAGGAGTTGGGCTGGCGAAGACCGAATAAGAGCTCCCTCATTGTTCCCATACAGGGCACGCTCAACGGGGTCACCGAAAGTTATATGCTGCGTCTTGGTTTTGCCGCCTACCGGAAGTGGCCGCCCAGCGCCCAGTTCGTGAATCCCGACACGTTGACCTACGCGCATCCTGTCGACCAACATCATCTGCCTATCCTCACCAGCCCCGAATGCCATCTGCATCCGAACTATGCGGCTGCGAACGGCAAGACCATGCAGCTCATCTGTTGCTCGGCGACACAAGAGTTTTACGATAGTGCGCATCCAGTGGAACCCAACCTTATTTGGAACGAGCAAAACACCTTTTACACCACGGTCGCTGCCATTCAAAAGGCAATGGCCTCGTTCTATGGAGGGCGCTTCGCAAAGCTATGAACATGGAAGACGAATTCAAGCGCAATCCACCACCGTTGCCGTATGAGCCTGGAACGGTTCGACTGTTCCTTCCCTTGGAAGCGCTGAAGGCAACTCACCGTCTCCTATGGATGGCCGATCGACGCGAAAGCGGGGTGATGTGGTACGGGACCAAAGATGCGAGCGGTGACGGGACAGTTTGTTACGTGGTGGCGCCTCGACAACAAATGAGCTGGGGAAATTATCACGTCAGCGCGGAGGCTTTGGCGGAGGTTGTTCATCGGCTGCCCGAGGGACTGAAACCGCTCGCCCAAGCGCACAGTCATCCTGGGGAATGGGTCGAGCACTCCACCTATGACGACGCTATGGTGAGCAGCCATCGCATTCTCTCGCTGGTGTTTCCTTCTTACGGCCGCAAGCCCCGTAGCTTTTTGCATGGCGTCGGCGTGCACGAATGGCAGAACGGCTACTGGCACCGTCTCGATCCTGATTTGGCGAAGAAGCGAATTCTTCCTGCGGATGGAGAGGTTCGCGTGGAGGACCTGCGATGAGTATCGACCCCGAGATTGGCAGCAGGCACATGCTGGGCACGGATGGCCTGGCAGAGCAACCGAATGCATTGCATCAATACGTCCGCATCATAATCTCGCAAGATTGGGCGGACTCTGTGCCTGGCCAGTTAATTGCGGAGTCCACCGCGCCACGGAAGGTGTCGCACGCCGCCCATGCTGCTTGATTGACCTGCTGTTGCGTGATTTGATCGTTCATTTCGGCATCCTTTGCATTCCGCTCGTCGTGGTGCGCCCTTGGGCGCGTT
>Ga0302320_10023866_pt1 | contig 11974 bp, 10 predicted proteins | sample Bog_T0_3_FD_202130 | JGI IMG/M metagenome (GOLD analysis project Ga0302320, IMG submission 202130) | Peat permafrost microbial communities from Stordalen Mire near Abisko, Sweden - Bog_T0_3 | ecosystem: Environmental > Terrestrial > Soil > Wetlands > Peat | place: Sweden: Abisko, Stordalen Mire... | reverse complement strand
AAGTGGTGCGGGTGTCGGGTGTGGTCTCTCTCATGGTCTCTTTTCCTTTCGCTTGCGAAGCAGCGGCGGCTGCTTCCTGCCCGTCGGCGAGACCGGGGTGTGCAAGCGGAAAGGGGCTTCGCGGGGAACCGGCTGCACGGAGCCGGAGCCGCTTGGCGGAGGCGGAGGAAGCTGGGCGGAAGCCCCTTGAAGCGCGCCGAGGGGCTGGCCCCTAAGCCCTGAGAAGCAGGGGCAGGCCGCGTCTGCGGCAAAGAGGTGCCTTGCGCGAAGGATCGTCACCCGAAGGGCCGGGACGCCGCTTTGCGGCCCGGTGAGCGCAGCTCATAGAGCCTGACCCCGCCCTTCACGGGGTCGCGCCGGAGCTTCGGGCGAATCGCTTGACCTGAAATATGTCGGGGTTATATCTGAATAAAGTGAGGTATCGCGTCGCCGCGGAATGGTTCCGCTGTGCTTTGAGCGCCCAGGATGGAGGGCGCTTGCATGGAGAACGCAGCCCCGTATACGGGGCGATGACCGTCAAGGAGAGGGCAACGTGAAGTCGCTGCAATTCACGCACAACGGGCGACAGCTTGATGTCCGGGTGCTACCGACTGTCGGTGCCTTCCGTATTGCCGTCTGGGAAGGCGGTAGGAACGTCAGTCCAAACGATACGATAATCGATCAAGGGTCGGCGCTCGCTGCCGACGCGCACGGCGGAATGGAACAGCTATTCGACACGGCGATGCAGCGCGCCAAGGATGATGTCACATCGGGGCATGTCGCGCTACTTCCGTAGGCACACCGAGCCAGCTAAACTATGGGCACGGTACAAGCTGGGAAGCCGATGACCGTCAAGGAAATAGGGCCGGCGCGGTGACGTGTCGGCCCTTTTCGTATCAAGTCATGGCAAGGACTCCACGTCAGATGGACCCGATCACTGCGCCAACCAAGACTGTCGCGACGATGACGGTTCCGCCGTTGAGTGAGGGCGTGAAGTCGGCGATCGTGCTGAATTGGAAGAGAGGGTGGAGGGACAAAGTCAGCGCAGGCGATATACTTGTGGTTTTGAAAACTACCAATGGGACTGTGGAAATCCGTGCCCCCATCTCGGGATATCTTGCGAGGCAATCCGTCAAAATTGGCATGGAGGTCAGGGTCGGGAATAAGCTCGGGGATGTCGAGTGCGAGCAGCCGCAGATATACCGCGTCAGAGTTCGCAGGGTCCAACCAATCGGACTGCCAGAATGCGTTCGCATTGACTACGTGAGGGGCTTCACCTTGAGCGCTTCCGAGTGGGTTTGCCCAGATGCGCCAGGAACAATCGGGGCGAAGGGGCGCAGTTGGTGGGTGGATCGGGTTGGATACGTCCCGCCCAGCGCCGCAGAGGCGGAGGTGCTAGCGCGCGCGCTTCCACCGCCTGACGACATCGTCACACTGTTGCCGGCACGCTGGCAGGAAACGCTAGATCACCCTTATGGAGGGGGGCCGGCCATCTCGCGGCTTGTTTATTCGGCTCCATTGAAAACGGGGCTGACCACCATGAGCGGAGACAACAGCGTTTTTCTTGACGCCGAAGATGAGCGGGAATTGAAAACGTGTAAGGTGGGCGTGGCGCTCGCACCACCATCGAATGTCGCCTCGATTGAGTACGAGCCACCCCCGTCGTGGTGGCCGCGTATTGTCCCTGGGAATGCGGAGGTGGTCCCGCTTGACCCTCCTGACCGGCGGTTGGTGCCGCCTGACGTTGCCAAGACTATTCGGGAGGTGTTCTATCGGAGTAGACAATTTGCGCAATCTAGCGATGGAATTTCGTTTCGTCAGGCCATTTGTAACCTGTGCATGGCCTATACGATCTCGGAGCCGCCGACCATTGTCGAATTGCAACCCTTATTCCCAAGTGTGTGGCCGTCGAAGGATATCATCATCCAACGCCACATGAATGCGCTGGCTAAGCGTCTAGAAGAGGCCGTTGCAGGACAGTGGCTTTCAAACGTAATTGATCCGCTGGTGAAGGATGTTCGTTTGGCGGGAAGGCTAAACACCCGCCTAGTCTGGGCTGCCCAGGGCTATCTTTTTGACAACGCATGGGTACCATGCCTCGATATCGAACCCGTATTCTGGTCTGCGCTTGGAGGACGACCGCGCGCGGGGCATGATCTCGATACATCTCAGGGGAATTCGGCGCCGACCTTTACCCAGGCCCTGCACAACACTCTCAGAGAGTGCATCAATACCGTGCGCGTGGACCTTGGACTGCCAAAAATTGGCGAAGGATGGCTGACGGAGACGGACCTCTACCAGCGCGTAAGGCGGCTTTTCCCGAACGAAGAAGTGATTCACCACGGAAGGACACGTTGGCTGGGACGGCAGCACTTGGATATCTGGATGCCCAGCCGGAACGTCGCAATTGAGTATCAAGGGGAACAGCACACTCTGGAGATCGGGTTTTTTGGTGGGCGAGAAGGGCTGGCAAGGACGCGCGAGCGGGACGAGCGCAAGCGCGCTTTGTGCAAAGCCAACGGACTTAGGTTAATCGAGATACACTTCAACGACGATCTTAGGGACGAATGGATACAGCGGCAGATTCTCCAACAGCTACCGGCGGCCGACCCCGGGTGATCCGATCTTGCCCCCGGTTCGGAACGAACCTGCGGCTGTGCCTTGGCAAGGGCCGCTACGGTACGGTGCCCATCGTGCCAACAGCCCTTTCGGGCGGAGATTTAGCGCGAACCACGCGCGACACGCGACCTCGCACTCCAGATCTCGGCAGCGGAGCGCGCGGGCGCTGCGCGCCGCCGGGGCGCGTCAGATGTTCTGCGAGAGGGCGAGCGGATGATCCATGGCATATTGGAACAGGACATCACCCCATCATTCCGGGTGAGTTTAAGCGAAGCAGTCGCGGCCAAAATCCGGGACGGGATTCCGCATCGGAGTCAGGTTGAAGCCGGCGGTGTAATGCTAGGTGAGCTTGTGGGGGACGATACCTTCCGTGTCACGGACGTGTCGTTGACGATAGGAAAGCGCCGCCATTATTACTGTGACCCTCCCGAGCATCAGCCGTTCGTCGATGAGTTTTTCGCTAGGTTCCCTGATCGAAAGCGCTTTGGTCTCATAGGCACATGGCATTCCCACCCGTCCGGGAACGCCATGCCCGGTCGCGGGGATTTGCAGGCTCTGAAGGACAAGATGGCAAGTCCATTGTGCGATTTGTCTTTCATGGTGCTGCTGATCGCCTGTTTGAACGGGGCTGCGGAACTCTACGCAGGCGGAGTTATCCTGATCCGAGGGGAGCCAGATGTACGCATGATCGAGATAACGATAGAGGACTGACAAGCCGAAATCCCTGACAGACACGGGGCCAGTGGACCGCTCGTGCCACTCGCCTATCAAGGATTAAAATGCTCTGCCAAATGAGCAGGATCAGTCGGGACGCTGAAGGTCGTCGCCCGCTTTCGCCGTGTGCAATCTTTACACCATCCCTGAAGCCCTGATGGGTTACGCCGAGCTGCATAGAACGCCGTCCTAGGCTTCATCTCCTGACACTTGCTACAGTATCCCATGCCGTCCGGGATGATTCTCGGTTGCGGTGGCGGTGGAAGCCCAAGAGCTAACGCACGCCTCTCTTTCCAGTCCGACTCCCACATCACGATAAGGTTGTAGCCGGCATTGATGACGGCTTGATCGCGCGCCTGACTGTCGGCGTAGACCTCGGAGAAGGTCATTCCGTTACGCTTCAACGGATGTGGGGCGTCAGGGCGGAAGCGATCGTCACGGCCATGCACGAAATCGCCGTGAAATTGGTAGATCGTACCATCAAGATAACCATCGACCGGCACACGCCGTCCCTTTGGTCCGACTGGAAGCCAAACCTCGCGATGTTGTCCGTTATCCGGGACCCCAATATAATCTAGCCATTCGCGCTGCATCGCTGAGGTGTTGGAAAAGCACTTCGGGCAGGGGAAGCGCACCTTCTTGTTGAGCAGCACGCCGACCCTTGAGTGAAACCAGTGGTCGTGCTTGGCACACCGGACCCTGATTTTACTGTGCTGGCTTTCGTACCCATTCGTGTCGAACTCGAACGCGTCGCCCCAGCGCGCGCGAAGGCGACCGAGCAAATCGCCCGCAGCGTTCCGCAACTTAGTTCCAACTATGGCATAGCCGCATTTCGGGCAGCCGTGTCCCTTAACGTGATGCTCAAGCGCTTGTCTGAATTCGCCGTGATCCGGGCAGACAATTGGCACTGCCACCTTCACCTGGCGATCGAGAGGCACCAGCGAGTAGTTGTATCTTCCATCGTGTTTTTGTGTGGAACGCGCAAGGATTCTCCTTGTCGCCTCAATGCGATGGCGCAAGCGCTTTTCGTCATCGCACATGGGACAAATTGTGCAGCTACGCAGATGCTCACATGGACGTTGCTCAAACCAGACATCGTGCATCGTGCAACGGATGCGCATCGGCGCAGCCAGCCGGAGGAAGCTTATGACATCGTATTCGAACTTGCCTTTGAATTTCTTCGTCGCTTTGGTGACAAAGGTGTCAACATCCCCGCGTAGATGATCTCCGTACTGCTCCACGGCACACACCGGACATCCACCGCCACGCCAGAGTGCTGTCGGCAACATCGAGAATGGACCATGACCTTCCTTCGAGCAGACTAGCTCGACCTTGACCGCATTGCCCTGATAGATACAGCGGGTCCAGTCGTAGCCCCGATCTGCGATACCTCGCTCCTCATGTGCCTTCCGGACCGCCGCTACGAACTCCGACGTATCGTATTTCAGGACCCCTTTGTTGGGCGGACCCTTGTGATGTGCGTGCTCTAAATTGCGGCGCGAAACCTCAAGCTTGCAGGACATGCAGCCTGACGTGCGCCGAAGCAGGTCCTGAGGTCGAAAGGTGAACGGTTCGTTGTGCTTCGCGCAGATTGCCGCCGGCCGAGATGAACTCAGACCGTGCCACTCCTGCTGAGGGAGGATGAGGGTAGTGCCGTACTTTCTCGCAACGAGACTCGTGAACTCTCCCCAGGGCATCATTCTAGTCATGGTAGGTATCTCGCTCTGAACCCGAGGACCGGGGACGGTCGTCAGTACGTGGCAAAGAAGCTCGCTGCCTTCTCGGGGTTATAGCCGCGCCGATCATAGAGCTTCGTGGTGCTCGGGTCACGATGCCCGGCTGCTTTCTGCACGTCCTCAAGCTGTGCGCCATTCTCCAGCGCCGTGGTGATGAAGGTCGCCCGCATCGAATGCGCCGAATAGCCGCGCCCCAGGCCGAGCACCGCGACGTGCTTCCGCACCACGCGGTCGATCGCGTCCGGGTGCATCGCGCGCCGGACGTGGTTCTGCTTGCCGTTGTGGTGCAGCGGCCGGAACAGCGGGCCGTCGATGTCGCCGGCGTGGCCGGCATGCTCCAGGTAGGCCCGCAGCCGCGCCGCGGTCTGCGGGTTGATGGCGAGCGCGTCGCGTCGCCCGCCCTTGCGGATCACGCGTAGCGAGTCGAAGCCCCGGTTCTGGTGCAGATCCCCGACCGTCAGTGCCGCGATCTCGGCACGGCGCAGCCCGACTTGCAGGCCGACCGACAGGATGGCGCGGTCGCGCAGCCCCTCCAGCGTGTCCTCCGCCGGCGCGTCGAGCAGCTTGCGTGCCTGCATCTTGGAGAAGGCCGCCGTGGTGCCTTCGTCGCGGTTGATGGCCGGCCGCTCGATCTCGCGCACCGGGTTCCGGGCGGCATGGCCGTGCCGCACCAGGTGCTTGAACAGGCTGGACAGAGCCGACAGCCGCCGACGGATGGTGGATGGCGCGGCGCGCTGCGTCTCGCGCATCATACGTTCCCACGCGATCACCGCGCGGTGGTCCGCCTGGCGCAGCTCGTCGTGCGACGTGATGCCGAGCGTCGCCATGAAGTGGCGCACGTCGAGCCGGTAGGCCCGCCGGGTGCGCGCGCTCTTTTGCTTGGCCAGCCAGATTTCTTCCTCGGGGATCTCGGCGAGCTTTTCCATAACCGTTAGCGATTTCGCCTTCGGGTGGTCGGATCGGACAATCTCGGTCGTGGTGTCGGTCATGGCGGCCCGAAGTCTGGCACAGTTTCTCCACGTGATAAACCGGATTATCACGTGGAGGATCGGGGGCAAGCGGGAAGCCGTGGTCCGGGGCCAGAAAGTCTCGGGGTGAGTCCTGGGGGCAACACTCGACGGGCGGGGTAAACTGTAAGGATCAGGTGGCCGGCCGTGCCCCGCGAGAGAGGACATTATCGTATGTAGCTGCCGCAAGCGACCCTGAGGGTGGCCGCGCGGTTGCTGCTTGGCTAGCGGACGTGCCCATCTTTCATTATCCTCGCAGTTCGCGAGTGTTAATGGGTTGTGGTGAGATGTCGGTCACACAGAAGCAGAAGGTGGACTATGCATCCGCGGTGATAGGCATTCTAGTCGACGTGCTTGTGGACAAACAGAACGGCATGCCTGACGTGGTCTGGCACTACACCCCCTACGAGACGCTGCTCAAAATCCTGGAAAGCAAATCGCTCTGGGCAACCCACGTTTCCTGCCTCAATGACGCGTCCGAGGTCCGGCATCTCTTCGATTTGCTGTTCGAGCAGTTGCATGGAAGGGAGGTCGATCCCCAGTCGTCGCCCCTCTTTGAGTATCTGAAAAGTCTGGGAGGCAAGGACTACGGGGGGAGCAGTGAGTGGTTTGTCACCAGCTTCTGCACCGAAAGCGATGCCCTGAACCTTTGGCGTGCGTACGCTGGTGCTGATGGTGGCGTGGCAATCGGTTTCGAAACCAAAGAGGTGGTCGGCCGGGCTTGGAAGGATGAATCGCGTGGCGGGCATCAAGGGTTTCCTGAAACCTACGTGCTTCCCGTGGCGTACCGCGCAGCGAAAAAGAACGAACTGGTTCAGAAGCTTCTGTCAGAGACCGAGCGGCTTTTCAAAGCTGGCCTTGAGGGCCAAGACCATAAGACATGGGCAGAGGAATTCTGGACCGCCTGGGAGGATCAGATTGCAGCCATTGCGCCGCTCGTGAAACATGAAGCATTTGAATCCGAGAAGGAGTGGCGGCTGATTACGAAGCCGCACGCATCTCAGCAGAATTCGCTGAAATTTCTAGCCCGCCGCACTACCATCACCCGGCACCTGCCCCTCCAATTGAGGCCGATCGCGGATGCGGACCCAGCGATGCTCCCGATCGTCGAGATCAAAATCGGGCCAGGCGAGCATCAGAAGCTCACCAAGGTTAATGTCAAGGAGCTGCTTCGCTCGAAAGGCTACATTGACGTGCGTGTTACCCGTTCAAAGATTCCATTTCGCCTCCTTTGACCGTGTGGCTGCTACGCACCGGAAATCCGCGCCGAGAAAACGCTTCGTTATCAACGCTCTAGGTTGGCGCAAAATTCTTGCAGACCGTGTGAAATCTCTACCGAAACGGATTCCGGCTCGGCTAGAGTTGCGCTAGAATCCCGCCATGTCGCACATCGCCGGTCACGACCGATCCCAAACCCTCCTCCTGCCGGAATCGCTGGACGAATACGTCGGCCCCGAAAACCCCGTCCGCTTCATCGACGCCTTCGTTGACGGGCTGGACCTGGCCGCCGCCGGCTTCGCCCGTGTGACACCAAAGACCACCGGCCGCCCCGCCTACGCCCCCAAGGACCTTCTGAAGCTCTACATCTACGGCTATCTCAACCGCGTCCGTTCAAGCCGCCGGCTGGAAGCCGAGACCCACCGCAACATCGAGGTGATCTGGCTGCTGCGCCACCTGAAGCCCGACTTCAAGACCGTCGCCGATTTCCGCCGCGACAACCGCAAGGCCTTCCGCCCGGTATTCCGCCAGTTCGTGCTGCTCTGCCGCCAGATGGACCTGTTCGGCCGCGAGCTGCTCGCCGTGGACGGCACAAGGATCAAGGCGGTCAACAACAAGGATCGCAACTTTACCCGCGCGTCGCTGGCGAAGTTCATCGAACTGGCCGACGCCAAGCTCGAAGATTATCTGCAACGGCTCGACCAGAGCGATGCCGCCGAGATCAAGACCGGTGGATCGCGGGTCAGGAATTTGGCCGAGAAGATCGCCGCCATCCGCGAGCGGCGCACGCGGTGCAAGGACATGCTGGCCCAACTGGACAAGACCGGTGAAGACCAGATCTCCCTGACCGATCCCGACAGCCGGGCGATGGCGGCGCATACGCGTGTTGCCGTGGGCTACAATGTTCAGGTTGCGGTCGATACGAAGCACAAGCTGATCGTGGAGCAGCAGGTCACCAACCAGGTCGTCGACATGGGCCTGCTGACCGAGACCGCCGAACCGGCGAAGGATATCCTGGGCGTCGAGACGATCGACGTTGTCGCCGACAAGGGTTATTTCAAGATCGAGGACATCGAGGCCTGCGAGAAGGCCGGAATCGTGCCCTATGTGCCGCGGCCCCAGCGCGGTCCCTCGGTCAAGGCGGGTTTGCTCCGCAAGGATGAGTTCAGCTACGACGCGGCCGGCGACACTTATGTCTGCCCGGCGGGGCAGCGTCTGCATCCCTATTCGGAGTCTCTGCTGCGTGGTCTGAAGAAAATCAATTACGTCAACAAGCTGTCCTGCGACGATTGCGCGATCCGTTCGCGATGCACGGGCGGCAAGTTCCGCACGGTGTCGCGGCTTGAGAACGAGGCGGTGTTGGACCGGATGCAGGCGCGACTGGCGAAGCGGCCGGAGGTTCTGGACCGGCGCCGGGAGACGGTGGAACACCCGTTTGGGACGATCAAGCAATGGATGAACCAGGGGGCGTTTCTGATGCGTGGGCTGGAGAAGGTCCGCGCCGAGTTCAGTCTGACGGCGCTCGCGTATAATCTCCGGCGGGTGCTGAATATTGTTGGATTTGCTGAGTTGATGGCCGCGGTGGCGGCCTGAGGGGCGTTTGCGGGTGGGTTTTTGGTGGGGCTGACCAGTATTATCGCCGGGAGGCGCGATGCCGGTCGGAGTTTCCAGCGAAATCGGCGTTTGGACGGTTACCGGGCGCGCGCGGTGCTTCTGACGGCTGATATACTCAACGTCTCGGGGCCGGCGTGTTTTCACACGGTCTGCTTGAATTCTGCATACTGACGGACTGGACGGGGCCGAATCTTTCGTGCAGAGATGCGCGCTCTTCGGAGATGCCAAGATGACTGGAAGCACGATCTACGCCGCGCAAAAGACACGCGAGGCGGTCAATTGCCTTGCATTGCTGGAAAAGCCACTAAGGGAGCGGCTGTGTGATGCGATCATCGCGCTGCATATCCTCACGGCGGATAAAATACCCGATGACGCTCTGCAAGAAAAACTGGAGGCTCTCATTGCAAAGGTCGATGAGGGCATGAAGCCGGATGATAAGGAGCTGCGACATTTGACTGACGGTGACGTGAGCACTGCTGCGCGCCAGATAGTCGAATTGTTTGAAAGCTGCGTGAAACTCTACACTAAAAACCCGAACCTATACGCCTCAAGCTGACGGCTCAGAGAATGGCAACTGCGAATTGACACAAGCATCCGTCTCAAGCGGTTGGGCATAATAGGAGTCATTGGTGGCGTGTCGGTGTGTTTATCAGGACGTGACCACTCGGCACTCCCAGAGGTTCCGTTGCCATATCGACTTCACTTTCGGCCTTATCCAGGAGGTTGGCTGCATCCAAAAGTACCAACGCCGCACGACGCCCAGGTTCCGTGATCGACGCGAATGCGCCGTGAAAGCTGACTTGAATCCGTGCCATGTTATCTAACGTATCATTTCCCATTTTCCGCATGAGAACTCCCCCTTGAATCTCTGCCAACAATGCCATACTTTCCGATGCGCTCTGAGCAACACTGACGAGATCGTTTTCAGATGCTGGCGGTGCGCTGCCGAATGCGCCTCCTAGTGCCTCAACCTTGGCTTGCGTATTAGGGAGGTCTTTGCCAATGGAATCCTCTGCCATTTCTCGAAAAACTTCCGCAATCCACAAGGTATTCCATTGCCCTTGTGCCGCAGCATCATTCGATCCCGCCACCGCACTAGCCGTGTTATTCATGCAGTCGTTGTCCGTGCCACCGCTACAGCCAAGCCAATTTCGAGCGCCCATCCGGAGAGAAGCCGTACTATGGTAAGCCTGGGCGGCAGCAATTCTCGATGCGGCAAGCTCCTGCTGAACTTGCCTTAGCGCATTTACTGCCAGTGCGATGTGTGCCGCCGGGGTAGGACATTGCCGCCATCTCTTTTCCGCTTCGCTCTGATCAGAGGTACCGAAGCACCATCCTCGCAAATCAAGCCGCAACACCAGCTTGTTTAGCTCGTCGCAGGATATCTTCGTCGCGTTATCGTCAGGCGTGATGCTACCTCGGCACTGATCGCTAAGCTCGCCCCATTGGTTAATCAGTCTATCAATGTCCGGTGGGATGGCCCCGGTTGACGGTGTGGTCGAAGTCAAAACCTGCTCTTCCAGCGTTGCACTATCCTGATTGCCTAGAAGTCCGGTGGCGGGCAGGCCATGTGCGCCCTGCCAAGCGAGTATCGCAGACCGGGTAGCCGCCCCATATGCCCCGTCGATGGTCGCTGTCGGTGGGAGGAAGCCTAGCGACTGAAGATCGCGCTGCAACGCCACGTGTTGGTCGATAGGCCGCTGCGCCTCTTCCAATGCTGGTCCGCTCAATCGAGATAGCCAGACCCCCCGCTGCCGCTCGTACGCGGCCGACAGGCAGGCGACCCACGGTCCTGGGTCTGGGGGCAAAAGGCCGGTGGCCGGAACCCCACACCGCTGCAAGGTCCGGTTCTCGAAATCCACCGCCTCCACCTTCAAGGCTTGCCAGCCCGCTTCCCCTACCTGCTGCCGCAAAGCGTAGTACGTCTGTGTGAACATCAGGTCGATGCGCGACAGATCGGGACTGCTGCAGATCAGTTGTGCGGCCGGGGTATGTACCGCAGCGCAATCGAAACTAGGTCCGAAACGTGCGGGGGAGGCGGCGGGCGGTGGCAACGACTGTGCCAGCACGGCCTGCGCCACCGCGAGCGCGCCTAGCAGCGCAAGGGGGATGACCGGTCGGTGGGACGGTGTGAGCATCGGCATACTTGCTAATCTGGCATGGGAATAAACGGTATTATTAGATATAATCCAACGCTTCTCATATACCCGGCCCATTCGGGCACCTTGGGTGGACGGTAACCTCGGATCAGCGTGCCGCCCGCGCAAATGCGGATAGGCCGAGTGCATCGTCGAGTTCCCGGTAGGCCAGAAGGCCCGCGTCGGAGGTGATCCGGCTGCCGTGGAATTCCAGCTTCAGGCGGCGGTCGAAATCGACTCGGAGAGTCCCGTCATCCGTTTCACCCGCTGGGGGTTCCATGAACTCACCACCATACGCAACACAACATGTTGATATTTAAGACATATTATGCCGTTTCGTACAAGCGGAATGTCACTCATCCGGGGAATCCGGGATAAAGTAATCCATGACAGTTCCCGAACTCCCTGGTTTCCCGCACGCCGAAAACTCATCCCGTGTAGCGCGCTACTGCGCAGGCACGGTGATCGTGCAGCGCTGTTCCTTCTTCGCCTTGGCCGCCGCCTCCCGGCACGCTGCCAGCGCCTCCTGATTGACCCGCACCAAGTCGGATGCGTCCGCCACGCCGCGCCATCCGTCCGGACTGCCGGCCTGCATCAAGGCAATGCCGGCGTGCCAGCGGTCGGCCTTCATGATGACAGCCGCCACGGCGCTATCCCCTCCGAACGGCAGTACCCCGGCCACGAACGGCGACACCAGCAACCCGACGACCAAGGCCCCCGATGCGGCCCACAGCAGCCAGTTGCGCTGCTCGTCCTGCTTCCGCACCGTGCCGATCAAGCCGGCGAGCTGGTGCCGCTCGCGCTCGGCGTCCTGAGCGGCACGGTCAAGCTTCTGCACCGCCTCGCGCATCAGCATGTTGCCGGCCTGGGCAACGGCCTGCTGATGCTGCTCGGGCGTCAGCCCTAGCGCCGGATGCGTCTCGATGCCGGCAAGCCGATTATCCACGGC
>Ga0302320_10023865_pt1 | contig 11974 bp, 11 predicted proteins | sample Bog_T0_3_FD_202130 | JGI IMG/M metagenome (GOLD analysis project Ga0302320, IMG submission 202130) | Peat permafrost microbial communities from Stordalen Mire near Abisko, Sweden - Bog_T0_3 | ecosystem: Environmental > Terrestrial > Soil > Wetlands > Peat | place: Sweden: Abisko, Stordalen Mire... | reverse complement strand
GCGAAACCAGATTTGGCAATGCGCCTCATGCCTGCCTGTGGTTACTCATCGGCGTGTCACTCTACTTCTTTGGCGTTTCCGGAGGAGCGATCGCAGCAGCGCGATTGAGGCTGCCTGTCATGCCGATCGTCTGCGTTCTTGCGGCGGCGGGAGTTGTCCGGAAAAAGATCGATCCGGGAAGCCGCTCTGAATGCGAGCACCTCCCCGGATCGGGTTGATGGATTGTTTGCGTTTCTCAGGCGACTGGGTCGCCCGCGGTGGATTCGAGCTCGGCAATGTAGTCGATCACAGCCTCGCTCCATCCATCGATGTGGTTCCACTCGCCGTAGCCCACGCCGTTGCGAGCAGATGCCACGTTGATCACGTAGCCCCTGCCCTTCGGTGCGGGCACCTTGTCATGTGACTGCTCGTCGGTGATGACGATGACCCGGTCGTAGCCCTCTCGAACGTCCGCCTCGACCTGCGCCAGTGACCGGCCCAGATAAGTTCCCGAGTGCGGCTGGCTCTGATCGATCGCATCGCGCAGCGCCATTCCGCGGCGCGACGGCACGCGCTTTGCAGCCTCAGAGAAGGAGTAGATCGTCACCTTCTCCGCGATTTCGCGAAGCAGAATGGCGAGCCCGTAAGCGGCGTCGGTCCGGCGCATCTCCGAGCGGCTGGAGATCGGCGACTCCATTGATCCGGAGACGTCAACCAACAGCACCGTGTGCCCAGCCAACCGTGCGCTGCGGCCCTCGAGCGCGCGAAACATTGCGGCCTCGAGCGGCTGCTCCCACTGTGGCACGCTGCGTGCGGCTGCCAGAAAACGGAACGGCAAAACGCGGTCCGTCTTCAAAGCGGCCAATGCAGACAGCACCAGTTCCTCGCTCACGCCGGCTCCATGCAGGTTGCGCAGGTTCCGCAACAGGGCCAGGGCTCCCAGCTTGCGCTCAGCCAGCAGGCGCTCCCAGACCTCCCGCTTCTCGGCCCCTTCAGCGCGCCCGGCAGCGGAGAGAGCAACCTCCCAGGTGTCAGGCGTAGCTAGCTCGTTTGCGGCCAGGCGCTTCCACAATGCAGCCTGCGCCTCGTCCACAGGGCGGGCATGCGAGAGAAAGAGCACGTCGCGCAGACGCACTGCACCGGCGCGATCGTACTTGGCCAGCGCGTACTCGTCGAACTTGCCAAAAGCCGCAGCCAGCCCCTTCTTCACCTGTGCGGAGAGCGGCTGACGCCCACCGGCCCAGTAGATGGCGACGAACTCCGACAGCTCATCGGCTCGCTGAATCACGCGGGCCAAGGTCTCGGACACCAGAGCACGGTGCGTTGCGTGACGAGCCATCTCCCGTACCAGCAACAGCGGAGCATGGCGCAGCTTCATCTGCTCGCGCGCCTCAACGGCCAGGGCGGCTACCTTCTCCGCCGCGACCTGGGGCACAAGCTCGTGAATGCGGCCTGCGATCAGCACGCCGTCTTCGTAGAACTCAGCCTCCCACAACATGCAAGAGAGAACGCTGCGGCGCAGCGCCTGCTCCGGGGTGATGACCTTGGCCGGCGCTCCCTCATGGGTGCGTGGTCGAGGCTTTGACTTGAATATGTTCAGGCGCATGGTGCGCCTCCTTTCTGCGTTCGAAAAAAATTCCCTGCCGGGGAAAAGTCGGGCGCGGAATAAGCTACCCCAAGATACTCCTTAGAGGCAGGATTCGAACCTGCTACCGCCGGGATGGCGGCGCTCTACCCGAAGTATCCGTGCCCTGCGCCACCGGCAGGTTGTTGTTGATTGAAGTTGGCGGGCGAGGGCTACTCGTCATCGTCTTCGTCGTCCTGCTTGACAGTGCGAGCCGTCTCAACACTGCGGAACCCCGCTGTCTTTGAAATGCGAAGCGGTTGAAAATCAATGGCCAGCTTCTTCATCTGCTTATAGTCTGGCCTGTGCTTATCATGGAAGCCGCTGCACTCATAAACAGTGAACGGCAGCACCATGTTGGGGCTGGTGTTGGTGCAGATCGCCAGCAAATCCGACTCGCGATAGCCAGTGATGAACTGCCCCCAACTGCAACTCTTGCACAAGGGCATGTTGCCCACCGGCGTGCCGTTCTTCACATGCAATTTGCTCATGACATTTCAGTTCTATCCGGACGCGCCGGAAGGTTGATGGCCGGGGAACAAGCGGCTACGGACTTTTTTGCGGCGCTCTGACCACTGAGCTACCAGGGCTCTCGCCCCGTCGCGGGAATTGAACCCGCACCCTCCGGCTCATCAGGCGAAGTACCCGTTGCCTACGCCACCGGCCAAGGTGGTTGTTTGTGCGCAGTGCTCAAGACAAACGCCGGCAATGTGTTTTGGCCGGGGAACAGGCGGCAACAGAACATAAACGGATGTCTTTTGTTGGACCACGCACTCCCGTGTCGAGTGCGGCGGGACTCCAACCCGCATTTTCCGTCCCCGAAGTACCCGTTGCCTACGCCACCGGCCAAGGTGGATGTTTGTGCGCATCGCTCAAGAGCAACGCCGACGAAATGTTTTGGCCGGGGAACAAGCGGTTGCGGACTGGAGGCATCCTAAGCCACTAGACGACCTGAGCTTGCGCCCAGGGCAGGATTCGAACCTGCGTCTCCCGCTTAACAGGCGAAGTAACCGCGACCTACGCCACCGGCCAAGGTGGATCTTGCTAAGACATTGCTTGCGAATCACTGCACCGGGGAATGGTCGAAAAGAGTTTCGGAACCTCTGCTCAGCGGCGCCTGGTGATTCGGGACTACGCCCCCGCTCCGTTAAGCGATCTGTTCCGGCAGGGCTCCTAACCCTGCTTTTTCTTTGGAAGGAAGTAACTCTCCTCTTTCGCCACCGGCGCTACTTACTTACTGTGAGTTAGTAACGTGGCTCTCCCTCATGCCGCGCCTGACTCATCGCGGCGTCACGAAGTAATACGCATACCTTCACTCAGCCAGTGTTCCCTGAGGGAACAAGCGAAGACAGGTTGGCCAGGTTCGAAGTGATGAACCTGTCTTCTACGCCACTCAGGAAAGACATGGTCAATGAAAGATCAAAATGTGTGCGTCTTTGCGTAGGAAGCAGACACCAGCGAAGCTACTGGAAATGGACGGACCTAATGAAGGACCACGCCCGGGGACCGGTGCAGCTTGAACTAAGCGGCTCCAGCCTACGCATCGAGTTTTGCGTTGTATATTTCATCGGGCGCTCTCCTACGCAGTTAGTACTGTGCCATAAGTCGATTGAAAAAAGCAAGAGCATTGAATAAGTTTTCTGCAAATAGTTTCCCGGTTATAAGTCATCCTCTTTCCTTTTCGCAGGATCATTTGCTCGCGCTTCCACCGCATCCGATGGTTTAGCCTGAAGTCGCGGGTCTGGCTTTTATTGCTTTATGGCGTGATAAGGAGAATTGCATGGTGTGGATGATTCTGCTTGTGGGTCTTGTGGTGGGAATGGTTTCCGGCGTTGTCGGCATTGGCGGAGGCGTGCTGTTTGTGCCCGCGCTCATATGGCTGCTGGGCATGGATCAGCACAAGGCGCAAGGCACCTCGATCGGGGCGCTGCTCTTGCCTGTCGGCGCCTTTGCATTTTTCGAGTACTACCGCAAAGGCAATGCGGACATTCGCGTGGCGCTGCTGCTGGCCGCCGGTTTTCTGGTCGGCGGATACTTTGGCGCAGCGGGGGCGCAACACATTCCCGAAGTCTGGCTACGCCGCATCTTTGCGCTTACACTGGTGGCCATCGGCGGGCGCATTTGGTTCGTGAAGTAAGCGGGATTGGTTTCAAGCCGCGGCAATAAAGCGCAACCGAATGTAATCGGCCGTCCAGTTTCCGTCTTCATCGCGAAGTACGGGCGCAAGCAGGGCAACAGTCTCCTGCACGACTGTTTCGCGCAACTGTTGCGGCACGGAATCGAATACGCCGCGGCGAAAGGTGCGCAACCACCCCTCCATGCCGCTCTCAGCCAGCGCAGTGGGCCGCGGAATCAATGCAATCTGATCGACACTGAATCCATGCCGCTCGAGACGGCGGCCATAACCATCCGCAGTGGCATAGTAGTTGACACCGTCTTCGCGATCACCATAACCGTGTTGGCCAAGCACAGACATCAATGCAACACGAATGGCCGCGATGTTGCCGTGGCCGCCCATCTCCGCAACAAATCGTCCGCCGGGCCTCAGCACGCGGTGCACCTCGGCCATCATTGCATCCTGGTCGCGAACCCAATGCAGCGCGGCGTTCGAAAAAACAGCATCGAAGGCACGGTCAGGAAACGGGAGCGACTCCGCGCTTGCCTCTTCGGCCTTGACACCCAACGCACGCGCCGCTGCCACCATCGCCGCCGAAGTATCAACGCCCATCACTTTGGCGCCCGTAGCAGCAATGCGCTGCGTGAGCTGTCCATCGCCGCATCCCAGGTCGAGAATGCTCTCGCCTGGCTTGGCCGCAAGCCATTCAAGCACGCCGCCGGCAAGCCCGTGTACAAATGCGCCATTCTGCTCATAGGCCTTCGGGTCCCACGTCTGAATCGCCATAAGCCGCCTCCGCAGTTAGTGTCGTGGAACGAAGTCCATAAGGCAACTTGATTTTGTTTTGGCCGTCGATCAGATTTATTTATGGTTTTGCCGGTTGGCCGAAAACGGGTAATGTCTCATGCTTCGTCCTTGACACCCTCCCGCTAAACGGCTAAATCTTGGTGATGCGAACACGGGCCCGGCACGGTGGGCAGGCGAGCAGGTCGGGCCCAGAGTGGCGTTCTCGTCAACTGAGTGAATGGAGATTCATGCCTATACTTTCGAAGTCCAGTCTCTACCTGGCTGCTGTTTCGCTTGTCCTTCTGGCAGCTTCTTCGGCCGCAATCGCCGCGCCATTGAGGGTTTGCGATCTCATGACTCAACAAACGGCAGCCGGTATCTTTGGCGGTCCGGTTGCCCCCGGTCGCATAGAGATGTCATCGCCCGGAGTGGCGGATTGCCGATTCGACAGCAAAGGCGGAGGTTCCTCCGAGATCGGTGTGATGGATACGAAGTTAACGGGAATGCCGGTGGCGGCTATGTACAAGGTGCTGGCGACGAACCCTGATCCGGGCCATAGCCTGGAATCAATCTCTGGGCTGGGTGAGGCCGCGGTGTTGAACAAAGGCCCAGACGACATGACCCTGAGCGTTCTCTTCCACGACAAGATACTGATCGTCTCGGCAACCGGCTCGAAGAATCCTGGAGTGAAGGCTGCCTTGATTGCGGCGGCGCGCCAGGCATTGCCAAGTATCTAGGGCCGGCTCAGATCGACTGCACGGGCAGCAGAGTGAGATCGTCAACCAGCACAACCTCTTTTTGCACAAACGGCTCACCATACCGAACGCCGGCCAGAAGCCCGTAATGGCGCGCCTCGGCAAAGGTGCGGTCGCGAATCTCTTCTTCAGGAACAAAGAGCGCACCGCCGGCAGGCTGGTTGGCATATTGCGATCGATAGGCCATCAGCGACTGGTGCCGCTGTTCGATAAAGGGCGTGATGTCGACGATGAAGCTTGGTCGCACGTCTGCGTAGAGGCTGGCATAGACGATCTTGAATGGTCGGTGCGGGGCTTCGCCCGTAGCCACCTTGGCAAGGCCGGAGAGAAAGCAGGCCTCGTAGCCCAGCGTGGCGCAGATTGCATGATCGGGGTGGCGCGCCTGCCAATACGGCAGAATCACAACCCTGGGTCGAATCTGGCGAAGGACGCGGACGATCTTGATGCGGTTTTCGAGCGTGTTTTCGACGGCGCCGTCAGGCAGGTCGAGTGCCTGCCGCCAACCCACACCCAACAGGCCAGCGGCGATCCCCGCTTCCTGGGCGCGGGCTGCGGCGCTTCCTCGGGTTCCGGCCTCGCCTTGAGTCAGGTCGAGAATGGCCGTATGCAACCCGCGCGAGGCCATACGCAGCAACGTTCCGCCGCAGGTTTGTTCCACATCGTCGCGATGGGCCGCAACGGCCAGAACGTCAGCCGCGAAAGTGTCGGCAGCGGGAATGGCTGGCATCGCTCTTAGTACACGGTGTTATTGCCGTCGGACAGGCCGTCCATGTAGGCCACGTCGTAGGCTGTGCCGGTCACGGTCACATACTGGTTGTCAATCGTCGTGCCGTCCACGGTGGAGTTGATGTAGACCTGTCCACCCTGCGCCGAGTAGACCTTGTGGAAGCCGGTGACGGAGGCAATGCCGGTTGCGTCGCCAATGTAGGGCAAAATCGTCGTCACGGTATTGCTCGAAGTATTGAACATGGTGAGACAGCCATCGGGCAGCCCTGTGGCCGCGCGCACGCCGTTGGTGCACTTGGTCATGGCGATCCAGAGCGTGTTGTCGTCGGCAAGCAACATGCGTGTCAGCGCGCCCGGAGCTCCATCGCTGACGGCAATCGGGTTGCCGGCCTTGTTAGTCGAGAGATTGACCACCGTCAGTTCGCCAGCGAACAATGTCTGCCCCAGCACTGTTTGAGGTTGCTGGCCCAGGACATAGAGCGTTGATATATCCACAAGAGCGTTGCTGGCGCCGCCCGGAGTGGCAATGGTGGAGGTGGTCAGAGTCGAATTGGTGGGCAGCGTACCAGACTGCTGGCCAATGAGGTAAATCATGGGGGCAACCGGCAGCGGTGTAACCGAAGCCTTTGCCCCCCCGCATTCAGGGCCGCAGTTGAGCACATAGGCGGTCCCTCCATCGGAGGAGAAAACAGCCTTTACAGGCCTGTCAAACACAAGAGGCGCACCATAGTAGTTGCCCGTTGCATCGATGTGGTCGGGGCTTTGCGCCTGAAAGAGGCACCAGCCGGGAATGTTCTGCGGCTCGCAGTCGACCGCAGCCTGGGGCCAGGTGCTCGGCCCGCCCGAAAATGCCGTGGTTTGAGCTGCGGAAAGCTTCCGCGGATAGTAGGCGTAGTTCGAGTTCTGCACAAAAGCAATGGCCATGGAACCGCCAGGGTTGACGCTGACACGGTAAACGCCTGGCAGGCTCAGTGGGTAAGACCCGCCCGAGACATGGTCAATGACGGTCAACACATGAGCTCCCTGGTCGGCAGCAAAAATATACGCCTGGTTCCGGGTCACAAAGATGCTCGAAGACAGGCCGTTCAGGCCAGTAGTTCCACCCGTCGTGCTTTCCTTCGAGTAGTCAATCACGTCCAGCGAGCCGTCGCCGGAACCGTAGACCGCGCCCAAGGTCTCTTCGGGCATGTTCTGGATGGTGATGGGCAGGGCGGCGGAGTAACCGGAGATGGAAAAATTCGAGGGCTTTCCATTAAAGCCATCGCGAATGTCATAGTAAGCATCCACGAATGCCAGGGTGCCCCTGCTGAAGGCGCTCGGGTTCTGGATTGCGATTAATACGCGGTTTGTCAGCCCACTGGGGGGCAGGGCCCTGCCCGCAAAATAGTTGGTCTTCCCACATCCTGCCAGCGCAGTTGCAAAACCCAGGGCCACGGTGGCACAAATCCAAAGACTTCTCTTCTTCAAAATCCCTTACCTCGACGGAAAGCGCGGAGTGTGCCGCGGATTATGGCATTTCCAGGGTTACAGCGCCCTGTTGAGCTTTGCGCGGCCGGGGCCGCGGTGTGAAGACCTGAAAGGCAACTGTCGGCCACTGAACAAACCGCGGATTTCTCCGGCCCCAGACCGGCCCAGACCAAGCATAGGTCTCCCGAAGTATAACAAAGTGGGCTGGGCTGTTGGTGTCGAGGGCCGCCGTAGCTTAGCATGACAAGAGAATGCCTTCTTTCGCCGACATCTTTGCAAACCGCCCGGTAGTCGCCGACGGCGCCATGGGAACCGTGCTCTACGCTCGCGGGATCTTCATCAACCGCTGCTACGACGAACTGAACCTTTCCGATCCTGGGTTGATTTTGTCCGTCCACGAGGAGTATCTCCAGGCTGGCGCAGATCTGCTTGAAACCAACACCTTTGGAGCCAACCGCTTCCGGCTGGCTCGCCACGGATTGGCGGGGAAGGTCGCTGAAATCAATGCAGCCGGCGTTCGGGTCGCCCGTGAGGCCGTCGAACATCTGAAAGACAAGCAAGCCGGAGAAGCCTGGGTAGGCGGTTCCGTGGGGCCGCTTGGCGTGCGGCTTGAGCCGCTCGGAAAAACTGGCCTTGACGAAGCCCGGGAGGCCTTTGCCGAACAGATGCGGGCCCTCGTTCAGGCCGGCGTTGACCTGCTGATCATTGAGACCATGCCGGCCCTGAACGAGGCCCATGAGGCCCTGATGGCAGCGCGCGAAACTGCCCCCCATCTGCCCGTTCTGGTGATGGTGACCGTGGACGACGAGAGCAACTGCCTTGACGGGGCATCTCCGGCGCATGCGGCGGCACTGCTCACCGAGTGGGGCGCCAGTGCCATCGGCGTCAACTGCTCCAGCGGCCCAGCCACCGTGCTCACCGCCATCGAGGCCATGCGCTCGGCCACCACGTTGCCGCTCGCCGCCATGCCCAACGCCGGCATGCCCCGCGCCGTGGAAGGCCGCAACATCTACTTGTGTTCGCCGGAGTATATGGCCAGTTTCGCCCGCAAGGCGATCGCCGCCGGTGCGCAGGTTGTGGGCGGTTGCTGCGGGACCACGCCCAACCATATTCGGGCCATGCGGTCGGCCATGCGGGCCATCGATGCGCAGGCGCGGGTTCAGGGTTCCGGGGCTGCCCCCGAACTCAGCTCCGAAACGCCGCCAGCGCCGCTCGGAGCGCGCTCCCGCATCGGGGCTCTTGTCGAAGCTGGAACGTTCGTCACACTGGTCGAAATCGTACCGCCGCGAGGAATCGACTGCGCCAAAGAAATCGATGGGGCGCGACTCCTTGCCCAGCTCGGCGTACACGCGATCAACGTGCCCGATTCGCCGCGAGCTTCCGCACGTATGAGCGCGCAGAGTCTTTGCATCCAGATCCAGCAACATACCGGCATTGAGACGGTTCTTCATTACACCTGCCGCGACCGCAACATTCTAAGCATTCAGTCGGACCTGCTGGGAGCCTCGTCCATCGGGTTGCACAACATCCTGTGCCTCACGGGCGACCCGCCCAAGCTGGGAAACTATCCTGACGCTACCGCAGTGTTTGACGTGGATGCTATCGGTCTCGTCAACATCGTGCGCCGCCTCAACCATGGCTTGGACATTGGATCGAATTCCATCGGGGCCAGCACCAACTTCACCATCGGCGTCGCGGCCAATCCCGGTGTGCCAGACATCGAGCAGGAGCTGCGCCGCTTTGCCTACAAAGTCGAGGCGGGCGCGGAGTATGCCATCACGCAGCCCGTCTTCGATCTGCGCCTGCTCGAAACCTTTCTCGAACGCATCAAGGAGTTCCGAATACCGGTCATCGCCGGCATCTGGCCTCTGACGAGTCTGCGGAATGCCGAATTCATGAAGAACGATTTGCGCGTCTCCATGCCGGAAAAAATCATGCTGCGCATGGCCCAGGTGGATTCGCCCGATGGCGCGCGCCGCGAAGGCATCAAGATTGCCCAGGAGATGTTGGAAGCCGTGCGGCCCATGGTTCAAGGCGTACAGGTAAGCGCGCCGTTTGGGCGCTACTCGGCCGCTGCCGATGTGATTGCCAGCGTGCTGCCAACCGCGGTGATTGAGTAACTGCAGGGAGTCAATGCCATGCCCTCGTTTGAGGAATCGCTCAAAAAGCTCGAAACCATCGTCGATCAACTGGAAAAGGGCGACCTGGCGCTTGAAGAGTCGCTGAAGCTCTTCGAAGAAGGTGTTGGCCTCTCGGCAGCCTGTAAGCAGGAGCTGGACGCTGCCGAAGGCAAGGTGCAGATGCTGGTGAGGCAGCGCGACGGCTCGGTGAAACCTGAGTCTTTTCTCACAGAAAAGCCCTCCTAGTAAAAATTCCGAAGCCTGTTTACCACTGAGCGACACCCTGTCACTCAGCAAGGCTCATTCGCTCGCCCTTGAGTTCATTCCAATGTTCAATCAGGGATATAGGACTGCTGGTTGCATCATTTCTGGGCGCACATACCTTCCAGAATGCAGCAGCTTTGCAATGCCTCTCTGCCAGTGCGCTAAACCAAGGACCGCAGATTGCAGAACTCGCCTCAAATTCGGGCCAAGTACGCTGAGAGTTTTCGCTGCATCGGGTCGGCTTGCGAAGACACTTGCTGCCAGGGGTGGGGCGTGCCCATCGACCTGGCAACTTACGAGAAATATCAAAGCCTGCCGCCAAGTCCACTGCGCACGCTGATCGATGCGAGCGTTGTTCGGTCTCTGGACGGCGGAGAAAATCAGGCTCCCGCAAACCCGAAGGTCTTCGCAAAGATTCAGATGGATGCTTCGAACCAATGCCCACTGCTGACCTGCGAAGGGCTATGTCGCATTCAGGCTGAGCTTGGCGAGGCGCTGCTCTCGCACACTTGTGCAACCTATCCTCGCATCGTCCATGCGGCAAACGGCTTGCATGAGACGGCTTTGACGCTTTCCTGTCCGGAGGCCGCGCGGCTGGTTCTGCTGACGCCGGACCTGCTTGCGCCAAGTGGGCCATGCGGCGGCCAACTGCACCAAGACCAAACGGCAGAGTCGGCGCAGAATGAAGACCCCCGCCCCTCCCTTTCACCCAATTTCTGGCAGATTCGAGAGTCGGTTTTATGGCTGGTTAAGAACCGTGCGTATCCAATCTGGCAACGGATGTTTCTGCTCGGCGTGTTTTGTCAGCGGCTCGACTCAATTGCCAAAGGGGAGCTGAAGCGGAGTGTTCCTGAATTTCTGCAGAACTTCAAAACCACGGTAGCAACCAACTCATTGCGCACGGCGATGGAGACGGTGCCATTCGAGAGAATGGCTCAGTTGGATGTGGTGCTGCGCCTGGCCGGGTTGATGCTTCACCGCTCCAATGTAAGACCGCGCTTCGTCGAGTGCATCCAGGCCTTCACAACTGGCATCGGCAACGGCCCAGGCGCTACGCTCGACAGCTTGTCGAAGCGCTACTCGCTGGCATACGACCGATACTATGAGCCGTTCTTTCACCGCCATCCGCATATCCTTGAGAACTATCTGATCAACACCATCGTCCGCTGCCAGTTTCCGTTTGGGCGCGACGGAATCAATGCGAGTGAGCAGCCGCAGACGGGCAAGGAACTCCACGGCCGGGAATTTGCTTCGCTGACCGTTCAATTCGCGCTGATCAAAGGTCTCCTGATCGGCGTTGCGGGGTTCCATCGCGAGGCGTTCTCCGCGGCCCATGTTGTTCACACTGTGCAGGCTGCGTCGAAGCACTTCGAGCATCACCCTGAGTTTCTAAATCTCGCCCATGGGCTGCTGGTCGAGAGCCAGATGGATGGGGCGCGCGGGCTGGGTATCCTGCTCAGAAATGCGCGACCAAAGCCGGCACCTGAAAGAAACTATCCCGCAACCCCGGGGATTGAAGCATTCGAGTTGCACTCACAAATGCCAACGGCTTGAGGTTTCCTGTCGCCCGGTCCCTCGATTGCTGCTACAGCATCGCCCGGCCATGCAGGCGATCGCGAAGCCAAAATAACATCTCAGGAGAGATCTGCTCAAAAGCGGTCAGGTTGAAGATCGGCTTTGGTATTTGGCCCTCGCCGCACAATCCATCGGCAATGAAACGGTTCAACGGAGTATGGGCCACAATCGCGTCGGCGCGCTGCAGAGCCGTGGCGAACGATGGTTTGCGGCCCCCTTGATCGGCGGCGCCCTGAACCATGAGGCAGAGATTTGGCTCCAGGTACTCGAGGATGGCGTTCGACTCAAAGATGAGGTTTGTGCCGCGGCCAAAGTTGGGCCAGAGTTCGTCGAGCATCGAGGGGAGATCGGCCACGGGTGGGTCGTTGCGCATGGCCGGAGTGGCCAGGAACGCACGTTCCGCTCCGGCGGCAAGATAGCGGGCTGTGTCGGTTCCCTGCCCTGCGGTCTTCTCTTGCCAGATGGGTTTGAGCTTGGCGTGATCGTGAGTCGTGATCTTCACGGCTGCCCATCGGAACTCGGGCAAGGCGGCAATCAGGCCGCAGACCAGCGGAGTTTTGCC
>Ga0302320_10023863_pt1 | contig 11975 bp, 11 predicted proteins | sample Bog_T0_3_FD_202130 | JGI IMG/M metagenome (GOLD analysis project Ga0302320, IMG submission 202130) | Peat permafrost microbial communities from Stordalen Mire near Abisko, Sweden - Bog_T0_3 | ecosystem: Environmental > Terrestrial > Soil > Wetlands > Peat | place: Sweden: Abisko, Stordalen Mire... | reverse complement strand
CTGCACGTCAGTGTTCGATTATCACTGCGTACGAAGGGAACTCTAGCCCAGTCATTGGCTCCCTTTGAGTTGAGTGTCGTCATGAGGCTCGCTTGCACCTTGTCAGCCAGCGGGTCTTTTGTGGTGACGGTGAGGTGCAGAATTCCGCCCTGGCAAACGCGGGAAAAACTCTGCCTTCCGACGGGATAGGAGCGATAGATTTGACGGGCGACGGGATGCGCGCACGGGCGGTCGGGGAGTGCGGGAATTGGGCGGTGTGGGGGCAGCATAATTGTCTCACTTACATAAGCAGCTTGCGAATAGACTTCAATTCTCGCCGACGCTTGGCCGTGGTCTTGGGATACGCCATTTTCATGTCTTGCAGAGTGTCAAGCACAATCTGGGAGACAATCAGCCGGGTGTTCTCCTTGTCGTCGGCAGGAACGACGTACCAAGGCGCGTCTTTGGTGCCTGTCGCGCCAAGGCATTCCTCAAATGCCTTCATGTAATGGTTCCAGTATTTTCGTTCGTGAATGTCCGAAAGGCTGAATTTCCAGTTTTTGTCCGGCTCATCGATTCGATCCAAGAATCGCTTTCGTTGTTCGTCCTTGGACAGATGCAGGAAGAACTTGACGATCCGCGTGCCGTTGCGATGTAGATGCGCTTCCAGGTCCACGATCGACTCAAAGCGCTCCTTCCAGATGTGCTCTTTGTCGATATCGTCCTCGGGAAGGCGCTGGTGGCGGAGAAGTTCCGGGTGCACGCGCACGACCAGCACTTCCTCGTAATAGGAACGGTTGAAGATGCCAATCCGCCCGCGTTCCGGCAGATGGCGCGTCGTGCGCCAGAGAAAATCATGCTCCAGTTCGTCGGCTGTGGGCTGTTTGAAACTGAACACCTCGCAACCCTGGGGATTGACCCCGGACATGACGTGACGGATCGCGCCGTCCTTGCCGGCGGCGTCCATCCCCTGAAAAATCAGCAGCAACGCGTGGCGGTTGGACGCGTAATGAAGGCGTTGCAGGGCACTTAAGCCCCTCACGTGGTCATGCAGAATTTCTTGGTATCGCTTCTTCGACTTGTAAAATGGCCTCACAATCGTCGGCCACTCTCGAAGTTTGACCTTCTCTCCCGCACGCACTCGGAAATCCTCTGAATTGATTTTCATCATCATCCTTTCGGCAACGGCCGTCACGTTGTTCGTGTCCGTTCATTTATGGGGTTCCTCTTTCCGAATCTCCCGTTCCGCCTGATCCCAGTCCGGAACTGCGTGGCCGTCGCGACGACCTTCCTGAACGTATAGTTCGTAGGCGCGCTTGGCAATCTGCGGCGTCACATCAACCGGTTTCGTGGTTATGGCGTCGAGCACGCGCCATTTGATCATGGCGACCTTCACGGCGTCGTTCACGACGAGACATGCGACCATGGCATAAAAGAATATCGCGAGCGTCTGCCACCAAGGCAAGGGCAGAAGTCCCGGGAGACCCACGAATGTCAGGATGGTGCCGGTGAGCGCATCGGCCGCCAGGGCGGAGAGGAAGGTTTTGCTAGGCAGTGTGGCCCAAAACCTGCGGCGTTCCCGCGCCGAGACGATGGAGAATACGGCGAAATACAGCAGCATGAGAAAGCTGAAGGTATGGAGGGCATTGTCGTTGGTCGCTAATCCGAAATGGGTCCAGCCGATCCACAATAGCAGGAGTGTTTCGGCAACCATCATGACACCAAGCATCACGGACACGGTAATGAAGCCTCCGATGTTCCATGTTTCCGGCTTCCTGGATGGTCGGACGTTGTCGGTTGCAAGGGATATCTTCGCGAAGTCCGTCATGAAGACCAGCAACAGCATGGCAAAGGCAGAGACGACGAATTTGCCGGTCACGACAAATGCGATGGCCACGAATGCAGCCTTCAGGATGGTCCGACTGATCTTGTTGATGATCCATGTCAAGATGCGCTGGTAAATCGTCCGCCCCTGTTCCACGAGTGCCACGATGTTCGTCAACCCCGCTTCGGTTAGTACAACGCTGGCGGCGCCCTTGGCCACGTCGGTCGCGGTGCTAACGGCGATTCCCACTTCGGCCTGGCGCAGGGCTGGGGCATCATTGACGCCATCGCCGGTCATGCCGGTGACGTGACCTGCGTCCTGAAGGTGTTTGACGACGGTATATTTGTCCTCGGGAAAAACCTCCGCGAAACCGTCGGCTCCCTCGAAGGGGTCCATCGCGTTGCTACCGGCCTGCGTACTCGCGGACTTCAGATCCGCCATGTGCAGAATGTTGGGCAAGCCCACTCCCTGGCCAATCTCACGCGCCACAGGCAGGGCATCACCGGTCAGCATCTTGACCGGAACGCCCAAGTCCCGAAGTTGGGCGATAAGCTGCTTGGCATCGGGCCGGGGCGGATCATAGAGTGACACCAATCCGAGCAATGTGGGGGTGCCATTCTCGGGGCCGCGCGCCACCGCCAGCGTTCGATAACCCTTCAACGCGGATTCGTTAACGCGCGCCTCCAGCGCTTCGATTGCCGGGGGCTGAAGTCCGCAGGCCTCGGCGACCGTACGCACCGCCCCTTTCATCACGCGCAGCCGCTGCCCGTTCTGCTCAACCACGGCTTCGGTGCGCCGGTTCTTCGCATCAAACGGTGCGAACGAAACAGGCGTGACCTTGGGAAGGTCATCGAAGACGTGCCGATCGTTCGCCGCGGCGAGGAACGCATGATCAATCGGATCCTGGTTGGCTTCCTGTGACGCCGACGCCCCGGCCAACAGCACGTCAGCTTCCGTTGCCTTCCCCAGCCGGATCACGCCGGTGACGGCCAGTTGGTTCATGGTGATCGTACCCGTCTTGTCCACACAGAGGACATCCATGGTCGCGGCATCTTCCGCAGCGCTGAGTCGCGTGACCAGCACGCCGCGCTTGGCCAGTTCCTTCGACCCCACAGCCATGCTGACGGTGAACATGACGGGAAGGGCCACCGGCACCGCGCTCATGAGCAATACGAGCATCAGCGACGCCATCTCCAGGAGCGGCGAGCCGCGAATCAGCGACAGGACGATAACCATGCAAAGCAGCGCGCCGACGATGACGAAGAGCCACCGGACGACCTTAGCCACCACCGCTTCAATGTGAAGTTTCGGACGAGCCTCCTGCACGAGTTGCGTGGTGCGGCCGAAGTAGGTCTTCGCCCCGGTCAGCATGACCACGCCATTGCCTTCGCCCCAGCGGACGACCGATCCCGACGAAAGCACCTCACCTGGCTTCTTGTCCACGTCTTTCGACTCGCCGGTGAGTGCCGACTGGTCCACACTCATCGTTCCGGAAAGGAGTTTCACGTCCGCCGGGATGATGTCGCCGGGTCGCACGCGAACGATGTCGCCGGGAACCAGTTCCCGGGCCGGAATGACCTGCCAGCTGGAATCGCGCCGGACGCGCGCGTTGACCTGCAAGCGTTTCCGCAGCGCCTCGACGACGCCGGCGGCGCGACTCTCCTGCATGAAGCTCAATACAGCGTTGACCACCAGCAGCGAGCTCACCACCACAAGGTCCGAAAATTTGCCCAGTACGGCTGACAGAATCATGATGAGTTCAAGCATCCACGCGGAGATTCCCCAGAACTTTCCGAGGAACTTGAGGAGTGGATGCCCCCTTTTCTCAGCCACTTCGTTGAAGCCATGCTCCTTGCGGCGGACGTCGACCTCGGCGTGCGTGAGCCCCGTATCAGGGTTGACATGCAGCGCCGTAAGCGTATCGGGAACTGATGCGGCGGCGATTTCAGGGGGCTTGGTGCTGGATTGGTTCACAGGTGCCGACGCGGATTGGGGCTTAAGCATTGCCGTCGTCATGCTCATTTCCCGTCCATCGCGGGATTGTATTGGCCGCGGCGTGCAGCCCGGTTGCATTTTGCCCGATGCAGGAGGGCCTGCTGGGCCGCCTTCACATTGGCGTCCTGACCCAACCATATTTCCAATGCCGGCTGTTGGATGGCCCGGGCGAACGAAAACGCCAGCGCCCAGGGCAAGCGCGACTTGAATCGGACATTCATGGCGTTCAAACGGGCGGACGCCATTTCGCCGGATTGGCCGCCGGAGAGGAACGCGATGGCCGGAATGGCCGCGGGAACGGTCCGCAAGAGGCACGCGACGGTGGTGTCGGCGACATCTTCCACGATTTCTTGCTTGGGGCATTGCAATCCGGAAAGCACCATGTTCGGTTTGAGGATCATGCCTTCCAACAGCACCCGCTGGTTGCAAAGTTGGTTGAAAACCGTTCGCAGGACTTGCTCGGTAACCTCGCGGCATCGCTCCAGTGTGTGTGACCCCTCCATGAGCACTTCCGGCTCGACGATGGGGACCAGACCGGCTTCCTGACATGATGCCGCATACCGGGCCAATACCTGCGCATTAGCCCCAATGCAGCCAATGCTGGGAATGCCTTCACCAATGGCGATCACTGCGCGCCATTTGGCGAAACGGGCGCCCATCTTCGCATATTCAGTCAGCCTGTCGCGCAGGCCGTCGAGACCTTCGGTGATCTTCTCGCCTGGAAAGCCCGCCATGGCCTTGGCGCCGAGGTCCACCTTGATGCCGGGAATAACTCCCGCATCGCTGATGAGTTTTGTGAATGGGGTGCCATTCTTTGTGGATTGACGAATCGTCTCGTCAAACAGGATCACTCCGCTGATGGATTCACCCAAACCGGGTGCGGTCAGAATCATCTCCCGATAGGCACGGCGGGCTTCCACGGTTCGCGGAATCCCCAACTTTTCAAAGCGTTTGTCGCATGTTGGGGTGCTCTCGTCCATTGCCAGCAGCCCTTTGTCTTGAGCGACCATCCCCCTGGCGGTTTCTGCCAACCGTGACGCATCGATTTCTGAGAGGACAGTTTGCATCATGTCTCCTTTGCATTCAGTGCTTCAAAGCCGGAAACCACATCGAAGAGTTCCTCATCGATGCCGTCTTGGCGCATGCGGTGGAATGTGCGATTGAGATTTTCAAGCAACTCATTGATGTTCTTGTCGGCGCGCTGCATCGCCGCCAGGCGGCTGGCGTTTTCGCTGGCAAGGGATTCGGCGCAGGCCCGGAAGAGGGAAATAAAAAGATATTCGCGGATGAGCGCGCGTAACGTGATGCTGCCGCTGCCCATGACTTCAGGAAGGCTGCCGGCTGGCCAGGGAATTTTGGCCAGGCCCTGCCGCCATTGTGCGTCGAGTGGGAGCAATCGCTGACTGACGGGCTCATAGAGTGCCCCGGATTTCGGGCGGTTATGAAAGACGTAGACTCGCGTGTACTCGCCCTTGGCTCGCCGCGCTTCGCTGTCGATTTGGATTTGCCCGACAAGCGGGGCAATGGCCTTCACGGAACTGGGCACGGGATATAGCCCGACCAGAGGCAATTCAGCATCTGCCAATCGTGCGTGTACGCGCTCTCCCACAGCCCAGACTTCGGGTTTGCCGGGTAGCGCTGCCAGCGTCTGAATCGCAAAGTCAGCCACCACATCATTGAACTGGCCCACCAATCCTTGGTCTGAACCAAAAACGATCGCCCCAATCGCATTTTTATCCGATGGTCGCTTCGGTCCAGCCATGAGTGGCCCCGGACCGGCCTTCCTGAAACAGAGCCCTAATCCCAACTCTACAGTTCGATAGTAGTCATCCAAGGCGACCACGGATTTCTCATATTGTCCGATGCTGGAGGCGGCGACGGCTTTCATCGTCCGCACTACGGACTGGAGATCACCGGCTCCCCCTATCTTTCGCCGCAGGCTGACGGTAGTGTCGCTCATAGCTTTTCCTTTGCTGCCGGTTGGGAAGCAGGCTTGGCTTGTTGCTGAATGGTAGGCGTCGGTTTTGGGGCGGGCGCGGTTGGCGGCTTGGCGGTAGGTTTTGCTGCCGGTTTGGGCTGGAATCGAGCCAGCGCGTCGCGCGCCAATTCCACAATCCTATTGCGATCCGCATCACTGAGCTTGTCGGCGGTCTTAAGCCGCTGGACGACGTCGTCAGGGATCTTTGCCGATGCGTCGCGGAGGGCGTGTTCGGCATCGGTCATTTGTTCCAGGGGGATCAGATCAAACAGTTTCGCCGATAGGGCCAGCAGCACGGCGATTTGCGCCGGCACGCTCACGGAGTCAAATTCCGGCTGCTTGAGGCAGGCGCGAATCCGCCGGCCATGTTCGATGATCTTTCGGGTATCTTCATCCAGACGTGCGCCGAAGCGGGAGAATGTTTCAAGTTCCTCGAACTGTGCATACGCCAATTTGAGATCGCCGGCCACCGCCCGGTATGCCGCACGCTGGGCCGCGCCGCCGACGCGCGACACGGATTTGCCAACATCGACCGCGGGGAGCACACCCAGTTCAAACAATGACGGCGAGAGGTATATCTGCCCGTCCGTGATGGAAATCAGGTTGGTCGGAATATAAGCCGAAATATCCTGCGCTTCGGTCTCGATGATGGGGAGTGCCGTGAGCGAGCCGCCGCCATGCTCTTTGCGGAGGTGCGTGGCCCGTTCGAGCAGGCGTGAATGGATGTAAAAAATATCGCCCGGAAATGCTTCGCGCCCCGGTGGGCGGCGGAGCAGGAGGGAAAGCTCCCGATAGGATCGGGCGTGGTGGGTGAGGTCATCGTAAATGATGAGCACATCGCGGCCGGTTTCCATGAAGGACTCCGCGATGCTGGTCGCGGCATAAGGCGCAATGTAGGCCAGACCCGGCGGGTCGTTCCCTTCGGCCACGACGACGACGGTGTAATCCATGGCGCCCTTTTCCCGCAGGGTTGCCACGGCCTTGGCAACGGCGGACGCGCGCTGGCCAATAGCACAATAAACACACACGACATTCTCGCCGCGCTGGTTGAGAATGGTGTTGATCGCGATGGCTGTCTTGCCCGTCTGCCGGTCGCCAAGGATCAGCTCACGCTGGCCGCGCCCGACGGGGATGAGTGCGTCGATGACTTTCAGGCCGGTTTGGAGAGGCACGGTGACGGGGTCGCGATCCATGATGGGGGCGGCCGGGCGTTCAATCGGCAGGCGTTTGGTGGCGGCCAGCGGCCCGTTGCCATCGAGTGGCCGGCCGAGGGGGTCGATGACGCGGCCGAGCAGTTCATCTCCCACGGCCACGTCCATCACACGCCCTGTACGCTGGACCTCATCGCCCGCGTGAAGATGCCAGTATTCGCCAAGCAGCACGATTCCGACTTCCTCCGCGTCCACGTTGAAGGCGATGCCCAGCACATCGCCGGGGAAGGTCACCAGCTCCTCAAAGCCCACACCGGGAAGACCGCTCACTTTGGCGATGCCGGTGGCGATGCTGATGATCGTGCCCACCTCGCGCGGAGTCAGGACCGGCGAGAAGGCTTCTCGTGCCTGGCTCATGCTGTCAAACGAGCTGTCGAAGGCTATTTGGAGGGTTTCTGTTTCCATGTTCATCGACTCTTTGTTGCGGCCTTTGTTTTCTCGGGCGTCAGTTCAGGTGCGGCTTCAGTCGCCGGCGCGGTTTCGCCGTCGGATTTCGGTTCGACTTTCACATCAGCCGCTGGTTCGCCTTCAGGTTTCAGTTCCGGGTTGGCCTTGGGTTGCGGTTTCGAGCCGGCGTCCGGTTTCGGCTCGGCAGTGGCTTGCGGTTTGGGATCGACCGCAGGTTCAGTCGTCGGCCCTGCTTTCGTGTCGGGCTTTGGTTCGGCTTTTGCTGCGGGCGCAGGCTGGGCGTCTGGTTTCGGCTCAGGCTTCACCGCGGGTTTCGGTTTCGGGCTGGCGTCCGGTTTCGATCCGACTCCAGCTTCAGGCACGGGATCGGCAGCCGGTTCGTTCGCCGACCCATCGGGTTTGGGCTGGGCCTTTGCCTCAGGCGCAGGTTGGGCGTCCGGTTTCGGCTCAGGCCTCACCGCTGGTATGGGTTTCGGGCTGGTATCTGCCTTCGGCTGGACATGAGCTTCAGGCGCGGGATCGGCAGCGGCCTCAGCCTTCGGCCCGACTTTCGCTTCTGTCTTTGGTTCGGCTCTTGCCGCAGGCTGGGTTTCTGGCTTCGCCTCTGTCTTCGGTTTCGAATTGGCATCCGGTTTCGGTGCTTCAGTGGCTGCCGCTTTGGGATCGACCGCGGGTTCGGTCGCCGGACCGACTTTCGGTTCAGCCTTCACCTCGGGCGCAGGCTGGACTTCGGGTTTCGGTTCCACTTTGGCTTCCGGCTGCGGTTTGGGTTTGGCGATCGGCTTATCCTTCGCCTTCAGAAGTGCATCAACGCTCTTTTCCAGCGACGACAAATATTCCGCGATGCTCCACGCCACCTTTTGTCCGTTGGCGGTAATCTCAATTCCGCCAATGATGTTCGGAGCGGTCTCGAAGCGGAGATGAATGTCAGCCGAGAATGCTTCGTTGATTGCATTTTGGATCACCGCGCGTTGTTCTGGTGGCAATTCAAACGCACTGCGCACGACTGCGGGATCGGTCGCTGATTTAAGGGCCTGGGCGAGTCCCTCCTTGGCGTGGCCATTCATCTCGCCCAGGCGGCGGGTGAACACCGCGGCCAGGCGTTCCTCCAGGCTCGCTGTGGCGAGATCCGTCAAGGCTTTTCGCGCGATGGCAAACACTTCCTGTTGAGCCCGAAGTCCAATGGCTTGATTCAGGTTGTGGGCCTCGACCTGCAGCGATTCCTGCCGCTTGGCCCTGGCGGCGTCGGCCGCCTTTCGCGCTTCGTCCAGAAGGCGTTGACGCTCTGCGTTCGCTTCTTCAGTCGCCTTGCATAAAAGTGCGGCGCGCTGCTGGTCGAACTCCTCGTTCTTGTGCTGAAAGTCGTCACGATCCTTTTGGGCCTCGGCTTTTTTCGCCGCGGCGTCCGCGAGTTCCGCGGCCACCTTTTTCTCGCGCGTGTCGATGGCATTGAGAATCGGTTTGTAGAGAAAATGCTTCAGCAACCACACCAGGATGAGGAAGTTCAGCGCCTGCGCACTAATCGTGAACCAGTCGATGAGCATGGGTCACTTTCCTGTCGCTTGAGTGGCGGCCTGCGTGATGATGTGATTCCAGAACGGATTGGCGAAGATGAGGATCATCGAGACCACAAAGCAGTAAATCGCCGTGGATTCGATCATCGCCAGGCCGACAAACAGCGTGCGCGTGATGGTGGCGGAGGCGTCGGGCTGCTGGGCCAGGGCGGTCAGGGCGGTTGCCACCGACCGCCCCTCGCCCAGCGCGGGCGCCATGCACCCTATGCCGGTCGTCAGGCCTGCGGTGACGATGGAGGCGACTGCGATCAGAGTCATGTCATCCATGGGGTATCCTTTGTCTATTTCGTGGCCAATGTGATTTTTAGAATTGATACGGCCCTGGGCTTGCGCGTGCGGGTGGCCGCCGCAATGTAGACCGCGGCCAGGATGCTGAAAATGTAGGCTTGGACCATGCCGGTGAGCAGACCCAGCGCGGTCATAATGATGGGGAAGATGAAGGGGGTGATGGTCAGCAGGATGCCGATGATCATCGCCCCGCTCATCATGTTGCCAAAGAGACGAACGGCCAGCGCCAACGTGCGCGAGAGTTCGCTGATGATGTTAAATGGGAGCATGATAACGGTCGGCTTGACATAGGATTTGAGGTACCCGCCTACGCCCTGTTCCTCAATTCCGAAGAACGGCACGGCGACAAACACGCACAGGGCCAGGGCCGCGGTCGTCGAAAGGGAAGCCGTGGGCGGCTCGTAGCCGGGAATCAACGTGCAAATGCTCGCCGTTGCGACAAAGAGGAAGAGCGTCCCCAGAAATCCAATGTATTTCTGCGGTTCCTTCATACCAACCTCTTCGATTTGCTTCATCATGCCCGTGACGATGATTTCCAGAAGGTTCTGCCAGCGGGAGTGCTTCAGATCCATGGAAAGTCTGCGCGTGACGAGCTTGGAACCCACGATCAGAACGGCCATCAATCCCCAGGTGAAAACGATGGTGGCATTGAGTTTGATGAACCCGTGTTGCCAGAAAATCATATCATCAGGCGTCAGGTGCATGGGTGCCCTCCGGTGACGGTGCGGGCCGGTTGGCCAGGGAGCGCCGAGTCATCCACGTTACAGCGAGGCGGGCGCCGACAAATCCCAGGAGGCACGAAACCAGCCGCTCCCAGCGGCCCTGGCCCACAAGATAGAAGCCCGTCAGGATGGCGGTCATTCGGATGATTAGACTGGCAAGGAACCAGATCGCCGGCCGCGCGGATGAGGCACCCTTTCGAACTGTCCACCAGAGGCCGCCAAAGAAGATTCCGCCGAGCGCGACGCCGGCGAAAAAGGCCATTACCAGAAACATCGCATCATTCATCATCGTTCTCCTGGTCATCGCGCATGGCCTTGTCTTCGTTGGCCACCCAATGCCACGCATTCAAACAGCCCACCGTCAGGCCGACGACCAGCAGCATCAGCGTCCAGGAATGGGTTCCGGGGTGGCGGTTGTCTATCCAAATGCCCAGTGCCGTCCCGAGCAGCGTCGGAACGACCACCGACCAGCCGATGAGGCCCATCATCCCAAGGCCAAACCAGACGCCCTGGGTGGATTTTTGGGCCTTGAGTTTGCACGCGGCCTTCGCGTCGATTTCCCGACTGAACGCGGTTGCGTCCTTTGCGCTGGTGATTTTGGTTGGCTCATCCATGTTGAAACTCCGCCAGGCGGCGGATCAGACCGCTCTCCATCTTCGCCATCACGTTACGCACGGTCTGCTCCTGATCGTTCAGGGTGAGGAATTCCCGCTTCACGGCTTCATGAAGCTGGCCAAGATCCGTTCCGCCAATGGCGTTGCGCACGGAGACCAGTACATCCAGCCCGGTCTTGACCAGTACGCCTTGATCGACGGCCAAATAAACCTCGCCGTCACCCTCGCTTTCGTACGTCAGAATCCCGGGCGCCAGTGCCGCGACGCAATCCAGTCGATGCGGCAGCAGTCCGAAAGACCCCTCACGGGCTTCCGCAACAATGCGCAAAACGCCCGTCTTCTCCGCGAAGATTCCAAAGGGCAGAAGCACCTTAAGATGCATGAGCGTCGGCATGTGCGACCTCCGGTTGGGATTTGGCCCCGCCTTTCGACTTGGATTGGGATTCGGACTTGGAGTCGGCGGCGGGCTTCGCGCCAGGCGTGGTTGCAGGTTTCACCCCCGAGACGGCTTTGGCCGCGGCTTTGCCCGGTGCGACCTTCTTCTTGGCTTCGTCAATCGCCCCGATCATATAGAGCGCGCTCTCCGGATAGTCCTTGAATTCATCGTGCAGGATTCGCTCGCATCCGTCGAGTGAGTCCTTCAGGCTGACGATTTTGCCCTTGATGCCGCTGAACTGCTCGGTGACGAAGAACGGCTGCGTGAGGAACCGCTCCAGCCGCCGGGCGCGGGCCACCACATTGCGGTCGTCCGGCGAGAGTTGCTCCAGACCGAGCATGGCGATGATGTCCTTGAGGTCTTCATATTGCGCCAGTGTTTTGCGGATTTCCTGCGCCAACAGATAGTGCCGCTCTCCGACGATTCCGGGGGTGGCCATTTTGGAACTCGATTGCATGGGGTCGATGGCCGGATAAAGGCCCTCGCCGGCCCGCTTGCGGGACAGCGCGATGGATGCCGAGAGATGCGAAAACGTGTGTACGGCGGCCGGATCCGTCAGGTCATCCGCCGGCACATATACCGCCTGGATGGAAGTGATGGCGCCTGAATCCGTGTTGGCGATCCGCTCCTCCAGCCCCGAGAGCTCGGTGCCCATCGTGGGCTGATAGCCCAGACGTGACGGCATCTGCCCCATCAGGCCCGACACCTCCATGCCGGCCTGGATGAAGCGGAAAATATTATCAATCAGGAGCAGCACATCCCGATGTTCGTCGTCGCGGAAATACTCGGCCATGGTCAGCGCCGCCAGCCCCACACGGAATCGTGCCCCTGGCGGTTCATTCATCTGGCCGAACATCATGACCATGTGCGGCAGGACGCCGGCATCCTTCATGGCGCGGTAAAGCTCCTCGCCTTCGCGGCAGCGCTCGCCGATGCCGCAAAACA